>Ga0209401_1000030_pt1 | contig 104731 bp, 100 predicted proteins | sample M_140807_MF_Meta_FD_187318 | JGI IMG/M metagenome (GOLD analysis project Ga0209401, IMG submission 187318) | Freshwater microbial communities from Lake Montjoie, Canada to study carbon cycling - M_140807_MF_MetaG (SPAdes) (version 2) | ecosystem: Environmental > Aquatic > Freshwater > Lake...
TTTCGTGTGTTCGTGTGTTGTCCCGCCATCCGTTTGCCTGGGGGCGGACGGATCCGATTCCGTGAGCAAAACGGATCTTCGGAAGTGGATTCAGTGGGGGTGGTGTGAGATAGTAAGAAGAAGATGAGCTATATGAACCAGAGCGACGAAATGCACAGCATGATACAGTGGTACACGGCGATGATGGACGAGACAGAAGAATCCCTGCAGGAGTTTGAACAGGATATCAAGAAGCAGATAGCGCTCGGGAAGCATCAGGACTATGACAATGAGAGCAAGCTACCGCTGCACGTGGCGATAGAGTGGGGGGCGCACCCCCGCATCATTAAGCTGCTGCTGGAGGCCGATCCAACACATGCAGATGCCGTGGCAACTGGCAAATCGGTCGCTGACCATACCGTCGCCAGCTGGAAGATGCTGTGGACGCCCGTGATGATTGCGATTGCCGAAGGTCCCAAAAAGCACATGCTCGAGGTTGTGGAGCTGTGCTTAAAAGCCCAGCCCCGGTTCGACGTCAACAGCTGGCACGACATGTGTATGTTTTCTGGGGGGCCTGAGGTGGTTGCGTTGCTGCTCAAGTACGTGCCCGACGCCGCCTGTCAGATTACGGACTTGGAAAAGTCTACGTGCCTGCACGTGGCACTGCGGGGCGTGGGAATGATGAAGTACGACGGAACGATCAACTACAGCCCGATCGATTTGAAGTCGATTCAGCTGCTTGTGGAGGCGAACCCTGCCGCATTGTGGCACACCAACGACGAGGAAGAGTACCCGCTGCACGTGGCAGCCAAATACTGCTCGGCCGAGATCGTGGACTACCTGCTTTCGGTAGGCCCGAAGGAGGCAGTCAAGGCCCGAACCAGGATGGAGGCTTGGTACGACGAGGGAATGATGACGCCTCTCGAGATTGCCGTACAGCATAACGACGACGATCATCGGCGGACGGCTGTGATTGCCCGATACGACCTCGAGGGTATGGCGGTGCTGCATAAGGATATTAAGGATCAGATTCTGGCGGACTGGGAGGAGATGGCGGTTGAGCGCCGAAAAATGGCTCTTATCGCCCGAGTTCGGTTCTGGCGGCAGTGGGCGGCAGATTGTGCGTAAATATATGTGAAGCAGCGAAGCCGTAGTGAGTTCAGTCTACATGGAAAAAGGGTTACTTTTTCGCTATTTTGGGGTTTTTTAGTTTTTGTTTGGTTTTTGTTTTTTAGTTTTAGTTTGGTTTTAGTTTGGTTTTAGTTTTGTTGTTTTTGTGTTTTGTGTTTAGGTCCGAGTTGTCGGTTATTACGCCGTCGGGATCTTGACGTCCTTGAAGCGGCCCTGTCCGGCGACGCCGATGAGCACGTCGCCGGCGGACTCGGACTGGCGGTAGACCTTGCCGCTGGTGACGCCGATGAACAGCTCCTCCCCCTCGAACTCGAAGGACTCCATGTCCTCGTCGTCGTCGTCGGCGGCGGAGGCTGCGACGGCCTGGTCGGCGGTCTCGGCGGCTGCGGCCGGCTGGCACTTCTCGAGCGGCGGCATCTGGTCCCGGTCGGTCAGGAACGCCCGCATGTGCCCGACGGTCGCCAGCGCCTTGAAGTCGTCGGCGGGCATGTTGTTGGCATACTCGGCAAACTCGGACTTCAGGAGGTCCGTGACCTTGCCACCGGCGGCCTCGACGGCTTCGGCGAACAGCTTCTTGGCGGCGGGCGTCCAGATGAAGTTCTCCCGTGCCGCCTTGGCCGCCTTCTCCTTCTTGGGTGCGCCGGGGGCCTTGGCTGCCTTGGCCGCCGCCTTCTTCGGGGGCGTGGCGGGCGCCGCCTCCGCCGCCTCCCCGTTGCGGAAGCGCACCGAGAAGGTGGGCCATCCGACGGCGGCCTCATCGTCCGAGGCGTCCTTGTAGGCCTTCATGGCCTCCTTCAGCTGCGCCTCGTTGCCGCCGGCTGCCGCAAAGTCCTCCTTCATCTTCTTGGAGACTGTGCGCTTGCGGGCGGCGGCGGGCTTGCTGCTCGTGGCAGCGCTCTCGGTGCCGCTTCCGCCGTCCGAGTCGCTGTCGGCGGCCGCCTCCGGCTTCTCGACGGGCTTCTCGACGGGCTTCTCGACCGGCTTCTCGACCGGCTTCTCGGCCGGCTTGGTCTTGGTCTTCTCGGCGGGCTTCTCGGCGGTCTTGGGCGCTGTCTCGTTGATCGCCGGCAGCCCGAGTTCGGCCAGCAGCTGCTTGGAGAACTCCGTTGCCGCCTTGATGGCGTCCGGGTCATCCGTGCGGCTGAGCTTCATCACTGCTGCGTCGATCGTCTTGGCCATCTGTGTCGTCATCATCGTTGCGTTCATTCTTCGTGCTTGCTCTTTCGTCGTTCGTTCGTGTGTTCTCGTGTCTGTCGCCCACTGGTTCTAACCATGGATCCGGCCCGATCCGTTTTGCTCATGAAAACGGATCGGCCGGGTTATAGGGTTGGACCGGTTGCTGGCGAGCGAGGAAGAAAGACACGAACGACGAACGAAAGCACGAACGACACGACACGAGACGAATGAACACAGGAACAACTGCAGAGACGAAGGGCAAACGATGCCTGCGGCACTCATCATCGAGAGCGGCGGCAGAGGCGGTACGGGCAGAGGCTGCACGGGCAGAGGCGGCACGGAAGAAGGCGCTGGACGATCGCTACCGAGCGATGGTCGAAGCGATGCTCGCCGAACAGCGGGCCAATGCGCACAAGCCCTCCTGTGCCTACCGCCACTGCGTCCAAAAGGTCGAGACCGAAGGTGAGTTCTGCGGGGACTTGTGCAAGGCCACCGCCGAGGAGTACAACCGAGTCATGAACATGACTTCGGAGGAGTACGAGCAGTACCACGAGGAGCGGGACGCCGAGTTCGAGCGGCAGCGGGAGGCCCAGTACGACCGGCAGATGGCGGAGCGGACGGAGGAGGTCGCAGTTTGCGGCGGAGCGGGAGGACCTCGTCCGATTCCGAAGGCCTTCACGACGCACCGGGGGTACGAGACGGAGGAGGAGGAGCCGGACGATTACGATTATTAATAAGCAGCAGCCACCGCCACCAGTGAATCCAGTCTTTTTCCATGTGAGAGAGAACTCTTTCAAGAGAACTCTTTCAAGAGACCTCTTTCAAGGAAAACGGATTCGTTCGGCCATTTCGGATCGAACGGTGTGCAGAACAAGAAGAAGAACCCAACAAGAAGAACAAAGAAGATGCCCGCCCCGACATGCATCGCCACGACAAAAACAACAGGACTCCCATGCACCAAGCCCGCCAGAGAAGGGAGTGACAAGTGCGGCATTCACCGGCGGTGGAACCCGCCGCCGCCCCGCTGCATCGGCATCATCGCCGCAGGAACCCAGTGCATGAACAATGCCTATGGCGGATTCGAGACATGCACCACGCACCGCCACTCGACGAGGACCACGGCGGTCCAAGCCCCCATCGTGCTGCCCGAGTGCGCAAAGCCCGGCTGCCGCAAGCGCCAGGCGGCGGCGCCCAACGTGAACAACGAGTGCGCCATGCACATAGCCATTCGGCAGCGCCACGAGACCAACGCTCGCAACGTGGCCCTGTTTCGCAGGATCATTCGGTTCTACACCGCCGCTGCCGTCTTTGCCGATCTGGAAGGAATCATGCGGTCGGAGATCCAGCGCTGCGCAATCCGAGTCTTTCGGGCGCTGGACGGCCACGCCAGGGGCCGCCTGGACATGCCCCCGACTGACGAAGCCATTCGGGCGGCCGTCGAACTCGAGGTGGTCCGCCCCCGGGAGGTCCTCATCGAGGAGCAGCGCCAGCGGGAGCAGCTCTTTGTGGGAGGCTGGCAGGCGCCGCCGGCGGGGACGCACCCGCCCAACTCACTCGGAGCGATTGCGGCCTCGACGCAAAACATCCACGCACGGGAGGTCGTCGAGCAGTCCATGCGGGGCTCCGAGTTCCTCCTGGCCGTGGAGGTCCCCGAGGGACAGGACACGATCGCCGAGCTCAAGGTGCTATGGCCCGTGAACTCGCAGAACCGCCGCCTCCACGACGACGTCCTTTCCTGGCACAATCAGTCCATGTGCTTTGCCGAGAATGACTGGATGTACCGGCGGCTGCTCAACGGGCTTTGGGCCTACATCAAGGCGCAGGAGGGCGAGCGGCGGACGGAGCTGGAGAAGCGGCTGCTGGAAGAGTGCCGGGAGGCCATCGGCAAGTGCTGCCAGGGCCACACGAACCGCATCGTGAACGTCCTCAGTGGGTTTGTGGAGGGCATCGAGGTCAAGCAGTCCAAGGGCGACATTCTGCAGCAGCGCTTTGCGGCCATCGGCAACCTTGACGACGAGGAGCAGCGCTACATCGAGGCCACGCAGGTTCTGGCCGAACTCGGAGTTGGCGCCGACGAGGCCGGACCGTGGCTGGACGCCATCGCCGTCGAGTAACCATTCAAACACAAAAACAAAAACAAAAACAAAAAAAGAGACCGCCGCACATTGTACATTTTTGCGTCTAGTCGACCGTCGGTTTAGGCACGTCCTGCACCCCCCGCAGCGACGGGTTTCCGAAAACTCTTCTTGTACACAACTGCATACTTGATGACAGAGGATTCAGTTACCGGCCAGACACGTGCTGACGTATTCACCCCTTGTCCAATATCCATGACGACCGGTTGAATACGGGCCTTTGAATTTCCTTCCAGACCGATGTTTGGAGCGCCACGAAGCTGATCATATGTTACAATCGCCTTATTCGCTCCACGGTAACGGATAAATGTCCTTGGTCCGACTGGATCAACACAGCAGCGCACGGTATTCGGTTCTTGACAGTTTTCGTAGTGGAGCTTCATCTCTGCAGAAGTACACGTAAGGTTTGAGCCAACCCATTCCTTGGCCGATGTCACGTCGTCAAATATATGCGAGACGTCATAATCAACTTCTGCGACATCATCCTCTTCGACATCTTCAAGTCCCTTCACTCCTGAATGATGCACTTTGGAAGCCCGTGCAGTTACATGGCCGTCCTTCGACTTGATGCGTGGTGCTTCGTATGGTGCCAGGGAATAGTCGCAGCCATTCTCGAACCATTTGATGTACTGTTCAATTGCGCCCTTGTCGCAAAATACCAGAGGTCGCAGGTCCCTGTGTTCTTGGTCTCCAGAATATACATAATTATCGCATAGGCGAGCCCCGAGAGCCTGTGCGGTTGTCGTAGTGTCTCGCTTTTTGGGTTTGGTTTCGTATGTCATACCTACATGAGTTCTCTCCAGGCGCTTCGAAGCACGCCAGAAGCCCTTGACGATAATGATAGTGTGTTTTAGAGGAGCGGTCTTCATTTTCGTATCAATATCGTCCGTGCGGTCTGTCGAATCGTGATTCCACGGGCGATTCCACCCGAGCGCATCGCTCGCACGCTCGATCCACAGCCGGAAATCGGTATCCCGAGTTGTGGTATTCAGAACACGCATGATAAAGTACTTTTTCGTGGTTGTGCGAAAGCGGTTATCCATGCTTCTCATAAAGTCAAGAAGTTGATCGTACGTTTCAAACGAAGGCGTATCACGAATGCGATTCTCGGCAAGCATTGTGCCGAACCCCTTGTATAAACTGCTGGGCTCGATAATAACCATCGCAGCCTTCTTACCCCATTTCTTCAGATCGTAAAGTACTGCCTCTGGCGTTGCGGAAATTTCCAACATGCGCATATTGCGCCGCTCAAGTTCTAGAATATCGAGAAGACCTGCAGCCTCGAGCGTCTTGTGAACGACCATATCAGTACCGCACGCAACATGGCACTCGTCGGTGATGATGAGACCCGTTTTAATTCCAGCAAGCCGAACGGCTTGCTTGGCAAGCTTGCCTCGATGATAGATATTCTCTCGGAACGACGGAAGAACGCTCTGAGAAAATTGAATCTCCCAGTCAATATCTGACATTCCTGTGCATAGAACGATATCGTCAACCGATACACACATATCGGGGTCTGGATGTTGAGCCAACTGACGCATAACGGAAAGCGCAGTTCCAGTCTTACCGGTACCTGGCTGAGCAACAAGGGTTACCCAGACTGCACCGGCTTGGAATGCTTGAATACATTTATTCGCCGCCTCCTCTTGGTTCGTATAGATGAGCTGTTTTCCGATGCGTCCCCGAATACGGGTCTCGCACGTAAACTCGGCCTGTATCCTATCGCATTGCATATGTAGGCGGTCGATACGATCAAGTCGTGCAAGTTCTTCGGATGACAAGGATGTGGATGCCATGATATGTAGGGTACACGTCTCGGATACCGGCGAATTCGTTTTACGCAAAAATGCATGGAAAAAGGGTTACTTTTTCGCTATTTTGTGGTTTTTTAGTTTTGTTGTTTTTTGTGTTTGGTGGTTATTAGTTCTCCTCCGGCATCTCTCCCCGCAGCTCCCGAATCCGCTCCCGGAGAGCGGCGGTTGCTTCGATGTGCTGGGCGTAGCGGGTGGCCCCCTCGGCCATCTCTCGGGGGCACGGCTGGGGCGGGGCGAGTTCTCCGGCGTGTGCGGCGCCGACTTGGGCCCAGCGGGCGGCGTCATAGGCCAGCATTTCGGGGGACGGCTCCGGCGGGAGGAGGAGCGGGAGGGGGTCGCCCATCTCATTCCATCGCTCCATCTGTCCGATGACCGTTTCCCCGTGCGTGGCCACGGCTGCCTGTCGGGCGGTGGCCGCTGCGTCGTCGGCCGCCTCCAGCTCGTAGGCCAGCTCTTCGTCGTCGTCGTCGAGGGGCTCGACGAGCGGCTGCGCCATCGCCCTCGTCAGGACCGGCGGCGGGGGCGGTGCTGCCAAGAAGGCGGCCTCTTCGGCTGCCCACTCCGCTTCCTTCGCTTCCCACGCCTCCCGTCCGTCGAGCCCGATGGCGAGGTCCCGCCAGTAGAGCTCGCCCTTCTCGCGCCACTCGTCCTCGGTGGCGTTGGCGGCCCATTCCGCCGCCGCCGCCGACCTGGCCTTTTGGACCATGTCTTCGTGCGCCCGGACGGCGGCCTCGCCGAGGACGGCGACGTGGTCGGCTCGGTTCCCCTCGCCGAGGTCGAGGGCGGCGATTGCGGCCGAGCGCCGGCGAATCTCCGCCTCCCGCTGCTCCTCCTCGTCCCGCTGCTCCTCGGCCTCCCATGCGGCGTCTTCGGCGGCGACACAGGCCTTCCGCCACTCCGAGTCCTGCCACTCGGCCTCGGCGGCTTCCTCTTGGTCTTCGGCGGCGGCCTCCTGCTCCAGCTGCTCGGCCTCGGCGAGCAGCCGCATCGCCTCGTCGGCGGCGGCGACTCGGGCGGTCCACTCCGCCGCTTCCCGTGCCTCCCGCACCTCCGTCTCGGCGGTCCTTACCCTTTGTTCCCACGCCGCCTCCTCGTCCAGCGAGGTTCCCCGGTACGGGGGGTCGGCGTAGGTCTTGGCGGCGAGGTACCGTGCGTTCTCCTGTTCGTCGCACCGTGTCGGTACCTCTGTCGGGGGTGCTGCTGCTGCTGTCTGCATCTTGGCCTGTCCGTTTGTCGTTGTCGTGTTCATCGTCGTGTCGTTCGTGCTTTCGTTCGTCGTTCGTTCGTGTCTTTCTCTCGTGCGCCCCCAACCGATCAAACCCTAGTTCCAGTCCGATCCGTTTTACTCACAAAAACGGATCGGACTGGGCCGAAGGAGCCGGATAGCGGGGGACAAGCACAAAAGACGAAAGCACGAAAGCACGAGAATGAACGCCACAACGAAGACCGAAGCAGATGCCTGGGTACACAGCCCGTGGACGGCAGAGGATCTCCTCTACGTCCGTCAAAAGAAGAAGATCACGCAGACGCCGCAAACACAGACAGGAGCGCCGCCCGCTGTTCGGCCGTCCACGGCACCAGTGGCGGCGCAGTGATGTCGATCTTGATGAGCAGATCCCCGAAAGAACCATTTTTCGGCATGCCTTTACCTTCCATCCGCACGACCGAGCCATGGATGAGCGGCCCGCCGGCCCAGACAAAGACCTGCTGCTGCCGGCTGGGATGGTCGTCGAGCACGACTCGGAATCCCAGCATCGACTCGGCGTACGTGATGGTGTGTGTAATGTGAAGGTCGTTTCCCCGCCACGAGTACCGCCCCCCGCCCTCGGCCAGCGTCAGAACAATCACGACATCGCCTGGCCGCTCAAACTCGGGCCCTTCCGAGCACTCCCCCGGAAACGTAATCATTTCGCCCTCGGACATTCCCGGATGCACTCGCCCCACCAGATTCTTGTCGACCTCGACGTAGCGCTTATTTTTGCATGTGCCGCACGAGACGGGGTTGACCACGCCCGATTGCCGGCACGAGCCGCAGACCTCTTGCGCCCGAATCATCATCGGGCCCATCTGCCGATTGACGGGTCGAAACCCCGAACCCTTGCAGTCACCGCACGTTTGCGTTGTGGCCTTGCAGTCCGAGCACTTTCGGTTCTGTCGCAAATTCATGCGAATCTCAAAGCCATTATAAAAAGCATCCAGCCCAATGGTTGCCTGCGTGTGCCGATCGGGCCCTTTTTGCGCTCGGCCGGAAGCGGCCCCGCCGCCAGCAACACCGCCCCCGCCAAACATGCGAAAAATCTCCTCAGGAAACCCGCCTTGGCCGAACGGGAATCCGGGGAATCCTCCAGGAAATCCGCCAGGAAACCCGCCCTGCTGTTGAGTATCTTGTCGCACGGATCCGGTGGCGTCGTACATGCGCCGGCGATCGGGGTCGGACAGGATTTCGTGCGCTTCTTGGACGCCCTTGAAGACTTCTGCGTTGCCGCCCTTGTCGGGGTGGTGCTGTCGGGCCATCTCTCGGTATGCCTTTTTGATTTCGTCGGTGCTCGCCTTGGAGGACACATTTAGGCGCCTATATAGTTCGTTGGACATTGTATATTCCAATCAGATGAACGTAGGTTATTTTACAAGACCTCGCTGACCGACCGAAAGTCGAAGCCCCCAACATACGACTGCAGCTCGTGATTCCACTGACGACTGCACCCGTGCTGCTCAATCATGCGGAGGAGGCGATCGGGGTTCCAGACTGCCTGCATGAGCTCCTCAGAAAACTGACTGGTGCGGTGGTTGGCCCGCTTCTTGCTGCGCTCAAAGAAGGGCTTGACCGCCGCCAAGTACTGCTCGATCGTCTCACCCTCCTCCTCGTTGGGCAGCTGGTTGTAGTCGAACCAAAAGTCCGTGAGGGTAGACGGGGCCTCGTCGGGGAGCCAGGCGATCAGGTTCGAGACGGCGCTCAAGAGCTTCAAACCGGGCGGCAGCGGCGACGGCAATTGCGTCATGCAGTTGTGGCTCATGTCCAATTGCTCGAGCGTCGCAGGCAGCGGGGGGAGGGACGTCAGGTTATTGTCCGACACGTACAGCCGCTGTAGCTTTGGCGGCAGGGGCTCTGGCAGCACATCTACGCCGATCATGGCGTATAGTCTCTCTTTGGGTGTCGGGACCCATTGCGGCAGCGCTTTTATGCCCAGCATGTTGGCATAGAACCACTCGAGCGTCCGAGGGAGTGGAGGCAGCGGTCCCGGCGCCGGATTGCGGCAGATGAAGAGCCTCACGAGATTCGGCGGAAATGCCGTAAACTCGGGGATGAGATTGCCGGTTACGCTCAACTCTGTGAGAGTGTCGGGAAGAGCGGGCAACTTTGTCAGGCGGTTATCGTCGGCCGATAGGTGAGTGAGGCCCGGCGGTAGCGACGGCAGCTTCTTTAGGCAGTTCGAGTCCACCGAGAGCAGTTCGAGCTGTCGGGGGAGCCACGGGAGCCACGTGAGCTGGTTGTGGCGGAGGATGAGATGGCGTAAGTGTACGGGAAGCACCTCCTGCAGTTCCGTCAGTGCGTTATCACTGCAGTGTAGCGTCCGCAGCTGGTCGGGCAGCTCGGGCAGTTTCGTGAGTTTGTTGTCGTCGCACGTGAGCCCCAGCAGGTCGGGCGGCAGCTTCGGTAAGCTCTCGAGCTGGTTATCACTGCAGTCCAGGTACCGCAAGTTGATTGGCAGGGACGGCAGCGAAGTCAGCTGCAGGCCTGAGATATCCAGTGTTGAAATGTCGGGGGCTCCGTCGTCTACGTCGGCCACCCATTCTGCAATTCGGTGGGTTGCGATAGTAAACCCGTCGTCGTCATCATCTTCATCTTCAAACAATCGCCGCATAACGTTCGGTTCAACTTCTTCTTCGTTCATTCTCCCCAACATTACTCTCAAAAGTGTCTTTAGAATCCGTTTTATGAGAAATTATAAAGAAGCCATAACACAATGAGCGGGGAAATCATCAATGTCTTGCTGACACTGCGCACGCAGGTCAAGATCTACCACTGGCAGACGAATTCGTTCAGTCGGCACAAGGCCACGGACGACCTCGTGACGAGCCTGGACGGGAACATCGACAAGTTTGTCGAGGTATATATGGGCAAGTACGGGCCGCCAAAGATGACGGCCGCCAGCGGCAAGTTCGTCGTGCACGACACGGCGGACAAGCGGGCCGGCAAGCTGCTCAACGCCGGCATCGATTGGTTGACGCACGATCTTCCCACGTTTTTGAAGAAGCAAGATACCGACCTGCTCAACATTCGAGACGAAATTCTGGCCGACCTGAACCAAGCCCGATTTCTATTTCGTCTTCAGTAAATCTGGACAAAACGGATCGCCTGCTTCGTCCGTAGAATACATATCACAGAATGACGACCGTTTACGATTCCTCCTCGATGCTTGCCCAGGGTATTATGAAGATGTTTGACGAGACGTTTGGCCCGTCGGCCAAGATGACAGATGAGAAGGTGTCGGACTTTGTTGCCGAGCAGGTCAGCGAAGTCCCCGAGGAGAAGCAGTCGGAAGTGCTGAACGCAGTCACTCGCCACGTCTATGAGCGCCTGACCCCGTCACCGCTGCCCGAGCTGCCGGAGCTGCCCGAGATGAACTCTGAGCCCGCCTCGGAGCCGGAGGCAATACAGGAGAGCGGCGAGAGCAACGAGAGCGGCGAAAGCGGCGAAAGCGGCGAGGAAGCCGACGATGAAAATGATGACGACGATATGCCCGGCCTGATTTCGAGCTCGTTTTGCGAGATCGAACACATGCTGAAGAATGGCACTCCCGATATGCGCATCTGCAAGGAAATTTGGAAGTACTCGCAGCAGAACAATGCCCAATCGGAAACGGACGATCACGGCCGCACGCTGATGCACCTGGCCCTCCGCTACCGCAGCGACTCGTACCGCATCATCGATACGATTCTCGAGGAGTTTGAGGGTATCGAGACGATCCCCGACAATGAGGACTGGCTACCGCTGCACTATGCTGCTCGGTACGCCCAGACGCTTTACCCCGTGAAGGAGCTGCACTACTGGTACCCCGAGGCCGTCCTCAAATTTACCGACGTGGGCGTTCCCCCGGTGGTAATTGCTCGCTGCCGTGAGAGCCCCAAGGAGATTGTCGACTTTCTCGTAGCGGCAACCAAGCAGGCCAAGGCCGACGCCAAGGCCGCCGAAAAGGCTGCCGAGTGCCAGATATCCGAGCCGGGCTCGGTGGCCTTGCTGTTTGACAGGAACCGCATCATAGAGAACGAAAGGTACCACGACGCCTTCCTCTTGGCCCTCCTCGCCATCGGCGTCTTCTTCATCTGCACCATTCTCGCCCGCACACTGGCCTAAATGTCAATATCGTCGTCGTCCAGTAAATAAAACGCCATGGCCGTTAATTTCGGAGAATGTCTAATTTTTTGTATCTGTTTGCAGCGGTCGGACATGTAGTGCGATGGAGGAGGCGAGGGCGGCGGCGACGACTTGGGTCCGATGAATTTTTTCACAAGTCGGACCATTTCGCACGGAAGCCGAGCCCTCAAAACCTCCTCCATTACATTACATTGTGAAGAATCCAGACGAGGGCGGCGGCCGCCAGCTGGGCGCCGACGTAGAGCCCAAACGTGTTCGTCGGCAGCTTTCCCGCCAGCCACGCCCAGGTCGAAATGGCGGGGTTAAAGTGCCCGCCCGAAATCTTGCCACCCAGCCCGATCGCCACGGCCAATGACGCAATAATGTAGAGCGGATTGCCCGTAAAGGCGACCGTTCCCACAAACAGCAAAGTGCCCAGGAACTCGACGACATACGGGTACATCTATTTATCAACCAACGTAGGGAATATTTACAGAGGTCGTTTTTGCGTCGCACACAAAGGTTTCACAAATGGTCCGCTTGATGGCGGCATCCTTCTTCTCGACGGGAGCGAGATCGGACAGCTTGCGAAGGGTCATATCCTTTCGAGACATGCGGTTGACAAAGACGCCGTTGCCCTCCGCCATGTTTGGAGCGATGATTTCGATCGAGTTGCGAATGTGCCGAATGGGAACGATGCCGATGCGCACGATGACGTCCGAGCAGGGCAAAATCTCTAGCACGTATCCCGAGAGGTGCCCGTAGAAGGAGAACGCCTTCAAGAACTTTTTCACGTTGCCGACGACCTCGACGGGCCAGCTGGCACCCTGCTCGACCTTGAACCCATTGTAGATATTGACAATCATCGTCTCGCCGGCGTAGGCAATATAGAGCCGCTCAAAGAAGCTCATGGCCTCGGACATTCGGAGATCCTGCTTGACGGGAGAGGCCAGGCGTCCATTCATTCCCGCCGTGTCGGCGTCCATTGCCGCCTTGTCGTCGTCGATGCGGGTCGTGGCATTGACGGTGAGGAGATGACCTGCTGCATAGCCCTGGTAGAGGCGGATGTGGCCGTTGAAGGACGGCAGCTTGTAGATCTTGCCGTCCAGCGTCGAGACATACGGGTCTCCGACGGCCGCCGCTCCGTTCGACGGCGTGACGGGGGAAGACGCTGCCGATTTTGTTAGAGACTCTGTAGGGTTTCCGCCAGCATTGTTCCGGGACGTCACCTTGAACGTGTACGTTACGCCGTTCGTCAAGCCAGAGACGACTAGCGATGTATCATCTTTCGTAGTGAATGCGGATGAATCGACTTCTGTATCGCCGGTATACCAGTACACTTTATAGCCCGTAATGTCGGAACCGCCGTCCGCCGTTCCCACGACCGGATTCCAGCTGACGGTGGCCCGGCGAGCACCCGCCACGGCCGACACGCCCGTCGGGGGGTCGGGAGGATTTGCATCTTCGAACCCTACTTGGTCGTTGATGGTCACTTCAAAGTAGAAGAGTGACGAGTTCTCGTCGCCGGCGGCGGCGTATACGACAGGAGTAACGTATGCTGCAGACGTGACTCGGTAGGCCGTGCCGATCGGTTCCAGCGGTTGTCCCACATCGCTGCGGTGCACAACTCGAACACTGGTGCCTTGCGTTCCCGGCCGCTCAATCCACACAGGCACGTTGAACCCCTCTGTGACAACTACCCGCTTTGAAGTATCGGCAGGGTCAAGGGCCGTGACTCGGTAGTAGAACTGCACGTCGCCGGTCTCCTGATCCACCGAAGGCGGGCTCGAAAGCCATCCGAGAACCTCCGACGTGTCTGCGTGAACGGTAACGCCGCTGCCTGATGTCTCAAACGTGGGTTCTTCAGTGTAGGTCGCTTCGTTGACCGTAACGACGCCTTGGGCGTCCTCCAGTTTGACGAGAATCGTGCTTATTCCAGTGGCGACGGCGGTGTCAATGACGTCTGTTATGTCGGTCGTCACGTCGGGAGTGTATAGTGCCGCCGTAGCAGAGTCATCGTCTCCCCGAATCACTACGACGTCGCCGGCAGACAAGGTGACCGTCCCCGACTGAACATCTGCAGCAACCACGACGGGAGCGGCGACGATGTTGCCGTTGATGACGACGTTTTGCTCCGTCTGGCCTTCCTCTAGCGTGATCCCCTCGAGATTATTTGCCGGGGGCCAGTAGCCGACAGACAGCGTAGACGAGGTGCCCGTGTTTCCTGCGGCGTCCGTGACTTCGACCTTCACGTTATAGGTATTATAGCTGGAGAGCTGGATCGTATCGGGGTATTGGGTGCTGGGACTGGCCGAAACGTCATTCAAGTACGTGGTGTATACCAGCGGGCCGTGGGCGTCCGATGCGTCGAACGTCACTACGATCTGGCCGGAAAGGTTGGGGCCCGACACGAGCGTAAGAGCGCCGCTGATGGTGGGTGCGATGGTATCTGTGATAAACGAAAGGGTGGCGGCGTCAGAGGTGACATACCCATCAGTCCCCGTAACTGCAACATTGTGCTGCCCCTCGGAGAGACCGGTAAAGTTGTAGACGCCCGACGTATTGGAGCCCGCAAGACTGCCGTCCAGCGAAAAGGCGTACGTTACGTACTGCATGACGCTGCTGACGGTCACGGTGACGCTGTTCCCCACGTAGGTTCCGACCGAAACGAGGCTGGGCAGCAAATCGGCACGGGTCGCATATCCAGGCGGAAGGATACGGGCGTTGTTGGACATGTCGGTCACCGTCACGCCGGTCGTCCCTCCAGTCCAGAAGCTCGCAGGCAGGTCGAGAGGATCCCGTCCGACATATGCGAGCAGAGGGCTCGCCACGAACGAGTAACGGAAATCGGCGGGAATCTGAGCCGTAGAGCCCGCATTGGAGCTGTAGGTAATAGCGTAACTCAGCGTGGGTTGGAAGGTCAGAACCGGTGCCTGGAGAGGCGTGATGTAGGTGGCGACGTTGCTACCCGCTCCGATCGAGGGATTTGCGATAAGAGACGTAATCGACGTGTCTCCGAAATTCAAATAGGTATTGTCCACGAGATTGATGTTTGACGATTCATAATCGGAAAGATTCGACATGGCTTGGGCGGTTTTCAGGACCGAGATCGACGACCACGGGCAAGCGTAAAACGTGTTTCCGGTTAGGGTCACATTGCGGCAGGATGCAAGGGTCAGTCCATTGTTCCACGTTTTAGGGAAGGTGCAGTTGCGTATCGTGAGGCCCGAGACCGAGTTCAGCGCAATACCTCGCCGGTTGCGCCAGTATTGGAGTTCGGACGCAGTGCTGGTTACCGTGTACGGGTTCACAAAGGTCGTGTCTTCGATGGTCGTATTTTGAATGCTTTTATAAAATCCTGACACGTACGCCCCGTAGGCCATCAGTAGGAAGTCACCCTTTGTAAATGTGGTCGTAGCGTAGGAAGTAGTCAGTGTAAGGTTTCGCACGGTGACATTATCGGCTTCAATCGTCAGACACCACGTCGAAACTCCAGGTGCTACACCGAAAAACGCCGAACGGTCGGGGGGACCTTCGAGGGTAATAGACTTTGAAACTGTAGGCTGCGTTGCTGGAAAGTATTCTCCCGACCCGACTCGGAGCACGTCGCCGTTTGAAAGGTTGCCCTTGATAGACTCGTAGTTGTTTGCTAGATTTGCGCCGTAACTGACGTCCATGATCCACACGTTGCGGTCCGTAAGAGCAATGTTGCGCACATAGTTCAGCGTGTCCACCAATCCATTGTACGAAATCGACCAGACCGACCTTGCGACCTGCGAAACTTCGACGTCTGCATAGCTCAAGTTGTAAATGACCTTGGACGACCACGGCTGGTTGGACGCATAGTAGGTGTACGTGTTTCCGTTGGGATTCTCTACGGGAAAATTGTAGTACGTGATGACCGATGTGCTTGTTGCAGTAGTGCCGAGACCGGCGTCGTTCGATGCGACGACTCGGTAGGTGTACCCCCTGCCCGGAATCAGATTGGATACAACGATCGGACTTGATGCTGCGCTTACGGTAGTCTGGGCCGTCGTGCCGTCCAGAAGGGGCGTGACGATGTAGGAAGTAATCGCATTTCCACCGTTGGATGCTGGCGGCACGAAGGTGACCCGGACGCTGTCAAAGGTCTGCACGGCCGCAGCGACCGACGTGGGTGCACCCGGTACGGTGCGGGGAATCGTCGAAACAATGTCGGACGAGATGCCGAATCCTGCAGCGTTGGAGGCGACCACGTAGAAATTGTAGGTCGAGCCGTTCGTGAGCAGCGTCTTGACGGCGCTCGATGCATTGCTCGCATTAGACACGCCCGTCCACGCTCCGCCCGAAAGCGACCAATAATAGTAATAGCTCGAGATAGCATTGCCGTTGCTGGCCGTGGTCGTCGGCCACGACAGGGAAACGCTGGCGTTGAGCGGCGTGACGACTACCGTTCCGACCTTGTCGGGCACCGTGTACGGAATTCTCGTAACCACCGCCGAGGCCAAGCCGTATCCTGCCACGTTGGACGCCGACACTCGGAAATAGTAGGACGTGCCGTTGGAGAGACCCGTTGCGACGATGGTGGTTGCCGGTGCGATAGAAATGTCAAACCACGGCCCCGCCACTCCCGACGAGAGCGAATACTCGGATCGGTAAGAGGAGATGGACGAACCGTTGCTGGCGGTCGTGGTGGGCCACGACAGAGAAATGCTCTGATTCAGCGAGCTGGCGGTAACGGTTCCGACCTGCCCAGGGACTGCACGGGGAAAGTTGGATGCGATCCCCGAAGAGGTACTAAACCCTGCGACGTTCGAGGCCACAATCTGAAAGTATGACATTACGCCTGCTACGAGAGGCGTGACCGTCGTCGACAGCGTGGTGACCAGGGTGGCGTTCGAAGTGAGAACACCCGTCATGTCGGCGTTCGACGAGCGAAACCACCGATACCCCGTAATCGCACTGCCGCCATTGTAGGGCGCCGACCAGCTCAGAATGAGACTCGTGGATGCACCCGAAGGACTTGCGGAAAGGTCGGTAACCGGCGAAGGAACCGTGCGGGGAGTGTTGGAAGCCGTCAGCGAATACGGACCATAGCCCATGACGTTGCTCGCCGCCATGCGGAAAAAGTACAGGCTGCCATTCGTCAGGCCCGTCGCCACGAAGGGGCTCGTGAGGAGTCCGCTGCTCAATGACGTAAATGTAGCGACGTTACTGCTTAGGGAATACATGAGGTCGTAGCCCGTGATGGCTGCCCCGTTGCTTAGCGGTGCCGCCCAAGCCAAGCTAATGGTCTGGTTTCCCGCAGCGGTCGATGAAATGACGACAATGGCCGGAACGGCGGCGGGCGTGGCGGAAGCGACTGCAGAGTAGGTCCCTAGTCCTGCGGCGTTGGAAGCGGCAATCCGATAAAAGTACGGCGTGCCGTTCACGAGACCTGTCGACGGGTACGGGTTGGCTAGAGATGTAACCGTCGTCAGACCCGTGGTCATTGCCGAAACCGTAGCTCGCTGAATGGAATACGTGATTATGGCTGCGCCGTTGCTGTTGGGGGCAGTGTATCCGACCGAGACGTTTACGTTCCCAGGAGTCAACACGGGAACATCCATGGTGGAAGGGACGGTGCGGGGAGTCGCCGTCGCCTGTGCAGAGTTTGGGCCCAGACCGTTGGCGTTCGATGTCCTGGCTACGAAATAATAGGGCGTTCCGACAGTCAGGTCAGACGATGCAGTGTAGGTGACCACATTGGTGGCCACGGTGGCAGTCACTGGTGCCGAATAATCTCCCGACGTGGTCGAGCGAAGCAGTGTGTACCCAGTGTTTCCAGTGACGTTGGTCCACGTGAGGACGATTCCCCCGACCGCATTCGCTGTTGAGGCGAAATTGGTGGGTCCAGACAACAATGACATAGAAGTTTATATTAGGATGCGATTAAAACGAATAGGAATCGCCCGCTCAGAATAAGAGCACATGTTGACTCGAAACGGCTATAAGCTCGTAAAGAGCGCTATTCCAGATATGGTAAAACTCAAAAAGGAACTGACGGTCAAGCCAAACATTCCCAGCGTCTTTGTGCAGCCCCAGCACGTCAAGCGCTACCCGGTCTTTTCGGAAACCGAAAACTTTCTCTACGTGCCCAAGCAGTTTGGCATTGCCCGCTTCGGCCCGCCGGCGGTCTCGGAAATCACGACCGAGTCTGCACCCGACACGTGGCGCTTTACAGGCTCTCTCCGCCCACTACAGCAGGATGTTGTTAGTAAGTACACCAAGGACGGCATGATCTGCCTGCAGACGGGCGGGGGCAAGACCGTCTGTGCGCTCTACATTGCCTCTACGCTCAAGGTCAAGACGCTGATCGTCGTGCACAACACCTTTCTGAAGGACCAGTGGGAGGACCGCATCAAGGCCTTCCTGCCCGACGCTCGCATCGGTCGGCTGCAGGGTGCCGAGATAGATGTCGAGGGCAAGGATATCGTCATTGCGATGATTCAGTCGCTATCGATGAAGGAGTATCCTCGTGAGACCTTTCATGGGTTCGGGCTGACGATCGTGGACGAGTGCCACCACATTGCGTCGGAAGTGTTTGTCCAAGCCTTTCAAAAGATCACTTCGAGGCACATGCTGGGGCTCTCGGCGACGCCCGAGCGCAAGGACGGGCTCATGTACGTGATCGAGTGGTTTCTCGGACCGATTCTCTACCAGTCCGACTCGGGCGACAAGGTCGACAACAAGGTGCGGGTGGAAGCCTACCGCCACGAGCCGGCGGACATCGACTTCAACACCGTGCTCCACAACAGCCAGGGGGTCATGAACGTGGCGGGAATGGTCAACAAGCTCACGACCTTCAAGCCTCGGACGGACTTGATTGTGCAGATACTGAAGGACATTTTGGCAGAGTGTCCCGACCGCCAAATATTGGTGCTCTCGGACCGAGTTCAGCACTGCAAGGATATTCTTGCAGAGCTCGATAGTCCCGACGCTTGTATTCTCGCCCAAAACGTGGCGGCCTCGAAGCGTGCCGAGTTTTGCGCTTCGAAAAAGGTACTGATTGCGACGTATTCCATGTGCAAAGAAGGTTTTGACGTGGCCACGCTGAATACGCTGGTGATGGCGACGCCCCGGCCAGACATTGACCAGATCGTAGGCAGGATACTACGGACGGAAAAAGCGTCCCGAACGGTCCAGCCGCTCATCGTGGACATTGTGGACTCTACGTTTCGCAGGCAGTTCAGCGCTCGAAATGCCCTTTACAAGGAGCGATCGTACGTGGTCGAGTTTATGGAGATTGGTTAAAACGGAATCCATTTAAAGAGACGAACATTGTAGTATACATAAGCAGAGGTGCAACAGATGTCCACTTCTGAAATAATGCATTCTCTGTTTTCAACGCATCCTATGTCAGTACACTGGGTTCAGGAATTAAACGGAACCGTTACTCCATTTGACGTAAAGCGCAATAATCAATCTAAAAAATTTTGGTTTAAATGTCCAGACTGCGGCCATATATTTGATAGTATAATTCGGAGTATCTCATTAGGAGCGTGGTGTGGATTCTGCGGAGGGAAGCGAATGTGTTCTAAGTCGGACTGTGACTTTTGTCATAACAATTCGTTTGCGTCTCATCCAAAGGCACGCTTCTGGTCTCGTAAAAATACCGTTTCGCCTAGAGATGTTCGCAAGAGCTGCAATCGAAGTTTCATATTTGATTGCGACCGATGTAATACGGAAATTACAATGAATCTCAACAATATTTCTGCCGGGAAATGGTGCAACAAGTGTGGAAGGGTTTCAGCAAGCGACAAACAAAGAATGACTCTCGACGATTTTATCCGCAGGTCAAAAGAAGCACATGGTGAAAAATATGATTACAGTGAAGTTGTCCTTTCCAGCGTAGACAATCGTGTCACTATAATATGTCCAGAGCATGGAAGATTCACACAGACTCCATACCATCATTACACTGGAAGTAACTGCCATGAGTGTGCTCGTATTCAAGCAGCATCTTCTCGAAAATATTCGTTTGAAGAGTTCCTTGAACTTGCGCGCAAAACGCATGGAAACACATACGACTATGCGGAATCTGTATCAAAGTATACCGACATGAACCACACTCGAATTCCAATTAGATGTAGAATACATGGATTATTCGAGCAATATCCGAGTGTACATGTAAAATGCGGATGCCCTGCTTGCGGGGTTATAAGAATGGCGGATACACAGCGCATGACTACAGCTGAATTCATACGTCGTTCCTGCCAAGTACATGGAGACATGTATGATTATTCCCAAGTCGTATATGTTCGCGGTCATGACAACGTAATAATTCTATGTAGGTCACACGGTCCATTCGAACAAGATCCATATAACCATTTGGGCGGTTCAGGATGTCCGAAGTGCACTCATAAAACAGAAGGAAAAATGCTAGAATATCTTAAAACAACTGGATTTGATGTTGTCGTGCAGTTTGCTCCGGTTTGGTGTCGTCAGCGTGGTTGTTTCAGGTACGACTTCTACATTCCTTCGCTTAATTTGATAATTGAACTCGACGGCGAGCAGCATTTCAAATCTGTTTCGAAATGGAAAAACAGTGGAATTACTCTCATGAAGCGTGATGTATACAAAATGCGTGCTGCGAATTCAAATGGATTGCGATTAATTCGCATAATGCAGCAGTTGGTGTGGGATAACGATACAGACTGGTTAAATACCAACTTACTTCCACATCTCGTAAACCTCGGACATGTCGAGAACGTATACATCGGTTCTAAATATGAAGAACACACTAGATTTATGACTGAAAATATTAGTATTGCCGAAAGCGAATTATATGACGATTGAACTCTACAAACCTCGAGCAAGCGCCTCGATCTCCGAACGCAGCCTCTCCTTCGTTATGAACGCAGAGTAGTGCGTCACTTTGTAAATTCTGTATTTGCCTTTCAAATTTCGCTGCAGAATCTTGTAGCAATCTGCCCCGAACGCAATGATGACGGGGTTGGTAGATCCGATATCCTTCAACTCCTTCTCGAATTTTTCAACGTTTTCCTTCTCGAAGGCCTTGTTCTCTCGCAAATACTGCATTACCTTTCCTGAAATCTTCTGTTCGAAGTCCTTTAGTACGTCAGTCATGTATCCTCCCTCGAATTTTGAACCCTTCACTGCGAACCTGATCTTGTAATCTTGTGCGGATGGACTCGCAGAGTGGAAGTTCCCAAATACCTCCTTTATCTTTTGCGAGATGTTGAGTCCCGCAAACACGACATTCGGGTTCAATGCGCCCAGCAGCTCGCTGTCTGGAGTTTCAAATACAGAGATGTCTCCAACTCCAGATTTCTCCTTCACTCGATCCTTCTTATCTGCATAGATCGCCCATGACGACATGTGTCCGTACTTTTGCTTGATTCGTTCATAATGTTCAAGAGTTATCTCGCTCATTGTGATTACGCCACTCGCAGTTTTAAATCTTACTCTCGAATCCGTTTTCACGACCTGGATCGCCGAGTCCGTTTTGCCGGACGTTTGCGGTGGGTGCGGCGGCCGCCGTGTTTTGCTTTAGGTTTATTCTGCTTCGCCTTTTCCCGAGCAGCAATGTCTTTCAAGTACTTTTCGATACTTTGCTCGAATTTTTTCAGATCTTTATCTGGAATCACCGTAAACTCATACTCGCTCGGATTCGCCGGCATTATCTTCTATCCACACTTTCATTTGCGGGAGCCCCCGTCCAGCAGCGAGCGGGTGCAGAGAATGTAGAGGAACAGGGCGTTCACGACGGGGATGCTGAACGCAATTATCGCCCGAAAGAGGAACGACCAGCCCGTCTTGCCCCTGCTGCCGATGATGATGAAGAGATCCTGCAGCACCACCAGCCCCGCCAGGGCGGCCACGAGGACAAACATCAGAAAGAAGAACTGGCAGATGACGACGCTCGGAATCTGCTTCATCCACTCGGGCTCCAACGAAGGCAGAAAGTTCATTTATGTCTAGCTTCCAAAATCTTCTTCGTAGTTGTAGGCTGCCGCATCCTCCGCCTCCTCGCCCTCGCCCGTCCGCCCCCGCCGATCGCCATAGTCCCCGTAGTCCGCCTCCAACTCGACTCCCTCCTCCGTCACGGGCGCCTCGCCCTGCGCTGAAAGATCCCGCTCCACGTTTGGCGGGTGCCCGTCCTCGCCCTCGTCCGCTGGGGCCAGCAGGGGGTCGTCGGGTTCTGCTACTGCCGCCGCCGGCTCCCCGTCCCGAATTTCTCGCATAAACCTCTCTCGGTCGCCCGTGTTGATGAGGTACGGCGCCAATCCGAGATCAATGAGGGTTTTGGAAATGTCTCGCAGGGCGTCGGGCATGCGCCGCAGCCTCGACTTGAACTCTTCTCGCTCTCGGGCCCGCAGGCTGTCTACAGCTTTGCCGTTCTCGGCCGCCGACGATAGGAGGGACTTGACCGCAAAGTCCTTGGAAAACGCCCGCTCGAGCGCTATGGCCGCTGGCGTTCCCGCTAGCAGGACGCTGAATTGCCGCAAAAGACCCTTGTAAAAGTCTCGCAACAGCGAGGGGTCGCTCCCGTAGGCCGCCACGATGCGGGGCCGCTGCTCCCGAATAAAGTCGGCCACTGGCTTGGTCGTGGCCGTCGACTCTTCAAAGACCATCGAAAACAGCCGCAGCAGCAGCATTCGCAGCATCTCGGGCCGTTCTTCGGTCGTCAGAATCCGCTGAATCGGTACAAAGGCGCCCGGCTTGACTTTTTGCGAGGCCCGCACCTCGTCTGCCGTCGGGGTGTATACATCAGGTCCTTCGGGGGCAAAGACTTCTTCGGCCGTGGGCGACGGCATCATGGGCTCGACGATGGGCAGCACGGGCTGCGTATACGAGAACGAGGTGCCGACGAGGAGATGGGAAAACGACCCGGGGCATTCGTAGCGGCTCTCGGGACCGACGGCGGCTTTTTGGGCGGGCGTAAACATCGTCACGGCGGGCCGCACAATCTCGGGCCGAAAGGTTTGTTGGATGGGCGCGGCTGCCACTGCTGCCGAGTCCATGCTGTCTCGAGCTACGAGCAGAGCGTCCTTGAATGCAGGCACAAACTGCTTGGACAGGGAGGCCATGACGATCTTCTTGACCGTCTTGCGGTCGTTGAGCAGCGAGCGCAGAAAGACGACGGATCCGCCCCGAAAAGTCGATGGATAGTTCTCAAAGGTCTTCTGAAGAGCGCCCAGCATGGCGTCGACCAGCGGGGCGTCGTTCATGTCGCCCGTGTCCCTCGGAAAGCCCCGCAGGGGAACGGGCTGCGACCCAAAGGATCGGCGGGGAATCAGTCGGGGCGTGTGAATCTGCATGAGCACGACCAGGGCGTTGAAGCCGTAGACGGCGAGGGCGAGGTCGAGATTGGTCTGCTCCTTGGGCGCCAGCTTGCGGCCCGCCATCCGAGCCAGCAACTTGTCCGACTCGCTGCGGGCGTACCCCAGCAGCGGCATGAGCTGGTCTTCGTCGGGCAGGACTTGCAGGAGCGTCAACAGCAAGTAGAGAACGTCGTCGGCGGGCTGGGAGGATTTGAAGAGTTTTTGCAGAGATTTGAGGGCCGTATCGAACGAGCCGTGCTCAAGAGTCGTCGGGGCCTTGACCAGAGAATCGTGGCGATTGATGACGTGCCCTGCTTCGTCAAACTGATCCTGCTGCTCAACCACTTCGGCGATGCGCTCGCCGGAAAAGGTGCACACGTAGAACCCAGCAAGCTTGGCGCACCAGGTCCGCAGGTAGAGCTCGGGGTCGGCCGCAAAGGCGCCCCGCAGCCGCTCGAGCTCGTGCTCGCACACGAGAAAGGCGCCTGTGGAGTTGCTCTTGTAGACGTGATTCTCAAGAGTCGAACCTCCCTGCAGAAGCTCTTCAATGTCGGCAAGCTGGTCCTCGGGCAGCAGGCGGTCGTCGGCGAGAATGTCGACAATGTGCTTGCGAATCTCGTCGATACTGGTCGCCGGGGCCGTGGCGGGAAAGGTGGGGTACGTATCTACGTGCACGGGCTTGAACTGGGCCAGCAGCTCCTGGTGCTGCTTGAGCACGAGAGCGTCGGTCCCGGGCGTCCAGGGCGTTTTTCCCGAATAGGGCAGCGCTTCCCGCTCGACCGAGATAAAAGCCAGAGGAATGCAGCCGTGACCGGGAGCATAGTCGACCTTGCCACGCTTGTCGGGGCACTCTTTACCGCCGTGGCCCGTGGCTCCGCAGACGGCGCACTTGGGGGCTCGGTAGACGCCTCGAGTGAGAAAGTCGTTATAGTCAGTGATTTCGGTGGGCAGGCACTCTTCGGCCGTGCCCTCAATGATGCCGCCCTCGGGTAGGACGTTCGGCGGGGGAATGGCGACGACGCCGGTGGCGGCGGACTCGGACAGCAGGATTTTCGAGACCAGCAGCCCAGCGTCGGGCTGGTCGGCCAGCCAGCGTCGGACGGACAATGCGGGGTACCAGGGAGTTCCGTACATGTCCAAGAGCACCTTGGGCGGGGCGTCCTGCTCACGGGCGGCAAAGACGAGGTCGATCGGCGGCGGCGTCTCGTCAATGGCGGCCACGGGCGCAAACTTGGAGGTCCACAGGTCGATGGGTACGTCCTTCAATCGAATGTCGTAGAGTTTGAGATAGGGCATGGCCTCGCCGTACGGGTCGGACGTGGCGGGAATGGCGTGTTCAAACACCGAGGTCATGGTGGGCAGGAGTTCGGGCAGGCGCTCGGTCGACTCGATGACGACGGGCTCGGCGTGCACCGACAAAAAGGGGTGGTCTTCCAAGGGGTTGGGAGGTGCCAGCGGGGGGTTGTCGATCGAGTACCCCGTAAAGCGGGCAGCGTCCTGCGTGTCTTCCCGAAAGACGGTCTGGATGCGAAAGGTCTTGTCCTGGCGGTAGTCGGTCTTGGAGTAGTGAAACTTATCGAGAAAGTAGCGCCCGTCAATCTGCGTGCGGCCGTCGACGTAGACGGGAAGCTCGCCGGCGTCATAGTAAAAGGCCGAGTGGGGCAGCGAGTCGAGCAGACGAATGTAAAAATTGGGGGCGCTTTTTTCAGTGTAGGCAAACAGCCGCGCCCATGTGGCATTCCAAGGGTACGGGTCACTGACTTTGACGCCCTCCGAGTTGACGTAGTGCACCCACGGCAGCAAGGCGGGCCTCTCGTACTGGACAGGGACAAAGCCGTCGGGCGTTTCTTGGACCAGTTCCTTGTAGAGTTTGGCCATGCTGTCGACGTGGTGCTCGGCGTCCCGAATCGCACCCTTGGAAATCTTGCCCTCGCTCGGCAGGAGCTTGTTCATAAAGTCCGAGGCCTGCTCCTCAAAGGTAAAAAAGCGAATCTCGGTCGGCCGCTGGATGGATTCGTCAAAGTCGAATTCTTCCACAATTTCAAATTCGGTTTGTGGATTGAACAGGAACTCGGAAGCCATCTTATTTACTCCAGCGTAGAAATTGTCGTGCGGCACAATTCGGTGATTTTGGCGACGGCGGCGTCCAGGACTGCCTCGGGCGGGGTTTCAGCCGCCGCAGCGGCGCCAGGAGCAACTCGGAAGCGAAGGTTCATCTCTTTTCGCAGAGGGTGCGGGACGTCGTAGCTGACAAAGGAGCACATGTTTGACTCGTAGATGACGATTTGCAGAAGAGCTCCGAGCGTGTGGCCCTCGAGCGTCGAGCTGATTTTAAACACCCCAGGCTCGGATTCTCGCACAATGTTTTCCTTGGCGGTCTTGAGCCAGGCATCGGCCCGGCGCTGCAGAATATTCAGGCTGCCGACGACGAGGTCCTTGGGCGAGACGACTCCGATGCTCTCGACCGTCATGTCGAACCAGTCCGGGCGCCCCGTCGCATCATTGACGTGGTAGGACAGCTGCTTGTAAAAGTTCGCAAAGAGCCGCTTGTCCTCGTAGGCCTCGGACGCCGCTGCGGCCTTTTCCTCGTCGACGTGGTACTTGTAGGTCGCCACGCACACTTGGGAGGACGAGGGGTTCACCTTGAGCCGAGCAGTCAAGTGCACCGTCTCGCCCTTCTTGAGCTTGAGAAAGAACATCGGCGTCCCGAGGTCGACGTCCTTGAGCAGAATGTCGGAGCGCACCGACTCGGGTACAAAGTCATCGGTCGTCACCAGCCGCATCTCGTCGTCCGTGGCGGGAATGCGCAGGAGCAATTTAGCGTTGCGAATGACGTCCTCCTCGCTGGGCCGCACATTGACGGGCAGCATTTCGACTCGGTGCTTCATGACTTCGTGCGGCATGAGGGTGGTGTTTTCGAGGATCTGGACGTCGGCGAGCTCAACGGTGGGCGTCTCATTCAGCAGAATCCGACGGATGGCATTGGCAAACTGTACGGGTACACCCTTCAGTTCAAAGGTGAAGCTCATTCCTGAATATGCCGACATTGGCTCTCGTTATGAAGGTATTCGTTTTTATCTCCTTGAGTTTTAATGTCTACGAATCAACATTTGCCGATCTTGTTCTATAGCGAGCGGTGTGCCAACTCCAAAGAGGTCATCGGCACGATCCAGGCTCTCAACAAGGCTTCGCTGTTTCGGTTCGTCAATGTAGACACGACGCCCCGCCACCTGTTTCCGCCGGAATTGAAGGCGGTTCCGACCGTTATTTTTCCCGACACGAAGCAGGTGCTGGCGGGCAAGACGGCCATCTTTGCCCAGTTGTCCAAGCCCGTGCAGTCCCGCCGAGAAATCCCCACCGCCCGAGCCGAGCCCGCCAAACCCGCCGAACCGCTGTTTTGGTCCTTTAACGAGTCCACCATGTCCTCGGGCTATTCGTCCTTTGATGGCACCACTCGAACGGCCGAAGACCAGCTGCGATATTCGTACCTCGACGGGGAGCTGCGCACGACGGGTCAGGACATGCCTCCACCCATGAGTGGCGGGGGCAGTAACGGCACGAGCGATCCTGCCGGCGGTGCCCCGAGCAAGACGGGCCGCAATGACGACGTCCTATCTCGGCTCGAAACGTTTCAGAGCAGTCGGGACAGCGAGTACGCCCCGATATCCCGTACATAATGATTTACATATTTCCGACCCCTAGTAGTAATGTCGGGCTCAAAGACGACCTACCTAAAGACATTTCTCCGGCAGATGACCGAAGTCGTCAAGCAGCTGGAATCGATGTTTCCCGAGGATCCCGACTTTAAGACCTTTAGCGTCTTTTTGGGGGTTTTGCAGTACACGAATCCGGCGACGGTGATTTCAACGTTTCAGGAGCACGTGGTTCTCAAGTACGAGACGCAGATTACCACTCGTGATGAGAAGTTTATTTTGAGCCACGTGCCCGTCGAGTACGGCAATGATCTTCTGGACATTATTTCGAAATTCAAGACCTATTGGACCATCTTGTCGACCGGCAGCAAGGATTCGCTCTGGCAGTACCTCCACGTTCTCACCCAACTCTGCAAAAAGTACCATGAGGCCTAGCGACAACAACCTGTCGAGACCACCGGAGGCGATATGCGATTCCACTGCTCAAACGTGTACTGGCTGCCCATGGACAGATTGCACCGACTGCATATCGGGACGAGGTTCTGCAAAGTAGTTTTCCCGCCCTTGCTTTCGGGAATATTGTGCCCGCACTGAAAATCAAACACCGTAATGAGATTGGTACACCACGACGTGCTACATTTGGCTTGGAAAACTCCGCCAAATGTAGCCAGCCACAATTGTTCACGAAGAGCCTTGGGGATTCGTGCTTTCGCTGCCATTAGAAGAATATGCGAGATCAATGTAAAACGGATTTTCAGAGGTACGTATTGCAGTATTCGCAAGGATGATTACTACGCTTTGGTTTGTGTTTCAGCTTCGAGGGGGAGACATTCTCAATTGCTGCATTGCGACGACGGAGCGCCAGCAGGCCGTGGAACGACTAACCGAGGTCGCCGAGTCCAACCTGGACGACGACACAACCTGGTGCCGCCTGACGAGGATCTACTATGGCGGAGCCTTGAACAGCGGCACGAAGCTGCACCTGGCCGTGGCTCTCGATCCCATCGCCGGCTGCACGGAATCGCTCGATCTCGTTCATGTCGTGGACCAGTTTGAAATGCTGCCACAAGAGGTTCGTGACGACGAGAACGAAAAGTACTGGGTCGACGATATTATCGTATCGTAACTACGGGAACAGCAATGTAAAGTTCTTCGAGGGGTTTCCGTCCTGGAAGGCCGTGACGGTAATCAGAAAGTCGGTTCCAGGGTAGGCAAGTACACCGGAAGCATAGGATGAGCTATTTTTGAAGTATTTGGTGTACTGGATATTTCCCGACAGGTTGGTCACAAACATGTGGTACATGTCGGTGCCGAACATGGGATATGTCGACTGAAAACGCACGACGCCGCTCGCATCCACCGACGGCGAAGTCAGAGAGTACACGGGAGACGGGCAGCACCGGACGTTGTAGTTGATCCGTGGAAAGAGGATTGTCTGTGTGCGAAGAGGACGGCAGTTTCGTGGTTCCGTGATGCTGACTCCTTGAGAGGGAATCGGCGGAGAATACCACTGTGCATATACGGTTACATTCTGGTTGAGGATGAGCGGACTGTTTACTTTTTGTCCGTTTGTAGGGGCAGAATACCATCCGAGAAATGTGTAGCCGGGTCGATCTGGCGCCGCCGCAAGGGGGATCGACGTCCCTGCGTTCTGCGTATTCGGAGGTACCGCAGTTCCCCCCTGTGAGTCGTATGTGAGCGTGTACTGTATGATAGTCCACTGAGCATACAGCGTGCGTGGACCCACAATTGTATATAGATCTCCTGCCCGACCTACAAATATTCCGCCGGACGGTTCGCTATACCAACCATCAAGCATGTAATCTGCAAGAGTGGTCGCAGGCAGCGTTATCTGTGTTCCCACGTCTTGGGTATCCGAAGGCACTGGACTCCCGCCTTCTGATTCGTACGTGATCGTGTACCGTGCTGTAGTCCACCGGGCATACAATGTTGTATTGTCAAGGGGATTCGGACTGTATGTCATGTCAGGAGTTCCTACAAAAGTACCTCCAGAAGACGCAGTGAACCACCCTGCAAAATCAAATCCTGTACGAGTTGTATACGGCAGAATTACCAACGGTACTTCCACGGATACAGAATCATCTAGAACTGCCGAACCACCCTGTTCGTCGTATGTAATCGTGTAATGCGACAATTCCCACTGGGCGTACAATGTGGCATCGCCGGCAAGAGTGTATGGCGATCCAACGAGTGTACCTCCCGACGAAGCGGTAAACCAGCCTTTAAATGAATACCCAAGGCGGATGGGAGTAATAAGGGTTAATTGCGTTCCTTCGGATTGGGTGTAGGTAGGTATTGGTGGCGAACCTCCTGCCAACTCGAAGACTATACTGCATTTCCACTGGGCGTATAGCGTGAGGTTTGCTAGAAGAGTATACGGATCTCCAGGATTATAAATATCTCCCCCGCCGTTTGCTTGGGTAGTCCAAGCGACATACACAAAGTTTGATCGTGTAGGCACAACCGACGAAATGGACACTGCTCCAACCCCGGTCGTGGGGTCAACAGACGTACCGCCACGACTATCGTATGTGATGGTATACGTAGCCGTTGAAGTCCACTGGCCATACAATGTACGTGTAGCATTGATGGTATACGATGCTCCTGGCAGCCCCACAAGTGTTCCTCCAGATGACAAACTGAACCACCCGTTGAATGTATATCCTGAGCGAGGCCGACCGTTGCGAAGAATTATCCTTGTACTTTCAGAAACTGGCACGAGAAACGGACTCCCTTGCTCATCGTTGAAGTCGTATGTAAGCGTATATAGCGGTATTATATTTCTACTTATGTCAAAAACAGTTGGGTTTTCAAAGAAACCGGTTAATTGTGAAGGCGGAAGAGGCCATGTCGTATCGCCTATTAGAACACTGATCACGGTTAACGGCAGCGCATCGACACTGTTTGCAAACGGGGATTGTTGAGTTAAACTAGTCCGCAAAGTTGGAGTAAGGTTACCTAGAAATCTTATAGACGTAAGGGAATTATCCCGAAACGCACCCTGGTTGAATGAAGTAAGATACGGAGGGAATGTGAGTTCTCTAATCACATTGACGTTGCTATATTGCCCACTATTATAAGCTACAACCGTATTCCCATCTAGCAAGGTCGGGATCGTCAATATGCCGCCCACAGGAGTGGCAATCACCCTAGTTATCGTTGCACTTGTGTCGATTAGGGTATATTCGAAATTGCCAGACGTCAGCATTAACTTCAACCGAGAAAAACGAATCTGTTTGCTATCGGGAAACAAGAGAGGGAGGAGGATGATGGAAATGAGTGAGATGATGCAATTGATTGAGGACCCGAACATGCCAAAGGAGCGGCGGAAGCGACGAGTGCCTCCGCCGATGCCCACGATACCCCAAGACCGAATTGCAGAAGTTAGAACGCTCCTGGCCGACCTTGCCGAACTGTACGACTTTGGTCACTGCGACGTCTACGACTCGGTATTCTTCCAGCGGACTTGCGAATACATGGCTGGCGTCTCGTTCGAGAGCGCTCCCGCCGACGGCGCCTGTATGCGCATGCGGGATCTGGGAACCGAGATCATTCTGTCCAAGTCCACGTCCACCAAAGCCTTTATCGACTTCTTCAAGAGCATCGTCGATTTCTGGAACGCTCCCTCGTAATGTCTGACGATGTCTGCACGCCGCCACCGCTCAATCAGTCTTTTTCAATTACGCACTGCCTGTTCTACAAAATAAAATGATTTCGATTCACATTATTCGAACGCTGCTGACGACCAACACGGATGACGTAATTGAGATTTTCAAGGCGTCCTCGGAAGATAATCTTTTTTCAGTATCGTACATTGACCGAGACGCTCGGCTGCGGTACTCATTCGACGCCTATCCCGATCAGATCGCCCGCTACCTGTATTCGATGTTTGGAATGCTTCGCATTGATGAAGAGCCCTTTGAGAGCGTGCAGATTACCCTTCCTGCCCACCCTCCCATCAATGTGAAGATTGCGTCCTTGTCGGCGAGCCGAATCGAAGCATTCATGCAGCCGCTCAAGTGGTGCCTCCGCAACTGGATGCGCTCAACGGCCGCTTCGTTTACCCAGCGTCACGAACGTGTCTAGGACAAAGAGAAAGAAGACACCCGTAAAGATGTAGAGAACCAGGTCGTGCGTGGACGTTTCGCCCGTCTGCTGCATGTCCATGCGACGAATGAGCTTCTCGACCCGTCGATCCCACTCGCCCCGAGGCGGGCCGGGCAGGCTGACGGGCTGGTAGGCATAGTCCTGGGTTGCGGGAATCTCGGGCGGCGTGTAGTTCTGCACGCTAAACGGCTCACGCTGGTTCATGGTCTGCTTTTCTGCAGAATGCTTGGACGGCGTGTAGTTATTCTCCAGGTCGTCCCCGGGACCAGCGATGGGCAGACTCTTGCTGAGGTCCCGAATGGTCTTGTCATGTGTCTCCATCGCCGCCTCGGTCCGGCGATTCGTGCTATTAAAGATCTTTTCATGCTTGTGCCCACCCTTGCGTCCGTACGTGCCCCCGAAGGCCTCCTCGAGAGACGCCATTGTCAATTCGCAGTCAGAAAAAAACGACGATATTAATAAGAATGATGCAACTCGGCAAAACTGCCCAATACGCAGTGTCTGCTGTCCTGGCCGTGTACGTCGTGTTTTTCACCCGCCCCGCTCCCGTGTTTGTAGTCCGGTTCCTGTCGAGCCCGATTGCCCAGCTCGCCGTCCTGGCCCTCATCGTCTACGTCGGGGCGTGCATGTCCCTGCTGGTCGCTCTCGTGGCGGCGGTAGCGCTCGTGCTGTCGATCCCGTCTCGGGAGTACTTTGACAAGGAGGCCGTGAAGGAGGATGCCAAGGATGTAGCCAAGGCGGCCGGCAATGCGGCGGTGTCGGCGGGGGCCGAAAAGGCGGCAGAGAAGCTGAAAAAGGTGGCCGACAAGCATGCTGTAGAGGACAAGAAGATGCCCGCAGCACTGCCGTCCGAGTCTGCAATGATGAAGAGTCTTTCGCCCGGTAAGGAGGGGTTTGAACTGCAGGGCGCTCCGTTTTAATCGCTAACTAATACAATATGATTGAACTTCTCAACAATAGCAAGCTGTTTGCAGGGATCATGATGATCTTTCTAAACATTGCCAGCAAGTTTGTGACGATCGATCTGTCCAAGACTCAGAAGGAATTCTTGGCCAACTCGATTCTGCGTCAAGTGCTTATTTTTGCCGTGGCCTTTGTCGGCACTCGGGACCTACTCATCTCGATCCTGTTGACGGCGGCCTTTACCGTCATGGTCGACGGGCTGCTCAGCGAGTCGAGCCCCATCAGCCTGCTGCCCAAGAGCATGCGCCCAGCGATCGCCGAGCCCGACGCCTCCAACGGGCCCTTTGGCTTCCTTCGAGTTCTGTCCGGAGTGCCGTCCAACGTGCAGAACCCCGCCTTTGACCGCTCAGTACCCCCGCTTGTCGGAACTACTTAAAGCTTGATGACCACCGAGTTCTTCGGGGACTTGCGGCTGCCTCCGCTCGCCACGCTGTCGCCCGACGAGACCTTTTTCAGAGCAGATTTGACTGGAGCCGGGGCTGCAGCTGGCGGCGCAGGCTTGCTAATCTTCTTCTCCTCGCTCTGAATGCCCTTGAGAATGTCGCCAATGCCCATGCCCGACGGCGGCTTCATCTCCCGAATCTCCCGGACGACGGGTTTGGGTGCGGCCTGCGGCTGGGGCGGGGGCTGCGTCGTGCCGCCCAGGAACGACATCAGACCGGCCAGAGGGTTGTTGGCCTGCTGCTGGGGCTGCGGCCTGGGCTGCGGTGGGGGCGGCGTGTATGTGGGCACATTGACTTGCTGCTGCTGGCGGAACTGCTGGGTCTGCGTCTGCATGGCTTGAGCGGCCATCTGGCGAGCAATGTCGGGGTTGGTCCGCAGGATCTCTTCAATGTTCGGAACGGGCGCCTTCATCGCCATCTGGTTCGTGAGGTGGACCATGTAGACCATGAAGCACGTGCGCATCGGAATGCGGACGAGAGGGTGCATCCGCATCTTGTCGCCGTAGAGGTCGTAGAGCTCCTCAAAGTCCTCCTCGAGGTCGCCCACATTCATCTGGGCAGACTGGGAGAGGCCGTCGAGCTGCAGACCAAACATCTTCATCATGCTCACGTTCTTGGATCCCCACTCGAGGGCCGACATGCCGGTGATAAACCACTCGGAGAACTGCTTGATGGTCGAGTCCATCGCCTTCTCCTTGCGAACAAACTCGAGCTCCATCTCCATCTCGTCGAGCGGCGTGTCCATCGTGAAGCGCTTGCGCATCGGCACGCCCATCTTGGAAAGGCGCTCAAACTTGCGCAGCAGCTCGTACTTGCGCTTGGCGACGGCGTCCTCGGAGAGCTTGGGCTGCATATTGACGGGCTTCAGGTAGGCCTCGGCGTTCAGGTTCTCGAGGCCGTCCCAGGACTTGGTTTGCCCAACGTCTTCGACCGAGGGTACGAGGCGGGGCTTTTCGGGCGGGGCGGAGGAGCCAAGATCGGGGAGGTTGGAAAAGTCAAGCGACACGCTCTCCAGTTCGGGAAGGCTGGTCGACGACGGCGGGGCGGATACGAGGTTCGAGTTCATCAAGAGGTCGGCGCCGGGAACTTCGCTCATTATACGATTCTGGGCATCCTGTTCTTAAGACTGAAACGCAGCCATTTAGAATAGAATGAATTAATATAGCATAGGGATATGCGAGACCGCAATTTAGAGATTGCAAGACACGCCTTAATAGATAAGGCGATCGATTACGAAATTATAAGATCTAGTGGTAATCAGACGAGAGTCAATTTCACGTGCTATTGTGGAGAAAAGCACTCCAAACAAGTCGGAGATGTTGTCGGTAAGAAACAGACAGGTCTATTATGTAAATTACACTCTTTGGAAAGAATGCGTAGGAAAAAATTTTAGAGCTTTGTGAGACTGCAGCTAAACTGGATGGTGCTATTTTCCACAAGGAAGAATCTGTTTGGACTAGACCCGGGCGAATAGTATTCACATGCTTCTGCGGTATAAAACACTCAAAGGATCCAAGTGCGATGCGCCAAGGCCAAGGTATGTTCTGCAAAGATCATACCTCAGATAAAACACGTGAAAAAATCACATCGACTTCGATGAACCGGTATGGTGTAAGTCACTCCTCAAAATCAAAAGTTGTTAGAGAAACATATAAACAAAATAACTTAAAAAAGTACGGAGTAGAACATATCGCACACGTTCCTTTTATCCATGAAAAACAACATAAATATAGATGGAAAGCTTACACAATGCCGAGCGGCGAAATTCGACATATCCAAGGATACGAGCATTTTGCTATGGACGAGCTTGTAAAAATATACAAAGAAGAAGACATAGTCACTAAACGGTCTGGTATAAAATATTCATATGGAGGTGAAGAACATTATTATTATCCAGATTTTGTTATTAATACTGCCGAATTGAAGATAATAGAAGTAAAGTCAAAACATACAATGTATTATAAAACATTTTATGAACGAAATATTGCGAAACGGGAAGCATGTGTTGCAGCCGGCTACACGTTTGAATTCTGGATTTATAACTCAAAAGGTGACAAAACTATTATTCAAACTTAGACCTACGTTCTAAAACATATACCGCAGCCAAAAATGCGTCGGCAAGGTCGTCCTTCTTCTTGTGGCTTCGGAAAAATGCCAAGTTGGCGGCAGGGCAGAGGGCCTCGCAGTGGATTACCCCCGTCTTTTTGCGGCCCCGATACGTGTGCGTCGCATCGTCGGCGCTTGTCATGTTTTCGAGTTTGTAGGTGGCCGACACGCCCCTCGTCTTGTAGTGTTTGCACGCAAAGTACATGTGTAGCATCGCCTGGACCGCAAACATGCGGCGGTTGGGCTGGTTTTCAAAAATGACGAGATCGGCTGCTGCCCACCAGTCCGCTCGGCGATCGAGCGTGGCGGCAATGTCCTTGTCCATCGAGAGCACCGAGTCCCCGGCGGCCTTGCCAGCGTTGCCCTTGAACTTGGTCCAGCCCCCCGAGCGCAGGTGGGTATAGATGGCGGCTACGAGCTGCGGCTTTTTCTGGGTCGGGCTGATACCGTATCCCTTTGCCACCTCCTGCAGCTCGGCCACGCCCTTCTTGTTGAGAGAGGTCTTGGTCGTCTGGGCACTTTTGGGACAGTGCTTGGAGCACGCATATTCCGACCCAGACGACCACATGGCCGGCTTCTTGCATTTGAAGCACGTGGGCTTGTCCACTCCGTTCTTTTCGCCAATGACGTCGAATACGTCCCAGTGCTGGATGACGAGGTCTGTGCGGGTCGTGCCCGTAAAGACGCAGACGGCGAGGTTTCGGAGACCAATGTCGAAACTAACGATTTTCATGATGATATTTGTACCAGAGAAATTAGCACGGGTTTTTTGTCGCTCTTATTGAACGGTATCCCCTTGGCCGTAAGTATATCCCGGAGCTGGGCGACCGTCTTGCCCTGGACGCTCTCGATGGCGTCGGACGGAGGTGCATCTGCCGGAGAAGCATCGACGTCGTGGACCGAGATGCGGTCGTCCTCGTGCTCGGGCTTTTCGACGAGATCCTCGGCTGACGGCTCGGCTGACGGCTCGGCGGGCGCTTCGGCTGCCGGCTCTGCGGAAAGCTCGACCGGTGCCTCGGCTTCGGGGGGCGGAGGGCTGGCAAACATGAACGAGGGCGGCGGGGCGGTGACGGCGACGGCGAGGGCGTTGATGGCGTGCATGATGCGGGACTGCTGGACGTACAGCCAGGCCACCGTGGCCGACAAGACGAGAATGACTCCGGCGAGCAGGGCCACGATTCCGTGAATGAACTCGACCATTTACTAGTCCGGTCTAGTAATTACTTTGCGATTAAACGCTCTGCTTGCGCTGATGCGGCTAAAAATCCTCCAGATCAGTGCGGATGACCATATCGGCCTGGTTGGCGCCGACGCCCGCCTTGGAGTAGTCGGAGATCTTACGCTCGAAAAAGTTGCCCTTGCCCTCCATCGAGATCATCTCCATAAAGTCAAATGGGTTCTGGCTGCCAAAGAGCTTGGGAGCGCCGAGCTGGACGGCCAGGCGGTCGGCCACGAACTCAATGTACTGAGTCATGAGGGCCGAGTTCATGCCGATGAGGGAGCAGGGCAGCGAGTCGCAGATAAAGACCTTTTCGATACGGACGGCGTCGCTGATGATTTCGTGGACGATGGCGTCGCTCAATTTCTCCGAATCAAGCTTGTACATTTCCACCGCAAAGAGCGTGTGCAGCCCCTCGTCCCGAGAAATGAGCTCGTTGGAAAAGGCCAGACCGGGCATGAGTCCCCGCTTCTTGAGCCAGTAGATGGCGCAAAAGGCGCCGCTGAAGAAGACGCCCTCGACGCAGGCAAAGGCCACGAGCCGGGTGGCAAAGGAGCGACCCGAGTCGATCCACTTGAGGGCCCAGTCGGCCTTTTCCTTGATGCAAGGAATGGTCTCAATGGCTCGAAAGTAGAGATCCTGCTCGGCCTTGTCCTCGACGTACTTGTCGATGAGAAGAGAGTAGGTTTCCGAGTGAATGCCCTCCATGGCGTTTTGAAAGGCGTAAAAGAGGCGGGCAACGGGGGACTGCACGTCACGCTGGAAGCGAGTCGCCAGGTTTTCTTGGACGATGCCGTCGGCCCCTGCGAAAAAGGCGAGGATTTGCTTGATGAATCGTTGTTCGTTGGAGGTGAGCTTGTCCCAGTCGTCGAGGTCCTTGCTAAAGTCGATTTCCTCGGGAGTCCAGAAGGAGGCCACGCTCTGCTTGTAAAGGGCGTAGATACCAGCCTCCCGGGCGGCGATCGGGAAGAGGGTGTACTTGGACGGCGTGGAAGAAGGAGCCACGGGCGACGGCACGACTGGCGAAGAAGGAGCCATGGCCGACGAAGAAGGAGCGATGTGCGACGAGGTCGACAACGAGCTAGGAGCCACGGGCGACGGCGACGGCATGGGCGACGAGGACGGCATGGTTATACATACTCGGAGAAAGTAGTTAAATAGTTGTGGGCTCATAGAGTAATGGCCACAACCACGAGCGGAAATACGTACTTTGCCTCGGCGTTGGACGTCAACCTCGTCCGCAACGTCTTTGTGCCGTCCTATACGTTCGATGCGGGCCTAGGGCAGTTTGTGGTGCAATTGGACACGAATTTGCGGGGAAACGTGGCCATCGGGGACACGAGCACAAATTACACTCTGCGGCTAAACGGAGTTTCGTTGAGCAACAGCAGCGGGGGCACAAGCCTTCCGGCGGGTTCAAACTGGGGCGATTACCTGTACTGGGACGGATCGGCGTATGTCGTCGGAGACCAGAAGATTACGCTGGGGTGCAACGCTGGGAGAACGAACCAAGGAATCAACGCAGTTGCACTGGGTGCGCTGGCGGGGAATGCGTCGCAGGGAAGGGCGGCTATAGCTATCGGACTACGCTCTGGAGAAATAAACCAGCAATCCCAAGCTGTGGCATTTGGGGAACTAGCTGGGTATAGTAACCAAGGACCGGCTGTTGCTTTAGGATATCTAGCAGGTTATGAGAACCAATCTACTGGATGTGTAGCAATTGGGGGAGGTGCAGGACGTTCGGGTCAAGGGGTGTACTCAGTAGCTGTCGGGACATTCGCAGGTAACACATCCCAAATCTCAAACTCGATTATCCTGAATGCGACTGGCGGCGTGCTAGATGCCTCGGTAAACTCTGGTTTCTACGTCGCTCCGATCCGCAATGCGACCACGACATCGTCGCTGTACTACAATCCGGTAACGAAGGAAATCACGTACGGCGTTTCGCCGAGCGGCGGTACAAGTCTTCCGGCAGGTACAAATTTCGGCGATTATCTCCGATGGAACCCCGCTACCAGTGCATATGTTGTCGGGAGCTCGAACATTACGCTGGGGTGTAATGCCGGCCAGTCCAACCAGGGAACGGGCGCTGTTGCAGTGGGTGCGCTTGCGGGTAATACGTCCCAGGGACAGGGGGCTATAGCCATCGGAATAAATGCTGGACGAATAGAGCAAAAGAGTCAATCTGTGGCAATTGGCAATGCAGCGGGATATAGCAACCAACGAGAGAGCATTGCCATTGGACAAGCTGCAGGTTATGAGAATCAATCTACTGGCGCTGTAGCGGTTGGGGCATTTGCAGGGTATTCGGGTCAAGGGGCGTTCTCGATAGCGGTTGGGTTATTTGCAGGAAGCAGCGTACCGCAAATTTCAAACTCGATTATTCTGAATGCCACCGGTGTCGATTTTCCAAACACTACATATCAAAGTGTCAGCGGCTTCTACGTCGCTCCGATCCGCAATGCAACGGCGACGCTGTCTTCGATGTACTACAACCCAGCGACCAATGAAATCACGTACGGCGTCTCGCCGAGCGGCGGAAATGTTCCGGTGGGCACAAATTTCGGCGATTATCTCCGATGGAATCCAGCTACCAGTGCGTACGTAGTGGGTAGTTCTACTATAAATATCGGCACAAGTGCGGGTGCGATAGGACAGAGTAACTTGACAGTTGCAGTCGGTTGGAATGCGGGTCTTTCGGGTCAGCAAGGTAATGCAGTTGCAATCGGAGCAGGTGCTGGGAATAATACTCAACAAAGTAACGCAGTTGCAATTGGAGAGGGTGCTGGAGCGTCAAATCAAGGAAGTAACGCAATAGCGATTGGTAAAGGTGCTGGAACGTTTACTCAAACAACAGGTGGAATCGCAATTGGAGACGAGGCAGCAAAGTTTGGACAGGGCGCCAATGCGATTGCGATTGGTACAGGTGCAGGTCATGGGTTAACTACACCCCAGGGTGATTTTTCTATAGCCATCGGTAACGCAGCTGGATATCTTTTCCAGTCTTCAAATTCAATCATTCTAAATGCAACAGCAGCCAATCTCAATTCTACAACCACTGGCTTCTTCGTAAAACCGTTGCGAACAATTTCGGCCGGCACTGGCGGGTTCTGCAACGTGGTGTACAACCCCACCACCGGCGAGTTTGCATACACCTCTTAAGGCGCATAGCACACCTTCTGTATACTGACCACCGACACGCCCGAGTGCTTGGAAAAGTCCTTCATGAATGTCCGCAGCGCCGCCTTTTCCGTAATCCCCTTGGCCATCACTCTCGCAATGAGCCCCGCCACCATCACTTTCGGTGTGTGCTCCAGCTCCTCGTCTGGCGACTTGAAGACCTGCCGAATGCTCTCCAAAATATCCGCCCGCTGTTCCTCACTCACCGACAATCCATTCATCATCCGCTCCGCCAGGGACAGCTGCGTCTTGCGCAGGGGGTTCTCGTCCGCCACGAACCCAAAGCGCTGAATGGCCTTGGACAGCGACCTCGTCGAGACTCGAAACATGTCAGCAATCTCCTCGTGCGTCCGACTCACGTCAAAGCGGCGGCAGGATACAAAGAAGACCGCACCCATCAGCGCCCGCCGAGTCTCGCCTCGCAGCTTCAGAGCATCCTCCTGGGCCTTCAGAAGAGCACAGGCCTCCTGCAGAATGGCCTTGGTGAAGCCGTTGCGGTATGCGTACTGGTTGAGCATCTCGAGAGCCGCCAGCCACGAGCGCTCCGAGTGCGAGGCTAGACACCAGGCCGAAAGCCGCTGAATGCTCTTGATCTGGGGAGAGTTGGACTTTTTGTTCATGGCCATCGAGCCGTACGACGATTCGGGTAACAACTTATGAATGGCTAGCCCGACTCGGGACGGATCGTCGTTGCGGTCGTCGGCACCATAGTATCGCCATTCTGCTCCTTCGGAAATCACCTGCTCGAGAATGGAGCCGCAGTGCGTGCACACATTCTGGCCCTCGTCTACGACAATCGACATTTCGGGATGGTCGCACATTCTTGTGCGCAATCCCGACATGTGTACTTTACAGTCCGTTTTCCGTTTGTAAACTTTAACGCATCCGGCGGCGGCGAGTCATTTTTTTGGAGACCTTGCGCCGCAGGCTGCGGCGACGACGACCACCCTTTTTGTTCTCAAGATAGTGTTGAATCACATGGTCCATGAGATTGCCGTGATGTTCACCCGTGTTATTCTTCTTGAATACGTTCGAGTGATTGTCGGGCTCGTAGGTTACTGCAAGTTTGGGCTCTTGCCCCTCCTTGTAGGGTGCAGACGATAACGTAAATGTGGCACTGTCCTCGCCAGACGTAAGTACGAGCTTGGCACTCTTTACGTCCGCATTGAAGTCATCATCCTCCCCATCTATTCCCGGTGGAAAGTACGTGGCAGTCGAAGGTTTGAACGTATATACCATTTATAGTGAATCAATATATTTTACCGTAGGCGGGACATGGTCGCCTCCATGGCCGCCTCGTCGTACACGAACGGCCGATAATCTCCTGATTTTGGAGGAACCGGTTTTTTGGTGGTTGACTTGATCCACGAAATCAGCAGTGTGCCGTTATAGGCGATCCATACCTTGAAGCCCTGTTCCTCGAGCGTTTCTTTAACGTACTGTACCGCTTCTGCGTGCTTATAGAGGGGATAGCCAAACACAAAGGTGGGTACGTCGTAGGCCATATAGGGAGCGTCGGGATTGGTGGCCGCATGCGTCTTGATCTGGCTGCACAAGTTCGAGAGGACGGGCCGCATGGCCTGCATATTCGCCGTCCGCTGCTGCTCTTCTTGCTTCCAGAGGTCCGAGGCCCGAAGCATTTTCATACGTCAGAGAAAAGAAGACTAATGATTCTCGCTCTCAACGGCGGAGGAATGCGGGGAGCCCTGCAGGCGGGCGCCCTCTCGGAATTGTCGGGGCAAGTCGGCGAGCCCGAGTTGTGGAAGCTCTTTCCCGGCGGCGTCTACGGGATCTCGGTCGGCGCCATTATCGGGGCCTATGTGGCCTTTGGCTTTTCGGCCCAGAACATTTCGGATATTCTCCTCGAATGGGCGGGCGTACCGCTCGACCCGCCCCGCTTAGAATCGCTCGTCAAGTTCCGAGAGACCAATGGTCTCGACGACGGCCGAGTCATTCGGGAGCGGCTGCGCCAAGACTTTGCCAAGCGGGGATTCGACTTTGACTCGCTGCGTATTCGAGACGCCCGCATCCCCCTTCACATTATCGCCACCGACTGCATCAATGTGCGGTCCGTCATCTTTGGGACCAACGTACGCCTTTGGGATGCCTTGCGATCGTCCATGTCGGTGCCGTTCGTCTACAAGCCGCACACCTTTTCCTGCGGAACATTTATTGACGGTGTGGAGCTGTGCCCCAGCATAATGAGCGCCATTCCGATGGCCGACCGCCCGAACGTCTTTTTTCTTTTGATTTCCCGAAGCATCCCTGTCCGATCCGGGCAGTTTTTCGAGACCATGACAAGCTTCAAGTCCCTGCACGCCACTCGCAAGATTCACGAGAGATACCCCAACATGACTTGCCTGCTGACGGACGACGAGACGGCCACGTTCAACGTCTGGGGCTCCAAAGAGTCCTCGCAGGCCACGGCGGCTCTAGGTGCTCGGCGGTTTCGCCACTTTGTTACCGAGGGCACTGGTCAGGAATTCCTCGTACGTTGCCGTCCGGGGCGGCCCTGAATACTCGTAGACCTTGGAGGCCGTGATGAGCTTGTAGGTCGGGTACGCCGTGACGCTGTAGCTGCGGCACTTGCTGCGGTCCACTTCGCAGTTGACGGTCTCCACGGATACTGTCTTGCCGCCGTAGGTAAAGTCAGGGACGATGCCGGCCAGACTCCTCACCTTTGGAAGAGCCTCTTCTGAGTATGGACACCAGTCGGTATAGAAGAAGAGAAAGGTGGCCTGGTCGGCGAGTAGATCGTTCTCGGTGGGCAGTTCGCCTACGACAAGGCGGCTTCCGGGAGGAAACCCTCGAAAAGCCCAGAAAAATCCAATAAAGATCACCAATGCCAGCAGAGTGAACCATGCAGCAGTCAAGGATTTGCCGAGAACTCCGTCAGGGGCGACGAAGCGGCCCGCAAAAAAGAAGCCGCCCGCCAAGACGACAATACACCCGAGAAACAGTGATACAAGAAATGTATCAGTGCTTGAGGGCATCTTTCGTATTATCTATATCTGGATACAACACTCTGGCTATTTTCCGTTGTCGGGCGTTCCACTCGACCATTGCCGCATTCGCCGTTTTCCCCTCCTTTACCATAATCCACGCCGCAGGAATGTCGGCGGGACGTTTTACCACATGCCACGTATTCCCAACCTTGAACATTATATTCTACACGTTACTTGCTTAAAGCTTCATCGGAAAGCCGACGAGGTTGGCGCCAATGCCGAAGCCCGCACCCGTACGGGCCGACGAGCCGACCGAGGGGGCGTAAATGTCGAGAATGGCAAACACGGCGAGGGCCGTCAGGGCGATCGTGCCAATCTCGTCGACACGAAGCTTCTTGCCTGGGAGCAGCCAGCAGGCGATGGCGACGGCGAGGCCCTCCAGGGCGTACTTGACGAGGCGCTTGACCAGGTCAGCAACGTCAATGCCCATCATGGGGGAAGCAGGGGCGGCGGCAGAGGGCTTGGGCGTGGCGTCCATTTATACTGATTCCCCGAGAATTTTTTATTGTTTGGATGCCCCCGTATATGCAAAGAGTCCAATCGCAAACAGACTCATGGCGATGGCTACCCATCGCAGGCCGTGGACTGGTTCCTGAAAGACGAGGACGCCAGAGACGGTGACAACAATATTGCTCGCCAGATTCCAAACAAGATTCATGGCGGACATGGTTTCGTAATTCATGGCCTTGATGAAGAGGTAGGGCTGCAGGAGGTATACTCCCGTGGCTAGGGCGAGGCCAGTGGCGTACGGCAGTCGGCCGAGGTGCACAAACTTTGCGGTGAACATCATGCAGACGTCCACGGCGGCCATGGCGAGAGCAAACGCAATTGGAAGCAGCTGCTTCCATTTGACTTTTGCAATGAGAACGTCCAGAGCGTCCATTGTTAGGGATGAACATTTAGTTGCCGCCTACCGCCCGAAGAACATACTTGCACGAGACGGCAAAGACGAGGCCAAACACGGCGGCGTGGGTGAGGGCGACCGTCATCTTGCTGCCTCCCGGCGGGAGCGACAGGAAGACGCCCGGCGTCAGGACGTAAAAGAGAACCGCTGCATACAGAGCCATCATGTACATTTTTATACTTAACGCAGAGAGTTTTTCGGGGCCGTTTAGAGAGACGGCTCCCAAGAATCCATAATGAGCAGCCGCACCCGCATCGAACTTCCGACGCACGATGCCGACGGTATGGTGGACTACCTCGAGGAGGACCCCGAGCTGCCGAACCAGCGGTACTGCATCGTGTCCTTCCTCTCGCCGGAGAAGGTCATTCAGAAGAAGCAGGACTTTTTCTTCAGTAAGTTCATTCAGTGGCTCGACTATGATTGGAAGGTCAAGGGGGTCGAGCACTTTGTGGCCTTTCTTTCGAAAAAGTACTCGATCGATATTGACTCGATCATGAAGGACTTTCGGGAGTTTGAGGCGACGCATAAGGCCGAGATTAAGAAGACGGACGTACCCGAACAGTACCAGGTCTTTCTGCTGAAGCACGAGAAGGAGCTGCAGGAATCGTACGACCGGAGCAACAGCTTCCAGTGCAACATTCGGGGCGTCAAGGTGCGGCGGGCCTTTCCCTCGTACGAGGAGGCACAGCTGTGGTCCAAGGTTCTGCAGCGCAAGTACCCCAAAGACAACATCATGATTGGCCGCATGGGCTGCTGGCTGCCGTGGGAGCCGTCGGAGCACCTCATGGAGAATGTCGAGTACGCCAACTCGCAGCTCAACGAGATCATGCGCAAGTACAAGGAGAACGAGGCCAATCGTGAGCTGTTCTTCGCCGAGGAGCGGGAAGAGTCCATCAAGACGCAAAAGGCCGAGAATGCCAAGCGCCGCCTGGAGAATGCGGGGGGCGCACACCCTCCGATTTCCGACGCTCCGACGCTGTCTGCGGTCCTAGCAGCGGCCTCGGCACCTGCTCACCCAGCCGAAGGAGCCATGCGTGACGCATAAAAAACGGATCCTTCTGTTGTGGTAATTGTAACGAACAACAAATGATCTATCGATTCCTTCTGCGTATCCTGAAAGACGACAAGGTGTTTCTAGGACGATGGGGGCATCACTGGGATATCAAGAAACGAGTGCAAACATACTATGATTGAGGCTAGTTACGATCTATGGCGGCGCTTCGTGGGTTTCTTAGCTCGCCTTCTGCGTGTTCGGCGCCGCCCCCCTCCAAGAGGCGGATACATTACGTAAAACCCGTCCTCTCTCAACGTTTCTTGGACTTCTTCGGCATTATCTGAATTCAAAAATTCATCGCTAGACATTGCGTTTTGCATGAATGTCTCTATCACCTTCAGCTTGGTTACCGACGACGTCATCGGTTCAAAGATAGAAAATCCTTCATCTGTGAAAAACCTTCCGCCGTTTTTTCGGTGCTGCGCCTTTGCTGAATCGAGTGAAATTGAAAGTAACATGACTCGATTCACTCTGAACTCTTCCATCAGCATCCGCCCGATTTCTTGCTTAATGAACTTTCCGACATTTGGCAATCCTCGGGATGCTTCCCGTTTGGCGGTTATTATGTCTCGGACTGTCATTTCTCCTACTTTTTGGTTCGACAATGTAAACGAACACGATAGTGCAACATAGACGATAAGCACTTGTTGATCTTTGCCGTAATCATAAATCGCAAAGTCAGGGTATCCTTCCGATTCTTCTGTTATAGGATAGCGTATGTCGCAGTATCCTACAACCCCTGCAATAGGGTCTCGTGCGATATAACGCCGCTGAATGTAAGCCCTCCCGCCTGCATGTTTTTTCTGTTGAAACAAATCAAGGACGTCTTTTTTTATATCTGGAGAACCTTCTATACCGCCGCACGCATAATCGTCCCGAATTTCTCCACTTCGCTCAAACATTTGTCGTATGATATCGGGAGGCGTTGCTTCGGTAACAAGTTCAACGGTGTACGCCGCTGCCATTATTAAACCAATGTAAAAGTTTTCTACATGTATCCAGCACATTCTGCACATACCGAACGGTTGAGTGGTATTTCAGCAGCGTTGCAGTCCTCGCATATTCGAATGTACATTTTTTTCAGAGTCTCTTGCGCTTTCGAGCGCATTTCGTCGGTAATCGTTCCGATCAAGAGAACGAGCATTGGTTTATCTCCGCCCGAACAATCTGCATAACTCATATGCAGACTGCTCGAGTCGAAACACGTTTCGCTCTCTGCTACGTATTCCGGGCTTATGAACTCTCTGCATAACTCAACAAACATCGAAAGCGCATTGTATTCGCTTTCGCTGGTTTTCGAGTGATACAATGAATTGGATTCAAATACGAGTAGTTCGTACATTTTATATTATACCCCGCCCTTTTTCACCCATATTGTTTCGCCGCTCTTGCGCCCCACCTTGTCGGGCGTGTACTCGTTAGCCGCCAGCATCGTCGAGGAAAAGGGCTTGTTGTCCACCCAGAGCGAGTCGTCGCACAGGTGGAACTGCGGGTGGTCGCTGGCCTTGTACCAAAACACCTGGTCTTCGAGCTTGTTGGAGGAGCTCGAGTTGCAGATGACCAGACACTCGTAGTTTTCGGTGCACTGGTCCATGAATTGGCAAAACATTTCAAAGGTCGGAAACATGCCGGCATAATTCTCGTAGATGCGCTTCCGATTTCCCAGAATGTTTTCTCGCAGAATAAAGACGAAATCGACGTTGGTGCGCAGATTGGGCGTGATGCCGAGCGGGTACTGCATGGTAATCATGGTGGTTAGATCAATGTGGCGGCCGTTCATAAACACGTAGCGAGTCGACTCTTCACGGATCCACGAGGCGTCGTAGAGGCAGTCGTCGAGAATCAAAAAAGTTCGAGGATCAATGCTGCTCGATCGGTTGTGGTTTCGCTGCTGCTTGAGCGTCAGCTGGCGGCGAATGACATTCATGATAATGTCGGGCTTGTACTTGTCGTGAATCAGCTTGGAGGGGACCATGTGCTGGAAAAATTCGTTGGCCACTTCCGTCCCCGAAATCACCGTGCCGATCGGAAAGCAGTCCTGCGTATTGTGCAGAATGTCTCGGACCAAGAAGGACTTGCCCGTGTCCTTTTTCCCGATAATGACAATCATGGGCGACTTGCGGGAATCCAAGGCACATCGCTCTTTGATGACCTCCATGTTGAATTTCCGGATGCTAAAGTTCATACTACTCTGACGCTCTCTTTTTTTTAATCGATATGAACTATAATGGGAAAGAAGGCCAGTATAGAAACGTCACGGCTCAGTTGGATGGACTCGTTCAGCATTACGGGCAACATTGCCATCTTTGCACTCATCAATACTCTGGCAGGCGCAATTCTCTCGTATATCCTGTGGTACGCATTTGACCCGTACGACGAGGAGGACGAAAAAACGATGAAGGTGTGGGAAGATAAGGGTCTACCATTTCAGCTCCTCGACATTACCTTGGAGCTCGTCATCATTGCAGTGACGGCATTTTGGCTGGCGTACTATCTGAACAATGCGCCTCCCATCATACCCGTCCGCAAGGGTCTCGAAAGCGACATAACATCGTACACGAGCGGAATGTTCTTCATGTTTGCCGTGTTTATCTTTTTGAACGATCTTACCGAAAAACTAAAGTATGTCTTCAACTTTATTCTGGGAGACTGGTTTGACTACTTTATACCCGAAGAGGGTTCTCTGCTGGATGCGACAGTCAGCTACAGCGAGAGGCAGCGACGTCTGCACGCTGCCCAAAAGAGGCATGCGACGAAGTAGGCGACGGAATAGGAGCGGCGACGGAATAGGAGCGGCGACGGAATAGGAGCGGCGACGACGGCGTAAAAAACAAGGGGTTCTTTCATGAAGGCTTAATAATGCCCAAACCCGCCCCGGATCTACGCACCACCAACGTGCCCATCGAGATTCAGAGGTACTCGAATCTCCATGGACTACAGGATCAGGCCCAAAAGCTGTGGGGGCTGCGACGACTGCAGCCCTACTTTCCCTCCATTCAAAAACTCTTCAAGCTGGACGAAATCCGGAACCCCTACTGCTACGGCATCCGGACCCGCCACGCCGTCCAGACCATCGTCAGCACAGACACGGTCTTTGCCGGCGGCAAGGAGCAGCGCATTCACCTCAAGCGCACCATGCTCTACGCCCCCTATAATGTGATGCGGGGCGACTATGCTGGAACGGGACTGCCGCACAAGGAAGACGATGCGACCCGCAAGCTCCAGACGCCCTATAATGCCGCATATGTGGGCTCTCTGGCCTCGATCGTGCTGTCCGAGACGGGATGTGCCCACTTTCCCAAGGTGTTTGGCGTCTTTTCGGGTATTGCGGCCTCTCACGTGCTCGACATTTCCGACGACTATGAGGACCTCTGCGACCGGGCCTGGTTTTCCCAAAACATTGGCCACTTTTTCGAGCTCCGACTCAAGAAGCCCTCTTCGGTCCTTTTGGAGCTGCAGGATGTCGACGGTCCCGTCGATTTGGGAATCCAGGACCTCGATGCGCCCGCCGCTGCTGCCGCCGCTGCCCCGTCCGAGTCCTCCTCGTCCGACGACGAGGAAGAAAACGAGGACGATGACCAGTCTTCGTACGAATCGGGCAACTCGACAGACTATGTGTTTGAGGTCCACTCCTGCTCGACCTATGACGAGGAAAGCATGTCGGAAGAAGAGGGATTCGACGATCCCGAGACGGAAGAAGCGTTTGCCCACGCCGTCTTTGAGGACGCCCCCATTCAGATCACGGCCATGGAGGCTTGTGAGGGAACCATGTACAAGCTCTTCAAGGAGAACCCCGACTGGACGCAGCGATATGCGTGGATTCTGCAGGTTGTCTTTGCCCTCGCCTACGCCCAGCGCACCGTCGGTCTCGTCCACAACGATCTGCACGTCATGAATGTCATGTACGTTTCCACCGACAGCGAGTTTCTGTACTACAACCTCGGCGGGCGGGTGTATCGCATTCCCACCTTTGGCAAGATCATTAAAATCATCGACTTTGATCGGGCGTCCTTTTCAGTCAAGCTGCCCAAGATGCGGGACTCCAAGTTCTTCATGTCGGACCAGTTTGAGCAGGACGAAGAGGCGGGCGGGCAGTACAATACCCAGCCCTTTTACAACCCCAAGTATCCTGAAGTCAAACCGAATCCGTCGTTCGATCTCGTGCGACTCGCATCCTCCGTGTTTCTCAACTGCTTTCCCGGCGGAGAGAACGAAGACCCTGCGGCGGCACCGCTGTACAGCCTGTTCAAGCGCTGGCTGACGCTGCCGGACGGAACGTCTGTTTTGTTTCGCTCTGACAATACTCACGAGCGCTTTCAGGGCTTTCAGCTGTACAAGGCCATCGCCCGCTTCGCAAGGGACGCCGTGCCCCGAAAGCAGATCGACACCCACCGCATCGCCGACAAGTACTACTTTACCGAGAAGCTTCCGATGGGCGAAACTTGTCTTCTGATTGAATCTTAATTTCACGAATAAGAGTATGTATCCAGAAAAATACTTTCGAGGATTGTCCAAGACCCGCAAGGTGCAACGAAAGCGGGAAATACGAAAGTATGGCTCGATGTCCTTCAAAAACCCGAAAGCGTACGTCGGCTTTCGGACGGATCGGGGCGTCAAGACCCGTAAATCGGGGTATACGGCAGAGTGGAAGAAGCGTTATCCAGAAGCGAAATCGCCGGAGGAGAAGGCTCAAGTGTCTGGAGTTCCCGTCAAGGCGCTCCGAGAGTCGTACAACCGGGGAATGGCCGCTTGGCGCACGGGGCACCGACCGGGGGCGACGCAGCAGCAATGGGGGCATGCCCGAGTGAGTTCGCTGTTGGTCTGCGGAAAGACCTTTTATACCGCCGATGCAGACATTGTGCGGAAGACCCGCAAGACCTCCAAGGGCGCACGAAAATGGTGGAAAAAGTGTTAGATAGAGCGTTGATAGACGACATAGGTTAAAAAGATTCCGTAAAAGTTCTTTGACACTGTATCAATCACGTTATAAAATACATTTTTCCATACCGACGAAAAAACAGCCGCTACGCCGTATAATCCCCAAATGACTGCCATCGCAGTAAATAATGGCAAATTGGCAGACGGATTTTTCGCTACGAATGAACTATACATGACGTAAAATGATCCAATCAACCCGGCAAAGCCCATGCTATTCGATGTAAATAAATCAAGAATGCCAATTTCATACAGATATCCAAATAGCAACATCATAGCATTGAATCCAAACACGACCAGTATATCTGTATAATGTTCGTCCCAGAATGTTTGCAATGTCTTCTCTTCATCTGCCGGCTTGTTATTGTACTCAAAGTATAGCATTGTCGTCAATAGCATAATCGGGGTTGTGATAGCCCAATCATGGTATCGATAAAATGTAGCTTCCACAACTTCTTTGAAATGGTATGAATACCATATGTAGAAGGAGAACTGAATCAGCGATACGACGGTCTCTAACCCGACTGCCGTTTTGAGAATTTGATCGGCTGGATTTACTTTTAATGTCAATCCAAATAGACCAGATGCGATGGATATTACTTGAATAAGTAGGGAAAAGTATAGGCTAGGTACCAATAATTTTCTCATTATGTTTCACGCATACGGAAATATTCAAAAGCTGGGCTTGCCGACAAACATGTCGCCCGCCGCCGTGCTGGCCGCCGAGGCCGCCGACGACGCCGCCGCCGTGGCGAGGTCGAGCACCTCCGAGCTTCCCCCTAGGGCAAAGACTAGACCGCCCGCCCCTGCTCCCGAAATGGCGCCGATCTTGGCGGCGTCTGGCCAGTCGATCGACTTGTTGCGGGTATATCGCTCGACCCCATAAATGCACACTGCCGCCACTGCCACAATCACCATCACGATGATGAGGTTGGTATCCACCATTCTTGTTTGTTAAGCGGGGGTGCGTTCGTTTACAGCTTTAGAACGAGCGTTTCGGTCGGAACCTCCAAGACCACCTTTTCATCCGGCTTGGATTGCACCGAAGGAACATCTAGGGACTCGACAAGATCGCCGAGGTCCCCTGCCTCGTCCGACAGCGTCAGCTTGGGCTGGTCCTCGTCGTCCGTCTCTTCATCGTCGTCCTCCTCATCCTCAGTATCGTCGGAAAAGGACACGGACGGAATGATTTTCGCTGGGGCCTCTGAAGCTGCTTCGACAGCGGCTTCAGCGGGCGCATCCGCCGCTTCCGCCGACGGCGCCGAAAAGTAGCTCGAGACGATCGACTGCCACGGCAGAAACGAGTCGAGGATCGTGTCGAGGGCGGCGTCCAGGAGCTTCGTGACCTCCTGGCGGTTCCTCGCCTGCTGCTCGGTGCGGACGCCGACCGTCCGGAACAAAAAGGCGTGCTCCCAGCATTTGCGGGCGGACTCCTTGTACAGTTCATGAATGAAGCGGGACAGCGGCGGGCGCTCAAACTGCAGGTCGACGCTGTCGTCCTTGTCGCCCCGAAACTGGACGGCGGCAAAGGCTCGGAGATACGTGAGCAACACGCCCGTGAGCAGCTCCTCGAGGTACGAGCACTTGGAGGCGGCGATGATCCGCTTAACCTCGGCGGCGAGCACGTCGTCCTTCCACTCGGGAATGCGAGTCAGCAGATTCTGAAACGTCATGAGAATCTGGTCGGGCTGGCCGTTCTTTTCGCAAATGAGCCGAGCATTCTCGTAGACGCTCTGGACGCCGTCGAGGACGTGAGGAATGACCATCAGCGAAAAACGATTGCGAATGTGCCGCTTGGCGAACTGGGTTTCCTCTTGGAACGTCGTGCCGCTCATTTATTCAGACATCGTTGTATTTTAGTTGTACATTGAACGCCACGTGTCGGGGGCGGTCAGCTCGACGTCTTTGAGCAGCGTCTTGACAATATCCCGAGTCAGCGTGAGCGGAAACGTAATCTTAGTCCAGAACTTGTACTGCTTGCCGCTCTCCTCATCCGACAGCCGGAGCAGGTTGATGCGGCTCACGACCGTCTCGACGATGCGAATAATGTTGCGCATGCCCTGCTCGCCGTTCGAGTACTCACGAATAATGTACTCGGCCGCCTCCTCCGTGGCCGTGAGTTCCTCCCGCCGAATGCCGGCGTTCTTGAGCACCTCGGGCCAGACATAGTTCGCCACAATGATCTTCTTCTCGTCGTCCTTGTACCCCGAGCACTGGATCACCGACATGCGGTCCTTCAGCACGGGGTGAACCTTGCTCTCGTCGTTGAACGAGAAGACGAATAGGCACTGGGACAGGTCAAAGTCGATGCCGGCAAAGTAACGGTCGTGGTACTGCGAGTTCTGCGAGCGGTCCGTCAGGTGAATGAGCATCGAGGTGATTTCCTCACCGTGGGGCGTGCCCGAGATCTTGTCCAGCTCGTCAAAGTACAGCACGGGGTTCATGCACTTGGCCTGGATGATGGCGTCAATGATGCGGCCCCACATCGAGCCCTCGTAGGTGAACGAGTGGCCCGAGTAGTGGGCAATATCCGAAGCACCGCCGAGCGAGAAGAACATGAAGGGGCGCTTGAGGGCAGTCGCAATACCGTTGCGGGCGAACGAGGTCTTGCCCGTGCCCATCGGACCCTTCATCGCAATGCAGTTGCCGACCGACTGCGGGTTCGAGATCCACTGGGCCAGAATCTGCATGATTTGCGTCTTGGCGGGCAGCATGCCGTACGTCGCCTTTTCGAGCGTCGCCCGAGACTGCACGAGGAACTTGGCGCAGTCCGCCGGGTCGTCCTTGCACGTCACGGGCAGGGGGATGATCTTGCCGAACGGGACCCGCAGAATGGCATTCACCCAGTTGCGGAGCTTTTGCGTCTCGCCGCTCTCGTTGCCCATTCGGGTCATGGCGTCAATCTTGCGAATAATCTCGGTCTGAATCTGCGGCGTCGTATCGAGTGCCAGCGCTCGGAACTTGTACGGCACCTCGCTCTCCTCGAGGAGCTTTGAGACCTTGTGCATCGACTGGATCGCCATCTTCTTCTCCTTGGACTTGAGGGTCTTCATGTACTTGGTCTCCCGGCGAGAGAGCTTGATGGGCGTTTTCGGCTTCTCGTCCTCGCTGTCGCTCTCGTCGTCCACCACGATAAGCCCCGGTCGCCCACCCATGCTGCGTGCGAGCAGGGCTCCCAGCAGTCCCCCAGGCATTCGCTCTTCTTCCTCGTCGTCGTCTTCCTCCTCATAATCCGAATCCTCGTCCGAATCATAGTCCTCGTCGGCCTCGACGTTGGCGTGCAGGTGGATCTTGACCGTGCAGGGCATGTTCCCCGGGACCTGTATGCCGTGCACCGTCTTATGGGGGACTGCTGCTGCAGCGGGCGGGGCTGCGGCGGCGTCCTCAAACGTGTCAAACAGCGTGTCATCGTCTACCCAGCGGACAGGCGTGGTCGGCGGGGCGGCAGCGGCAGCACCAGACTTGTTCCGCAGGTTGTACTTCTTCTTCGTCTCGGCGGGGGGTGGCTGCGGCGGGGCGGCCTCTCCGTTCTTGGTGTTGCGTCGGCGTTGATTCTTGCGTTGCTCGGCAGACATCTTCCTATGAGCTATTATTTGATCGAAGCAATTTAATCCATTTTATCGCCTTTATAATAATGGACGAGGCTCTTCTCAAACAAGCGCAAGACAAGGTCGATTACGAAGCGGCGCACGACCCGTCCGTCAAGAAAACTCTTGGCATTGTCGAGGCCTTTTTGAAATCGAATCGGGTCCTCTGCTACGGCGGGACGGCCATCAACAACCTTTTGCCGCCCGAAGACCGGTTCTACGACCCCGAGTACGATATTCCCGACTATGACTTTTACAGCAAGGAACCCCAGATTCACGCCCTGCGGTTGGTCGACATCTTTAGCCGGGCGGGGTACAAGTCCGTCGAAGCCAAGCCTGGTGTGCATCTCATGACCTACAAGGTCTTTGTGGATTTCATGGGCGTGGCCGACATTACCTACCTCGATCCCAAGGTGTTTGACAAGCTCTGGGGCCAGACGATTGTGCGTGACGAAATTCATTACGTCTCGCCCAACTTTTTGCGCATGTCCATGTACCTCGAGCTGTCTCGGCCGAGGGGCGACGTGTCCCGCTGGAAAAAGGTCTACGAGCGCCTCATGCTGCTCAACCGCCACTACCCCGTTGGCTGCAATGTGGACGACGAGGGAACTCCGAGTTCGCTGACGGACGGCGAGCGCAAGCGCTTTGAAAAGCTGCTCCATGGCAAGGACATTGTGCTGTTGGGGGCTCAGGCTGTGGCTCTTCACTCGAAATCCCGCAAGAATGTGTGGAACGTGCCCGTCGACCTGCTGACTACGGACGTCGAGGGAAATTTGGAAGCGATTTCCAACGTCTTCAGGTCGAAAGAAATCAAGGTCGTCATGCGGCCCGCCTACGCCGAACTGCTGCCCGCTCACGCCGACATGATCGAGACCGAGTCGGGCTTTCTGCTGGCCCGCATCTTCCAAACCTCGGCGTGCCACAGCTACCACGATGTGCGCAGCGGCCTGAAGGTTGCCTCCATTCCCACTCTTCTCCAGTTTTTTTTCGGATTCGTCTACGCCGACGCCCACTTTCTCGAGGGCTACGACGAGAACCGCATCGTGTGCATCTGCCAGCGGCTGGTGGACATGGCCCACGCCAAGGGCAAGCGCAAATTCGAGATGCTGACCCCCCTGGAGTGCCTTGGTAAACAAAGCACGCTCCAGGATATCAAGAAGCAAACGTCCGACCTCAAGGAATCGATTTCCAAAAAGTCCAGCGATTTTCTCAAATTCTTCTTCACCTACAAGCCCGGGACGCTGAACAAGACCCAGAAGCAAAAAGTGAAGACCACTCTCCGCAAGACACTGCGGAACGGCGTACCTGCGGACGGAGATATCGTCGCCGACCGGACGACGGATTAGCCTACGTTGCGAATAACCCCAAAGGCGGCGGCGGGCTGGAAGGGAACGCCATTGTTGCACGGGACGCACGAGCTGTACGAAACCGTCGTGAGCGAGGAGGCGGCGGCGAAACTTCCTACCGTCTGGGCGATTGCGTAGAGGTCGGCGTGCGGCGCTCCGCCACGGAGGGTCTCGCCCTTGGCGGTCAATTGGAGGTAGTTGTTCCGAACGCCATTGTTGCGAATCATGCGAGTCACGTCCGAGGAGCTGTAGATGCGAGTGCTGAACTGGGCGTTGGTGTCCTTGGAGGATCCGAGCGCCGAACAAGTGCTCATCTTTATTGATTACCTAGAATTAAACACCCGATGTCGGAAATGTACCCGGTCGTGCTATTTCTCCTGCTCGTCCTATTGCTGATGTGGATGCTGTCGATCCCGCCGTCGGGGAAGATGATACACGACGAGCTCTAGCGATCTTTAATGGCTCTGTACAATAAAGCACGATGCAAAAGTTCTTAGCCGTAGGGTTCGTCGTCCTCGCAGTGATATTGGTGTGGCTGCTGTCGAATCCGCCCAAGCCCCGCCGTGAGGGCGTGGACGACACTCTGGTCCGCATCGACGAGCTGGAAAAGCAGGACAAGGAACAGAATGCAGAAATCGAAAAGCTCAAGAAGCAGTTTAGTGATTCAACGTCCCGTATAGCCGACGGCGAAAAGCAAGCCAATGCGGCAATCGGAACGATGCAGATGGTTGTGTAATTTATTAGTACGACGGCACTGACTGGCAGTAAACATGGATCTTTGGAGGAGATTCTTTAGAGGCTAACAAGCCATCACCTCTAACTTTGGATTCCATCTCGAACGTTTTATCCTTTTCTACCTCCTCCTTGGCGGCTTCGAGCGTCGGGAATACCCCTACGAAATCCGGACTTTTAGGCCCTCCAATTTTGTAGACAACAAAAACGTTTCCGCCTCCTCGTTGTTGGATGAGGCGGTGACGGGTGTTGCGGTTCGATTTCCGCCCGATTTTGCGGCTTTTTCGGCGCCGGCGTCCGCCGTTGGCGGGTGTAAGGTCGTTCACAGCCTTCTCGGCGGTGGTTACATTGGCGAGAGCGGCGTCTAGGCCTGTCAAGATTTCGGGCATCGAATTTACGGATTCCCCTGCGGCAGCCAGTTCGCTCCTGGATAAACGAAGGCTCTCATGTGCGGCCATGAGATGGGACTTGGCAGCATCGAGCGCATTGTTTGCGTAGTTCATTTATTCTATACGGCCAATTACTTCCGGAGTGTTCGGCGATGACGGCTCTTGCGGTTCTTGCGGCTCTTCCGGCGGCGACCGCCCAACGGTTGGTACTCAATGATAGCGGCCTTCAGCGCAGCAAAGGCAGTCTCGACATCGGTCTGTGCATTGGCGTCGTCTTTATTGGCCGCCAGTCGTGCATTGGCGGCCATAAGAGCGTCGGCAGCGGCTTTGATGGCAGCGGCTTTGGGATCGGCCATATCGCTTTATCTTGTATATATACCTTTTATCGTTCGGCGGCGCCTTGTCTGGCGACGACTCTTGCGGCTCTTGCGTCCGCCTCCAGTACTGCCTTTAGCGGACATAGAAATGTTATATGCCTCTCTAGCGGCGTTCCATTCCTTCCTGGCGGCATCGGCTTCTTTAGACTCTCGGCCGTGATCGTTAATAGCCGTCACGAGTTGTTTACGGAGGTCCTCAATTTTCTCCATCCGTTTATACATTCTTGACAAATTTAGTACTTGTCCAGCCACCAGCTCGTGTCCAGGTACGGGGCGTAGGGCGGAATGTCGTTCGGATCCCGCACCGGCTTGGTGTTGGCCAGCGACCGCACCTCCTGCGGCGTCAAGGAATAGTTGTAGTACACGAAGCTTCCGATCAACCCCTTCCAGCCCCCGTTGTCGGCGACGTAGACCGACTCGTCGTTCTGCAGCGGCAGCCCCGTCAGCGTCAAGTGCTGGTAGAGCGTCCCGTTCACGTAGACGTCCATCGACGTCTGGTTCACCGAGATCGCCAGATGAATCATCTTGCCCGCTGGAAGGTTGCGAATGACGATGTGCCCAGGCGTATCAAACGTGTCCTGCTTGATGTGAATTTCGTTGCGGCCGCCCCGCAGCGTCACCGACGGCGACTGCACGTCCGCATTGCCCTTGACGAAGATCGTGGGCTTCTGGCCGTCGTCATAGTCGTTGACGAGAATCCACGCAGCGTACGTGAACTCGATGCCCTCGTTTTCGTTCTGCGAGCGGGGAAGCACCGTGTCGATCTTCAGATAGTCCTTTCCGCCGTGGAGCGCATCAATCAGCACGACCCGTGTCTTGACGGGCGACATGCCCGAGGGGAGCAAGTAGCCGCTACCGTAGACGAGCTGGTAAATGACGAGCACGACGATGCCCAGAACAATGAGGGTCATCAAGGACAGCAGAATCGTTCTCACGTCCAGAGCCATTATTGTTTAGAGAGTGTATTGTTTTATTTCTTTACCCGTGTTGCTGTCATTCACCGAAAACTTGACATTGTATCCAAAGAGCGACCGAGACGGGAGCTCGCTATAGTTCTGGCCGCTGGTGCCCTTGGCGCAAAAGTCCTTGGCGTCGGCGGGCTTGAGCGCCCTCGACTGGTGGTAGACGTCAATGACGTTGCCCGAAAACCCGCCGCCGGGCATCAGGCGCAAGTCGCCCGTGGGGGTCTTGGGCACGCCGGGCAGCAAGCAGGAGCGCACGAGCAGGCCGTTCAGGTAAATGTCCACATTGCGGCCGTCGACCGAGACGTTGACGCAGAACCACGATTGGAGAGGCACGTTGCGGACGATGCACGTGAACGAGTCGTCCGTCTGCGAGCCGTCGCCCCCGACGGGCGCCGGAGAGCTCGATTGGCCTGCCCCACCCGCTCCCGAAAACACGTTGATTTTTACACAGAGGCTGTTTTCCGTGGGATGCAGGTATACGTACGGATTAAAGGTGCCGTCCGTTCCCCGACTGAGAACCGCTTTTTCCTCTCCGAACCGGTAATTCCAGTCCTTAATGTACATCCACCACTGGAGCCCGTAGTTTCCGCCATTGACGCCGCCCGCCGCTGGAATCACCGAGGACGAAATCGTCGATCCCGTCGACGAGTCCACGGGAGAGGGAGCGAGGTTGCCCGACGAGACGCCACCCCCCTGCAGCCCAAAGACGAAAAAGTAAATGCCGAAAATCAACAGGCCGAGAATGACTGCATACAGGAGAAACGTCGGAAGCTTGGACAGGAACGATCCCTCTCCCCGAAACAGGTAAAAGTACCCGATAATCAGAATCACGAGACCGGCCACGACGCCCGTGATGATAAGGCCCGTGTTGCTAGGCGGGGGTGCTGCCGGTGCCGCCGCCGGAGCCGGCGCAGGTGTCGGGCATACTGCGGGTGGAGGTGGCCCACTGCTCATTATGTTATGAAGAAGGTAAAAACGGAAGCGAAAAAGGGAGGGCGTGAGATAAGCAACCATGGACATGTTCTGTAATAACTGCGGTCAGCGGGGACACCCGTTTCGAGAGTGTCAAGATCCAATATTATCCTGCGGCATAATCCTGCTGCGCAACAAGCGTGCCCCCCGAGAGCGAGTGCAGCTGCCCGTCGACACCGTCAACGACATCGAGGTCCTCATGGTTCGGCGCAAGGACAGCATGTCCTTTGCCGAGTTTGTGAGGGGAAAGTACAATCCCCAAGACACGGCGTACGTCCAGAGCCTCATTGAAAACATGAGCCGTGCGGAAGTCGCTCGGCTCCTCGCTGAGCCGTTTGATCAGATCTGGATGAAGGTTTGGTCCGACCGAAGAGACCATGAACTCCTGCTCGCCCGAGAAAAGTTTGAGCAAGTCAAGCCGATGCTGACCACCGTGGTGGCGCAGTACGAGGAGGCCGAATGGGGATTTCCCAAGGGCCGCCGAACCCGCTGCGAGACGGATATTGTCTGTGCCGAGCGGGAGTTCTTCGAAGAGACCAACATTCGCCGTCCCTCGTACCTTGTTGTTTCCGGCGTGCAGTTCGAAGAGACGTTCGTGGGCACCAACGGCATCGCCTACCAGCACCGCTACTTTGTCGGTCTCGTAAAGGACCCGGTCGACATTCATCGGCGCTTCACCGACATGCAGCGGCGGGAGATTTCGGCAATTGGCTGGAAGACGCTATCCGAGTGCTTGCAGCTGACTCGGCCGCACTATGTCCAGCGGCCAGAGATCCTCGAGCAGCTCGTGCGTGTTATAAAGACTATTGAAGTTCGTCTTCCTAATGAATAATGAATGCAGTTTCGATAGCCACGATTGCGGCCGTGGGCGGCGGCATCTACCTGCTTTTTTTCGGACTGGGAATCGCCTACGCCATTGCCTTCTCCTTTAGCGAGTGTCAGAAGCTTGACGTGAACAGCGCTATGCAGGAAGCCGCCTGGTGGGGACTCTATCCATTTGCGGGATGGGTATTTACCAACATTCCCTATGTCCGCATTCAGTTCGACAAGTTCTTCATCATGTTTGGAATGAGCAGCGAGACGGCCGTGTGGGTGTCGTTTGGCTACGTCCTCATGCTGGCGTCCATTGCCGGTATCTTTAACCTGCGAGCCTCGGCCGTCCAAGCGGCGTGCAAGCCGACAATCGACGAAGCTGACGAGTTCCGCAAGCGCATGCTCGAACGCCAGCGGACTCATAACGCCGAGATTGCGGCAGCGGCCGAGACTACGCCTGCCGTATTGCCCGTCTAGCTCATATTCATACCGAAATGAACAATGAGGTACGAGACGATTGCCAGAATAATCATCCACCACCAGAGGGGAAAGACCGTAGCATCCTTGCGGCCCGTGCCAAACTCCCTGACCTTTCCTCCGTCAAAGACGATGGTGGGCTTGATGTACAACAGAGCGGACGTCAAAAAGAGGTAGATGGTCACCATCCACATACGAGGATCGTTATCGAGCGAGAACATTGTAAGGAGATCGTATTTTATTTACGTTCTACTGACAATGGCAGCGGCGGCATCAGTACTGCCAAACCGCAAGGCGTTTGCGGACTACATTGCCCGCATTTTTATCAAGTACCGCAAGATGGACACGGCCGACGACGACGAGGGTGTGGACGTCTGCGTCCGCCAGTCCGAGGCCCGAGGATCCCGGGAGCTGCTACCCTACCAAAAGCTTGTGCGAGACTACCTCACCATTGAAACGCCCTATCGGGGCCTGCTCGTCTACCACGGTCTCGGATCCGGCAAGACCTGCTCCGCCATCGGCGTGGCCGAAAGCCTCCTCTCTGAAAAGAAGGTCTTTGTCATGCTGCCCGCCTCGCTACAGACCAACTTTCGGCAGGAAATTCGCAAGTGCGGAGATCCCATCTACATGCTCGACAATTTCTGGGAGGTGCGGGTCGTGCGCAGCGCCGCCGACAAGGGTCCCGCCCGGGCTCTGCGCATCCCCGACGAGTTTCTCCGCAAAGAAGGCCGTTACTTTGTCACCATTCCCGGCCGAGAGCCCAACTTTAACACCCTGCCGCTGGACGTGCGACTCGGCATCAACCGTCAGATCTCGGCCCTCATTGACGAGCGCTACACCTTTATCAACTACAATGGTCTCAACAGCGAGAGCGTCAAAGTGCTGATTCCGGAAGACGACCCCAAACTCTCCACTCTGTTTCACAACAGCGTCGTCCTCATCGACGAAGCCCATAACTTGATTTCACGAGTCATCAGTGGGTCCAAGATCGCCCAGCGGATCTACGACGCCATCTACTACGCCAAGGACTGCAAGGTGGTCATGCTCTCGGGCACTCCCGTCATCAACCGCCCCAACGAGATTGCCTACTTTATGAACCTGTTGCGGGGCCCCTCGGAGCGCATTCTCATTCCCGTGCGAGAACTGCCCACGTGGGACGAGCCGGGCATGACGGCCTTTTTCCGCAAGCTGCCCGACGTTGACACCGTCGAGTTCAACAGCGTCAAGCGGATCATCCAGGTCGTGCGCAACCCTCCGCACTTCAAGTCAGTGTACGGCACGGCTGGAGCCCGCATCGCCGTTCAGTACGATCGGGCGCTGGACAGCAAGACGCCCCGGGACTGGGTCGACACTTTGCGGGGCAGCTTTTCCGCCAGCTTTCCCGGCGGCGTCTTGGCCTCTCGAGAGTACGTGTCGATCGAGTACCTTGAATGCCTACCCACCAACTTTCAAGAGTTTGTCAATACCTTTATCGACGGCCTCGACGTCAAGAACGCCCTGCTCTTTCAGAAGCGCATTCAGGGCCTCGTATCGTACTACAAGGGAGCGGACGAGCGCATGCTGCCCAAGCGCATTGACGATGACAAGATGCTTGAAAAGATTGAAATGTCGGACGAGCAGTTCAACAAGTACCTCGAGATGCGATGGACTGAAGTGCAATCCGAAAGCAAAAAGGGCGGGAACAGCCTGAATGAAGACTTTTCCTACTACCGTGTCCTCTCTCGCTTGGCGTGCAACTACGCAGTCCCGAACGACCTCGATGCGTTGGTGCCTGACGAGCAGCCGATGGACGAGAACAAGGAGGCCGACAAGTCCGCCGTTCTCGCCAAGCTCAAGCAGAGCCCCGACCAGTTTTTGCGGCCCGCTGGTCTTGCTACTCGCTCGCCCAAGATGGCCAAAGTTCTCGCCAATATTCTCGAGGAAGGAGACCACAACCAGTTCGTCTACTCCAACTATCGCAAGCTGGAAGGGTTAGGGGTCTTGGGAGCGATTTTGGAGGCCAATGGCTTTCAGCAATACAAGCTCGTCAAGGAGGGCGGCAAGTACATGGAGAGCCCCGAGATGGATCCTGCCAAGCTGGCGTTTGCCTTTTACACTGGCGAGGAGAACCCCGAAGAAAAGGGCATTATGCGACTCATTTTTAACGAAGATTTCAAGGGTCTGCAGTCCGAGTACGCCGAGCACGCCCAGACCATTCGAGAGAGCATTGCGGCGAGGGGAGCGAAAAAGATGCTCACGATTCTCATGGCCACCTCCAGCGGCGCCGAGGGTATCAATCTCAAGAACGTGCGCCGTCTGCATATCGTCGAACCGCACTGGAATCCCGCTCGCCACGATCAAGTCATGGGTCGAGGCATTCGTCTCTGCTCCCACGCCACTCGGCAGACGCTCGTTGATGGCGTCGTCACGGACAATATCGTGCCCATCGAAGAGCGAACCATCCGCATCTCCTTCTACCTGTCAGTGTTTACCAAAGCTCAGGCGGCATCCACTACGGCCTTTAACGTCGTGCCCATTCGACGGGCGGATACTCGGGCCAAGCGCTACGACGGCTCCAACTCGGACGCATTTCTGTCCAGCGACGAGTTTCTCTACGAAGTCTCGTACGAAAAGGGCAAGATTACCGAGGGCATCTCTCGCCTCATCAAGCAGGCCGCCGTCGACTGTGAAATTCATCGTAAACTTCATAGTCGGGAACAACCCGTTCTGCAGTGCATGCGCTTTGATTCAACGGTCCGAGGCGAGGATCTGGCATACAATCCGAATCTAAAGTCGGACGATCGAGACGAGACCTTTCTCCGCAACGTGATCAAGCGGAGCCGGCGGCTCCAGCGCATTAAAATCAAGGATATTGTATTTCTCGTAGATCCCGATTCAAAGGATGTGTTTGACGAGCCAGCGTTTGGCGATGCCCAGCGCCTGCTCAAGATCGGCACCCTGCTACCGGATCGCATTCAGTTCTTTACGACGCTCGAGGGGTAGGCGCTGAAGACGAAGAAGGAGGCACGGGCGACGCCGGCGAAATGATCGACTCCAGAAACTCATCGCAGACTCGAGACCACGGGCGGTCGGCGGCGGCCTTGATGCACTTGGCCGACGTCTCGGGCGACAGCATGCCGATTGCCTTGCGCATCGCCTCGGCGACCTCGTCCGCCGTCGCCGACGCCTGTGTCAGCCCCACTCCCGCATTCTGCTGCAGGTACTCGTAGGTCGACGGCTTGACAAAGACGCCCGTCGATCCGTCCTCTAGAAAGGACTTGTATCCACCCACGTCCATGACGACCTGCGGAGCGCCGGTCGCCATGTGCTCCAGCTGGCAGAGCCCAAAGCCCTCGCCGTTCGACGTATTCACACCAATGTCGGACGCCCCGTACATCTGGTTGATCGTCTCGTCGGTATAATACACGTTCGGGGGCGTCGTGTCGATCGTCAACAGCCGCTGGCCGTACTCGGACGGCTCCAGCCCCAGCAGAGACAGCTCGTTCAGAAAGATCTGTAGCGGATTGTAGTAGGCTCCTCCCTCGGGCTTCAGACCCGTCATGATAATCATGTAGCATTTGGGGTTGGCCTTCAGAATCCTCGCAAAGCCCATGATGCTGAGGTCGAGACGCTTGCGCTGCGAGTTGCGATTGACGTTCAGAAACACGATTCCGTCGCCCGGAATATTGACCTGCTTGCGAAAGGCCATGCGCTCGGCAGGCGTCGGGGCCTTATACGTGAGCATGTCCACGCCGTGCCCGAGAACGTCAATGGGCAGCGTGGCCGTCGTAAGCCTGGTCTTGAGGTGTGCCTTCCAGCTGTCGGTGAAGCAGAGAATACGGTCCGCACGGTTCTCGATGCCCCGCAGCAGCCCCATATCGGCACCCTCGTACACCTGGTCCAAGTACACCCATACCTTGAACGTTCGGGGCAGGTCCTTGATGGCCTCCAGAAACTGGTTCACAACGATGGGGTCGTTATAAATCATGACAATATCCGGAGTCACAGTGTCGACATACTCTTTGAATTTGTTGAAGCCAAACCCCTGCTCTCGGGGCTCCTCGTTGGCCGCCGCATCGTACTGCACAATGTTGGTCAGCGGGCGGACGGGCTTGGGCGTCCTTGCCGGTGAGCGCTGAAAGCCAAAGTGAAAGACCTTCACAACCGGGTGCAGCGTCGCCAGCTGCTTCAGGAGGTTGTACGAGACCTTGGAGTAGCCCGTGACCTGCTCCGTGTGGGTGCTGACGAGAAGAAATCGAGTTGGCATTACCTTATCAAAATTCCTAGCTGTAAATATAATGGCTGCCCGCTTCTCGAGTGCGTCCGAAGTCACGGAGTTTCTCAAGCGCAAGGCCAACGTACAGTACTACACCAACAATCCTCAGAACCAAAAGTATGCGTTTTCCAGCACGTATACGACCTTTCTGGGCGGCAGTGTATCCGCCCAGGGAGTGCGCAAAATCGCTGGATGCCAGCCGGGAAGCACCGTCGACAACTCGACGTGCTGCGTCAATGGCAATGGCTTCCAGCAGCGGCCCGAAAAAGTGGCTCCGGGCAAGAACGTGTTTAACCCGTGCTAGCGTCGACGCTTCGTTGTTCGCTTCTTCGGGTGTCGTCGCTTCGTTCGCCTGCGCCGGCCTCCAGTTAGAGGCCTTTCTTCGATATGGTAATGGGGCGGATTGCCATTATCCGAGACAATGATTCCCTTTTTTCCTCGTCGGGTAAGATCGTCCTCAATTGAAGCAAGGTGTGCTTTTATTTCATCGAGTCCGCTGTCTGGGACCGGAGCCACCTTTGTGGGAGAGTTCCCCATTTATTAATAGGCATTCTCCTTCTTTTTGGGCACGTTGGTAAACTCTCCGAAGCGGTCCATGTACGGCACTCTCGGAATGTTGTACAGCTCCGTGACCGATTGAGACCGGGCGAGACCGCTCCGCACGACAAACTTGCGAGTTGTCGTTCCGATCCAGTCGTACCCGTACCGCATGCTCATGTAGGCATGCAGGACCACAAACCCCAGCAGAACCGCAATTACGATATACGGCAATGATCCATACATTATTCATAGACTATACATAATATGCCTGGCGGACTCATGCAGCTCACCGCTTTTGGGGCTCAAAATATCCTCGTCAATGGAAACCCCTCCATGTCCTACTTTAACAAGCTCTACAAGCGCACCACCAACTTTGCGATGGAGCACTACCGCATCGAACCTCGGGGCGTGACTGACATGACGATGCCCAATGCGGGCCAGAGAACCTTTCGCTTCAAGGTTCCCAACTACGCCGATCTGCTGCACGACTGCTACGTATGCGTCAACATTCCCGACATTTGGTCGCCCCTCACTCGTATCGGGACCAGCGATGCCAAACCGTCCGAGTTCCAGTGGGTTCGCAACCTCGGCTTCAACATGCTCGAAGAGGTCGCAGTGAGCTTCAACGGCACTCAGATCGTCAGCTTTACCGGCGAATGGATGAAGGTTCTTTCCTACATGCAGGAGTCCAAGGCCAAGCGAGAGAATGTCGACGACATGGTCGGCAACCTTCCCGAAATGTACGACCCCGGCAACGCCAACGGCCGCATGCAGCAGTATCCCCACGCCATTGCGACCTCGACGATTCCCATCACGGCTCCCTCCATTCAGGGCCGCCAGCTCACTATTCCTCTCCCATTCTGGTTCTGCAAGGAAATCTCCGAGTCATTGCCACTTATCGCCATGCGCCTCACCGAGGTCGAGATTCGAGTCACTTTTTCGAGCCTATACTACCTCTATACAGTCATCGATGTCGATCCCACGTCATCGACCTATGGCTATCGAATCCCGGGCGAGCCCAACAGCCCCACCACGGGCATTCAGAAATTTTTGTCGTACCCCGATACGAACGGCTACCCTCAAAACAGCCAGCTCCTTACTTGGAGCCTCAACCCTTACATTGAGGGCAATTTCATCTTTCTCACCGACTCGGAACGGGCGCACGTAGCGGCCTACGAGCGCACCTTCCTTATCACCCAGGTCCGCAACCAGTACGTGGAAAAGCAGTACGGCCTGAACAACCAGCTCATTCCCATGTTTAACCTTTGTACGAGGGTCGTTGCCCTCTTTCAGCGCTACGATCGGGCAATGATGAATGACTGGGACAACTACACAAATTGGGACGAAATTGACATTCCCAACCTGAACGTCAATCTATTACCGTTCAACAATTCCTACACGACTCAGCAGCTCTTTACCTCGGGGCCTACCTTTTCTAACAATATGGGCGCCCGAGACATTCTTGTCGAGGGCACTCTCGTGTTTGACGGCAAGGAGCGCTTCACCACCAAAAATGTCAACTTTTTCCGAGACATTCAAAACTACCAATTCTCGACGGGCCCGACGCCCGACCTGCCCGGCATATACCTCTACTCGTTCGCTCTGGATCCAAATGCCATCACCCAGCCCACGGGCAGCGTCAACGCCTCCATGTTTAACAAGACGTACTTTCAATACACGCTGCTGGTTCCCCCGGTCGTCGCCACGGCGCAGACGACCCAGGATCCCGTGTGCGTCGTCAAGAGCACCGCCAATACCAACAGCCCCGTGCCCGTCCCCGCCGGCTCGACCGACTCGATAGACGGTCGTCCGCCCATCATCAATCCCGGAAACACAATCACCATCTACTCGGCGCCCACCAATCTCTACGTGCAGTTCCAGGGCTACAATAGCGTCATCTACATCGAGTCCTACAACTTTGTCAAGGTTATGAATGGCCAAGCAAATGTCGTCTTTAGTACATAATGAGCACCGAGAGCATCATTGCGTCCTCCGACGACACTACCATCACTCCCGACATTCCGCAACGTCCCTTGGTCGACTCGTTTCCTGCGTTTTCGGGATACTTTGTCTGGTTTTCCTTTCTTATTCTTGTGTGGTTCTCTGGTGGCGTGGCCCTCTACGCCCTCCTCCAGCGCAACGGAATGATGTACTGGATCGCCTATATCGTCTGGGCCCTCCCGATCCTCGGTATAGTGGTAAGCGTGCTCACGGGCTCATCGGCGATCGTCTGGTCCGGAGTCATCCTCTTCTGGAGCACCGTCTTTCTTACAGTAGAGGCAATTCGCACGTTACTGCTTGGCTATGATCCGGGAACTGTAGCCCAGCTGTTAATGTCTCCAGATCCAGCAAAGCCTGTGTAGGGTTCTCAAAGTTTCGAAACAGAACTTGATTGACCTCGGCGGGACTCCACTTGCCATCCAGATCGGGTCGGTCCCAGTCCAGCGTCGGCAGGTCGTAAAAGCCCATAACCATCTGGCGCACAATGGCCGACGAGCACTTTTTGAACTGAATAATCATGTCGATGCGCCCCGGGCGAATCAGGGCCCGGTCAAACCGCTCGGGAAAGTTTGAGGTAAAAACCAGTATGCGGCCCGACGATTCGAGCGTGCCGTCCAGCAGATTCAGCAAAAAGGCGAGATCAATGGGGTCCCGAATAATGTCGTCGTCCAGCTCGGGTGCGAACGGGTCTTTAGAAGGGACTGAGACCTTTTCGGGCTGCTTCCACTCCCGCTTCAGCAACATGTCGCCCATGGCATCGGCGTCCTCGATAATATAGACTCGTTCCGAAATCGGAATTGTATATTTTTCGAGCGTTTGGCCATTGTAGACGTGAATATCGTCGCTAAAAAAGAGGTGCCGCAGCTGCGTCTTGGTCTTGATTTCCGAGAGCTGAATGTTGACGGGGTGCCGATGGGCCACATTGGCAATGGCCTTAATTTCCGAGGTCTTGCCCGTGCCCGGCTCGCCGTGAAAGAGAAAGCCCAGCGTGTACGGAATTCCCTTGCGTTCGTACCACTTGCGGTTCTCGAGAAAGAACTCTACCCGCTTCTTGACGACTGGTTGCTCTTCAAAGTATACATTATCAAAGGTGCGAGTCGTGGAAAACTTGTGCTTTGTGTAGACGAGAAATCCAGTCGGAAGCGGAGTCCCGTTATTGCGCTGCTTCTTTTTCCCCTCGACAATCTGGTCGAAAAAGTAGAGATCATTTCCCAGCTTGTTGAGCATCTTGCGCTCGTACTCTTGGTTGCACGACTCGACAAAGGACTGGAGGCTCCGAATCGTGCCCTCCTTGCTAAACAGCTGGAACTTGATGTTTCGAATATTGCCGTCGTCCACGTCGACGCTCATCAGCCGGAAATAAATGTCGTCGGCGACTCGGACAGGCTGGAGCTCGTACGGCAAATAGTCGTGGTTGGCGATCGACAGCAGTCGCTTGGTGGCGGGCGACGATGAGACGTAGTGAATCACGGCATCCATGCGGGTGAGAAAGGCTGGGCTCTGACCTCCCTTTTGCGGCGGCGCCACGCCCCGCTCGCACTCGATGCAGGCCGACATGTCCTCGGGTCCCGCCGGAGCGATTGCGGCCTTGTACTGTGCCTTCACCCACGCTAGAGCAGCGGCTCCGTTCTCGAGGGCGAAAAAGGTCGAGGCACTCCCCAGAAACGACCAGAGGGACTGCACGTTGGACAGGGCGTAGACGAGAAAGGCGGTGCGTACGACTGCGAGGACGTCCATTGTGTCTAGAAACTACTTAACGCCTAAACATTTATCGAGCGTAGGGACACCTTCATGAACGGGCTTGTTTCGGCGCAGGCGCAGCTGTTGCGAGGCCTTGTCCACCGTCTCCACCGAGAGGGCGACGTAGGTCTTGACGTCCCGGGACGACGCCTGGGTGTTGACCGAGGGCATGTAGAGCCGAATTGGGGGCATGGCAATGTGCAGCGGCCGAGTCGCCTTCATGAGAAACTCTCGGTACTGCTGAATGTCGAGCGTTCCGCCAAAGAGCCGCAGAATCCGCTTGTCGGGCGCCGGTTGAATGTCTGAATTCGGGTAGAGTCGGCCGTACAGCGAATTCATCAGCGAGTGCCGGAGCCACTTGTCGCTCTGCGTGAGGCGGGACTCAGAGTACGTGTAGGCAAGACCGCACTCGGGGCTGCAAAAGTTCCCCTCGGCCCGGTAGCTGTTGGAGTGCGTATCGTAGTGGATGGGCACGGAAAAGGCAGCCTTGCCTGGAAACGAGTGACAGCACCAGAAGCAGGCGGCGTCTGGGGGGTAGTCGGTGGCGAGGTGCAGCTTCGAGACGAGCTCGTGAATGACGGCATCGTCAAAGCGCTGCTGGCCCTGTCCCATCGACTCTCGCAGGATCTCCGAGTAGACGGCGCTGCCTCCGCCCGCTGGCTCGGGGCATGTCGACACTTCGGCAGTCTGCACGGACTTGACAAATTCTTTGGTGACTTTGAGGACTAGAATTACGGGCGGTAGAGCCGGGGCGGCCGTCACTGCAGCGGGAGGAGCCGCCGCAGGTACTTTTTTGATTCGGGGAGGCATTTGTTGTTCCGAGTTGATTCTCTGTAAAACGAACCGGGGTAGTCCCTGTTGGAATCGAGCACACACAGAATGGCAGCAGCAAAAGGAACGACGGTGACGACGGCATACAAGAAGCACACGCACCGTGAGCACATTCTCGAGCTGCCCGACACCTACATTGGCTCGACTCAGAACTGCTCGGAGCTCATGTACGTCGTCGAGGATGAAGTCTTTACCCAAAAGGCCGTTTCGGACTTTAACCCCGGTCTCTACAAGCTCTTTGACGAGATTGTCGTCAACGCCCACGACCAGGTCGTTCGCATGCGGCAGCGCAACAGCGAGAACCCCGTCAAGAACATTCGCATCACCATTGACGAAACGAGCCTGACGATTGAGAATGACGGCGAGGGTATTGACGTCATCGAGCACCCCGAGTACAAGGTCTGGGTCCCCCAGCTCATCTTTGGAGAGCTGCTGACCTCGACCAACTACGACAAGGGCGAGAAGAAGCTCGTGGGCGGCAAGAACGGCTACGGCGTCAAGCTGGCCAACATCTTCAGCAAGCAGCTCACGGTCGAGCTCGTGGACGGCGTGCGTGGCAAAAAGTACGTCCAGACCTGGGAGAACAATATGACCGTCGTCAAGCCCCCCAAAATTACGACCGTCAAGAGCAAGCCCTACGTGAGCGTCTCCTGGTCTCCCGACTTTCATCGCTTTGGCCTGACGCACTTTACGCCCGACATGCTCGGAATCTTTCGCCGCCGAGCCACGGATCTCGCCATGACGGTCGGCAAGGACGTCAAGGTCTACTGGAACAAGACCCTCGTCAAGTGCCGGGATCTCGCCGCCTACGCTGGCGAGTTTGTCGAGACGCCCATCGTCCACTACTCGACCGACCGCTGGAGCATCGCCGTCTGCGATACACCCACCGACGGGTTTCTGCAGGTATCGTTCGTCAACGGCATCTGGACCTCCAAGGGCGGGACTCACGTCGACCACATTCTCAACCAGATCGTCTCGCACATTGTCGAGTTCCTCGAGACCAAGAAGAAGATCAAGGTCAAGCCCTCGCTCGTCAAGGAGAACCTGGCAATCTTTGTGACGGCCCAGATTGAGAATCCCTCCTTTACGTCGCAGACCAAGGAGACGCTGACCACCAAGAGCACGGCCTTTGGCTCGACGTGCAAGCTGCCCGAGGACGTGCTCAAAAAGATTCAGAGCAAGCTCGACTTGGTCAACACGCTCATGGTCGCCCAGAAAGAAAAGGACGACAAGGATAACAAAAAGTCGGATGGAAAAAAGCAATGCAAAATCTATGGCATCCCAAAGCTTGAGGACGCTGCTTGGGCAGGCACCGCCGCCAAGTCCGCCACCTGCACGCTCATTCTCACAGAGGGCGATTCCGCCAAATCCATGGCTCTCAGCGGTCTTACGAAGGCTCAGCGCCAGTCTTTCGGCGTGTTCCCACTGCGGGGGAAAATCATGAACGTCAAGGACAGCAGTGCTTCGAAAGTGGAGCTAGCCAAGGAGATTGCCGAGCTCAAAAAGATCATCGGGCTCGAGTCGGGCAAGTCGTACAAGGACAGCAGTGGCCTGCGCTACGGCCGCATCCTCATCATGACCGACCAGGACTATGACGGCTCGCACATTCGGGGCTTGCTCGTCAACCTCTTCCACGAGCTCTGGCACGACCTCATGAAGATCCCCGGCTTTCTCGCCTACATGGCCACGCCCATCGTCAAGGCTACGAAAGGCTCTGCCACCAAGACCTTCTACACCCAGTACGAGTACGACCAGTGGAAGACCACGGCCGGTTCGGGCTGGTCCGTGCAGTACTATAAGGGTCTGGGCACATCGACCCGTGAAGAGGCCCAAGAGTACTTTCGTGAACTCAATGTGACGGCCTTCTCGTATACGCCCGAGAGCGACGGCGCTGTGGATCTGGCCTTCAACAAGGCGAGAGCCGACGACCGCAAGGTGTGGCTCCAGGGCCATTCCGCCGCCGACATTATCGTACCGCACGCCGACAAGACCCTGCCGTACGACGAGTTTGTGCATCGGGACCTCATCCACTTCTCGTACTACAATCTCGAGCGCTCCATTCCCAACGTCATGGACGGCCTGAAGACCTCGCAGCGCAAGATCCTCTTTGGATGCCTCAAGCGAAACCTTACATCGAAAGTCAAGGTCGCCCAGCTCGCCGGATACATCTCCGAGCACTCGGGCTACCACCACGGCGAAATGTCGCTCAACGAGACCATCATCGGCATGGCTCAAGACTTTGTCGGCAGCAACAACCTGCCCTGGCTGGTTCCGAAAGGCCAGTTCGGGACTCGGCTAGAGGGCGGCAAGGACTCGGCCGCCTCGAGGTATATCTTCACCTACCTGCAGCCCTACCTCAAACACCTCGTTCCGCAGGATGATCTGGGCGTGCTTCGCTATCGGGACGACGACGGTCTTTCGGTCGAGCCCGACTGGTACGCCCCCGTCCTGCCCATGCTGCTCGTGAACGGCTCTCGGGGCATCGGTACCGGCTACTCGACCTTTGTGCCCTCCTACAATCCTACGGTGCTCAAGAGCACTTTGACGTCGTGGCTCGTCTCGGGCATGGAGTCCGATGATTTGCTGCAGAAGGCGTCTCTCGTGCCCTGGTACCGCAACTTTACAGGCCGCATTGATCTAGTAGGAACCGACTATATCGTCACGGCGGCCTACACCTACACCGCCAAGACCAAGACGCTCGTCGTGAAGGATCTGCCGGTGGGCTACTGGACCTCGGCCTTTAAGCAGATGCTCGACGCCTACTGCGAAAAGAAGGAGGTGGTCAAGGACTATGCCGACACGTCCACCGACCTCGAGGTCCACTTTGAGGTCGTCCTCTACGAAGACATGCCGATCGCCACCCTTGAAAAGACCTTTGGGCTGACCGACAAGCTCAAGACGACCAACATGCACGCCTTTGATCCGAGCGGCAAGATCAAAAAGTACTCGACGCCCAATGAGATTCTCATCGACTATGCCCACGAGCGCCTGGCCCTCTACGCCAAGCGCAAGGAGCACCTCCTGCAGCTCTTGAACGCCAAGCTGCCCTGGCACCGCAGCGTCGTCAAGTTCCTGACCCTCATGTGCGAAGACACCATCGACCTCCGCAAACAGTCGCTCGCCCGCTGCCGGGAGATTCTGGCCAGCCATGGCCTCGAGTGTATCGACGACCTCCTCAAGCTGCCCTTCAGCAGCATCACCGAGGAAAACATCCGCAAGCACCAGGCCGAACTCGACCGCCTCAATGCCGACATTGCTGAGGTCGTGCGCACCTATCCGCACGAGTTTTGGCTTAAGGATTTGGCCCTTCTCAAAGTATAATGCAGACCAACGGGCGATCCATATACCAGTCCCTCCTCGCCGAGACGGACGAGGAAGCTCGGGACGAATACGTATACGATCCACGGGTCGCCATGTTTGATGCTCGCAATACGACCGAAACTCCCGCCGTGCCTGTAGACGCTCCCGCCACGGAATACATTGCCACCGACGCCGGACCCAGCGACGAGCGAGAGCATGCGGTCCAGAACATTCCCGAGATGGTCGAGCGCAGCTACACGGTCGTGATTGACACCGCCAACCGAGACTGGACTTTCCAGCCCAATGCCTACTCCAATATGTTTAGCTTTGGATACGAAAACAATATTGATATCAACGGGCCGCAAACGCCCTACTACTTTAACAATAGTTTTATCCCCCTGGCCGCCTACGAATCGCCCCTGCCCGTCCCCAACTCGCCCCTGCCGGTGCAAACGGTCGCCAACATTTTTCCACAGCCCTTTCCCCCCGGAGTCCCCGCCCCGTCCTACTTTAACCTTACGTCTCAATCACAGACCGTACAGCCCGTCTACGGCTGGAGAATTGTATTCAAGAACGGGCTGCCGATACACTTTCCCCAGCCCTTTAGTTATGCAGACCCGACAGTCCAGGTCTTTTTCTATCCGCCCTACAACCCTGCGCTGACCCGGGGAGCCCAGATCGGCGTCGACATTCAGCCCCGCCGAAGTGGTGCGACCTACTACAGCTACACGTCGACCAAACGCTTTCAAAAAGTCACTCGCATTCGCCTGATCCGGGCCACCCTTCCCATGCGTTCCTTGTCGGTCTATGCTCCTGGAACGTTCAATCCGCCCATTCAGTACCCCGACGGCTTTCACACCAAACCATACATTCTCCTGAATGTGTCCAATCTCAACGGAATCCAGTACGGCGGAGGGCAGGCCATCCAAAAGTCCTTTACGGCACTCGTCCAAGGACAGCGCTCGGCGTACGCCATGTCCGAGCCGTTCCCCGCCCAATTTACCGACTACTACCCATGGGACGAGAATAATGCCATATTCCGGTTCGATCCGCCACTCGACAAGATGTCCAACGCCGACATGCAGCTTCTCTCGTCCTACGGCGAGCTGATTGTCCAAAACGACACGATGAACGTGATTGCCCTTCAGTTTCAGACGGGGTCCAACTTTGGCAAGGTCAAGTTCTTCATCTCTCAAAATACCGGAACTACGACACTATACGGCGATAATAACGTATTTTACCAGAAAGAACTCGCCGTCGGGGACGAGATTGCCTTTTACGTTCCAGGCATCGTGGGATGCGCTTCGGACTCATCGGGGACGCAAATTACAGCAACCTTCTTCAATGCTCTTTCCAACGGAATGTTGGTAACGGATATTTGCAATAGCGACTTTGCGACCCAGACGATTTTCCCGACGGCGGGGTACATGACTTCCTTCATGGCGGTGCCCAAATCATCCAATGTATATATGACCTGGTCCGCTCTCTCCGTGACTACGTCGTCACTCTGTTTGCAGCGGTATTCGCAAGCCCCGTATTCCTTCATGTCCAACCGCAGCTTTTCCGAGGACCGGTGGATTCCCATCATGAACCTTCATACGCAAGCGGCGTTTGCTCTCGAGATCACAGTTCAGGAACCAGATATAAGTAAAATCAAAAATGAAAATATCGCAGTCAACTAGATAATGAGCCGCTCGTCTGGACTAGGCGAACTCTACCCGCACGCCAACGGCGACCTGGCCGAGTACTATGTTCGCACGGCCGTACCCAATGCTCCCAAGCACACGGGGTTCGTGCCCAATCTCGCTGATCCAGAGACCAGTTCTACCCAAGCCTTTCGGATGTTCAACACCCACCAAGAAGGTTCCCACCTGTGTTACGGCTCGACCTTTAATCAGCAAGCAACTGTCCGCATCCATGCACCGACGGCCCTGAACCAGGCCTTCTTCTCCGAGGAGAATATTGAGCTTCTGCAGCAAGAGATTCGGTATCGGGTCTGGGTCAAGAGCGAGAACAAGCACATTATCGATCGGCAGCGGGCCGACGAGCTCAAGACCATCATGCGGTCATACTACCTCCAGTACTCGGAAAACAATCCCGGAAACGAAGCCAACGAGCTCGAGATGCTCAACGAGCGGGTCCTTACCTATTGCGTCAATGACATCCTGGGCAGCATCAACACCTTTCTCTACCACCGCAAAGAGACCCTCGACTTTCCGGCGCCCATCAGCAATCCGATTAACCCCGACGTCCGGGGCACCAAGACTGCGGAATTCAAGGCATTCTTTTAGATGTCCAAGCAACAATGTTTCGCTCCTTCCGAGGCACCGTATACGCAAAAACGCCAAGGGGTCTCATGGTCTACGATGCCGACGAGTTTCGCCCTGTCGAAAAGATTGTCTGGAACCCCGTGCGCCGCCGAGTCGAGCCGCTCTACGGTGCCTTTTGCCACGAACTGTTTGACTCCAACTATGGGTACGGCGACGACCCGACGCTCAAGACCTACTGCGCCTCGCTCGAGCTAGACGACGCTCCCGAAATTCTCGTCCCAGAAGACTTTTGGCGCTGGACCGGGCAGCCGATGGAATGGATTCTCGACCGCCCCGTAGTCTTGCACCCCTGCGTCCGGGCCGTAGAGCGGGCCGAATACCTGCGCATCATGAATGTCCGAGCAAGGACGCTAAAACGTATCCCTCGTCAGATTCGAGGAACTATTAAGCAACGAAGACGATAATGAGGGTCAACTTGATTTCTACGCACCGAAATCAAACCGGACTCGCCCAAGACGTCGACATTTTGCAAGGCGTGTGGGCTCTCGCCGACGACACCGTCAAGTTTCGAAGGATTCACTACAATCAGCCCGAGTGTCAGGAGGCCGAGATCAACGTCTTCTTTGAAGTGTTGAACCCATCGCTCTTTACCTATGCCGCCAAGAACGTGTGGATCCCCAACCCCGAATGGGCGTATCGCTCTTGGACGTCGTACCTTTCGGACATTGACGAGGTGTGGTGCAAGACGCAGGAAGCCGTCGAAGTGTTTTCCAAGCTGCACTCTAACGTCAAGTACATTGGCTGGACCTCGATCGCCAAGGGCATTCCCGAGACGAAGAACTTTCACAAGGCCATGGTCATTACGGGCAAGAACATCTTTCGCCACCCGCAAATGATCATCGACGCCTACGTAAAGGCCAACGAACCTCGATTGCCCGAGCTCCACATTGTCTACGACGGGACCCGTATGCAAGTTGATGTTCCTGAGGTAGTCTCCGGTCGAATCAAGCTCTACTCCAGTACTTTGAAGGAAAAAGAGTACACGGAGCTGCTGCACGAGTGCGGTCTCGCCATCTGTCTCTCGGCGGCGGAAGGGTTCGGCCACGCCGTCAATGAGGCCGCTTCGACGGGCAGCGTTCTGCTCCTCGGCGACATTCCGCCCTTTCGAGAGTTTAAGTACGAGGCCGTATGGGTCGAGTCATCAGCAACGATTCCGCACCCCGAGTGCCTGTCGGACCTCGCCAAATTCGAGACAGAGGCGGTCGTGGCGGCACTCAAGGCCTATACGAACTTGACCTACACCCGTCGCAAGGCCATGTCGATTCTGAACGCCGACAGCTACGTCAATCGGCACTCGGCGTGGACGGCCAGCATGCAGCCGTTTCTCAAGGCATACTCGACGGATGCGACCTTTTCGGTGGACGACACCGCCGTGCCCGAAGCGGACCTGCCAGGCGTGACGATCGTGACTCCGACGAGGGACCGCATGAAGTTCATGGAGATTTGTGCCGGCTGCGTAAATTCCCAGTGCTACCCCGCCGACAAGCTCGAGTGGATCGTCATTGACGACGGCAAGGACACGTGCGAAGAGTTTGTCAAGACCGTACCCTTTGGCCGCCACGTTTTAGTAATGCCCGGCAAGACGATTGCATGGAAGCGCAATCTGGGCGCCAAACTCGCCAGGTTTCCCGTGATTGTCCACGTGGACGACGACGACATTTACCCGCCCAATAGCGTTCTGTTTCGAGTCAGTATGATGCTGCGAGCCAAGAAGCAGGCGGTCTTTTGCACGACGATTCCGTGCTACGATATTGCCAACTATATTTCCTTTGTGAACGTACCACCCATGCGGCTGCCGCAGAGTATGCGGGTGTCGGAAGCGACCATGTGCTACAGGAAATCCTTCTGGGAGGAGCACGGGTTTGACGAGGATACGAAGATCGCAGAGGGCAACACATTCATTCAGGGGCGTGAAGGAATGTGCAGCGAATTGTCTCCGCAAGAAATTATTGTAAGTTTGGTACACCCGTGGACTACGTCGTCACGCAAGTCCCCGGCGGGCATGGAGCCCAACGGATGTCATTTCGGGTTTACGGACGACTTGTTCCGCATGTTGTCGAAGATCGGCGAGCGCTCTACTTGCGGTGGCGCATCTTCATCAGCTTCATCGTGAGCTTCTTGGCCTTCTTGGCGACACGCTTGAGCTCGCCGGCGATCTTCTTGGCCGTCGAGCGCTTGCGGCGACCGCCCTCCATGACGCCACCCACGACCTTGGCAGCTTCCTCACCGGCAACCTTGAGTTGAGCAGGTGCAGGGCCCAATGCTGGTGCCGGCGCCTTCTCCTCGCCACCCTTCATACCACCACGGCGGGCACGGCGGCTGCGGCGGCGACCACCAACGGGGCCGGGCTCGGACTTAAGAGTAGAGTACGCACTGACTTCTCCGGGCATTTGTTTATACTTGAACATAGAGTTTTTTTACGCCGAGCACATGAGACAGTCTGGGGGCGAGGCGGCAGCTGCGGCGGCTGGGGCGGCAGGTTGCGCCGTAGGCTCCACCGTGAATTTTTGCGCAGCCGCCACGGCCTTGGTACGCAGATAATAGCACCCCGTCTTCAGCCCCTTTTTCCAGGCGTACACGTGCATGCTGGAAATGCGGGCATACGTCGGATCCGCCACAAACAGGTTCAGCGACTGCGACTGGCACACGTACGGCGCACGATCGGCCGACATATTGATAATTGTCTTCATCGGAATCTCCCATGCTGTGCGGTAGCGCTCTCGGATCTCGGACGGCAGCCCTGCCAAGCCCTGTACGCTGCCATTGTCCGCAATGATCTGGTTGCGAATGTCCGAGTTCCAGAGACCCAATGCGACAAGATCGTCTACGAGGTACTTGTTGATAATGATAAAGTCTCCTGCGAGGACGTGGCGCACGTAGAGGTTGGACGTGAACGGTTCAAAACACTCGTTATTTCCGAGGATCTGGGACGTGGACGCCGTCGGCATCAGGGCAACCGAGAGCGAGTTGCGCAGGCCGTTCAGAGAGATATTGATACCCAGTGTCATCCAGTCCAGATCGGGGCTGGGCACACCGCCCCAGAGATCGGGCTGCAGCCTGCCAAAGCTCGCTGGCGATCCGTGAAACGTATCGTACGCTCCCCGCTCCTTGGCCAATTCACACGACTCTTCGATGGCGGCATAGTAGATGTGTGCAAAAATGCGGCGGTTCAGCTCCTCGGCCTCCTTTGACAGCCACGACAGCTTCATCAACGCAAAGACGTCGGCGAGGCCCTGAACGCCGATCCCGATGGGCCGGTTGCGCAGGTTGGAGCGGCGGCACTCCTCTGTAGGATAGTAGTTGCGGTCGATTACATTGTCGAGGTTTCGGGCGAGGATGCGAGTGTAGCGCCGAAGCTCGTCAAAGTCGTACGTAGGCTTGCCCTCGATCACTTTGACGAAGCGGGGCAGGGAGAGACTGCCTAGGTTGCAGACGGCGGTTTCCGTCGAAGACGAGTACTCGATGATTTCGCTGCAGAGATTACTGCTCTTAATCGTGCCCAAATTCTGCTGGTTGGACTTGGCGTTGGCGGCATCCTTGTAGCACAGGTATGGCGTTCCTGTCTGAATCTGCGCATCCAGAATCATCTGCCAGATCTTTTGGGCTGGAATCGTCTTGCGGCCCTTCTTGAGCGACTCGTAATAGGTGTAGAGCTCCTCGAACCGCACGCCGTGGACGTCCGACAATCCTGGGCACTCGTTCGGGCACATGAGCGTCCAGTTCTCGTTGGCTTCCAGGCGCTTCATGAAGAGGTCGGGAATCCAGAGGGCGTAGAAGAGGTCCCGAGCCCGGTCTTCTTCTGCCCCCGTATTGAGCTTCATCTTGAGAAAGTCTTCAATGTCTGCGTGCCACGGCTCGAGGTATACCGCAAAGCTGCCGTTGCGCTTGCCGCCCTGGTTCACGTAGCGGGCCGTGTCGTTAAACACCTTGAGCATCGGGACAATGCCCGTGGACTTGCCCCTCGTGCCCCGAATGTCCGAGTTCCTCGCACGAATGTTGTGAATCGACAAGCCGACGCCTCCCGCCCACTTGGAGATCTGTGCGCAGTCCCCGAGCGTCTCGTAGATTCCCTGAATGCTGTCCTGCTTCATCGCCTGGAGAAAGCACGACGAGAGCTGCGTGTGCTCTGTGCCCGCATTGAACAGCGTCGGCGTGGCATGGATAAAGTAACCCAGCGACAGGCCATCGTATGTCTCCTTGATCCTCGCAAAGTCGGGGGCGTACTCCACGTGCCCGTAGTGCTCGATGACCTCGTTGGACGTGTGGATCTCCACGGCCGTGCGCATCCACATGTGCTGCGGCCGCTCCACGATGGCGCCCGTCTCGTCCCGCAGGAGGTAGCCCTTCTCGAGCGTCTTGAAGCCGAAATAGTCAAAGCGGAAATCACGAGAGTAGTCAATCATCGCTTCAATCTCGGGCAGGCGAGAGACGATCCGGAGCTTTTCCGAGAGGCCGATGCGCTGCACGCATTCCTGAAAGGTCGCTGGCGTGTTCTTCTGGTGATTGTCCACGGCGATGCGGGCGGCAAGGAGACCGTAGTTGGGGTGGCCCCGACCGACCATCATGGCGCACGTTTCGGCCGCAAAGCTGTCCAAGTCAGACGTGTGAATACCGTCCTGAATTTGACTGCATACTTTTTGGGTCACGAGGGCGGGATTGACGTGGTCAAGACCTTCGGCGAGTTTTTCGATACGGGCGAGAACCTTGTCGAAGGAGACCTTTTCCCGTTCTCCGCTTCGCTTGGTTACGAACATTACATATACAGTAGCACTATTCCTAAATGGTCAGCGCCGCCCACGATACGGGAAAATGCGGTGTGAGCAACGACATGACTCCCCGAGCATAGACCTGTATTTCCCGCTGGGCGCTCGGGTCCGTTCGAAGCCTTGCGATGCGGGCATAGGCCGCCAGAGACCCCGTCTCGATGAATTCCGTGTACATGCTCTGCGGAAGAACGCAGCGAGCGACCTCGGGCGCCACGCCCTTTTCCAGAAGGTTCGAGTACAGCTCGATAGTCTTGTTGCAGTGCTCACGAATCTCGAGCGAGGCCTCTTCGGCGCCGCCGATTTGGCTTACTTTGCTCCCCTGCTTGCAGTTGGGGTCCCGCTCCCGCAGCTCTCCCGGCGATGGGCACCACACTTCAGGGGAGGAATCCACGTAGCGGCGAGAGACTTCGTTGCGGGACAGCCCAATCTGGTGGCGAAACCACTCTCGGGCTACAAAGATCGGCATCTTGATTCGGAGCCGGATTTGGGGGTGAAAGAATGGGCTTATGTGGTTATGGGCCGCCAAGTACTTGATGAGCTTTTCGTCGCCCAGCGTGAGTTCGTGCGATTCCTTGGCAAAAGAGACTCGGGCCGAATTGACGACGGTAAGATCGTTTCCAAAGACCTCCACGACCTCGATGCTACCCACGCCGTCCGAAGCCTTCCACATTTGAATTACATGTTTCGGCACGTGTAATTCACTTCTTTACGCTTCGGCGACGCACCTTTTTTGTTTTGCGGCCACCGCCATTTTTCTTGCGTATTACATTTGCAGTGTCTATTACTACATTCGGCAGTACGTGAAGTTCGTAGTCGGACATGACCTGAAATATAGTATCATTGTCTGCTTTCTTTAATGATTTCTCAATTGTATCCAGTGCGTCCCGAAATTCTGCATCTGTAGGTTTCGCCATTTATTCCTTGCGCACATTTAGTATTGGTTGCACGTGCATCGACTCGAGCTCCTTGACTAACAGCGACATTGAGTACGGCATCCGCAAGACGCCTACCGGCTCCTCCTTTTGCGTCGAGTCCAGCAGCCCCGACCCCGACTGGAAGAGGACCTCGTGCTCGTCCGACCGCTTCATGAAGCTCTCCTCGATAAAGCCCGAGACGCCGTGCGCAATCAGGGCGTCCCGCTCCATCTCTCCGATGCGCAGACCGCCGCCTGCCGCCCGCCCCTCCAGCGGCTGCCGGGTCAGCAGCGTCTTGCTGCCCGTGTCCCGATAGTTGATCTTGTCCTCCACCATCAGCTTGCTGCGCAGGTAGTAGGTAGGCCCCATAAAAATCTCCATTTCCATCATTTCGCCCGTCATGCCGTTATACATCATCTCGGACCCGTTCGGCTCCAGCCCGATCTTCATGAGCATTTCCCGATAGTCCTGCGACTGCGAGCAAAAGGGCGTGGCGTCGATGAGCGTACCCAACGCAGCACCGATGCGGGCCGAGGTCGATTCAAACATCTGGCCGGTCGTCATGCGGGAGGGAATGGCGTGCGGGTTGAGAATCAGGTCGGGGCGCAGACCTTTGGCCGTGAACGGCAAGTCCGCCTCGTCCATAATAAGGCCGACCGTACCCTTTTGCCCGTGGCGAGAACTCATCTTGTCTCCCAAAATGGGCTCACGTGATTCCGAAACTCGAATCTTGTACCCATGCAGCGTCGTCTTGGACTTGCCCACCCCGTTGGTCGTCGTAAACGTCTGAATGCCGTCCACAACGCCCCGCTGGCCCCGCTTGGGCAGCTGGCTCGCATCCTTACCCGCCGCCAGAATGCCTACCAAGACCGTGTTTTCATCGACCTCGGAGCCCATACGAATCACGCCGCTCTCGTCCAGCTTGGAGTAGTCCTTGTCGGCCTTGAGCTTGACATTCATCGCCGTCAGCGGGTTGGCGATGGTCGTGTGCGTCTTTTCTAGGGGATTCATCATCGTTTCGGAAACCGTGTACGAGTGAAAGTAGGTCGTGCGAAAGAGGCCTCGCCGCAGAGCCCCGGCGTTCAGAATCACCGAGTCCTCCTGATTGTAGCCCGAATAGGTCGAGATGGCCACCATGACGTTCTCGCCGTAGGGCATGCACCCGCCCCGTCCCAGAACGTGCGAATAGAGCCATGTGTCGCAAATGGGCCGCTGCGGCGTGTTGATGATTAGCGTGATCGTGTCGAACCGCTTGTGAAAGTTTGAGTGGTACCACGACGCACCCTGACGGCACTGGGCGCAGGAAAACGCCGTTCTCGTTCCAGGATTATGGTCGGAAAAGGGAATGATGGCCGAGAGGGGCGAGAGCATAAAGACGCCGTGAATCTCGGACGGCAGAGTGTCGGAAAAGGGCGTCATCGAGATGCGGATCGTGTCGCTCTCGGAGGCGTCGACGACGTCAAAGAGCTCGCCGACCATCGAGTCCCAGGTGCGCTTGGCCAGAACCGAGTCGGGGTTGACGCCAGGGCGGTAGATGGGCCGGCACGGGCGACCAGGATCCGTCAACAACACGAGCTCATTGTCCGTGCGATCCCACGCCACTGAAATCATGCCCGGGTTGCTCCGGCGGTAGAGTAGCAGTGCCTCGTAGATCTCTCGCATATTGCCCGAAATGACGCCCAGAATGTCGCCATTCAGGTGCACGACGGTCCACGACGGATCCCACGCCCCGGGGTGAATGGTCGACAGCTTGCGGAAGCTCGGGGCCTTGAAGAGCATGTCCTGGAGGGGCTGCGAGCTCACCTGCGTCGAGACCGTCGTCAAGAGCGAAAAGTGCTTAATCATGCCCACGTTGCGGCCGTCGGGCACGTCCGAGGGACACGTCAAGCCAAACGAGCTACCGTGCAGCCGCCGAGCGCCCAGGGCCTTGACGGAGGGGTCCATCTGCAATGAGGACCGCCGCAGCTGCGAGACGGTGCCCAGGCGAGACACTCGAGACAGAATCTGCGAAATGCCGTCCTTGCCGCCCCACTTGCCCTTGAAGGACTTGCTCAGCTGGTTCATGAACTCAAAGGCCGTCCAGTAGAAGCCGATATTCTCCCGCTGCAAAAGTGTGATTACACCCCGACCGCCGTACGTCCGCTCCTCAAAGTGCACCCGAGTGTCCATCTTGAGCGTCATGCTCTTGGCCACTTCCTTGTAGATTCGTCGAAACTCTTGAAAGCACAGATCGCCCGACACATCAAAGCGCTTGAACTTGAAATGGTCTCGGTCGGTGGGCGGTCGCAGGTTGAGGGCGTTCTCCATGGCCAGGCGCATCAAATGGCCCATCATGTAAGCCTTGCGGCGGTAGACGTCGGCCGTACTCTCCTCGGGCAGCCGACCGCAGTGCGGAAAGAGCTTGACCTGCAAGTTGTAGAAGACTTCTTCCTGACTCCGAGTCTTGGTAGCCACCCGCAGGATCTCCATATCCGACGTATCTTTGAGGCTCTTGTCGTGCCGCAGAATGAGCTGCCGAAACAGGTCGCCGTACACGGAGCGATTGACTTCGGGCACGCCAAAGAGGATCGTGTCGTACATGTCCTTATCGGTCTGGACCCCGAGCAGGTGCATGACCGAAAAGGGCGGCACAGGAATGCGAAAGCCGGGCAGCGTAATCACGGGCTCGCCCCGAATGCGGGTCGCACCATAATCAAACAACTTCTTCAGGTTGGCTTCGAGGATGGGCATTTCACGGCGGGCGGGTGGAATCACGAGGTAATGCGAGTACGGCCCCTGCGTTCCGTCCTCGGATACGCTGCGGACGCCCGCAAAGGATTCCTGTGACTCTTCCGTATCGCCCGTCGTGCCTCCCACCTGCTCCTCTTCTTCCGAGGTCTGAATCGCCCTTTTTCCTGCATAAAAGAGATTGTTGCCCAGCCGCTCTTGCGTGAGGAGAATGCGCTCGCTGCCGTCGATGATAAAGTATCCGCCCAGCTCGTGAAGATCCTCGCCCTGGGCGTAGGATTCTTGGGGCGTCAGGGCCGTCAGGTGGCAGTACTTGGACAGGACCATCAGCGGCAGGTTGGCGATCGGGACCTTTTCAAACTTGACGACTTCGGATGCCGCCGCTCCGCCAAACGTGTATTCGACGTCAATGTCGGCGATGCATTCCAGGCCGTAGGTGCGGTTTTCAGTGCGGCACGTGTTGGGCATGACGGCGTTTTCCAACTCATCAATGGGCGACTTGTAGAATATCCGGCTGCCATCCATGCCTCCTACAAACACTCGAATCGCCCGATTGTCGGTGAGCAGCAGTTGAATGGGGTTCGAGGCCTTCAAAAACACGGGAATGCGGCGCTCGAGCAGATCGTTGAACGATTCGATATGGTGCTGAACGATGGGGTTCAGCGTGCCCCCGAAATAGGTGTCGCACACGTGGCGGGCGGCCCGTACATTCATTATACCTTGTACTGTATAAAGAATGTCGAGCGCTTCTTCCTCGTTTGGAAGAACATTCGACGCCGCCACACTATCCAATACGGTGCAAACCCGAATCACCGATGCTCAAGAACAAGCCCGATCTGCTGCGCTCTACTCGGCAGAAATGGCTAGGCAGCTCGGAGTCATTGCGATGAATGGTTGGATCTCGTTTCTATCCGTCGTGGGTACGGATACTCTCATCATTCTGCTGACGATTGGTATTTTCGCCCTCGTCGTCTACATTTACTTGAAGCTGAAGCCCACCGTGTTTCTGGAGCCTCGTCTGCACGGCCAGTGCCCCGACCGCTGGATCTTTCGGCCAGACGATCGCAGCGGCGGCAGCGGCGGCAAGTGTTGGCCCCTCTACGAGACGTCCTGTGCGGCCTTTGACCCAGCGCTCTACCAGGGAACCCTCTGCGACATTGCCAAGTCCTGCGGCACCACGTGGAAGGGACTTTGTAATTAGGCCCTCATGAGTATAATATGCTGTCTGAGGCGTTTCGGCCCGAGACGTTTGACCAAATTATCGGGCATACGGAAGCAAAAAAGCAGTTGACCGAGTATCTTACGGCGAATCCGAGGGGCGTGGCCTTTCTCATTTCGGGCACGGCGGGCATCGGCAAAACCACCCTGGCCCTGACGGCGGCTCGGACGTTTGGCTACGAGCCCCTCGAAATCAATGCGTCTCGCTCCATGCGCTCCCATAGCGATGTCGCCAGCCTGCGGGACTCGTGCATGGCCCCCGTATCCTTTGCGTCTCTAGCCAAGTACTCGGAGCCCCGCAAGACCTGCGTCATTCTCGACGAGGTCGACGGCAGTGACCCCCACGCCCAGCGAAAACTCCTCGAGTGGATGAAGGACCCTCGTCGCTGCGTGCCGATCGTGTGCACGTCCAACGAAGTCCCCGTGATCTTTAAGCGCTGCCCCGAAACGATCCGCATCCACCGATGCATGCCTCTGAATGCCCGAGATATCTATGAAAATCTGCAAACGTATAATGCTATGCCGTTTGAAGAGTTCCAACTTATAGTCAAAGAGTGCCAGCACGACGTCCGACGGCTCGTGAATCGCCTACAGTACGGCCAGTCTGACGTGCTTCGTCAAACGCCGCTGACGGGCGATCCCGTCGCAGACCTATTCAAGCACCAAGAAATGTTTTACTCAGAATATCCCACATTTTGGGGTCTTTGATCCACTGAAAGCGCACAATGTTCTTGGCATTGTCATGGTTGTTGATGCGGCCGCCAAACTTGCGCTGCTCGGTAAAGATGGCGCTCTTGTCGACCGTGTTTTGCTTGTGACCCATCACGAGCAGAACGTCCTGCGTGGGCAGCATAATCATCGGCATCGTCCAGTCTCTCGTAAAGGTGCCTTCTTCCGCCCGATTGGCCGTCGCCAGAAACTGCCGACCCGGCGTCGCTGACATGCGAATCACGTAGGTTGCGGCCGTGGCGTGGTTGTGTCCGTAGGGCCCGACATCCATGAGTAGATTCTCCCGAGTCAAAAACACCGACATGATTTCACACCCCGTAATGTCGAACTTGGGATTGTCCTGAAGCGCCTGAACCGAAACCGCAATGCGCTGAGGGGGATAGTAGTCGTCGTCGTCCCAAAAGGCCAGAAACTCGGCCTGAATCTTGCGGGATTCTTCCAGGCAGATGTTGCGCAGCGCCCCGATCGGCGTCTTGTCCCGAATACGAACATACGTCAGAGGAAACTTATCTTTTGCGAGCTCCTGAATCTCGATCCACGAATTGTCGTCGCTCTCGGAATTGTCAATCACGATCCAGTGGAGGTTCGGGCACGTCTGGCGGAGAAAGCACGCCATAGAGAATTCCAGGGTGAACTTTCGATTGTAGGTGGGAGTGCAGACAGCAATCAAGGGCGGCATTACATGTACGGGATTCGTACGCTTAAGTCGCAGCCGAAGCTCGGCATACGGGGCACCTCGTACTCATCGAAAACCACTGCTCGGCACAGGCTCGATGGAGATGGTGATGGCAGCGGGCAAGCTCACATGCTGGCTGAGCCGCCAAACTGTACTGGCAGATGCAGCAGAGTTCATTGTTGTTCTCAGCGGGCGGGGTGTGCGGCTGAAGAGCTGCCGTCATCTGCGCATTCGTCAGCGCCACCGGAACCGTATCCCAGAACCCAGCGGGAACTCCGGCGGCGGCTCCCGCAGCGGCTCCTGCCATCGCTCCGGGGATCAGCGTATTTAATACTCGGACGATGGATGCCATGTCCATCGTTCGCTCGAGTATTGCAATCATTCGTGCTTCATTGTCCAGACACATGTCGACCTGTGCGGCCGAGTGATAATGGCGAAAAAAGACCGACCTCGCATACGCCAGCTCATTCACCGCTCGCAGAATTTCCGATCTCTGGCCGGATTGTTGCATTGTAAGTACTAGCCTAATCAGGTTTAAACCTTTTTCTGAAAGAATGTATCTGACGACTAAGCGTTTCCGAATTGAAGAAGCATATCGATAAGTAATCTAAAACATATACAATGAGTGCTGAGTATAAACCAATAAGGCGTAAATGCAATGTCGTTAGACCGATTGCCCCTCCTCCAGACGACGACGATAAAACTCAAGAATGCGAACTAACAGAACAACTTGAAAAATGTAAGAAATCGTGCCGTGTAATTGAAGATGAACTTAAACAACTAAAAGAGTTCAACGATAAAAAGAGCGTGGACGGAATCACGCTCAACTCTTCAAAAAAATTGATAGATTTACTTATAGAGCGCATTCTCGACCCAGACCTCGAATGGAGACAAAAGGTGAATATGCTGATTGATATTCCACATTCGCAATCAGGAAAAGTGTTGCGCGGCGGAGACTACTTTGAAGCTCTGTTTCAACTTGCAATCGCAATTGGTGCAGTTCAAGGAATGTCTGGAAATATCGAATTTCACGATATAAAAAAGTATGAAAGTCTCGTCCCGTTCCCGAATTATCTTCATACAAAAACTATTAAAAATTCCGGGGGCGGCGAGCAGGGTATTTCCGATATAACATTTCAAATAAAAAGTGGCGTCTCAAAATCACCGGTTGTAAAGGGTTATAAATGTGGACAGATTCCGGAAACAGTTGGCGACGATACAGATGCGTTCTACTTTATAAGTGTAAAAGGGTACAAACGAGAAAAAAGTATAGCCAAAGACTACGATATTCCTGTTCTCAGCAAACAACTCGATAAATTTCCAGAAAAAACAAACAAAAAACTAATCATTTGCGTTCGGAATGAAGAGCAATTTAAAAAGAATCTCGACCGAACCCGAGCAGAGTTTCTTAGAAGCAGTGTATACCGTGTGATAGGATACAATGAGATTATGGATGCGTTCACTAAATTCCGTACAGACTTTTTTATCCGAAATCCAGAGATGAAGGATAAAGCGGTGATAGCAGAGAGCGTTCATCGTGAGTTCCCACCCGGTGTCATTTCAAAACCGTCTCTATCTCTGTATTTCCATCAAGAGCTGGTTACAAATGCAGTCATGCGGCGCATTATAGAACGCAAGGATGACGCTACCCGAAAACATTATATGTGCGTAGGCGTTCTTCCTCGTGGAGGAAAGTCGTTTATCGCCGGAGGTATCATCAACGAACATCGGAAGCTCAAGAGTAAAGAGAATTACAACGTCCTCTTTCTAACATCTGCTGTTAATGAAACTCGTGAGCAGTTCAAAGAAGATCTTATTGACAAATTTTCAGATTTCAAAGATTTTCAATTCGACGATGTTGTGGATAGAGACAGCTCGGGTGTTCCTCTTGAAGACGCAAAGCCGAACAAGTTCTTCTTTGTCAGCAGGCAGTTGTCCTCGCTAGCAGGCGCAGGCGCAGGCGCAGCGGCGGCAGTCGAGGAAGAAGAGGAAAAATCAATACAGGACATATTTACTAGGCTTGAAGAAGGCGGAAAAATCCCAGAGATCGATATATGCTTTTTCGATGAAGCGCATGTCGGCATACTTGCGGAAAATGTAGATACGACTCTTAGCCGGATGTTTGATAAATACAAATGTCCTATAATCTTGATGACGGCAACGTATGCGAAACCTTCAAACGCACTTGACAGCCCGGAGGATTTGTTTGTATGGGACCTATTTGATGTCAAAGACATGAAAGGACTATCCGCCAAAACGAAAGAGGAGTTTATCCTCGATAAACCTGCTCTTTTCGAAAGATACCCGAATGCGGAGACGATTCTAGACAATCGCATTAATAAAGGTCAGTCAACACAACAAATTGCAAAACCTTATGTGAACTTTCCTGAACCCAATTTCATTTCCCTTACGTTCGCTCCGGAAACTATCAGGAGAATGTCCGATACTGGCGTTGGATACGATCACGCCCGTGCATTTCAATTTATTCAGAACCCCGCCGTTCTAAATGATGATAGCAAGCATGCCGAGTGGGGGCCAATGCTAAGTCGAAGGGACGAGGCGAAACTGATACGTGAATTCTTGACGCCAGACATTGACGAGGAAGACAGCTTTTTGAAAGATGAGAACCGCAAGTTTCGAGCTCTCAACCAAGTATTCGAGATTGCGCATAAGACCGGTTCTCGCCCGTTACCCGGTACTCCATTCTCAATGATCATGTTCATGCCCAAACTCAAGGGAATGCCGATCGGTGCCCTCTGTCGCATATGGGCGTCATTCATGCTCGAACGACCTTACTGGAAGAACAACTTTGTGTTTATGACGTTGAGTGCATACACGGGCGCTGGTTACAATCCGTCCAATCTATCCCCCGCTGACGCCGTTAAGCGGGGGATATGTTCTAAAGAAAACTTCAGAGATCTAGCACTCAAGGACGCAATTTTAACAATAGAATACGAGGCGCTCAAAGTCGGTAAAGGACTTGTTCTTCTCTCTGGCGATGTTGCCAAGATGGGGATTTCTCTACCCTGTGTAGATATAGTTTGCATGATGACTGCGGATTCCAGCGCAGACGACATCATTCAGAAAACATATAGGGCGCTCACCGACGACCCTCCGAACAAGAAGAACGGATACATTATCGACTTGAACTTGAAGAGAATAGTCAGTGCCATGCTCGAATACGACATTGCGAAGACGAGCAAGTCTGCATCGGGAGACAAGGTCGCAGATGTTCCTGGGCGCATAGACCGAATTCTTAAACTCTGTAACTGGGGGCAAGATCCGTTCATCCGAGCAAACGCTGGTCAAAAAGACGTAACTGATATAATGGGTGAAATACGTACTATGGTCACGGGAAGACTTGCAGATGAGTATGTCGGAAGAGAGTTCAGCGTGGGAAGTCTGGAAGAAAAACAAAAGGGTATAATCCTCGCCGACCCTGATCTGTTCGAGGAACTAAAGAAAATATTAGAGCGTACAAAGTCTACAACCCCAAAGAAAGGTAATAAAAAGATTATGTCGGAAGCGGGCGAGGAAATACCAGGAGTAGAATCAGCGCCCGCCGAAGGGGGACCTGTTTCTTCAATCGTTTCATCTCCACCACCCGCCCCCAAGTCACCTGAAATTATACTAACTCCTGCAGAAGTAACCGAAAAATCTATGAAGATTCTATTAACATTCATAAACGCATTGGTTATAAAATCATCAGAATTATGGGGGGAAGATATGACATATGATAAACTTATCAAAAAATACAAAGAGGATAAAAAGACTGCGATAAAACCAGTCGTTTGTGAATGTTCGACAAGATCATGCTCGAAAACTCACGAGAACCTATATGAAACGGCGTGGTGCGAACTTCGCAGTTACGCAATGGCACCTGCAACGACAGGAGAATCGTATACTTACAACCATCCGACGCACGAAGAAGTCATGAAAATACCAGAAAAAGTATTTGATAAGTCTGAATCTATTTCCATTTATTGGGACGGGCATATACACGACCTAATACGATCTCTCCGTAAAGGTGGCAAATATGGCGGTGCACGACGAAAGCAGCGTAAATTGCGAACGTGGAAAAACGGGAAACATAGTATAAGGAGGAATGGCCTCGGCAGACGACAAACATACCGAAATACTAGACATCATTGAGAAGCGCCTCATACCCGACGAAGCTGCAAAGAAGGCACGCGGAGAAGTCTTTACTCCTTTGAATCTTGTCCGTGAGATGCTATACGGTCTCCGTAAGTCTGATCATACCCAGATTTGGGGGATGCGTGATGGCGTTCTATTCGACGATGACCCAGAAGATCGGATTGGCGGTATCCCTCTTGATGTTTGGCGTAATCCTGATAGCAAGTGGTTGGACCCGGCGAACGGAATCGGGAACTTTCCGTTCGTGGCCTTCCTCATGCTCGACTTTCAGTTGTCAAAGACCATGAAAGACGCCACAGCTCGCAAGAAACACATTGTCGAAAAAATGCTCCACATGATTGAGATCGACAAGGGGAATGTAAACACTGCCCGTAAGATTTTTGAGACGTTAGCACCATCAGCTAAATCCAATATATGTTGTGCGGATACCCTCAAACTCAAAAAAGAAGACCTCGTTCGTGAATTTGGCGTTGCCGAGTTCGACGTTATCATGGGGAATCCTCCTTTTAATACCCCTAGGCAGATGAAAGGTCAAACTTCAACCTTATGGGATAAGTTTTTAGAATATTCTATAAATATTGTTAAACCGGGTGGGTTTGTAGGAATTATTACACCTGCTAATTGGCGTAGACCAGAGAGTAAACTGTACACACTTGTTAATGCAAATCAATTATTGTTTATACATATTATTGGAAAAAGAGAAGGGCAAAAAATATTTGGAGCAACTACTCGAGTCGATATATACATTATACAAAAGGTAAATCACAATTCAAATACATTAATAATTGACGAAAATGGCATTCTTAGTAGTATAGATACTTTGAGTTTTCCGTTCTTACCAAATTACGCATTTGAAAATATTCGAAATATACTTATAGACAAATCCGAGGGATTGAAGGTAATATTTAGCAGTAGTATATATGAGCACCGCAAGAAATATATAAAGAAGGAAAAAACAGAAGAATATAAATACCCAATTGCACATACCAATACGCAAAAGGGTATAGGGTTTTTATATACCAACGATCCAAGCAAAGGTCATTTTGGAGTTTCAAAGGTATTGCTAAATGTAAACGAACAGCAGTATCCGGTAAATGACTTTGAAGGAAAATACGGAATGTCTCAATTAACATTTGGTATACCAATTTCTTCAAAAAAAGAGGGAGACGATATTGTGACTGCCATAAATTCCGATAAATTTAAAGAAATAATAAAAGCTACAAAATGGGGAGCGTTTCAAACAGATTATAGGATGTTCAACTATTTCAAACCGGATTTCTACAAAGAATTCCTGCCAAAAAAAAGCGTGATTAAATCTCGCAAACGGACATTCACAAAGGCACGACGTTCTAGACAGCGTGCACGCTAAGGCTTTAGAACGTATATTCCGTCTTCGTCACGTGCATAAAGTCCGGACAATTCTCGCATACATTCAAGAGAGTTCGTACCCGGATACCACTTTATACGAAGAGGTATCGGATTTTGGCGAAGAATCCCTGGGCGCCATGGGACAGGTTCCACAACCTTTGCCGGAGGTGCGGCCGCAGCGGCTCCAAATCCGCACCTTTGTTTGAACTCATCCATGTTCTCAGTTCCCATCGACAGATTACAGGCACTACATATCGGGCGGAGGTTGTCGACCGTCGTTTTTCCCCCGTTCGCTTCTGCAATCACGTGACCGCAATGGAAGCTGTTCATCCGAATCTCGTTGATCTCGCAACACATACATTTATGTTTTGCGACATCCTCGCCGATCCACCGGTTCCAGGCCAGATCACGCACTACCTTAGGAACCGTCTTCTTCTTCGTCTTGGGTTGTTCTGCGGAGGCCATTGTACACTTGAAAAATCGTAGATGCGGTCTATCCATTTTCACTTCTTTGGTTTGAAGAACGCATCCAGCGGTCCAGTTCTCGACTTGCGCACCGTGTTCTGAATGTATTCGGCCCCCAGGAACAGCATACTGTCCAGCTGCTTTTCCTTTTGCGCCAGAACCTTGAGCGTCGCCTGCTCGTGATCCTCGAGCGTTTCCATGTACTCCTCGTAGAGCTGTTCGTAGGTCTGCTTCTTCTTGCCAACCGACGGATGCCGGTATCCGGGAATGTCCTCGATACAGAGCGCAAACAGCTGCGCCACGGGATTCTGAATCTGGTTGGTGACGTAGAAGAGCGTGTCCAGCGGCAGCTTCTTCTCGGCCGCATACGCAATGTGCTCAATCTTGTCGCACTGCAATCGCTTGTCGGGCGCTTGGATGTAGACAAACTTCAATCGGTCGCCGACGTTGGGCTTGTTGCCCGGGTCCCGCTCGGCCATGCGGTCCGCCAGAATTCGGTGTGCTGGAATCGTGGCGCTGCCCTCGTACCCCTCCTTCATGGCCTTGTAGTCGTCCCGCAGCTGCTTGGTGATCGCAAACTTGTCGATCGGCATATCGCCCTTGACCACCTTTAGCAGCATGGTCTTGACAAACTCGGCGGCCTTCTTGACATCCTTGTCCAGCAGGAGAATGTCGAGAGCTCCGCCAAACACGTCCTTGACGATCGGGGCATTGTCTCGCCGCTTCAGAACCACCCCCATCGACGCTCGCTTGCACTTGGTCGGATCTTCCTCGTACTTCATCCCGACGTAGCGCTTGCGGCAGAAGAGAATAAAGGGGTAGAAGGTCTTTTCGTACCCAATGACGAAGGCCTTGTGCGGGCAGCGCTTGGTAATCATGTCGGCCGACTCTTGGCCGAGCTTGATGGCCTGCTCCAGCGTCTTGCCGGGGAACTTGACAAAGATCGAGTCTGTATTGTGCACGACCAGCCCCTCGGGCCCGGCCTGAAAGTTGTGGTTCTCGGTGGTCAAGTCGTAGACCATCGTGCCCGGCGCCGACGGCGGCAGCACGTCCACCTGAAACACCTTGAGCCCCGACGTGCGGTAGGCCGACATCAGGCGATCCCCATGCCGCAAGTCGGTTGGCTTGATGGGCTCGCCAGTCGCCAGCAAGAGCGAATGGTCCGAGGTCACATCAATGTAGCTATTGTCCTCTCCGTAGTGCACCCGCAGAATCGGCTTGCTGACTAGGTGCCGAATTATCCGGCGCACCCGAGTCCAGCCCTCGGCCGTGTAGCTAAAGGTCCTCGTCAGCTCGTAAAACTCCTTGCCTCGGCTCTCGACCCACTTTCCCTCGGGCTCGAGCGTGTGCAGGTCCTCGATATTCACGTAGGAGTGCGGAACTGCCCCGATGCCAACCCGCACCATGACGGACGTGTCGCCCACGACCGAGTCGCCGTACACGACTTCGGCCGCAAACTCGTTCTCGACCGTCTCCTTGGCAAAGAGCAGCTGCCGGCGCCCCACGGCCGTGGTGCAGGCCGCCACGCAGATCTTGCGGATCGCCGAGGTCTTGGAGCCCAACTGGCCGTAAATCGAGTTGGCAACGACCTTGTAGGCCAGCTGCAGACCGTTGTATACTGACTTTTGCGCATCGTCTACCATCGGGTCCTCCATCTTTTTCCGGGCCTCTTTGCGCTTCTTGAGCATGATTTCGAGCGCCGTAGGAATCAGCCCGATCGAGAGGGGATTGTCGGGCGTCGGCTGCACGTACACGCACGTCGAGCGCCCTACGACCTTGCCGTCGTCGTCCTTGACGTCGTACGAAATCTCGTGGCAGTTCATGATGCCCTTTACCTTTTCGGCCGCAATTCCCTCATACTCGATGAGTTTCCCTGCCGCATTGTAGGTCTTCATGCAGACAAAGGTATCGGGCGAGAGGTTCTCGCCAATCATCGACGAGGGGTACAGGCTGTTAAAGTCCAGAACGGCGATGGGCGTGTCGAGGTACATGCCGATCTTGGGTGAAATCACAATGGCGCCCTCGTATCCCGAGTCCCCGTCGTACGAGTGCTGCGTCAGCAGGACCTGGTCCCGCTTCGAAGCCTCGTAGGCGACTCTGGAGAAGATCTTGATGCCCTGTCCTCGCAGAAACAGGAACTGCAGCGGCACAAAGCAGACGTCGGCCATGCCCCTGGCGTTGGAGAAGGTGTCGAGCTTGGCCATGAGCGTCAGGACCAGGTCGCAGTCCTGAATGCAGTACTTGGCAATCGTCGCACGGTCCTCGTCCGTACCCTCGTGCATTCGAAAGAGATCGTGCGGGTGAATGTCGTCCTTAGTGAATGACCACTCCAGACCGCCAGCAGCGTCGGACACGTCGATCGCCTCGTCGATCGTGATTGTCTTATTAGTCAAGGCTTTGACGAGGAACTTTTTGCCGTCCTTGTACGGATTCACCGTGTTGCCCACAATGTCGAGCCGCACAAAGTTGCCAACCGACAAGCCCCTCGTCGTCTTGGTGTGGATCACGTCGCCCTCGCAGCGAAGCACCTTGTCCCGGAGAAACGTCGAGGCCACGTTATCGAGCGTGTACGAGTCGAGGTTGTGCTCACGGCGCATGTTGAGTAGCAAGTCGATCGTCAGGCGGCCCGGAGTGCGAATGTAGTGCACATTGTACTTGCCGCTCGCCAGTTCAAAGGTCTTGTGGTCCATCGGGTCGTCGCCCCACACGGGTCCCCGTGCGAGATTCAGCTTGAGCCCGTTGGCCTGCGCCCTCGTCATCAGAAAGTTATCGTCAAAGCCGTACGTATTGTAGCCGCAAATGACGTCGGGGTTCTCGTCTCGAATAAACTGCTCAAATCCTTCAATCATATCGGCCTCGGTCGGAAAGCCGACGTACTCGGCGTGCTTGGTGACTCCGCCCACCACAAACACTCGACGCTTGACGTTGGCGAGCATATTGTTGGACCACCGCAGCGTGACGCCGATCTGAATGACGGGGTCGCCGATGGGGCCGCACTCCCGCTCGAGTTCTCGTGCGACTGCCGACCAGTTGCCCGTTTCGATAATGACCGTGTGCTTCCGAACAAACGCCGCCACGCTGATCGGCCGCAGCGCCCCGCCCTCCATCGCAATGCGCCGCTCAAAGACTTGTGCAAACGTCTCGTCCTCGGGCGCCTCGTCGAGGTCCTTGGCGATCTTGTCGACCACGCTTTCCCACTCCTTTTTCGGTACGGGAAACTGGCCGCTCTTGGACATGCACTCAATATCGTAGGCCGCAATCAGCAGCGGAATATCTCGAGAGGGATCGCTGCGAATGTTCTTGGCGTGCACCGTCCAGGCGGGCGGACCGTCGTCGTTCTTGAGCTTGGCCGTCGTCATGTAATTCAGCGGCGACGCCGGAGAAATCTCGTGGTCGTGGTAGAAGCGCAGCATCGGCGGCAAGTTGGCTTCATACACCCGCAGAGCCGCCTTGCCTCGCATCTCCTTGAGGCTCTTGGTCAGCTGCCGGTACTCTCGGATCGACTCGACCTCGATACGACAGACCTTGATCGACTTGAAGTCGTTATACCCCTCAAAGACGTCGTACTTGTCCTTGACGGTGTAGATACCTGCCGTGGGCCCGCCGGCAGCAACGATGGCCTTGCGAATGGCCTCCACGTCCTCGCCCTTGACGTAGAGGTACGGCTTGAATCCCTGAATTCGCAGCATGATGCAGTCCTCTGCCTCGTTACGTCCGTACACATCAATCACGTACTTGCCCGAATAATCGTGCTCGATCCAATCACACGGCTGCATTTCAATTGACTTGTATATCGCACACAGTTTCCGTATCCGTTTTTATAATCTACAGAGTAATCAATGAGTAGCCCAATGATGAGTGCGAACCCCGTCTCGTGGTTCTACGCCCCGACCCGGGGCAAGAGCGACGTGACTCAGATGGATCACGATTTCAAGGATAATGCCGCACAACAGGCCTACTACATGAACTCGGCGCCGAACCAGCGGGCCTCTGCCTGCCAGGACTTTGAAGGCAACGCCGAATGGGCTTCCCAGTTCGTGACGATGAACTACACGGGAAATTACGGCAACACGGCGGCGGGCGGGTGCGATGCCGACCTCTACTCTCGGCTCATGCTCGGCGACGAGGGCACGCAGCGAGTCAAGGGCCACCAGCAGCTGTTTGCCCGACCTTGGGCAACGACGCCGAATCTCGGGGGCGGTCCCTCGGCGGCGGCCAAGGATACCGAGAGCCGCCTGATCCAGAGCATGCCCGTGCGTACGCCCAAGGAGTGCTCGACCGTCACGGACAAGTTCTTTTCCACGCAGTTTGACCCTCAACTTCCGAGTGTTCAGCAGGAAATGAAGGATGTCAACAATTTTGTGCAGACGTGGGCTCGGGGCGGAGATCCGACGCGTATCGTATACAAGAAAATCATTGATGAGTAGGTATAATGAAATTTGTCTTTTTCGCTCAACATATGCCAGACCCATGTGGTGCTTTTTTTCACGACATTGCACTGGCAAAAGAACTCCAGCGGCGGGGACACGGAATCCACTTTGTGACGACTCAGCGCAACCGAATGCCGATAAAGGGCGTCTATCGAGGAATCAACTGGACCTTTTACAGTAATGCCGAGGCCGAGATGCGTTCGGCGTCCATCTGGATGTCTCCGCACTACCCTTTTCTCCACCTCGTGCGCCGCCTCAATGAGAATTTCCGTAAGCCTCTCGTCGTGACCATGCACTTTGGCGAAAACACCGATAGTGTCGTGCAAAAGACGTCGGGGGCCTGGGCTGAATTCTTGTGGATCGTATCTGACCACATTTGCGAATACGTCAAGGCCAAAGTTCCGATCTCTCCGCACTTCAAGACGGTCGAAAGCGTCCGCCCCATCATGATCGAACACGAAATCAAGTTTCAGGAGCGAGGTACGCTTCCAGAGGGAGACTGCATAACACTCATTAACGCCAATGTGATGAAGGGCGCCGCATTGTTTTTCGAGTTGGCCAGGCGCTTTCCCTTGAAAAAGTTTCTCGGAGTGCGACCTTACTACAACGTCGTCAAGGTTCCTGAAATCTACCCCAATATTGAGTGGATTGACATTCAGGACGATATCCGGACCGTGATGCGCCGCACCAAGATTCTGCTGGTACCGTCCAAGTACGAGAGTTGGGGGCGGGTGGCCTTTGAAGCAATGTACAATGGTATTCCCGTCCTCTACTCGGCACCGATGGACTCCTTGAACTCTGAGCGGCGGGCTTCAGGGTCTACCGAGGGCATGGACGAGTGGATTGCTGGATCGCAATTCAAGTGCGACTATTTCAAGATCGAAGAATGGGAGAATGCCATAAACGCTCTCGACGATCCAGATACCTACAAGGAGTATTCGGATAAGGCTTATGATCGTACGTACGGTATGGAGGTCTTTCAGGATGTCCCCGTCGTCGAGCGCAAGATTGTCGATTATGGCGTGCAGTTTGCGCCCAAAGAGCAGGTCAGTTCGCAAGCGGCGGTAGGGCAGGGCTCGATAGTGTCGGGGATCGCTCCGACGCTCCGAATGCCGGCGGCCGGGGCGGGTAGTGGGCGGCCTTTCCACGGAGGTCGTTTTGTGGTGCGAAGGTGAGGAGATCCGAAAGCACCCGGGCGTCCCGTAGTTTTTGCCGTACCTCGTCCGTCAGTCCATCGTCGATCTTTGGTGCCGGAGGAATGTACTTGGTGCCCGACGTCTGGGGCGGGCAGCTCAAGGCATCCACGGTCTTCAGTACGTCGCCGCCGTGCGCCGCCAGGGCTGCCGCAGCCACCTCTTCCGTGACTCCCGTAAACGAGACGACCTGCTGTACCCCGCTCATCTTTTTATTGTCTATACACAAAGCACGAAAATGAGATTCATTGACGAACTGTGCCCTCCGGCGCTCCTGTATGCGCTCTTTCTGGCGATTCAGCTCGGTCTCGACGCCGCCGATTTTGCGTGGGTGACGTTCGCCTGGAAGTTTGCCTTTGGCGGCGCCACCGTCTTTATTCTCGACATGCTCTGCCGCCTTAACCTTGGCATCGTCTCGTGGTTCATCATGGCCGTGCCCTTTATCGTCACCGCCCTGGCCACCTCGATCGCCATGGGTCTCCAGTTCGACCGCATCGCCACCAAGGCCGTGTATGAGACGTTCATTGCATAACATTTACAGCAATCTTGCGTAAATCGAGTAATGAGTACCGCTGCCACTGCAATTTTCTGCATCGTACGGGCGGCCATAATCGTCAAGCGCTGGTTCGCATCTGTGTGCTCCCGTCCTACACCCGACCCCTCGATCCAAAAAGTGGAAGAAGACGAGCACACCTATGCGGAAACCTGGAAGTCGGAAAAGGGGTTCATGTTTCAGACCGTCTGGCAAGACGAAGACAAGAAGGTGCGGGTCTTTTACCCCTACGAAGAGATACGCCGCCGCCGGCCTACCGACGAACCGTCTCGGTTCTTTGTCGACTGTAAACCCCCCTGGTTCTTTATCGGCTGCGACAATTCCGTAGACCGCACCATGGACCTCGAGCCCTACGTGTGCGTCGGGAACGTCATCCGCCCGGAACTTTTGCAGCACCTGTTTCCCGGTTCTAAGCGATGGATCTACGTGCACCCGACGACGTTTGAAGAGACCGAATTCCCTTCGGAAGGTATTTCAATTGAGAATGACGGAAAGTAACCTGATATGGGAATACATTCGCCTCGATAACACTCTGTCTCCGTCCAATTTTTTGGAGAGAGTCAGCCTGTATTCATCCCTTTACGTTCAACCCATGTGGTCCGTGCTCTACTGGATCACATGGCTCTTGGTGCCGTCGCTCTTTGTCTATTTTGGCGGGTCATACGGCCAGCAAGACATGATCAAGACGGCCATGACCATTGCCAACACGCTGCACGTTGCTTACTCGGCGTTTCATCGATGGAAGGACGTGCTCCGACACTACGAGTTGGGCACCACGATTATGGGCTGGAAACTGCAGACTCTGCGGTCCCCAAAGATTCGCATTCAGTCTGCAGATTCGAGGCATCAATTTTTCGCACATTTGGCGGCGTTGCCGGCGGCGCCGCCTACTGCCCCTGCCCCATCACTCCCGAAAACATCGACTTGAAGCTGTTGACGAGCTCGGCACCCTGCTTGACCTGCGGTCCCAGCGCTCCCAGCGTCTCGACCAGCTGCTTCTGCGTCTCCATGAGCTCCTTCGTGTCGTTGCGCATTGCCATGACTTGGTCGGGCTTGAGTTTCTGAAAGGCGTGCAGAATCGTCGTCCCCGCATCCATGTGCGCCTCTTCGTCCTCGTCCTTGCTAGCCTTGCCAGACTTGCCCGCCTTGGCCTCGACGTGCTCGTGCTTGTTCTTGTCCTTGTCCGTGTGCGGCTTTGGCCCGTCGTCGTCCGACTCATCATCTTTGCTGGCGTTCTCATAGCGCTCCTTGAGGGTCTCGCCAGACACGTAGATTACGGCAGCGACCGTGGCGACGGCCCCACCGACCGAGACCGTCCACGGCAGGTGAGCGCCGTACTTCATCACGATGGCGACCACTACCAGCCAGGCCGCAAGGTAGGAGAGCTTGGTCTGCACGAGAAATACGATCGAGCCCAGGAAAATGACTGAGGCTACTGCAAAATCTGCGTTGCCGACCATAAAGGATCCTTTCATTACTGTATGCTGCTATTTTATACATATGTAACGCCCGGTGGCGAAGGAACAGCGTCGGCAATACCTCCAGCGCCAGCGCCGGTGAACGTGTACCCCGCCCGAGGCTGGTGGAGAGCCAAAATGGGATTGCTTCCACTCGACGATTCAACGGGTGCGTACTCGCCTCCCCTCTGGGAGCGGCGTGAACGGCGGCGCAGCTGCTTGCGACGACGGCCGCCCATACTCCCACAAGAGCTGCCTCCCCGGCGAGATTTGCGACGGCGGCCACCCATCAGTTCTTGGTTGAGTCCACCTCGCTCCGCCCCATGGCTACCCCCCGTCATGTTTCCAGGCCGAGGCACGCCGCACTCGCCCCCCATATTGTTCCATAGCGCATTGCCGCCGCCCGTGCCGCCCGCATCGCCCATTATCGAGCCGCCAAACCCGTAGCCACCTCCTCGGCGGCTCTTGCGGCGATTCCTGCGAGTATGCTTCTTATTGCGGTGCATCTATTTGTACTTGTGCGAGATTCTATTGCGGGAGCAGAGGCGTCCACGTATCGTCGTCCTCGTTCTTGACGCACTCGAGCCGAAAGACCTTGCCCAACGCCGATAAGCGCTTCGACAGCGCCAGCGTCTTTACCCGCAAATACCCTCCCGCCGCAAGTCGGTACACGTCCGGAACCTCGGTTGCATGAATCTCGTAGGTCGTCGTGGTTGGCAGGGGCGCCGCCAACGAAAACTTGCCCGTCGATCCCTTGCCGTTCGTATAGTACTCGTAGCCCCGTATACTGGCCCCGACGTGATTTCGGAGCGCAAACGCTCTCGACTCAAACCCTGGGCACGAAGTGTATACCAAGGGAAACACTTCCTGTAAAAACGCTTGGCGCCACGCAAATGTCGTGGTCTTGAACATTGGAGACCCGTTCCACATCCACACATCTGCGATAAACACATGTGTGGGCGTGTACTCTACCCGCAAAATGGTGTCTTCAAAGCACCTGTCGTCGAGAACGATTCGGAGAATCTGCACCGACCGATTCCGCTGCACCCAGTAGGCCACGGGCTGCGACGAGCTGTCTCGGGTCAGGCACAACCAGCCCGGAACGCCAAAGCCCTGGGCGACCTTGACCTCGTACTGCGCCGGAGGCGGGGCCAGGCACGTCATTCGCCGGTCCTCGTCCCACTTGTACACTGTCCGCAACCGATTGACCGCTGCCATTATACGTTATATCTTGCTTTTCGAAACTTATTATATACCCGGATGGGGCAGACCCGGCTGCGGCAGTGCGCTGCCTTTGGACTCTCGAGTCTCGATGGGCGGCGGCAGCGCTGGCGGAGCAGCCTTGACGGGCGGAGAGTCGTAGGTCGGCAGCTGGATGGTGGGCGGAGGCAGGGACGGCGGCGGCTGCGGTGAGGGCAGAGATTGCATAGCTGGCTGAAGCTGCGGTTGCGGTTGCTGCGGAGGCTGCGCAGCGGGAAGATACACGATCCTGGGCTTGGGGGGCTGGATAAAGCGAGTCACCCAGAAGACGGCAACGTGCAGGACCACCACTACGAGCAGGGCTGCCAGAGCGGTATACACGATATCGACCATATTATGATCTTCGTATGTTTGGAAATGCCGCAAATAAACCTACTTCAGCTCGGGTAGACACGTAAAGAGGACGTCATTCTCGGCCCACACCGACTCGCTATAGATTCGCACAGTAACCGGATCGAGGTAGTCAACCCGAGTCAGCTGATTGGGGTAGGGCATATCGACCATCCGCAGAGTCATGCTGTCGACTTCGAGCGGTTGGTATTCTCGGTACGTCTTGTCGATAGGGTTCAGAACCCGAGCGCCGCACCAGATCAGCGACGTGCTGTAGACCTTGATAGGACTTGTCCGGCTCGCCGAAGACATCGACAGGCGGGACAGGCGAACGATACGGGACGACATTGTGTATATTCCTATGAAATTCGTAAATTATACATACATGAGCCCCAGCGTGACTGCAAAGAATACACTGGCGTGTAGGAGAAGGCCAAATCCCGTCGGAGTCCCGTCCTCGGCGGCGATGCGGAACATGCTGTACGGCCCCGTGACCTGGACGACCAACCGGTCCATGACCCGAAAGGTGATGGGATTCGCCAGAATGTAAAAGAGCAGAGCTTGGAACGCCGAGATCTGGGCCTTTTGCAGGTGAGACAGTGCTGCCATTTGTGTATGATCTAGACTTTTAAGTTGAGCGACGTTGGGAGCGTGTCTCACGACCGAGTTGAGAAAGTGTTCTTGGTATCCTGAATGGTCTGAATCCACTGGGGAATCTTGTGCAGCATCGTGGTGATTTCGGCCTCGTTGCGCCGGGGAGGTTCCGCCGTGTCCAGCGCCTCGGTCGCATAGACGATCGACGCCAGCAGAAAGGGCTGCTTGGACTTGGCGCTTCCGGGATCCCAGCGCAGGCAGTACATCTTTTGCAGAGCGTCAATGAACTTGTTAGTGTTCTGCAGGGGGTCCCAGAGCATCCACAAGAGGTTGCGGCCGTACTTTTTGTCCACGTAGAGCCGCTCGCCGCACTGGATCGTCTCCTTGGTCTGCTTCTTCTTGAGCGAGGCGTACTTGAGCATCCAGGCGGCCCAGTACAGCGCCCTCGTGGTGTCCCGAGTCTGAATCGCAAAGCAGTACTCGTTGAAGGGAATGGCCAGCTCGTAGGGGTCGTCGGTCTTTCGGTAGGCCAGGCTTGAGTTCTGCGTCGTCGCCCGCAGGTTCTCCTTCATGGTGAGCGGCTGAAAGTCGTGCTCGGGCTTGATGGTCGGCAGAGAAATAGACTTTTGCTTTCGGGCCGTCGAAAGCGCCGTCGCCGTCTCGCATACGAGGTTGCGGGCATCCTCCCGATTTCGAATCTCGGTCATGTTTGAGATCGAAAAGTGGCCCTCAATGTCCGAGAAGCGCTCGTACTGCCCCGCCAGCCAGGGCATTATGTTGGGGCACGCCCGGTGTACGTGCAGGGCGGCCGACTCGAAAAAGGTCGACCATAGTGAATGTACCAGGCCGCTACAGAGCATCTCGAGACTCCAGTAGCAGGCGTAGTCGGCGTGGCCGAGGGCGATGCTTTCCATGAGGGACTTTCCGGCGAGCTTGCGAGAGTGGCCCGAAAACGTAAAGTTCTGAAAGTCGGCAACGCTGCGAGCGTCACGGATCATTTACTTTAAAACAACCCAATGTTGACCTGGAACGAACGAAGCGTCGTGGGGGGCGTCGAGCCGTCGCCGTTAACACTCACGTACATCAAGTCCCCACTGTGAAAGGTGTATGACTTTGAATTATTCGCAACATTCGTAACACTTCCCGTCAAGCTCAGCGTAAAGACTGGCGTAGACGCAGTGCTCATATGGTATACATTCAATGACATTGCCGAGGCACCGAGAGATACATTCGCAGAGAGGTACACGCCTCGGAGGATACAGTCTTGCTCGATGACGAACGGGGCTGTTTTTGTAGGATCGGTGATTGCATCTACCCTCCTTGTCGTGCCCGGGAGTAGGTAGTAATTGCTCGTGAAATCTCCGGCGGTCCAGTTATTCGTATCGAAAATTCCAAACACGATGTTGGTCGGAATCTGGGCGGCCGTGAACCCTAATGCGTTGGCGCTGTGGTACTGCAGCCTCGTGTAACTCAAAATGATCTCGCTGGACGGGTTGGTCTGCGAAATCTCGGCCATCGAGCAGTTCGTAACACTCGTGGCGTCGCCGGACGCCGAAACGATCGAGGCTCGCAGGTCGAGATAGCCCGCAGAGACGGTTTCGCACCCGATCAGCCGGGCTCCGGTGCAGTTCGTGCCAATCACAAAGAGGTTCGTGTCTCGTGCGCTAGACCGGTTCGCCCCCGCCACCCGGATGCACTCTGCGTATCCGCTCTGCTGCCCCGAGGCGTTTACGTTGATGGTCGATCCACGGATCGTGTCTGCCGAAGTCACGACGTTCGGCGACGTCGAGCTTCCGGTCGTCAGCAGGCCTACGCAGCTGCCCGACGGATTGTTGTTGGTCACGTTGATGACCATCGTGCGGAGCTTGGCAGACGGAATGTTGCCGTCGTCCACCGTCACCGCCGTATAGACCGCTCCCGCCGTGACTGCCGTCGACGAGGTCAGCGTGAGCGTCACATCCTCGATGCGACAGTTGGATCCCAGGGTAAAGAGCGTCGCCGAGGTCGTGGCGTTCAGGCGCTGGATCGTGACGCTCTGCGTGCCCGCTCCACGGATCGCCACACCCGAAGGAATGGTAAGTTCTGCAGTCTGCGTGTACGTACCCGGCATGATCTGCACGAGCTGTCCCGCCGAGGCCACCGACAGGGCCTTGCTGATGGTTGCAAATGAGTAGGTTCCCACGGCTCCGAGGGTGTCGCTGCCGTATACCGAGTCGACCCGGAGAATGTTGCCAAAGGTCCCGGCGACTGGTCCCGTAGCACCCGTTGCGCCCTGTGCACCAGTAGCGCCCGTCTCGCCAACTGCGCCCGTTGCACCCGTCTCACCGACAGCGCCCGTAGCTCCCGTCACTCCCGTCGCTCCCGTAGAACCCGTCGTTCCTGTTGCACCGACAGCTCCCGTCACTCCCGTCGCTCCCATGGCGCCGTTCAAGCTCACCGTGCTTGACCACGGGTCCACGCCCACAAACAAGCTATTCGAGCTGTAGATCACTCCGGTGTTCGTGGCAACCTGTTCGAGCGGGCTAGAGTCTTCAAACAGCGTCGCACTCGATTGGGTAAGAAGGAGCAGCTGCGTTCCTGAAATAGACGTCAGGGCGGCCGTAGGCAGGGTAAAGTTCGACGTATAGACTGGCGAACCGACCACGACACGGAAGTTGGTCATGTAGCCCGTAAAGGCATTGCTGCTCGCATCCGGAACGGAAAAGTTGCCGATCGCAAAGTTGTTTGACGCATCGTTGAGAGACCCCGTGAAATTCGCCGACGCATCGTGGAAGCCATTGAGGTAGCATCGGACATTGCCCTGCTCGTTGCGTACCAGCGCCAGGTGGTTCCACACATCCGTGTAAAACGTCGGCGATCCCGGCGCATCGCTGATGCTTTGACTGAATATGCTCGAACCTCCCATAAACACATCAACGCTTGCGTGCCTGTACGGATCAGTGCCCGCCCACGCTCCGCTCATCTGCACACAGAGAGTCGCTCCGCTGGCCGTGTTTGATGCGTTCCAGAGAGAAAACAGCACGGGGTTCAGCGCAGGAACCGGTGCATGGGGGAACTTGACCCAGGCTTCGATCGCAAACGGACCCGTGCCCAGCTGAATCGCATTCACGGGGTATTCTACGCTTACGCCCGTACCGGTGATCCCGAAATCCATGCTGCCTACACCGCCGTCAAAGAGTTTTGGCCCCCGCAAGTTCACGCCCGAGAGGTCAATGTAGTAATCGCCCTGGACTCCAAGCGTTGCCGCCGGTGCTCCAGACCCAGAATGGATGACCGATCCAGCCTGTCCAGCATCGCCCTGCACGCCCGTTGCACCCGTCTCGCCAACTGCGCCCGTTGCACCGGTTTCACCGACAGCGCCCGTTGCACCCGTCTCACCGACAGAGCCCGTTGCACCCGTCTCACCGACAGAGCCCGTTGCACCCGTCTCGCCAACTGCGCCCGTCTCGCCAACTGCGCCCGTAGCGCCCGTTGCACCCGTCTCGCCGACAGCGCCCGTAGCGCCAGTTTCACCAACAGCGCCCGTTGCACCCGTCTCACCGACAGCGCCCGTAGCGCCCGTCTCGCCAACTGCGCCCGTAGCGCCAGTTTCACCGACCGATCCTGCTCCTACTACACCATATGTGATTTCTTTGGTCGTTGGGTTGTAGTACAGCGACGACAGCGTGGTTGCCATACGTACTGGGTTGACATAGAATCCAGAGACGGTTGAATCAAGAGCGTTTGACGCTGCGTTAAGAATTATGGAGTTCTCCCCTTGGTTCGTCTGACCCGCCAGCGTACCGAGTGCGATTGCATTACGCCCCTGCGCAATACTGCCCGCCCCCCACCCAATAGCAACGGACTGTATACCTTGTGACGCATTGCCCGCTGCCCGTCCGATAGCGATCGCACCCGACAACTGATTCGAGTACCCTGCCTGGTTTCCGATAGTAATGCGGTCAGGTTGAGACCCTATACTCGGAGAGTTGTTAAACCCTGCTTCGTAACCAATCGCTATAGAATTCGGACACAGACCAAGATCTGCTGCTCTATACCCGATAGCTACGGAATTTGACGATTGGTTACTGAGTCCCGCACCAGATCCTATTGCAATGGAGTTACTCCCCTGCGTATTGGAACCCGCAGTGTTTCCAATCGCAATGGCCTGAATACCCTGCATGTTGTTTCCAGCGTTGCTTCCAATTGCGATAGCATTGCTGTTTTGACGATTGCGACCCGATTGAAATCCTATTGCGATCGCATGGGTGCCTTGACTAATACCTGCAGCATTTACACCTATCGCAATAGCGTTCGTTGTGGCTGCATTCGGGAATCTTCCCGCAGAAATATCTCCGAGAATCAAGTTTCCAGACGTACTCAGACTTATGAAGGTTCGGTTTATAGAATTATTATTCGTTGAAATCGTTGAACCGCACCAGGTAAGAATAGGGTTGTCAAACACTATACTGTCGTCTGCATTTGCAAACAAGAAATTTCCTACAAAGCCCGTCTCAGTGCTGATAGCCAGAGTAGGTCCAGTAGCGCCCGTTGCACCCGTCTCGCCGACAGCGCCCGTTGCACCCGTCTCGCCGACAGCGCCCGTAGCACCGGTTTCACCGACAGCGCCCGTTGCACCCGTCTCGCCAACTGCGCCCGTTGCACCCGTCTCGCCGACAGCGCCCGTAGCACCGGTTTCACCGACAGCGCCCGTCTCACCCGTCTCACCAACTGCGCCCGTTGCACCCGTCTCACCGACTGCGCCCGTCTCGCCA
>Ga0209401_1000031_pt1 | contig 102294 bp, 68 predicted proteins | sample M_140807_MF_Meta_FD_187318 | JGI IMG/M metagenome (GOLD analysis project Ga0209401, IMG submission 187318) | Freshwater microbial communities from Lake Montjoie, Canada to study carbon cycling - M_140807_MF_MetaG (SPAdes) (version 2) | ecosystem: Environmental > Aquatic > Freshwater > Lake...
CTCCACCACGTCGACCGCCACGAGGCAGCCCCCTTCGAGCGTCGCCACGAGGAAGCTGCCACCATGCCGCCGCACCACTGCCACGGGCCGCGGACCGACGTCGATCTCGTCCACCCTCGCGGCCGTCTGACGGTCGACGAGCGCGGCCGTTCCCGCGGCATTCACCACGACGAGCCAGCGGCCGTCCTCCGACACGGCGACGTCGACGGGCGTGGCGTAGCCGGGGGAAGCCCCGCTCGCGCCGGCCGGAGCCGGAGCGAGCGGGGCGGCGGCGAGGATCGCCGCCACGAGCCAGGTCCGCCGCAACCGGCTCGACTGCGACGGCACGAATCCGGATGCTTTCGACAGGGTGATCGTGCGCATGAAGGGCATCGTACCAGCGGGCCGCCGCTGCGGACGGGGTGGCCGGCCGAGTTGACGAGGTTTCCGGGGCGTGTTCGACTGTTCCCTTCCTGGTTCAATCGTTTCATCCCCACGCTTCAATTCACGAGCTTCATTCCACAAGCTTCATTCGAAAAGGGAGTCTTGCCATGCGTTGGACCGCGATCTCGGGCGGGAAGGTGTTCGCAGCGGCGCTGCTGGCCTCGTGCTGGCTGGCGGCGGGTCGGTCCGCCGATGCCCGGCCGCCGTACTTCAAGGCGTTCGCCGACCACTACACCAACGTCACCGCGGCCGCGCAGACCAAGTGCGGCGTCTGCCACGCCGGCGACGACAAGAAGGTGCGGAACAACTACGGCATGGCGATGGAAGCGGCCCTGCCCGGCAAGAACTGCAAGGACGAGGCCGCCATCAAGGCGGCCCTCGTGAAGATCGAGGGCGAGATGAGCGCCGTGGCGGGCAAGACGTTCGGCGACCTGCTCAAGGCCGGCCAACTGCCCGCGTCGAAGTAGCTCACGCGGTCGGCACGCGATGCCTGCCGCAGCCGCGCCGGATGCCTCCGGCCGCGGCGCGGCAGGCCGTCACTCCCGCGCCGCATCCACCTCGCGGCCGGACAGATCGTCCGCCTCGCCATGAGGCTCCTCGTCGCCGCGCCTGCCCGGCACCTCGCGAGCGGGCCGCCGCGTGTAGAGCGGCCCGGCGATGGCGATCGGCCGGATGTCGAGGTGGATGTTGAGCACGGTGTAGTCCTCGCCTCCGAAGCTCTCCGTGTACCAGCCACGGCTTTCGGGCCCACGGTAGAAGCGGAACTCGAACCCCTCGGCGGGCTGATCGCGGGCGTCGGCGGCGCTGAACGCCAGGCCGATCGCCTCCGACTCCTCGTTGTCGATGAGCCGGCCCATGAGGTCGGCCACCGTCGCGTTGCCGAGCACGTCGGTGTAGACCATGCGGTGATCGTAGTAGGGGGCGAAGTCGTCGGCATTCGGGTCGAGCGGCGTCTCGTCGATCTTCTCCGCCGCAGGCGTCACCCGGAGCGTGTGCAGGTCGATCGCGTCGCCGCGGTCAAGATAGCTCAGCACGACGTTGCTCAGGTTGAACTCCTCCACATCCTCATCCACCTCGGCCGACGACGCATCCATGATCAGCACGCCCTTGTAGCCGATGACCGTGCCGTAGCGGCCGCGGCGCACGACGAAGGCCGTGTTCTCGTCGACGCCGATGCCGTAGGGGATCTCCTGCGATCGCATGGCGACGAGGGCCCGGGCGAAGCGGCCCCGCACCAGGCAGTGCTGCTCGACGAACCAGTCGGGATCAAGAAACCCCAGGCCGTGATCGAGCTCCCGGCCCATCCGGACGCCGTCCCGCAGGATCTGCAGGGGCATCGGCGCGTCGCGGTACATGACGTGCCCCATGACGGCGGCGCCGGCGCTCGTGCCGGCGATCACACCGCCGTCGGCGTACAGGTCGCGGATGGCCGCGAGCATCGGCGTCTCGCGGCCGTCGTCGTCCCGCAGCGCGTCGACGATCCGGCCCTGCGAACCCCCGACGAAGTAGACGCCCGTCGCACCGCGGATCATGTCGACCAGGTCGGGATCGGACGCGGCCTCCCGCGCGGAGCGATCCGATCCGCCCCACTCCACGGGCACGACTCGGCCGACCGCCCCGCTGCGTTCAAACGCCTGCACGACCTGCTCGCAGAGCCTTCCCACCCTTCGGCCGGCCGCCATCGGCAGAATGGCGATCTTCGCGCCGTCGCCCCCGGCGAGCGCGACGATCTCGTCCCAGAGCTCACGGTCGCGAAACCGCTCGGAGCCGCCGATGATCACGAGCGCCCCGCGCGGCTCGGCGATGACGCCGGCCCGACCGACGTCGTCGGCGAAGGCAGGCGCTGCCGATGCGACAGCCAAGCATGCGGCGAGCACGAGCGGGGGGAGGGCTTTCATGGGGGATTCGCGGCTGCGCGGGCGTCAGGCTTCCTTCATGCATCCTAACGTGGCCGGTCGCACAAAACGAAAAACTCACGACCGGCTGCGGTTCGAGGCCGCCCATGTCCCATCGCCGGATGCTCGGCGCGGACATCCTCCCCTGCAGCCACTCGCTGCCGCCGCGTCTCGTCCCAGGGGCGCAGCGACGCGGCGGGTGCGCGATCGGCGCCGGTCAGGGCCGGCCCGCGGTCACCGCACCGGCGGCAGGCTCGCCGGCCGCTTGTCGGCCACCGCCTCGCTCGTGCGGGCCGGGTCACCGGGCGGAGCCGCCGCCGCAGGGGCATAGACGTAGGGCTGCGACAGATCGACGCCGACGACCTCGCCGTCGGGAGTGTCGTACTCGTCGTCCTGCTGCCAGCCCCACTTCGTCTTCTTCAGGCGATGCCCGGCAAACTCGGGCGCGTCGTGGATCTCACCGTCCTGGAAGGGGCCGGCGCCAAACAGCCACCGGTCGCGCACGTGGCTGGCCATGTTCTCCATGCCGCTCTGCCAGACCGCGCGTCCCGACTCCCGCTCGTAGGCGTGCAGGCTGACCTTCGCCACGCCGCGTTGCTCCGAGCGCTTCGCGATCGCCACGTCGGGCGTCGTGAACTCGTTGCCCTTGATCGACACCGTCGTGCCCGGCATGCCGAGCACGAGGTCGCTCCTGTCGGTGCCGATGGCGCCGGCCCGGGCCTCGACGATCACGTCGGCGTTCTCCGCCTTGTCGGCCAGCAGGCAGCCGCTGGCCAGCAGCTGGTGCCGCAGCGTGCTGACGAGATACTTCCCGTCGCCCACGTCGTCCATGAACGACGCGTCCAAAAACACCCGCCGGCCGGAGAGCGGCCGGGAGTCGATCCGGGCCACGGCCCGCTCGATCGCCGACGAGGTCATCAATTGTTCGGTGGCCGTCCGCTTGGAGTCGCTCGTCCGCGTCACGCCGCAGCCGCCCGACGCAGCCAGCGCGAGCACGACGATCGCGGCGACGGCGGCTCGCGGCGGCATCGGTGCCGACCGCCGTTCTGCGGGCTGACGGGCGCGACGGCGTTCGGGATGCGGCGGTGCGTGCATGCGATGGGCGTTCATGCGGTGCTCGGAGCGGCGGACGCTAGCAGGACCGCCGCGGCGGCACCAGCCGAACGCCGCCGCCCCCCATGGCGGACTTGTGTGCGGACTTGTTTTCAGGGTGGATTCTCCGCTGGCCCCGCCGGCCGCCGATCGCCAGAATCCCCGCCCCTTCCCCCGCCCGCCTCACGCCAGCACGGCCGAGCACTCATGGACGCACGCGACCTCCCCCCCCTGGGCATCTCCGCCATCGCCGTGCACCAGCCGCCCTGGGAGCTCGAGAACCGCTGGTTCGGCGAGTCGATGCCGCGCAAGTTCGCCCACCACACCGGGATCGAGGCCCGCGGCATCTCGCTCGACAACGAGGTGACGATGGGCCTCCATGCCGTGCGGCGGCTCCAGCGGGAGACGGGCTGCGACCTTGCCGACTGTCGCGGCATCGTCTTCGTCTCCCCGTCCTTCATCCCGGCCTCGGTCGCCCGACGGCATCTCGACCCGACGCAGGTGGCGACGGAGCGGCCCAGCCGCGCCGCACGTCAGCTGGCCCGGGGGCTGGGCGTGCGGCGCTGCCGCACCATCGGCCTGAACTGGTTCTGCTGCGGCTACAGCCGGGCGCTCGCGCTCGTCTGCCGACGCTGGGCGCCGTGGCTCGACCTCGGCCGCGACGAGTACCTGCTCGTCGTGGCTGCCACCCGCATCAGCCGCATCACCGACTACTCCTGCACCCAGACCGCCGGGCTCTTCGGCGACATGGCCACCGCCACGCTCGTGTCGCCGCTCGCCAGCCGCCGGCACCCGGTGCACTTCGAGATCGTCCACGCCGACGCCGAGAAGCAGCCGGCCGAGCGGCCCACGTTCGACTTCCACGTGCGGCCAGGCGTGCCCCTGCCGACCCCGGACGGCGGACGGACGCACGCCGCCACCCGGCTGGTCTACGCGCTCGACGGCATGGCGATCGCGGAGATCGCACCGCGGGCCATGTCGGCCGCGGTCGCCAAGGCGCTCACCGCCAAGGGGCTCGCCGGCGACGCCGTGAACTTCGTGGTGCCGCACCAGGCCGGCTCCGGCATCGTGCGGTTCACAGGCATGCAGCTCGAGGGCCTCGGCATCCGCGGCGAGCTGGTCAACGGGCTCACCCGCCGCACGGGAAACGTGAGCGCCTGCTCGATCCCGCACGCCCTGCGCGAGACGTGGTCGCGGCTCTCCGGGCTCGTCGCCTGCCCCACCGCCGCGGTCGGCAGCCCCGGCAGGCCCGAGGTGCTTCAGGGCTGCGTCCTGCTCCGGGCGACGGCGGTTCACGAGCGGCAGGCCACAGCGGCAGCCTGACTGCGGCAGCGCACCAGCGTCTCAGTCGGGCGTCTCAGTCGGGCGTCTCAGTCGGGCGTCTCAGTCGGGCGTCTCAGTCGGGCGTCTCAGTCGGGCGTCTCAGTCGGGCGTCACGGCCGCGGCATCGGCGGCGGCGGTGCGCGGACGGACGACGGCGTGGGCCAGCGTGCTCGAGACGATCAGCAGCCCGCCGACGATCGTGAGCGGACCGGGCCGCTCGCCGAGCAGCAGCAGCGTCCAGATCGGGTTGATCGCCGGCTCGACGAGCACGAGGGCCGCCGATTCGAACGCCGGCACGTGCCGCATGCCCCAATTCAGGAACACGTACGCCATCCCCACCTGGAAGATGCCGAGATAGAGGATGGCCAGCAGGTCGTGGCGACCGACCGGCTCGAGCGGCAGCAGGAACGGCAGCGACAGGGCGAACGCCAGCAGGTTTCCGGCGGTCACGACCGGCAGCGAGCTCCCCCCCTCCCGCCTCGACGCAGCCCGCAGCGCGATCACCGTGACCGCCCAGGTGAGGCCGCTCGCGGCGGCCAGCACGTTGCCGAGCGCCGGGCGCGGCGCGAGGCTGGTGGCGGCGGACGGGTCGAGGAACGAGCAGGCCATCCCCGCGGCCAGCGCGGCGCCGAGCGCGATGTCGCGCGGCCGATTCCTTTCCCCGAGCAGGGGCGGTCCGAGCATCAGGAGCCACAGGGGAGCGGTCGCCTGAAGGAAGATCGCGTTGGCCGAGGTGGTGAGCTTCGTGGCCAGCACGAAGAGCACGAGCGTCGCGGCGTAGGCGATGGCCGCCAGCCAGGTTCGCGGCGCCGTGATCCGTCGCGACTCGGGCAGCAGGATGAAGAGCACGGCCGCCGCCGCCAGCGACCGCAGGCCGGCGATCTCCCAGCTCGTGAGCGTCGTCAGCTTGATGACGGCGCCCCCGGTGGAGAAGAGGAGTGCCGCGGCGAGAACGGCGAGACGGTATCGCATGCCGACGATCGTGCGGGATGGCCCGGTCGCGCGACCACGGCTGCGGGCCGCGGCCGCCGCGGGTCATGCGCCCCCGCCGCCCGCACCCTCCTCGCCCTCCTGCCCGGCCTTGCGGCGCCGCCCCTTCGGGTCGTCCTGCCTGCGGAAGACCGCGACGACGTCTTCGATCGGCACCACATAAAGCAGGTTGCTCTGCTCGAAGTCGACGGGGATCGAGTTCCGCGGATGAAACAGGACCTTGTCGTACTTCTCGATGGGAAAGTCGGCGTCGCGCTCGACCTGCAGGCTCACCTCGACGACCCGGCCGGTGATCGTGGGAATCTCCGCCTGATCCGGCAGCACGATGCCGCCGCGGGTCGTGTGGCGGCTCTCGTCCTTGCGGATCAGCACCCGCATGCCGAGCGGCTCGACGAATTCATTCACGAAACGTTCCTCTCGCGAAGCGATCCACAACCTCATGCCATGAGATCGACCGTCGGCCGCTGACGGCAGCCGCCGGCCCGCAGCATAGCACGCCGCGGATCCCGGCAGCCTCCGACTCCCGAAAGCCCTGTCATCCCTGAAGGCGGCTCATTCCGAGGCAAAGCTGAGTCGTCCGCCTCGCGCCATTTACACGTGCCTTGTCACTCGACTTGTTCGGAGCCACGCCATGCCGCTCGTCACTCATGCTCTGTGCCGCATCCGCAAGAGCATCAACGACTTTTGGAGCAACTATGGCTGCCACGATTCGCCGCTCTGCTCTGGCTGCACCCAGGCGCCCGGCCGGCCGCAGCAGCCCCTGTGGCCGATCGTGCGCCGACCCGGCGGCGTGCTGTGGCTGCCGCGTGCACGATCGCGTCGCCGAGAGACAGAATCGGATTGCCGCGCGGCCGCCCGGATTCGTCGACGACATGCGCCGCCTCGTCCGCAGGCACCGGGCCGCGGTGGAATCGGAGCGGCAGCCGTTCGTCCGCGGTCCGCCGCAAGCCGCAGGCTCGTCCAGGATGGTATGGTGACTGTGTCGACGTGCCTCGATTGCCGCCCCGGCCACCAGGACCGCGCCATGCACGCCAGCCACCTGCTCATGCACATACCCCGCGTCGTGGCCGTGCTCGCGATGTTCGTGCCCGCCGCGGGTGCCGCCGAACACCGCGCGGGCGGCGCGTCGGAAACAGTCTCGGGATGGTCGATGCTGGCGCCGCGGGACGAGATCCGGCCGCGATTCATCGTCGAGGCCACCGGCGGCCGCGATGGCGGCGAGTGCCTCGTCCTCGAGCACGACACGCGGCCGGGACTCAATGGCTGGTACGAAAAGGAGTTTCCCGTCGAGGGGGGCTGCTGGTACCGCTTCAGCGTGGCCCGCCGGATCGAGGGCGTCGATCTGCCGCGGCAGAGCTGCCTCGTCCGCATCCGCTGGGAGGACGCCGCCGGGAAGATCGTGCCGCTCGACGACCGGCCGCCGCACGCCGATCCCAGCCAGCCGATGCCCAGCGCCGAGCCCGAGTATCCGACGGACGGCGGGACCGACGCGGCCGGCTGGACAGACGTCGGCGGCGTGTATCGCGCGCCGTCGCGGGCCGTCCGCGGGATCGTCGAGCTGCACCTGCAGTGGGCGCCCGGCGGCCGCGTCGCCTGGAGCGAGCCGCGTTTCGAGCGCACCGACCCGCCGGCGCCGCGGATCGTGCGGCTCGCGGCCGTCCACCACCGGCCGGCGGGCCGATCGCCGGCGGAGAACCGCGCCGAGTTCGACCCGCTCATCGCCGAGGCGGCGCGGCAGAAGGCCGACCTCGTCGTGCTCGGCGAGACCGTGCCCAGCGCCAACACGAAGCTCGACCTCGCCGAGGCGGCCGAGCCGATCCCCGGCCCGAGCACCGAGCACTTCGCGGCGCTCGCCAAGCGGCATGCGCTGCACGTCGTGCTGAGCATCTACGAGCGCGACGGCCACCTCATCTACAACACGGGCGTGCTCCTCGGCCCCGACGGCCGGCTCATCGGCCGCTACCGCAAGGTCTGCCTGCCACCGAAGGAGGCGGCCGGCGGAGTGTCGCCCGGCGACGACTATCCGGTCTTCGACACGGCGCTGGGCCGCGTGGGAATGATGGTCTGCTACGACGGCTTCTTCCCCGAGGTAGCCCGCGAGCTCACGGCCCGCGGCGCCGAGGTGATCGCCTGGCCGGTCTGGGGCTGCAACCCGCTCCTGGCCCGGGCGCGGGCCGCCGAGAACCGCGTCTACGTCGTGTCGAGCACGTTCATGGACGAGAAGCACGGCTGGATGATCTCCGCCGTGTTCGACCGCAACGGCACCCCGATCGCCAAAGGGGAGGCCTGGGGCACCGTCGCCGTCGCCGAGGTCGATCTGGGCCGGCCCTACCAGGGGCCTTGGAACCTCGGTGACTTCCGGGCGATGCTGCCGCGGCACCGGCCGCCGGCTCCGACGACGCAGGGCGTGCCCGCCTCCGCAGGCAGTGTCCCGACGGCGGCAGCCTCGCCGGCGCGGCCCTGACGCCGCGGAACGGCGGGCCGCGTGGTAGGATTTTCACGTGGGCCGGCCTGTAAGTGGCCGATAGCCAGGCGGCAGGCCGCCGATGGGTGGCTGTCTAGTGGCATCGGGCCCGGCCCATCCGCACGGCCGCCGCACCGCGAGACATCGCACCCGCAGGAGGATCGAGCCATGCCCGGGACACCCCGCCTCTCCCGCCGGGCCCTGCTGCGCGGGGCCGGCGGCTCGGTCGCGCTGCCATGGCTCGACATCATGGCCCGCGGCGCGGCCGGCGCGGCGACGGCGAAGCCGCCGGTCCGCATGGGCTTCTTCTACGTGCCCAACGGCATCCACATGGCCGACTGGCGGCCGGCGGCCGAGGGCACGCTGCTCATGCTGCCACCGATCCTCCAGCCGCTCGCTCCGGTCATGTCGCGGGTCGTGGTCGTGAGCAACCTCGCCGCCGACCACTGCAACGGCAACGGCGCCGCCCACGAACCCTCCGGCGGCGGCTTCCTCGTGGGCCACAAGTGCAAGCATTCCGAGGTGCCCGAGGTGGGCGGCGTCTCGGTCGACCAGGTGGCGGCGGCCGAGATCGGCCTCTCCACGCCGATCGACTCGCTCTCGCTGGGCATCGATCCCGGCCACCGCGGCGACCACGGCTACAGCGGCACCTACATGTCGCACATCTCCTGGCGGAGCCGCACCACGCCCACGGCCCTCGAGCTCAATCCGCGGCAGCTCTACGACCGGCTCTTCTCCGACCGTCCGCTCCGGCGGCCGCGCTGGGATGAGCAGCCCGTCGCCACGACCGCCGCGCCGTCCGTCGAGGCGAGCGTGCTCGACCTCGTCCGTGAGGAGGCCCGCTCGCTGCAGCGGAGGCTCGGCCTCCGCGACCGGCGGCGTCTCGAGGAATACCTCGACGGGATCCGCGGTATCGAGCGGCGGATCGCCCAGGCCGAGTCGTCGCGGCATTCCCACCACCAAGACGCCTTCCGCGCCGACCCGCTCGCCGACGCCGACGAGCCCGAGCTGCCGCGGCTGGTGATCCCCGACGGCAAGGGGATCCCGTCGGTCTACGCCGACCACGTCACCCTGATGCTCGACATCCTCACGCTGGCGTTCCAGACCGACACGACCCGCGTCGCCACGTTCATGTTCTCCTACGAGAAGTCGGGCCGGTCCTACGCGGAGATCGACGCCCCCGGCGCGCACCACTCCTCGTCGCACCACGGCGGCAAGCCGGAAAACCACGCGCAGCTCGCCCGGATCAACACCCACCACATGGCCCTCTTCGGCCGGATGCTCGAACGGATGGCGCGGATCGAGGAGGGGGAGGGCACGCTGCTCGACAACGTGATGCTCTGCTACGGCTCGGGCATCAGCGACGGCAACAAGCACAACCACGACGATCTGCCGATCCTCGTGGCGGGCGGCGCCGGGGGCACGCTCCGGGGCGGCCGACACGTCGTCTGCAAGGACAAGACGCCGATCTGCAACCTCTACGTCGACATGCTCGCCCGCTGCGGCGTGGCCCGTGACCGGTTCGGCGACTCCACCGGCCGGCTCGGCGGCCTCGGCGGCGAGGCCACCGCGGGCTGACAGTCCCGCAGTCTCGACGCGACGGCCCCCATGCCTCCCACCACCGGACAACGCGCCGCCGTCCTCCTCGCGAGGCCATCCATCGCCGTCGTGGCCGGCCTGCTTGTCGCCCTCGTAGCAGCTCCGGCCGCCGCACAGCCGGGCAGGGACAAGGACCCGCTGTCGTGGGACCGCAACATCCACGGCCTGGTGCGGAAATACTGCCTCCGCTGCCACACGGGCGAGTCCGCCAAGGGAGGCACCGACCTCGCGCAGGATCAGGACCCCCGAGGCATCCTCGCCCACCGCGACACCTGGGAGTCGGCGCGGGCGGCGGTCGAGGCCGGACAGATGCCCCCCGAGAAGGCGCCGCAGCCCTCCGTCGAGGAGCGCGACCTCCTCGTGCGGTTCCTCGCCGAGACGCTCGACAAGATCGACTGCTCCGTGGCCGACCCGGGCCCGCCCACGTTTCGTCGGCTCAACCGCGTCGAGTATGACGCCGCCGTGGCCGACCTCACCGGCCTCGACCTGCGGCTCGGCGAGGGATTCCCGCCCGACCCGACCGGCTACGGCTTCGACACGATCGGCGAAGCGCTCACGCTCGCGCCGGCGCAGGTCGAGCAGTACCACGCGGCGGCGCGGGCGGTCGTCGCCGCGCTCACCGACGGGGCGGCCGGCCACGCCGCCGCGCACGACCGCGTCTTCTTCGTGCGGACGGGCCCCGACCGGCCCGACCGCGAGGCCGCCCGGCTGATCGTGGAGCGGTTCGCCACGCGGGCCTTCCGCCGGCCGGTCGATCCGGCCCTCATCGCGAAGCTGCTGGCGATCTACGACGCGGCCCGGGCGCGGGGCGACGTCCACGAGGCGGCCGTCGGCCAGCTCCTCACCGCCGTCCTCATCGCGCCGCGGTTCCTCATGCGGCTGGAGGCCGACCGGCCCGAGGAGGCGGGCCCCTATCCCGTCGACGGCCACGAGCTGGCGACGCGGCTCTCCTTCTTCCTCTGGTCGCGGCCGCCCGACGAGCCACTGCTCGAGCTGGCCGCCTCGGGGAGGCTGCTCGATCCGGCGGTGCTCGAGGAGCAGGCGCGGCGGATGCTCGCCGACCCGCGCAGCCAGGCCCTGGCCGACAACTTCCTCGGCCAATGGCTCGGCCTCCGCGATCTCGACGACCACCAGGTCGACGCCGCGCGGTTCCCGGAGTTTGACGCCGATCTCCGCGACGCGATCCGCGCGGAGCTCCGCGGCCTGCTCGGCGGCATCGTTCGCGACAACCTGCCCTTCACCGAGATCATCGACGGGCGGCACACCTACTTGAACGAGCGGCTCGCCCGCCACTACGGAATCGACGGCGTGACCGGGGCGGAGATGCGCACGGTCGCCCTCCCGGACCGGCGCCGCGGCGGCGTGCTGACGACGGCGGCGGTGCTCATGCTGCAGGCCGATCCCGGCCGCACCAACGTGCCGCGGCGCGGCAACTTCGTCGCCGACCGCATCATCGGCGACCCGCCACCGCCGCCGCCGCCGACGGTGCCGGCCCTGGAGGACTCGGCGGGCGGCGACGCCACGAAGTCGCTGCGCGACCTGCTCGAGCGGCACCGCCGCGACGCCGCCTGCTCGGGCTGCCACGCGCGGATCGACCCCTTCGGCTTCGCGCTGGAGCACTACGACGCGATCGGCCGCTGGCGCGAGGAGGACGGCGGCCGCCCTGTCGACGCCACTGGCGAGCTGGCCGACGGCACCCGCATCGCGGGCCCGGTGGCGCTCAAGGATTTGCTCCTCGGGCGGAAGCCGGCCTTCGCCCGCACGCTCGCCCGGAATCTGCTCGTCTACGCGGTCGGCCGCGGGCTCGTAGCGGAGGACGAGTGCACGATCCGCGCCATCGTGTCCGACGTGGAGGCCGGGCACGAGGGCTTCGCCGACATCGTCGTGACGGTGGTGGGCAGCCCGGCCTTCCGCCTCCGCCGCAACGCCGAGTGAGCCGACGGACGCGCAGCTCAAAGACGACGATCTCGGCCTCTTCGGACAGCCGCCTGGCCCGCGCCGCCGGCGACGCCCCGCCGGCGCCCCCCCGACGATCACGAGCTTCATGATGACGGCCCCGTGCCCTAGTGCTTGCCTGGACCGCCCCGTCCCCGCGGGCGCGATGACGGATTGCGGATCGCCGGACGACGGCTCGAGAGGGCAACGAGACCGGATCGGCGGCTGATTCAGCTCCCCCACCTGGGGAGAAGAAGGTCTTGCGCGCACCCAAACGCCCGCTCCGCACACGCCCAAACTCTTGTGCAGCCAATGGTTTGACGATACTTTTGCAAGCAGAGGTCTGAGCAGAGGGGGATTCCGTCGGCCAGTCCCGCCCCCCCTCCGTGCCCGTGCCTGTTCCCGGAGCTTTTTTATCCCCGCTGATTCATTCTCGTTCCTTCATTCTCGTTGCTCTCGTTCGTTCATTCGTTCTGACTGCGTGCGTCATCCCATCTCTCATCAACAGCCTCGTCCCTCGAAGAAGAAAGCGATCGGTGTCGTCATGTCGTCCTCTTCAATCGCCGCCGTGCGATCGGGAGTCCGCCGCGGGTTCACGCTCGTGGAACTCCTCGTCGTCATCGCGATCATCGGCGTCCTCGTCGGCCTCCTCCTGCCGGCGGTGCAGGCCGCCCGCGAGAGCGCCCGCCGCTCGACCTGCCAGAACAACCTGAAGCAGATGTCCCTCGGGGTGCTCAACTACATGGATTCCAAGGGCGGGTTTCCGCCGAACGTCCATGACAGCAACCCCGTCCCCGACACGTCCGGCAGTGCTGCCGAAAACATCACCGGCCTGGCCTGGTCGGCGCTGTCCCTGCCCTACACGGAGGGCCAGGAGATCTTCGATCGGATCGCCGCCGACACCGCCAACCTCACCCAGAATTGGCAAAACACGACCAGCGGCACCGGCGGGGCCGCGCAAACACTCGCCAAGAACGCGATCAAGACCTTCGAGTGCCCCTCGAATACAAAGTTCGGCGAGTCCGGCAGCGGCAACGGCGGCTTTGGGAAGATGAACTACGCGGCCAACGCCGGCATCGTCGGTGAAGGCGTGGCCGGGTGTGCGCTGGTCAGCGGCGTGGCGACCGCCGCTAACATCGTCAGCGGCGCCTGTGCCATCTCGATGTATGCCAACGACACCAACAGCACGAAGGGACCCTTCATCAATTATCACAAGACGGCCGCGATGAAGCCTGCCGACGTCCGCGACGGCCTGAGCAAGACGATCATGCTGACCGAGGCATCATCGACGCCGGAATCGTCGACGGTGATCAGCTGTGGCACGTCATCCTGTAACTTCACGGGCAAAATCTGGATCGGCGCCCGCCAGACGGGTTCCTCCGCCAACTCCGGCGGCTGGCAGACCGGAATCACGTGGATGGACGTCGAGACCTCCGGCCGAGCCTCCCAGTGGTGGATCAATCGCCAGGGAGTCGGCAACGTCCGCCCCCAGATTCTCGCCTCCAGCCCCCACGTGGGCGGCGCGTTCTTCTCGCTCTGCGACGGCTCGGTGCTCTGGCTGAACGACTCGATGGACCTGAACATCTACGAGTATCTGCGGTGCCGCGCGGACAATAGAACGTTCACGATTCCCAGCGAGTGACGGTCGTTCGATCACCCCGCACCGTCTCCCGCGCACACCGCCCGCCGCGGCACTACGCCGTGGCGGGCGGACCCGTTCTCATTGGCATCCACGGCCGCATCCACTAGCCTGCTGCCCATCCCCCCCGCGAGTTTCTCATGCTCATGTCGTCTCGTTCCTGCGGATCGGTCACGTCGGCCGGCATCTCGGCCGGAATGCCAGTTGGCACGTCGGCCGGCATGTCGGCCGTCTGCCTGCTGCTCTGCTGCCTGACGGCGATCGTGGGCTGCTCCGGCAAGCCCCCCGGAATGCCGACGGTCGCTCCCACGAGCGGTGTCGTGACGATGGACGGCCAGCCGCTGGCCAACGTCAGCATCGTGTTCATGACGGAAAAGGGCGGGAAGGTCGCCTTCGGCGGCACCGACGCCTCCGGCCGCTACGAGCTACGGTACTCGGGAAAATACATGGGCGGCCCGGTCGGCTCGAACATCGTCAGGATCACGACGATCCTCGACGAGCCGCCGCCGCCGGACTGGAAGGATCCGATTCCGAAGAAGTACAACGAGAGTTCCGAACTCCGGGCCGACGTGAAGGCGGGGCCGAACACGTTCAACTTCGACCTGACGTCGAAGTCGAAGTAGCGGCCCACGGAGGCCTCTTGCCGACCGCAGCCTCCCCTGCCGCGTCCCCCGCAATGGGGTAGACCCCTGGCGGCAGAATCCTCGCGAACCCGTGAGGCGTATAGTATTATTGAGATTTGATGAGGATGTGGGGACGGTTTTCTTCCGACTAATTGGGGCCTTGCTGCGCCTGGAGCGCTGCGGACACCGACGGTCGCCGATTCCGTCCGTTCGTCCACATTTTCATTATTTTCATTCACGACTCCCGGAAGGTTTCCGTCAGGTCTTTCCTGCCCTGATCCCATCACTCATCGCGCCTCTCGACCCCCACACAGAGAAAGAGACTGGTGCCAACATGTCCCATCCGTCATCCGCCGCCGTGCGGCTCGGCGTCCGTCGCGGCTTCACGCTCGTGGAACTCCTCGTCGTCATCGCCATCATCGGCGTCCTCGTCGGCCTGCTCCTGCCGGCCGTCCAGTCCGCCCGCGAGAGCGCCCGCAAGTCGTCCTGTCAGAACAACTTCAAGCAGATCGCCCTGGGCCTGATCAACTACCACGAGGTGAAGAAGGGCCTGCCGCCGAACGTGCACGACAACCTCCCAGTGAACGCCTCGTCGTTCGCGGCGGCCGACAACATCACCGGCCTGGCCTGGTCGTGCCTGACGCTGCCCTTCATCGAGGGGCAGGAGATCTGGGACCGGATCGCCGCCGACACGAACAACCTCACCGTGAATTGGCAGAACACGACCAGCGGCACGGGATCCGTCACGCAGACGCTCGCCAGGAACTCGATCAAGGTCTTCGAGTGCCCGTCGAATGAGCGGTATGGCCAGTCTGGCAACGGCGGCTTTGGCAAGAGCAACTACGCCGCCAACGGCGGCACCAACCACTTCGAATACTGCACCGTGACCCCCACCGGCGCCACGGCGGCCCAGATCGCCTCCGGTGCGGCCACCGTCAACATGGCCGCCGGCAACAGGTATGGCATGTTCACGCCCTTCCATAAGACCGCCGCGATTCCGTTCTCCGACGTCCGCGACGGCCTGAGCAAGACCCTGCTGATCTGCGAGTTTTCGTCGACCCCCGAGATCGGCTCGATGAGCTGCAGCGGCACGGTGTCGTGCAACTGGACGGGAAAAATCTGGATCGGTGGCCGGGCGATCAGTGCCGCCGACGGCTGGAGGACCGGCGTCGTCAACGAGGACACAGACAACTATGGCGGCAACGACGCCAACCATCTCATCAACCGATCCGCCCAGAACTGGCCCCAACAGCAGGGCTCGAGCCCGCACGCGGGCGGCGGCATGTACAGCGCCCTCTGCGACGGATCGGTCGTCTGGCTGAGCGAGATGATCGACCAGGAGACCTACCGCCGGCTCCGCCGCCGCAACGACGGCCTGTCGGTGAGCATCCCGGAATGATCGCCTGAGTCGCGGCCTGCCGCCGTGGGGGCCCCCGGCGCATCCCCGGCGGGGGCCGACGCAGGGCGTCTGGCCGATGCGACTGGCGGCCACTTGGTCGATGAAAACGCGGTGGCTGCCGGTCGCACTGCTTCCCGGGGGTTTCGCGCAAAAGCCTTGCACGTGCTTACGGTTCTTCCTACTATTCGGGATGAGCGGGGGATTGGGGCGGGCATCTGCCTCCCAAGGCTCTCTGGAATACGTTCCTAGAGAAGCCCCCGGATACGTTCCCGGTTCTGGTCGGTCAATTTTCCAGCTTTTTCATCCGTTTTTCATCCGTTCGTCATTCCCTCCGGCGGCGATCGGCCGCCACTGACAGGAGAACTTCCCATGCCATCGTTCACCTCGCGCATCCTTCGGGATCGCGGTGCACACCGCAGCGGGTTCACGCTCGTGGAACTGCTCGTCGTCATCGCCATCATCGGCGTCCTCGTCGGCCTCCTCCTGCCGGCCGTGCAGGCGGCCCGCGAGAGCGCCCGCCGCTCGACCTGCCAAAACAATTTCAAACAGATCGCGCTCGGCTGCCTCAACTACGTCGATGCGAAGAAGGCCCTGCCCCCCGAGGTGCACGACAGTCTGCCCATGATCAACACGGGCACGTCGGCCACCGACAACATCACCGGCCTGGGATGGGCGTGCCTCATCCTGCCCTACACCGAGGGGCAGGAAATCTGGAACCAGATCGCCACCGATACCGGCAACCTCACCAAGAACTGGCAGGACGCCACCTGCACCACGACGCAGGCGCTCGCGAGGAGATCGATCAAGACCTACGAGTGCCCCTCGAACTCGAAGTTCGGCGAGCCGAACTCCGCCCGCGGCGGGTATGGCAAGATGAACTACGCCTGCAACGTCGGCACCGGGTATCCCTTCGCCGCCACGAATCAGGCCGGCGTGACCGGCGACCAGGTGGTCAACGGCACCATCCCGCTGAGCATGCTCCAGAATGACAAGGGCGGCGTGTTCTGCTACTGGTTCAAGACCACGGCCATCAAGCATTCCGACATCCGCGACGGCCTGAGCAAGACGCTGATGATCTGCGAGGCCTCCTCGACGCCCGAAGCCTCGTCGGTCGCCAGCTGCAGCGGCACGTTCTGCAACAACGACGGCAAGATCTGGATCGGCGCCCGCGGCGAGGCCGCCGCTGCCTGGAACGTCGGCCTCGTCAACGCCGACGTCGAGAATTTCGGGGACAACGCCAACTGGTTCATCAACCGCCATCCGGGCACGAACACAGCCAACGCCCGGCCGCAGTACATCGCCTCGAGCCCGCACGTCGGCGGCATGTTTTCGGCGATGTCGGACGGCGCGGTGGTGTGGCTCAACGAGGTTATGGACATGACCGTCTACTCCTACCTCCGCCGCCGCAACGACCTGCAGACGTTCAGCTGGACGCCGGAATGACGCCGGCCTGGGCTTACGGCGCACGCCGGTCGAGAGAGTCGCGGGCCCGGCCGTAGCCGGGCCGTAGCTCGAGTGCCTTGCGAAAGGCCTCGTCGGCGGCGTCGCGCCGGCCGAGGTGGTATTCCATCTCGCCGATGTGGAACCAGGTGGTGGCGTCGTCCGGGACGAGGGCGGCCGATTTCTTGAGCAGCTCGAGCGCCGGTTCGAGCTTGTTGGAGCGGTAGGCGGCCATCGCGGCCAGGAAATGCTCCTTCGCCCGGTGCCGGTCACGGCCGGCGGCGTCGCCTTCACGGTCGCATGCGTCGGCCAGCCCGCGCTGACCGAGGACCGAAGGCTGGAGCGTCTCCGCTCGCTCACGCAGCGCCCGGGCGGCATCGGCATCGCCCTGCATCTGCCTGGCGGCCGCCTCCACCAAAAGACGACTGCCGCTGGCGTCGCCCCCCGCGGCGATCTGCCGTACGGCCTCGAGCGCCACCTCCGGCCGGCCGGTTGCCAGCGCCCGCTCCGCCCGCATGAAGAGCGCCATGAACCGCTGGGGGATGCGGCGATCCCGCACCAGGTCCTCGATCGCCGCCAGCTCCGCCTCCATGGCGGCGGGCGGTCCCGAGGCCTTCCGGCTGGCGTAGGCCTCGAGCACCGGCTTGAAGCCGTGCCTGTGGTTGAACGGCCGCACGAATTCGGTGCCGAAGTAGCTCTCGATCAGGTGGGCCGACCGCTCCGCCATGGCGGCCGCCGCGAACTGCTCGGCCGGCTCGCCCAGCTGCTCCATGACCCGGGCCCGCAGCTGGTGGAGCTCGAGCGACAGCGGCACCTGCTGGAGCAGCCGAGCCAGCAGCGCTGCCGCCTCTTTCGGCCTGCTCGTGTGATAGAGGATCAGGGCGAGCTGGTACATCGCCGGCACGAAGCCCTCGTTCCGACGGAAGGCCGCCTCGGCGGCCGCGACGTCGCCCAGCCGCAGGTGGTTCTTGCCGATCGCGAACAGGGCGAACGGCTTCTTCGACTGCGGCGATCGCGGATCGTCGGGCGTGTCGAGGCACCTCTGGTACTGGACGGTGCTCTCGGCCACACGGCCGGTGCGGTCGATCGCGAAGGCGAGCCCATAGACCGCCTCGATGCTCAGGGGATCGAGCTCGAGCGCCCGTTCGAAGGCCTGCTCGGCGTGGCCGTAGCAGCCCTGGCCGACCAGTGACTCGCCGAGGAAGAGCCAGTCGTCGGCGCCGCCGTTCTCCGCCCGCTTCGCCAGAGCCGCAAACTCTCCCGCCAGCAGCGGGTCGTCGGGAAACGCGGCGGGGATCGCCGCGCGGGGCCGCTGGAGCCGTTGGACGACCAGCCAGCCGCACAGGGCCACCTCGATGGCGAGCGTGATCGCCAGGAACCGGCGGAAGGCGGGGCTCATCGCGCACCTCCCGCATCCGATGCTGGGGCAGACGCAGCAGGGATCGCCCCGGCCTGCGGCCCGCGGCCGGTCGCTCCTCCAGCCGTCTCGCCGCCGGCCATCTCCCCGCCGGTCGAGCCCCTGCCGGCCAAGCCCCTGTTGAGCCAGGCGGTCGTGCCACCAATCCGCTGGTAGGGCCGCCGGAGGTTCAGGCCGCCGGCCACCACGTCGGGCCGGCCGTCGCCGTCGATGTCCCCCGCGGCGACCGTCACCAGGTGGATCGGATCGTTGTCGATCTGCCAGGTGCGGAACGACTGCTTCCCGTCGTTTTCCAGCCAGACGAGGCTGGCGTTGGCGGGATTCGTCCAGTCGTTGGTCATGCTGGCGAGGACGACGTCACGGTCGCCGTCGCCGTCGAGGTCGTCCACCGCCGCCGCGTAGGTGCCCCCCAGCGTGGCGATCCGCCGCTCCACGAACTGCCAGCCGCCCTCGTTCTCGAACCAGAGGCAGCCGTGGTAGGGCTGCGGAAAGGCGTCGTAATCCTCGAGGTTGTCGCCCACGGGCAGGATCAGGTCGACGTCGCCATCCTGGTCGAGGTCGGAGGCGACGAGGCCGGCGCTGCCCATGTCGTAGTTGGGCGTCCGCCAGAGCATCGTCCGCCGGAACGAGCCGTTCCCCCGGTTCTCGAAGCCCCAGAGCTCCTCGAGGTCCTGCGACATGATCGTGGCGATGTCGAGGTCGCCGTCGCCGTCGTAGTCGGCCACGGGCACGTGGATCGCCCCCGGGCCGCTGAGCAGCACGTGGTCGGCGAAGACGAAGTCGCCGCGATTCTCCAGCCAGAGCACCTCGCCGCGGCTGTAGCCGAAGACGGCCACGGCCAGGTCGACGTCGCCGTCGCCGTCGAAGTCGCCCGGCTGCACGTCGGCCACCCGGCGGACATCGTCGAGCAGCAGATGCCGCTCGTAGCCGTCGCCCCGCTTCTCGAAGAGGATCACGCGGCCGATGACGGCGTCGGAGGGCATGATGTCGCCGAGGGACGACACGACGAGATCCTGGTCGCCGTCGCCGTCGATATCGACGGCGGTCACGTGGGCCGGATACGACACGAGGTCGACGAGCGTCGAATCCTTCCAGCGGTCGCCGGCGCGGTCGAAGCGGACCACGCGGTGGCCGAGGGCGTCGCAGGCGAGCACCTCGGCGGTGCCGTCGCCATCGAGGTCGACCACCTGCACGTTGGTGACGAGCGGCAGCTGCTTCTCCTCGTTGGCCACCGGCAGCGGCTGCCGCTCGAACCGCAGCGGCGACGCCGGAAACGTGTCGCCGGCGGAGGTGACGGGCCGTGGCGGGCCGAGGGCAGGCAGCCGGGGCAGGGCGAGGACGGTGGCCACGGGGAGGGCCAGCGCCAGTCCCACGAGCGACAGCTCTTTGGAGGTCATGCGCGGCCCATCACAGGTGCCCGATGCGGGGGGGAAAAGCCGGCCGTCGTCATGGTGCGTTTCGGCCACGAACCTGATATCATTCTATCGTCTTGGGCGGGGCCGCGGAGCGGTATCCAGCGAAGAGATCGCCCTCCGCGCGATCTCTTCGTCCGCTGCGTTCCCTCAATTGGCCGATATCGTTTCGTATCGCTCTCGACGGGTCCCGAATCATTCCCGAAACCATTCCCGAATCCCTTTCCAGCGAGGCTCATAGATGTTCACCGCGGTTTCCCTCCGTCAGTCGCGTTCCACGGCCGCCCGATCCTCCTTCCCGATCTCCTCCTTCCCAATTGTCTGCTGCCTGGTCATGGGCGGCGCCACGATGCTCATCGGAGGCTGCGCCCAGAAGCCGAAGGGCATGCCCGACCTTGCCCCGGTCAGCGGCGTCGTCACGCTGGACGGCCAGCCGCTGCCGAAGGTCACGGTCGCGTTCACCAACGACGCCACCGGCCAGGTCTCGTTCGGCGGCACGGACGGCTCCGGGAAGTTCGAGCTGATCTACTCCGGCCGCCACAAGGGCGCGTCCATCGGCATGAACACCGTGCGGATCACGACCTCCACGGAGAACCCGGTCGGCCCCGAATGGAAGGATCCCGTGCCCGCCAAATACAACAAGAAGACCGAGCTCAAGGCCGAAGTCGTGCCGGGCGGGACGCTGATCGACTTCGAACTGACGTCCAAGTGACGTCCAAGTGACGTCCAAGTGACGTCCAAGTGACGTCCAAGTGACGTCCAAGTGACGCGATGGCCGCCGCCGTGCGGTCGGGCCCGTCACGACCTGAAACCATCAAGCGAGCCGGGCCTCGGGCACATGGTGCCCGAGGCCCGCTTCATTATCCTGAGTCACGATCCTGATTCGTGATGCCGCTGGAACCAGCCGTCAGAACGTGCTGGGATCGAAGGTCCTTCCGTCCGCGGGAGCCCGCAGGTAGCCCCACGTGATCGGCGCCACCGTCTCCGAGACCCAGGTCACGGCGCCGTCGCAGTAGAGGCCGAAGAGCCCCTGAGCGTGCGGGCTGGCGTTGCCCCAGCCCACCCCCCACGTCTGGTCGGAACGGCCGATCAGGTAGGTCGTGTTGTTGCCGCCGTAGCTCTCCACGTCGTCGGCCACCACGCCCGAATTCCAGGCCTGGGCGCCGGTGAGCCGCCCGCCCACCCAGAGCGTGCCGTTCCAGCCGCACGTGGTGCCGCCGCAGCTCGTCGACACGCTGAGCAATTCCGGCGTGCTTGACCGTTCGACCACCGCGAGCGTCTTGCTGAGGCCGTCCTTGATGTCGGCGAACTGCATCCGAGTCGGCTTGTCGTTGACGTTCATCACGCCCTGCGTGCTCGGATACGCCGCATACGCGGCATTGCCCGAATTCGCGGCGTAGTTGTTCTGGCCGAACGAGCCGCGGGCAGTGTTGGCGCTGTTGGGATTCTCGTTCGACGGGCAGTTGTAGGGGCCGATCCGCTGCTGGGCCACGGACGAGCCGCTCGCCGTCGACTGCCAGTGCACCGTCCAGTTGGAGCAGGCCGTCTGCAGCTGGTTGTATTTGTCGGCCTGCTCCACGAACGGCAGGATCAGCGCCGACCAGGCGATGCCGGGGATGTTGTCGGCGGCGACGCTCGCGCCCGTGGCCGTGGCGTTGCTCTGGGGCTTGTTGTCCCAGATCGACGGGGGCAGCCCCGACTTGGCGTTGACGTAGTTCTGCAACCCGAGGCCGATCTGCTTGAGGTTGTTCTGGCAGCTCGACCGACGGGCCGATTCGCGGGCCGACTGCACGGCCGGCAGGAGCAGGCCGACGAGCACGCCGATGATCGCGATGACGACGAGCAGTTCCACGAGCGTGAACCCGCGGCGACGTGCACCGCGATCCCGAAGGATGCGAGAGGTGATGGAAGACATGGGAGGTTCTCCTGGCAGTGGCGACCCGCGGCCGCCGATGGGAATGAAGAATCGAATGAAAAACAAACGAGCTGACTGCCTGATCAGGCCAACGGAGGAAATGCCGCACCTCGGACGCAGACACATGGAGCCGCACGATTTCCCCGCCGCTTACTGAAAGGTACGCGGAGCTTCTCGCTTTCGCAAGATTTCTCCGTGAAAACGCCTGAGACAGCGGCTCCGCCGCCCGGCGGGCGGCCCGCCCAGGGTCCGGGCCGCCGCGAATCAAAGGCGAAAAAAGGGCCTCGGGCACAGGCTGCCCGAGGCCCTTTTCGTGGTTGTGCGTCGCCGCCCAGCCGTCGTCAGAACGTGCTGGGATCGAAGGTCTTTCCGTCCGCCGGACTTCGCAGGTAACCGTAGGTCACCGGCGCCACCATCTCCGAGACCCACGTGACCGCCCCGTCGCAGTAGACCGCGAACATGCCCTGTGCGTGCGGGCTCGCCGTGCCCCAGTCCCAGCCCCAGGTCTGGTCCGAGCGGTTCATCAGGTAGGTCGTGTTGTTGCCGCCGTAGCTCTCCACGTCGGTCGCCGACACGCTCGAATGCCAGCCGGCCGGTGCGCCTCCGAGGGCCGTGGCCGCGTTCCTGCCGCCCGGCCAGATCTTGCCGTTCCATCCGCAGACCGTGCCACCGCAACTCATCGCGACGCTGGCCAGCTCCGGCGTGCTCGAAAACTCCACGACAGCCAGCGTCTTGCTCAGGCCGTCCTTGATGTCGGCCAACTGCATCCGGGTCGGTTTGTTGTTGACGTTCATGACGCCCGGCGTGCTCGGATATGCCGCGTAGGCCGCGTTGCCCGAGTTGCAGGCGTAGTTGAGCTTGCCGAAGCCGGAACGCCCCGCCGCCGTGGGGTTCTCGTTCGTCGGGCAGTTGTAGGAGCCGATCCGCCTCTGGGCCACGGACGAGCCGCTCGCGGTCGACTGCCAGTGGGTCGACCAGTTGCCGCCAGTGCCTGTCGAGCAGGCTGTCTGCAGCGCGGTGTAGATGTCAGCCTGCTCGATGAAGGGCAGGATCAGCGCCGACCAGGCGATGCCCGGGAAATTGTTCGCGTCATCCACGGGCGAGTTAGCCGCGGGGTTATTGTCCCAGATCGACGGGGGCAGCCCCGACTTGGCGTCGACGTAGGTCTGCAGGCCGAGGCCGATCTGCTTGAGGTTGTTCTGGCAGCTCGACCGGCGGGCCGACTCTCGGGCCGACTGCACGGCCGGCAACAAGAGGCCAACCAGCACGCCGATGATCGCGATGACGACGAGCAGTTCCACGAGTGTGAACCCGCGGCTGCGCCTCGAGGCCGGGGTGACGGTGAAGACCGAGAAAGACGTGCTCACGATGACTGGCTCCGGATGAGTATGAAAAACGGGATGAACAGCATGCCGCACGAACTCGAATTCCGATGTCGCCGCCGAGGAGACTATGTAAGGATCGCATCCACCGGCTGAGTCGCCATCGGTCTGTGGAAAATTCCCCATACGCATCTTAGCGGATGTCGTGCCGACGCCGCCATCGGTCACTCGCGGTACCGCCCCCCCTGGGGCGCTTACGAAACCGTTTGCTGGTTTCCCCCGGTTTCGATGGCACTGCCACGACACGATCTACTGCGTTGCATCGGCAATCGGCTGCCGGCGTGGTGGGACGGGGAAACGACCGGCTTCAGAGACCTTTCTGAGCCCCGCTGCTGACAAAAGCCGCACGCTGATATATTCGTTATGTTGTCGTTGTTTGGGGAGCCTGTATCCACCACATCAGGGGGTCTGCCCGACTATGAAGGTCTGCCCTTTTTTCCCACCGTTCTCCCATGGTTCGATCGCCATGGCTCTGCGGCTGGCCGGCGTCGCAGCCTGCTCTCTCCTGGTCGCAGCGGGCTGCAATGCCCGGCCGAAGGGCATGCCCGACCTTGCGCCGGTCAAGGGCACCGTCACGCTGGACGGCCAGCCGCTGGCCCAGGTCGACGTGACGTTCTTCTCGGAGGTGGGCGGACAGGTCGCCGGCGGCAGCACCGACGACTCCGGCAGGTACGAGCTCCGTTTTTCCGGGAAGCACATGGGCGCGAAGATCGGCCCCAACACGGTGCGGATCACGACTCCACTCCAGGAGATCCCGGGGGCGCCGGCGTGGAAGGAGAAGGTTCCTGCCCGATACAACACCAAGTCGGAGCTCAAGGCCGACGTGAAGCCGGGGTCCGAACCCAACACGATCGACTTCGAGCTGAAGTCGAAGTAGCGCGACGGAGCCGCCGCGGCTCCGTCGCGGTCAGCGGAGCGGCTTCTCGCGAGCGCCTTCCGCCTCGACGATCGGCCACGATGCCCGCAGGTCGTCGGCGTAGGGGCCGATCTTCTCGAACGGGATAGGCTGGAACCCGAGCTTCAGCGCCGGCGACTCCGGCCGCAGCCGGAAGTCGTCGCGGTCGCGGTCGACGAAGAGCGGATCGGCGACGACCGAATCCGCGTCGAATCCCAGCGCCCGCCACGACGCCCAGCCGTCGAGCTGCTCCACTTCGGCAAGCGCCACGTCGTCGACGAAGATGCCGGCCCCCGCACCGGCCACGTCGATCCGCACGCGGGCCTTTTCCAACTGGGCATGATGCCCCGGCTCGCCGGCAGCCGGCACGCGAAACGCGAACTCCACAGGCTTCCATTCGCCATTCAGCGTCACGTCGTGCGGACGGCTGGCCCAGAAGAAGACGTTGGCCACGTACGACTGCACCATCAGCGCGGCGGCGACGCCCGGCCTGTCGGCCTTCATCCGCGCGGCCAGCCGATAGGCCTTCCCCGGAACGATCACAAACTCGCTCGAGGTGACCTGGGCCGTGGCCTGCTTGCCGGCGGCATCCTTCGCCGTGCCGGCCGCGATCCGCAGCACGTGGCCACCCGCTTCTCCGCGAGTCCGTTCGGCCGTGGCTTCGACCGGCCTGACCTGCCACCGCCAGCCGTCGGGCAGGCCACCGTCCTTGCCCTTTTCGAAGCCGGGATTGTCGATCGCCACGTTCGCGATCACTGGCCCGAATTTCAACTGCCCCGTGTCGAGCGGCAGGCCGTGGTGCCAGACGACGTTGTCGTCGGAGGCGTAGTGGCCGAAGGGCACGTTGGCGAAGCGAAACAGCTTCGCCTGCGGGTCACGGTAGTCGACGACGTTCCGCCGGAACTCGTTGCCGGTCATGATGCGGCCGTCGGGCAGCACGGCGTCCTGCGGATGCGTCTTCATGTTCCGCATCCCCTGCCACGCCGGCTCGGCCGCCACGCTCTCGTAGCCCTTCACCATCGAATCGAAGTGGTTCGTCCAGAACGAATGGCTTCCGGTCCAGCCGCTGTATTCGATCTGCTGCATGCCGCAGTCGACGAAGACGTTGTTCTCGATGAGATTGTCGCGGCCGTTGTGCAGGTGGATCCCCGCCCGCTGGCAGCGGGCCACGACGTTGCCGATCACGTCGACGCCGCCGGTGTTGTCGTCGAGGTAGACGCCCCAGGCGAAGTGCGGGCTCACCCACTTCTCCCCCTCGCGGCCGAAGCCGAGGATGTCGTGGAAGAAGTTGTGGCGGATCACGCTGCCGCGGGAGGAGATCCAATCGCGGCCGCCCGTATACACGGCGCCCGTGTCCTCCGTCTCGAGATTCACGTGGCGGATGTGATTGAGCTCGATCAGGAGATTGTTGCCCGAGAACATGATCCCCATCCGCGGGCAGTCGTGGATCAGGTTGTGGGCGGCCCGATTGCCGACGCCGCCGAGGGAAATGCCCACGCCCTGCTTGTAGAAGACGCCGGTGTGGTGGATGTAGTTGTTTTCGGCCCGGTTGTTCGCGGCGGTGAGCGTGCGGCGGTCGCCGCCGTCGATCGTGATGCCGTGCGAGCCGGTGTGTGAGATGTCGCAGCCCACGACGGCGTTGTCGCCGCCCGAGACCGAGACGCCGCTGCCGGAGTAGTTGCCGACGTTCCTGATCGTGCAGCCGGCGACCGTGCAGTGCCGGGCGCCGCGCAGCGCCACGGCGGTGCCCTCGCAGCACTCGAGCACGAGGCCGCGGATCGTGAGGTGGGCCGTGTCGGGCTGGACCATGATGATCTTCGAGAGCGTCGGCACGACGACGTCGGGGGCGGCCGCGTCGGCGTCGCCCGCGGGCAGGTGGAAGAGCCTGCCGGCCTCGCGGTCGTGATGCCATTCGCCGGGGGCGTCGATCTCCTCCCGCAGCCCCTGCACGAAGTAGCGGTCGCCGGGGCGGATCGCGTAAGAGCAGTCGCCGGCCAGCACGATCCGCCGGGCGGCGGCGTCGAATTCCTGGATGCGGACGATGTTGTTCCACCAGTTGTAGCGCGGAAAGATGAAAACCTCGCCGTCGGTGGGCCTGGCCCACGTGCGCACGTCGGACGGCGTTTGCAGAAGGGTCCGCTTGTCCTCGCCCGGCACGTCGGCGTACATCGAAACGATCGCGCCGTCGACGTAGGCCCAGCCGCCGCCGTAGGGATTCTCGGGATCGACGTTGGGCCAGCGGGCCTTGGGCTGCCGGCGGCCACCGGACACGAGCTGGCTGAACGTCGCCTTGCCGAGCCCCTGCGCCGTGAGATCGGCGACCAGCAGCTGGCCGCCAGTCCGGGCGTCGTCGGCCACCGGCTGCCAGCCCGTCACCGCCACACCGCCCACGAGCACCGGCTGCTCCGCGCCGAACGCCCTCCAGACGACCGGCTTCTCCGCGGTGCCCGAGTCCTCCTTCGAGAATTCGAGCGTTTTGGCCAGCTCGTAGCGGCCCGCATGCACGAAGACGGTGACCGGCTCGTCGAGGCCCGCCTTTCGCGCCGCGCGGATGACATCTCGGGCCCGCTCTGGCGTGGCCAGCGGGCCGTCGGTGCGGGCGGCGTTCGCCTCCGCGAGCCGGCCCGACCAGGCGTCGTCGCCCCGCTTCGAGACGTGCCACTCGGCGGCCGGTGCCGTTGCCGCGGCCAGGCAGACGGCCGCTGCCAGTGCGACCACGCGGCCGACGGCGGCGGTCGACGGTCGGCTCCCGACGCCGGCAGTGCCGCCTCCAGCGGGATCTCCCTCGGGCAGGAAGGCCGTCAGCGCCGACCGGGCGCTGGCCGTCGCCATGACTGCCAGCTGGAAGCCGGCCATGCCGCCGGCGATGAGCGTGGTGGTCAGCAGCCGAAACGCCTCGTATTCCCCCTCCGAGAACGACCGCGGACTGGCGCTGATCATCAGGATCGCCGCCACCAGCGGGATCGCCCCGGCGAGGAAGGGGAGCACCTTCAGCGGCGCGAGCATGGCCGCGACGTCCCGCGCGGCCCGCTCCCGGAATCCCGTCGGATCACGCCACAGCGTTGGATAGAAGAACCAGGCCACCAGGCAGGCCACGAGGAGCATCGAATAGGTCAGCGCAATCATTCCCGAGATCCCGATCGACACGATGAAGTGGCCGAGCCTCGACCACTCGAGGCCGCAGTCGCAGCAGTGGAGCAGCGTCGGGAAGAATATCGCCGCCGGCAGCCAGCCGACCACCGCGATCCGCGCCGCCCAGCGGGGCCAGCGGACGACGCGTTCGCGCAGGCTGCGCATGTCGTCCCGCGCAAGCCCTCCGCGCCGCGACCACTGGCGACACACGGGCCACACCACCGCCCAGAGCAGCGCCAGGCAGATGGGATAGACGAGCAGATTGTAGGCGTTGATGAGCGTGAAGAAGGTCGGCTCGTGCTCGGGCGGGATGATCCGCAGCAGGTTGTAGGGGATGTTCACGGCGCTACCGGCCACGTTGGGCAGCACGCCCGCCGCAGCGAGCGTCACGAACGGATGCGCCGTGCACCAGCGCGGCAGCGGGTTGCGGAGCCGCGCGGCGGCCAGCGTCCGCCGGAAGTCGATCGTGTCCCGCAGCGCCGCCGCGAACGCGTCGGCCGAGGGCCAGCGGTCCTCCGGCCGCGGCTCGAGCGCCCGCGCGAGCACCGCCGCGAACCCCGGCTCCGTCCGCCACAAGGGGTCGTCCCAGAGCCCCACGGCCGTGCGGCGGTCGGCGGCCAGGCTGCGCAGCCGCTCCGTCAGCGGACGGGAATCCACCTCCGTGACGAAGGGGAGCCGGCCGGTGGCCAGCTCGTAGATGAGCACCCCGAGCGAATACTGGTCGGCCTGCTCCGTGACCGCGGCCGCCGACGCGGGCTCGGCGGAATTGAAGGCGTCGAGGTGCTCGGGCGCCATGTAGGGCAGCGTGCCGCCGAACATCGATCCGCCATCGGCCGACGCCCGGGACTCGGCCACGTTGAAATCGACGAGGAGCGGCCTGCCGTACTGGCTCACGAGCACGTTCCCCGCCTTGATGTCGCGATGGAGCACACCCTGGCGGTGCGCGTGGCCGATCGCGTCGGCGAGGCGGCTGCCGATGAAGCAGACGGCGTCGACATGATCGAGTCCGGCGAGTTCATGCCGGTCGGCGAGCTGTGCCGGATCGAACTCGGCCGCCACGGAGTGCGACCGGTCGATCGCGGCCAGCAACTCGGCGCCGGTCCATGACGGCGACGTGTCGGCCAGCCGCCGCAGCAGGTCGTCGAGCGGCAGCGACGGCACGTACTGCATGCACAGGAGCCGCAGGCCGTCGCGGACCGTTTCGGCATAGACGCTGACGATGTGCGGGTGGTCGAGCCGTGCCAGCGTCCGCCCCTCCTCCCCGGTGCAGGCCGACACCTTCAGCGCGATCTGGCGTCCGAGCGCCCGCTGCCAGGCGAGGTAGACGGTGCCGAAGCTGCCGCGGCCGAGCGTGGCGATCACCTGGAAGTCGTCGAGCAGGTCGCCCGGCTGCAGCGCGAGCGGATCCGCCATCGAGCCGCCCGCCGTGACGGGGGGCCGCGTGCCGTCCGCCGTGGAACCGGGCCGGGTGGCATAGATGTCGACGGATGGTGGTCCGTTGCGCGACACGGTCGCGAACGGCGGCGGAGCCGGTGTCGGCGCGGCCGCTCCCCGCCGATCCGGATCGCCGCCCGCGTGCTGTTGATCCTCGTCGCGGGTCATGGCCCATGCTCTGGCTGGCCGTGGACGAAGACCACCATGGCGTTCGTCCACCGGCCCCGCGTCCGGTTCCGGCGCACCGCGTCGAGCATAGGCAGGAGGCCGCAGCCCCGCAAAATTGCGCAGGCGCGGCCGCGCCACTGGAGGGCGGCCGGGGGAGCGCGGCATGGGAAGCGCGGCCGGCACGCTCACCGCGATCGGCAACGTCACCCGGCCACGGATAGCCGCCCCTGCCGTCATCGCCGGTGGGGCGGCCTGGAGAAGACGTGAAGGAGGGGCCGAGCCGGTCGAATTCGGACGCGGGCGACGACCGATGCAACGAAGCCGGCCAACGCGGGCCCGATCCCCATCGGCCGGCACACGTTCTCAGGCACTCTTTCTCGGTGGCGAGGCATCTCATGCGCTCGATGATGGCGGTGATGGGGCGGTTCGTGGGACGGCGGCACGGTCATGCGACCCGCGGGCCGCGGAACGCACGGACGCAGCGGCAGACGCTCGCGGCCGAGCCGCTCGAGCACCGCCGCGTGCTCGCCGGCAACAGCTACATCTACGGCATCTCCGATTCGAACCAGATCTACGAGGTGAACGTCGCCGCCCAGACCGCCACGTCGGTCTTCAACGCGCAGCCGATCATCGGCAGCGGCAACTCCAACGCCTTCGCCTACGACACGACGCGGGACCAGTTCTTCTTCATCGCCCCGAACAACTCGCTGCAGTACTGGAACCGCGGGCCCAGCCTCGTGACGCTCGCGAGCAACACCGACCTCGGCCTGCCCGCCTCCGGTAGCCAGCCGGCCAACGCCACCTTCTACAACAACGCCTACTGGTACTTCACCGAGGGCACCAACACGCTCAACAAGGTGTCGTTCAGCTATTCCGGCACGCCCGAACAGCCGACCTTCGCGTCGAAGCAGTCGTTCACCGTCGCCGGCGGCCCGACGAGCGCAAACACGTTCGGCGACATCGCCGTCAACAAGCTCACCGGCGTGCTCTACGCGGCCACGACGGGCGGCCTCTTCTATTCGGTCGACATCTCCTCCGGGTCTCCGACCAGCTACACGGCGATCGGCAGCGGCAATCCCAGCCTGCAGCTCTCGTTCAGCAGCGACTATCAGACGCTCTACGCCCAGAACTTCACCGGCGGCCAGTGGTACACCGTCAATACGGGCACTGGCGCGATCACGTCGATCAGCGGCTTCACCACGCCGATCGATGCCGGCAACGGCCTCCGCGATCTCGGCGGCGCCGCCGACGACCCGGCCCCGCAGACCTGGCTGGTGGCCGCCGACGACCTGGGCTGCAAGAGCGCGCCGCGGGTCTACGTGATCAATCCCAGCTCGGGCGACGTCGTCAGCAGCTTTCTGGCCTACGCCGACCCGTCGTTCCGCGGCGGCGTGCGCGTGGCCATCGGCGACCTCGACGACAACGGCGTGGAGGAACTGGTGGTGGCCCCCGGGCCCGGCCGCGCGGGCGAGGTGAAGGCGTTCAAGCTCGACGGCACGCCGCTGCCCGGGTTCACGACGCTGCCGTTCGGTGCCGGCTACCGCGACGGGATCGAACTCGCGGTCGGCGACGTCAACGGCGACGGCAAGGACGACCTCGTCGCCGCCAAGTCGCGGGGCGCCGGCGACGTGCAGGTGTCGCTGAGCGACGGCACGAAGTTCACGGCCTACAAGTCGTTCACGGCGTTCGCCAAGACCTACCGCGGCGGCGCCACGGTGGCGGTGGGCGGCATCAACACGGTCGTCGTCGGCAGCGGCGTGGGCATGCCGGCGACCGTCCGCACCTACGACGTCTCCGCCGCGCCGACGCTCGTCAGCCAGTTCCGGCCCGCCTCGCCGGGCGGCACCCAGGGGATCTCGGTGACCACGCAGCGGTTCACGAACGGCATCGCCCCCGAGGTGATGGTCGCCGGCGGCCGCAACACGGGCTCGGTGGTGAGCGTCTACACGCCCGGCACGGCGGCTCCGATCCGCACCTACAACACGTTCGCCTCGCTCCCCAAGCCCAACGCCCCGGTCTACGCCGCGGCGGCGGCCCTCACGGGCGGGCTCGTCGACACCGTGTTCATGGCCCAGGGCGACGGCGGCGTGAACACGATCAAGAAGGTCAACGCCACGACGGGCGCCGTCGACGACACGTTCGCCCCCACGTACGGCGGCAAGCCGCTCGTGTCGCCGCTGCGGATCGCCACCCGCGGCCCGCGGCAGATCACCTGACGAGGGCGGCGGCCTCCACGACGGTCTGCTACACTCGCTCTCTCGAGGCCTTGTCTCCTTGGGCTCTTGTCTCCGGGTGCGGTCTCCGGGTGCGGGACGGGGAGGATGTCATGAGGCGATGCGTGCCGACTCGTTGGATGGCGCGGCTGGCCGCCGCGGTGCTGCTCGTCGGCGCGATGGGCGTCTGCCGGCCGGCGTTCGCGCAGCCCGCCGACTCGGTGGCCGCGATCGTCGGCCCCGCGCTCGAGAAGCGGCATCTCGCCGGTGCGGTGGTGCTCGTGACCGACCGCGATGCGCCGCTGCTCCTCGAGGCCGCCGGCCGGGCCGATATCGCCGCCGGCCGGCCGATGGCCGCGGACAGCCTGTTCTGGATCGCCTCGATGACCAAGCCGATGACGGCCGCGGCGGTGATGATCCTCGTCGACGAGGGGAAGCTGTCGCTCGACGATCCGGTCGCGAAGCACCTGCCCGAGTTCCGCGACCTCTGGGTCGTGGCCGAGAAGGGGCCGGAGCGGATGGTGCTCGAGCGGCCCGCGCGGCCGATCACGATCCGCGACATCCTCTCCCACACCAGCGGCCTGCCGTTCAAGTCCGCGATCGAGGAGCCGACGCTCGACCTCGCGCCGCTGTCGATCGGCGCGAGGAGCTACACGGCCGCGCCGCTCCTCTTCCAGCCCGGCACCGGCTACCTCTATTCCAACGCCGGCATCAACACGGTTGGCCGGATCATCGAGATCGTCTCCGGGATGCCGTACGACCGGTTCATGGAGGAGCGGCTCTTCCGCCCGCTCGGCATGAAGGACACGACGTTCCGGCCGACGGCCGCGCAGCTGGAGCGGCTGGCGACGCCCTACCGGGCGAACACAGATGCCATCGACCTGGAGCCGACGCAGGTCTCGCAATTGAAGTATCCGCTCGACGCGGCCGACCGGCAGCCGATGCCGGGCGGCGGGCTCTTCTCGACTGCCGATGACTGCGGCCGATTCTGCAGGCTGGTGCTCGGCCGGGGCACATTCGGCGACAGGCGAGTGCTCTCAGAGGCGGCCGTCGCCGAACTCACCCGCCGGCAGACGCCGGCCACGGTGAAGGAGAGCTACGGACTCGGCTTCCAGGTGCACGCCGACGGCAGCTTCGGCCACGGCGGCGCCCATGCGACGAACATGACGATCGATCCGACCAGTGGCGTCGCCGTGGTCTGGCTGGTGGCGAACGCCGGCTCGCCTCCGGAGTGGAAGGCGTGCGAGGGGCAGGTGCGGTCCTGGGCCGTGAAGCGGTTCGGCAAGCCCTGAAGAGCGTCAGGGGCCGGGCGACACGAGCCGCTCGAGCGGCGCCGCGAGCACTTCGGCCGGCGAAAAACCAGCCGCCCGCAGGTCGCGGATCGCGAGGCCGCCGGTCCGCTTGGCGAGCCGTCGGCCACCGGCATCCCGCACGAGCGGCACATGGCAGAAGCCCGGCGCGGTCCAGCCGAGCGCCTCGAACAGGAGCAACTGCCTCGCGGTGCTCGTGAGCAGGTCGGCGCCGCGGACCACCTCCGCGATCCGCATCGCATGGTCGTCGGCGACGACGGCCAGCTCGTAGGCGGGCAGATCGTCCCGCCGCCAGACGACGAAGTCGCCGAAGTCGACGCCTGCCGTCCGCCGCACCCGGCCCGCCACCGCATCGTCGAACTCGATCGTGCGGCCGTCGGGCACGCGAAACCGCCAGGCCACGCCGCCGGGCGCGTCGGCGCGGTCCCACCGCTGTGGCCGCAGGCTGGCTGGAAAGACCGGCTCGGCGTCGGGGTCGTCGGGCCGCGGCTCGTGCGGCGCCGTGGCGGCCTCGTCGACGTCGCGGCGGGAGTGCGGGCTCGGGTAGATCGCCCCGGCGGCCTCCAGACGCCGCCAGACGTCGAGATACCAGGCGGTGCGTTCGCTCTGGCGGTACGGCCCGTGCGGGCCGCCGACGTCGGGCCCCTCGCTCCAGTCGAGCCCCAGCCAGCGCAGGTCGTCGAGGGCCGCGCGGGTGAATTCCTCACGGCATCGCGGCCGGTCGAGATCCTCGATCCGCATGACGAGCCCGGCCGCGCCGGCACGGGCCGCGGCCACGGCGAACGTGCGGGCGTGGCCCACATGCAAGAGTCCGGTGGGCGTCGGGGCCAGCCGGCCACGCAGGCCGCCGACGGAGCGATCGTCACGCTGCTGCATGCCATCCGGCTGGTTCATGTGGCCTGCACATGCGACTGGTACGAATCCGTGATGCTGATCCAAAAAGACGGGAGGGGTTGCCCGTGCCCCGGGAGCCGGCCTTGGCGGCCAGCGCAGACAGGATGTCGGAGCGCAGCCGGCATGGAGTGAGCGGAGGCCAGGATGGCCGCAGCGAACGTCCGGCGATGGGGCACGGGCAACCCCGGCGCACGCTGTGCCGCGCGATCACCGCCGCTCTCTTTCGTCACAGAAGCCACCAGCTGCCAGTGGCCAGCACGTACGCCCCGAGCGCGAGGTTCGTGCCGGCATGGGCCAGCACCGCGTCGATCGGCCGCCGCGTGGCGGCGGCGATGCCGCTGACGATCGTGAACCAGCCCGCCGCCGCGAACGCCTCGCCCGGATGCGTCGCGACCGCGTAGACCATGCAGGCCGCCGCGGACGCGGCGGTGAGCGTGCCGAAGGGGACGGTCCAGAAGTCCTCGTCGACCACGGCCCGCATGAGGAAGCCGCGCAGGAAGAGCTCCTCGATCAGGGGCACGACCAGCACGAGGCCCGCGGCCCGCAGGCAGAGAAATGCCCAGGCCCACGGCGAGCCCGCGCCCAGGGCCGCGAACGGGTCGTAGCCGGCTCGCGCGGCCAGCGCAATGCCCCAGCCGGCGTCCCGCTGCAGCCCCGCCAGCACCACCCAGGGCACCACCAGCGCCACTCCGAGCAGGGGTGGCCACCAGGCGGGCCTGCCCAGCCAACGGCGGATCGAAGGCCACACCCACACCACCGCCAGCAGCGTGGCGGCGATTCTGACGGCGTAGATGAGGGGATAGGCGGCATGGGGAATTCCCAGCCGGCCCGCCACGCCGCCGTCGCCGGGGCCAGGCTCCAGGATGCCCGCCGCCAGGAACACCACGAACGGCACGACGCAGGCCTCCCACGGCCGGTCGGGCCCCGGGTCGCGGACGATCGGCGGTGTCGCGGGCTCTTTGGTATCCAGCATGGCCTGTCGCGTGGGGGCGGTCCTGAGTATATTCCGGGTTTCCCGCCGTCAGATTTCCGCGTCGGCCCGCCCGTTCCCCCCGCCTCGAAGGTGCTTCGCTCCATGGACCTGACCAAGCTCCGCAACATGGGCATCTCGGCCCACATCGACTCCGGCAAGACCACGCTCTCCGAGCGGATCTTGTATTACGCGGGCCGCATCCACCGGATCCAGGAAGTGAAGGGCGACGGTGACGGCGCGACCATGGACTACATGGATCTCGAGCGTGAGCGCGGCATCACGATCACCAGCGCCGCCACGAGCGTGAAGTGGCACGATTGCGACATCAACCTCATCGACACGCCCGGCCACGTCGACTTCACCGTCGAGGTGGAGCGCAGCCTGCGGGTGCTCGACGGCGCCATTCTCGTGCTCTGCAGCGTCGGCGGCGTGCAGAGCCAGTCGATGACGGTCGACCGGCAGATGAAGCGGTACAAGGTGCCGCGGCTGGCGTTCGTCAACAAGATGGACCGCACCGGCGCCAACTTCGAGCGGGTCGTCGGCCAGCTCAAGGACAAGCTCGGCTGCCACGCGATCCCCTACCAGATTCCGATCGGCAAGGAGGACAAACTCCAGGGCGTCGTCGACCTGGTGCGGATGAAGGCCCTCTACTTCGACGGCGACAACGGCGAGACCGTGCGCGTCGAGGAGATCCCGGCGGACCTCAAGGACAAGGCGGCCGAGGCCCGGCACAAGATGCTCGAGGACCTCGCCATGTACTCCGACTCGCTCATGGAGAAGCTCCTCGCGGAGGAGGTGCCGACGGAGGACGAGATCCACGCCGTCACGAAGGCGGCGGTCCACAGCCAGAGCATCACCCCGGTGTTCTGCGGCAGCGCCTACAAGAACAAGGGCGTGCAGCCCCTGCTCGACGCGGTGGTCCGCTACCTTCCCAACCCGCTCGAGCGGAAGGTGATCGCCAAGAACTGGTCGAACCCCGACGAGAAGTTCGACCTCGAGGCCGACCCGAAGAAGCCCCTCGTGGCGATGGCGTTCAAGATCGTCGACGACCCCTACGGTCAGCTCACCTTCATGCGGCTCTACCAGGGCACGCTGAAGAAGGGGGAGGCCTACATCAACCAGCGCACGAGCAACAAGCAGCGGTTCAGCCGCATCGTGCGGATGCACGCCGACAAGCGCGAGGAGATCGACAGCGCCGAGGCGGGCGACATCGTGGCGGTCATGGGCGTCGACGCGGCCAGCGGCGACACCTACGCGTCTGACTCGAAGTACTGCACGCTCGAGAGCATGTTCGTGCCCGAGCCGGTGATCAAGATGGCGATCACGCCCACGCAGCGTGACGGCCTCGACAAGCTCGGCAAGGCGTTGCAGCGGTTCACCCGCGAGGATCCCACGTTCCGCGTGGCGACCGACGAGGAGACCGGCGAGACGCTGATCGCCGGCATGGGCGAGCTGCACCTCGACATCTACGTGGAGCGAATCAAGCGCGAGTACAAGGTGGAGGTCACCGTCGGCGCGCCGAAGGTGAGCTACCGCGAGGCGCCGACGAAGTCAACGGCCTACGACTACAAGCACAAGAAGCAGACGGGTGGCTCGGGCCAGTACGCGCACATCATCGGCCACCTCGAGCCGCTGCCCGAGGAGTCGCCCGAGAACTTCGTCTTCGAGGACGCGGTGGTCGGCGGCCGCGTGCCGCGCGAGTACATCCCCTCCGTCGAGAAGGGCTTCCTCTCCGTGCTCAACAAGGGCCCGATCGCGGGCTTCCCGATCGTGGGCGTGAAGGCGTCGCTCGAGGACGGCTCCTACCACGACGTCGACTCGTCCGACATGGCCTTCCAGATCTGCGCCCGTGCCGGCTTCCGGGAGGCCTTCCTCAACACGAAGCCGGTGCTGCTCGAGCCGATCATGAAGATGGAGGTGGAGGTGCCCGCCGACTTCCAGGGCTCCGTGACCGGCGAGCTCAACAAGCGACGAGGACTGATCATCTCCACCGAGACCGTCGGCAACAGCTCCACGATCATCGCAGAGGTGCCGCTGGCCGAGACTTTCGGCTACTCGACCGACCTGCGGAGCATGACGCAGGGGCAGGGCGTGTTCACGATGGAGTTCTCGAAGTACAGGCCCACGCCAGGCAACATCCAGAAGGAGATCGTGGAGGAGCGGAAGAAGGCCGAACTCGCCGCCGCGAAGTAGGCGGACGGCCGCTCCGCTCCATGGGTCCGCCGTCCGGAACCGTGAAAACCGCGGGCGCGACGCTGCCTCCTCCGTCCTGCGGGAGGCATCTGCTACCCTTCCGCCATGGATCGATCCGAGCCTTCGCACCTTTCCATCTGGATCGTCAACCCGTTCGATGACATCCCGGGCGAGGGGCTCCCCCCGCTGCGGTACTGGTCGCTGGCCCGCGTGCTCGCGGGCCGCGGCCACGACGTCACGTGGTGGACCGCCTCCTGGAGCCACCGCCGCAAGGCCGCCCGCACCACGCCGCTTGCCATCCGTGACGAGGAGGGCTTCGCGGTGCGGCTCGTCGCCGTGCGGCCGTACGAGAAGAACGTGTCGCTCGCCCGCCTGGCGAGCCACCGCGACTTCGGCCGCACGTTCGAGCGGCTCGCCAACGAATCGGTGGCATGCGGCAAGCTCGACCGCCCCGACCTCATCCTCGCGAGCCTGCCGCCGCTCGAGGGACCGGAAGCGGCGTCCCGCCTCGCCCGCCGGCTCGACGCGGCGCTGGTCGTCGATCTCATGGACGCCTGGCCCGAGACGTTCGCCCGCCTCGTGCCGGGACCGCAGTGGCTGAAGGACCGGCTCGCGCCGCTGTTCTTCGGCCGCATGGTCGCCAGGCGGCAGGCCGTGCTGGCGGCGGCCGACGCGGTGTCGTCGTGCTCCCGCAGCTATCTCGACCTCATGGCGGGCGGCCTCGGCGACGATCGACCGCGGCATGTCTGCCACCACGGCGCCTGGCTGCCGGAGTTTCCGCCGCCCCCGCGGCTGATCGACCACGTGCCCGTTGCCGGCGAGTCCGACGGCGGCGCCGCCGGATCGGCCGCGGCCGCCCCGCTGGCCTGCGTCTACGCCGGCACGCTCGAGTCGGGCCAGGATCTCGACACACTGCTCGCCGCGGCCCGCCTGCTGTCGTCGCGTGGCGTGGCGGCCACGCTGCACGTCGCCGGCACCGGCCGGCTGGAGGCCGGCCTGCGGTCCGCCGCCGCGAGCATCGGCGGCTCGTGCACGGTGCGGGTGCACGGACTGCTCGACCGCGGCGGCTATGTCCGGCTCCTGTCGGAGTGCGACGTCGGCCTCGTCCTCGTGAAGCCGGAGTCGCTCGTGGCGGTGCCCTACAAGGCGTGCGACTACGCGGCCGCCGGCCTGGCGCTGATCAATCCGCTGCCGGGCGAGCTGGCGGAGCTTCTCGAGCGGCACCGCGCGGGCGTGGTGTACGCGGCAGGCAACGGCGACTCGCTGGCCCGTGCCATCGAATCGCTCGCGGCCGACCGGCGGCTGCTCATGCAGCTGAGGGCCGGGGCCCGTCAGCTCGCCGAGCAAGAGTTCGACCGCGAGAAGACCTACACGCGGTTCGCCGACTGGCTCGAGGGCATTTCGCGGATGGGCCAAGGCGAGGAGTCGGCCGGCTGAGCGGGCGAGTGGACTTTTCGGCCCGCTCCGGGGACACTCGCACCACTATGGCCTCCACCGTGCCTCCTCCTGCTCCGGCAGTCGCCGAACCGCCACGGACGCTCCGCGAGTCGCTCGCGCACCTCGGCCCGGGCATCATCCTGGCGAGCTCCATCGTCGGCAGCGGCGAGCTCATCGCCACCACGACTGTCGGCGCCGAGGCCGGCTTCCTGCTCCTGTGGCTGATCGTCATCGGCTGTGCGATCAAGGTCGCCGCCCAGATCGAGATCGGCCGCACGACGCTCACCTGGGGCCGCACGCCGCTGGCCGCCTTCGACCGCGTGCCGGGGCCGCGGCTCGCCGGCCTCGGCTGGATCTACTGGGCGTGGGTGGTGATGACCTGCCTGATCGTGGTGCAGCAGGGGGGCATCCTGTCGGGCGTGGCCCAGTCGCTCGCCGGCGGCGTGCCGCTCTCGGCGGCTGGCCGGGAGTGGAACGCGGTACACGACGAGGCCGCCGGCCTCGTCGTCGCCGAAGCCGCCGCCCGCCGCGGCGGCGACCTGGACCACGCCGCGACGCTCCACGACCGGCTCGAGGACCTGACGATCGGAATGAAGGCCCTGCGCGCACCGGCGGACGAGACGATCTGGGCGGTCATCGTGGGCCTCGTCACGGCTGGGTTGCTGGCCGTCGGCCGCTACCGTGTCATCGAGTGGGTGTCGATCCTGCTCGTCGGCATCTTCACGCTGGTCACGCTCCTGGCCCTCGTCCTGCTGCAGCTCGACCCGGTGTGGGCCATCTCGGGCCGTGAGCTCGCCAGCGGACTGGTGCCGTCGATCCCGCCGACGGTGGGCGGGCGATCGCCCCTGGTCACGGCGCTGGCCACCTTCGGCATCATCGGCGTGGGGGCGAGCGAGCTGATGATCTACCCGTACTGGTGCCTGGAGAAGGGCTACGGGCGGGCCGTCGGGCCGCGCGACGGCTCGGAGGCGTGGGCGAGCCGCGCCCGCGGCTGGCTGCGCGTGATGCAGCTCGACGCCTGGGGCTCGATGGTCGTCTACACGGTCGTGACGGTCGCGTTCTACCTGCTCGGGGCCGCCACGCTCGGCCGGCTGGGCCTGAAGCCCGTGGGGGGCGAGATGGTGCGCACGCTCGGGGCGATGTACGCGCCGGTCTTCGGCGCCTGGGCCCACACCGCCTTCCTCGTGGGCGCGTTCGCCGTGCTCTACTCGACGCTCTTCGCCGCCGCGGCCGGCAACGCCCGGATGGTGGTCGATGGCCTCATCCTGGCCGGATGGCTGCCGGCCGACGACGCCTCCCGAACCCTGTGGAACCGCCGGCTGTCGGTCGCCTGGCCGCTCGTCGCCCTGACGCTGGCCCTGGCGATCCGCGAACCGGTGGCGATGGTGCTCGCCAGCGGCATCGCCCAGGCGATCATGCTGGCGGCCCTCGCCGTCGCGGTGCTCTTCTTCCGCTACCGCGAATGCGATCCACGGCTGACGCCGTCGCGGGCGTGGGACGTGCTCCTGTGGGTCTCGTCCGCCGGCTTCATCCTGGTGGGCCTGTGGACGCTGTGGCAGAAGCTGTCGCCCCTCTTCTGACGTCTGCAGTGGAGTCGCGGATGCCCCCTCGTCGCGACCGCGAGGCCGCAGTCTCCATCCCGGGCCGCTCGCATGGCGGTGCCGCACGGTGAGCGGCACCGGGATGACGCAGGCGCCGGACGGCGATGACCGGCGGCCGGTGATCCGCCTGCAGTTCGCGGGCTTCTGGGACAGCTTCGATCCCGCCGACAACTACTTCACACGGCTCCTCTCCCGCCGCTACCGGCTCGAACTCTGCACGGATCCCGACTTCCTCATTTTCGCGTACGTCGGCCGGCGGCGCCGCGACTACCGCCGCTACGACTGCGTGCGCATCTTCTACACCGGCGAGAACATCGCGCCCGATTGGAGCGCCTGCGATTGGGCGTTTTCCTTCGAGCACTGCGGACACCCCCGCCACTTCCGCCTGCCGCACTGGCCCTTCTACGTCGATCCAGCGGCGCTCGTGAAGCCGCCCTCCTACGATCCCGCCGCCATCCTCGCCCGCAAGAGCCGCTTCTGCGCGTTCGTGGTCTCCAATCCGCTGTGCCGCATGCGGAACGACTTCTTCCGGCGGCTCTCCCGGTACAGGCCCGTCGACTCCGGCGGCCGCGTGCTCAACACGCTCGGGCACCGCGTGGCCGACAAGCAGGCATTCCTGCAGGACTTCAAGTTCACGATCGCCTTCGAGAACGAGTCGCATCCCGGCTACACGACGGAGAAGGTCGTCGAACCGATGCTGGCCGACTCCATCCCGATCTACTGGGGCGATCCCCTGGTGGGCAGGGACTTCGACACCCGCAGCTTCCTTTCCGCCCACGACTCCGCCACGATCGACGACCTCGTCGACCGCGTGGTGGCCGTGGACCGCGACCCATCGCTCCATCTCGCCCTGCTCGGCCGGCCGTGGTACCGCGACAACCGCGTGCCCATGTCGGCTGACGCCGGGGCGATCCTCGACCGCTTCACACACATCTTCACGACCCCGGTCGAGCCGGTCGCCCGCCGGCGCACGCTCGTGCACGCGCTGGGATTCGACCGGATTCCCGCGGAGATCGCGAGCGTCCGCCGCCGGCTGCGACGCAAGTACTGGAAACTCACCCGCAACGCCTGACGGCCGCGGCGTTTGTCGGCGACGGGGCCGCGGCCCATACTGTCGCCGTCGGCCGATCGGCCGATCACCCCGCACCAGCCCCGCACCACGAGAGATGCCATGACCGCCGCCGGATACGTCACCGACGTCGCCTATATCCCGGGCTTCTACCCCCACCTGTCGCCCGTGGCCATGCGTCACGTCGCGGCGCTCAACGGCGTGCTTCCCCCCCGGACCGATGCCGGCTTCCGCGTTCTCGAACTGGGCTGTGGCCTCGGCCGCTCGCTCACGACGCTCGCCGCGGCGAACCCGCGGGGCGAGTTCGTCGGCGTGGACGTCAACCCCGAGCACACGGCGGCGGTCACCCGCGACATCGCCGCCGGCGGCCTCGGCAACTGCCGCATCGTGACAGCCGACTTCGGCCACCTGCCGGACGATCTGGGCACCTTCGATTTCCTGTCGCTGCACGGCGTCTACAGCTGGGTCGCGCCGAGCGTCCGCGAGGAGGTGATCGCGATCGCCCGCGAGCGGCTCAATCCCGGCGGCCTGCTGCTGGTCAGCTACAACGCGATGCCGGGCTGGGCACACCTGCAGCCGATCCGCGGCATCCTCCAGCACTATGCCTCGCTGCGGCAGGGGGACAGCATGCAGCGGATTCGTGACGCCCTCGCCTACGTGGTTTTCCTGCGGGACAACCATGCCAAGTACTTCGACGACAACCCCCGGGCCGCGGCCTACGTCGATGCCCTGCGGCAGCAGGATCCGCGCTACCTCGCCCACGAATACCTCAACGAGCACTGGACCAGCTTCTACTTTTCGGAGGTGGCCGACGCCTTCGGCACGGCGGGGCTCTCGTTCACCGGCAGCCTGCCGGTGCACACGAACTTCTGGGACCTGTGCGTGCGGCCCGAGTTCCAGGAGCTCTTCCGCACCACGACGAACCGGCTCGTGACCGAGTCGCACAAGGACTTCTGCGCCAACACGGCGTTCCGCTGGGACCTCTACGCGAAGGCGCCGCGGAGGCTCGACGGCCCCGAGGCACGGCTCCGCGAGGTCGACGACCTGCACTACGTGCTGACCAGGCCGGGCACGAAGCTCCCCTTCGAGGCGAACCTCGGCGTCGTGACCTCGACGGTGCAGGGACCGCTCTACGAGACGCTGATCGACCTGCTCGGCACGCGCAGCATGCGTCTCTCCGACGTCGTCGCCTCGGAGCGGCTGCGCGGCACGGCCCCGGCCGACGTCATCCGGGCCGTCGACGCCGGCGTGGCCATGGGGCTCTTCGATGTGACCTCGGCGCCGGTCGGGCCGCACGTCGGCGGACCGAAGTCCGGACCGTCGGCCGGACTGTCAGCCGGATGCTCCGTGCCGCACGCCTTCAACCGCGCTCTGCTCGCCGCCGATGCCCTCGGGGGCAGGCCCCTCTCGCTGGCGAGCGAGCTGACGGGGACGGGACATGCGATCGGCGACCTCGACGCCGCGATCCTGCACGAGCTCGTCGAGCGGGGCCGGGACGGCCTCGCCGACCGCGTCGCGGCCCGGCTGGAGTCAGCAGGCCGCACGCTCCTTCAAGACGGCAAGCCGCTGGAGCGTGCCGAAGACCGACGCAGGATGGTCGAGGCGGCCTGCGACGCCTTCGTCACCTCCAGCCTTCCGCAGATCATCCGCCTCGGCATCGTCACGGGATGATGCGTGTCGACGTCCGCCGCGGCGGATGACTGTATCCACAGCCTGCCAGGCCGAGCCCCGGTGGTCACCTGACCGGGACGAGGGGCGGCGCCGAAGGGGGCGGCTGCACTGGAATGGGCTGCGCTGGGATGGGCTGCGCTGGGATGGGCGGCGCTGGCGCCGGCTGTACCGGGACGGGCTGCGCTGGTGCAGGCTGCAATGGCGCCGGCTGCGGCTGCACCGCGACCGGCAGCGGGCCGGCCGGCTGCAGGGGCATGGGCACCGGCTGCCCGGGCTGGGGGAATCCAGGCGCCGGCTGCGACACCGTGGAGATCGGCGGGAAGCCGGTGTTCGGCACGGCGGCCTGCGTCACCAGCGCCCGCGAACGATAGTTCAGGTCGTCGACGAGCTGCTGCACCTCCGGGCGGATGCCGATGCCGCGGCTCTGGAAGACGTCGGCGGGCGTCACGCCGAATCGGCCGTAGAGCATCGAGTTGGCGTTGTTGTCGACCGACAGGTCCGCGCCGCCGAGCGAGACCCCCAGGAACAGCCCCCGGCTGCGGGCGTAGGAGTAGATCTCCGCCCCGAGCCTGGCGTCGGTGCCGGCGTTGGCCTGCACGCCGACGGGCCCCGCGGCGACCGACGCGTCGGCGCCGAGCGTGACCTTCTGGCCCTGCAGCACGCCGTTGAGACTCCGCGGCGTGGCGAACACGAGCAGGATGTCGGCCGACTGCACTCCCGCCTGGAATCCGAGGCTACCGCCGCCCATCGTCACCATCACGGGCGGGCTCCAGGTGCGGTCGGGGTTGCGGACGTGCAGCACACCCCGGCCGAAGTTCACGCCGAGGATGAAGCCCCCCTTGATCATGTTCGGGAAGATGGCGACGCCCTCCGCCTTCTCGAGCATGGTCGTGGGCAGCGACTGGTTCGGATTGGCGAAGAACTGGTCGAGCGACTCGCGGGCGGTCGCGACCGTCTGCACCTCCTGCTGCTGGCCGAGGGCGACCACGGGGTCGGCGGCGACGAGCCCCGCCGCGCACAGGCACACCACTCCCAACACGTTCCTCGCAGTCGCCGTTCGCATGAGGCATCCCTTTCGGCAGATGGATCAGAGCCGGGAGGGTATGCGGCCGGTGCCGTCGCGGTCGACGGCAATTTCGCTGGCGAAAACCGGCCCTTGCCGCGGGAAACGGGCGGGGCGACGCATCCGCCGGCCTCGGTCGGCGTCCACGGATGGCCAGCCGCGTGGGGCTGCTTCGCCCGAGGCCCGTCGCCTGACGTTCGCTCCGTGCCCGCCCGAGCCGCGGATCACAGCCGCGAGTGCGCCTCGAGGAGCAGTTGCTCCGTCTCCTCCCAGCCGATGCAGCCGTCGGTGACCGACACGCCGTACTGGAGCCGGCTGCGGTCGCTGCAGACCGGCTGGTTGCCGGGATGGATGTTGCTCTCGAGCATCATGCCCACGATCGAGCGGTCGCCCGCCACCCGCTGGGCGAGCACGTCGCGCCACACGACCGACTGGCGGCGGTGGTCCTTGCCGGAGTTCGCGTGGCTGCAGTCCACGATCACGCAGGCGGGCAGGCCGGCGGCCTCCAGCTTCGTGCGGGCCTCGTGGAGGATCTCGGGTGCGTAGTTGGAGCCGCTGCGGCCGCCACGGAGCATCAGCACGCCCCAGGGATTGCCGGCGGTGGAAACGACGCAGGTGCCGCCTTCGTTGTCGATGCCGAGGAAGCTGTGCGCGGCACGGGCCGACTGCATCGCGTCGACGGCGGCCTGGAGCGAGCCGTCGGTCGAGTTCTTGAACCCGACCGGCATCGACAGGCCGCTGGCCATCTGGCGATGCGTGGGCGACTCGGTGGTGCGGGCGCCGATCGCCCCCAGCACGATCGTGTCGGCGATGTACTGCGGCGTGATCGGCTCGAGGAACTCGGTCGCGGTGGGCAGCCCCATCCGTGCGAGGTCGATGAGCAGTCCGCGGGCCAGCCGCAGGCCCGTGCCCACGTCGAACGAATCGTCGAGGTGCGGGTCGTTGATGAGCCCCTTCCAGCCCACGGTGGTCCGCGGCTTCTCGAAATAGACCCGCATCACGACGAGCAGCCGGTCGCCGACCTGCTCCGCGAGCCGCAGCAGCCGCGCGGCGTAGTCGCGGGCCGCGTCGAGGTCGTGGATCGAGCAGGGCCCGACGATCGCCATCAGCCGGGCATCCTCGCCGGCGAGCACGCGCTCGACGGCCTGCCTGCCCTCCACGATCGTCCGCGTGGCGGCGGCGTCGAGCGGCAGCAGCGCCGAGAGCCGCGCCGGGGGCACGAGCGGCTCGAGGCTGCGGATCCGGAGGTTCGACGTTGACGGCACGGTGGCCGGGCGGGCGCTGGCTGAAGAGTGCATCCTCCTACTCTACACCACGTCGGGGCGGCGGCACCGCGGCCCGCGGCGGGGCCGCTGCGGCCGGCGGCAATTTCGCCCGCGGCGTGAAATCGCGGTCCAGACTTGTTGGCTCGCCGTTGCAGGATCACCCGCCCCCCTTTCGGGACAGCCCGCCGATGCCGACCCGCCGACGCAGCCCGATCGGTCGGCAGCGCAGACTGCACCACCGCGTGTACGTGGTCGAACTGGCGCCCGCGGTCCGGCGGATGTCCCGCTTTCGCCGGCAGAATCCGCAGGCACGGTACGACGCGACCTGCCTGTACGTGGGCTCGACAGGGCTCGATCCGGAGGCCCGGTTCGAGAACCACCTCCGGGGGCACAAGGGCTGCCCGCTCGTGCGGATCTACGGCGTGCGGCTGCGGCCCGACCTCTACGCCGATTTCCCGACGATGACGTGGGAGGACGCGGTCGCCACCGAGGTCGCGTGGGCGCAGGAGCTCCGCGAACTCCGGTACGCCGTCTACCAGCACTGACCACCGGCACCCACCGCCGGCACCCACCGCCGGCACCCACCGCCGGCACTGACCGCCGGCCACGCGACAGCCCGACCGGCCCGCCGCGCCGCCCCGGCGGGCCACCGACCGTGACTTTCCCGCCGAGACCGCACGGTCATTTGACCGGTCGCGGCGCGGCTGCTTCAATCCGCTCCGGACGGGCCATGGACGTGACGGCCGCAGGGTCCGCGACTCGCCACGGTCGGGCTGGCACAGGCCGGCCAACCGGGCCGGCAGACGCACGGGAAGGAGATCCAAGCGTGACACGGCACATCTTCGTCACCGGCGGCGTGGTCAGCTCGCTGGGCAAGGGTCTCACGAGCGCCTCGATCGGCATGCTGCTCGAGTCCCGCGGCCTGCGGGTCAAGATGCAGAAGCTCGATCCCTACATCAACGTCGACCCGGGCACGATGAGCCCCTACCAGCACGGCGAGGTGTACGTCCTTGACGACGGCAGCGAGACCGACCTGGATCTCGGCCACTACGAGCGGTTCACCTCCACGCCGCTCACCCGCCGGAGCAACTACACGACGGGCCAGATCTACCTCTCGGTGATCAACAAGGAACGCCGCGGTGAGTTCCTCGGCAAGACGGTGCAGGTGATCCCGCACGTCACCAACGAGATCAAGGAGGTGATCGCCGGACTCGCCGACGCCGACACCGACGTCGTGATCACCGAGATCGGCGGCACCGTGGGCGACATCGAGAGCCTGCCGTTTCTCGAGGCCATCCGGCAGTTCCCGCTCGACGTCGGCCGTGAGAACTGCATGTTCATCCACCTCACGCTCGTGCCCTACCTCAAGGCCGCCGGCGAGCTGAAGACCAAGCCCACGCAGCACTCGGTCGGCCTGCTGCGGCAGATCGGCATCCAGCCCGACGTGCTGGTCTGCCGCACGGAGCGGGCCCTCGACATCTCCGACCGCGAGAAGATCGCGCTGTTCTGCAACGTACCGCTCGACGCCGTGATCGAGGAGCGAGACAAGGACTTCTCGATCTACGAGGTGCCGCTCTCGCTGCAGTCCAACCGGATCGACGACATCGTGCTCAAGCGGTTCGGCCTGCAGGCGGGCTCGGCCGACCTCGAGCAGTGGCATGACCTGCTCCACCGCCTGCGCAATCCGGAGCACGAGGTGTCGATCGCGCTGGTCGGCAAGTACGCCGAGCATCGCGACGCCTACAAGAGCATCTACGAGGCGCTCGACCACGGCGGCATCGCCCACCGCACCCAGGTCCGCGTCCAGCCGATCAAGAGCGAGGACATCGAGCGGGAGGGGGCGGAGCGGCTGCTCGCCGGCTTCGACGGGCTGCTCGTGCCCGGTGGCTTCGGCGAGCGCGGGATCGAGGGCAAGGTGGAGGCGATCGGCTTCGCGCGGGAGCGCAGGTTGCCGTTCCTCGGCATCTGCCTGGGCATGCAGTGCGCCGTCATCGACGTCGCGCGGAACTGCGCCGGCCTCGCCGGGGCCCACTCCACGGAATTCGCCCGCGACACCCCCTATCCTGTCATCTGCCTGATGGAGGAGCAGCGGGGCGTGCAGGAGAAGGGGGGCACGATGCGGCTCGGCGCCCAGCCCGCCGTGCTCGCCGAGGGCACGAAGTCGGCCGCGGCCTACGGCCGCCCGCGGATCTCCGAGCGGCACCGGCATCGCTACGAGTTCAACCCGAAGTATCGTGCCGAGCTCGAGCGGGCTGGCCTGGTGATCGCGGGCACGAGCCCTGACGGTTCGCTCGTCGAGATCGTGGAACTCGCCGACCACCCCTGGTTCGTGGCGGTGCAGTTCCATCCGGAATTCAAGAGCAAGCCCACGGCCGCGCATCCCCTGTTCGCCGGCCTCGTGGCCGCAGCGGTCGAGCGGCACGCCGGCAGCGCCTGGGTTGCCGAGGTTTGAGCTCGCCGAGGTCTGAGGAGCACCGCATGGCAGCAGCCGATCACGACATGACCGACGGACCCGACGCCGGCGTCGGCCAGCCTCCCGCGACGTTCGAGTTCCTCATCCATACGCTTTTCACGCAGGCCCTCATGGCGCTGGGCCGCATCCCGAATCCCATCACGAAGCAGTCGCACCGCAACCTGCCGACGGCGCGGCACTTCATCGACACGCTGGGGATGCTCGAGCAGAAGACGACCGGCAACCTCACGGAGGATGAGCGGCGGCTGCTCGAGGAGCTGCAGCACCAGTTGCGGATGATGTTCATGGCCGCGCAGGAGGGCGACCGGACGGAATCCGGGCCATCATGACAGCGTCCATCCTCGACGGCCGCGCCCTGGCATCACGCATCGAGGAATCGCTGCGGGGAGAGGTCGGCACCTTCTCGTCCATGTTCCGGCGGCCACCGCGGCTGGTGGTCGTGCTCGTCGGCGATCTCGCCGCGAGCGGCTCCTACGTGAAGAGCAAGGCCGCCGCCGCCGCCCGTGTGGGCATCGATTCCGAGGTGATCCGCGTGCCCGCGACCGCGACGACAGCGGATCTCGTGGCCCTCGTCGCCGCGATCGCCCGCGACGCGCACGGGCCGGCGGACGGCATCCTCGTGCAGCTCCCGCTGCCCGATCACGTCGACGCCGTCGCGGTGCTCGACGCCGTCCCGCCCGACCGCGATGTCGACGGCTTCCATCCCGTGAACGCCGGGCTGCTCTCGCAGGGCCGTCCGCGGTTCATCCCCTGCACCGCCGCCGGCGTGCAACGGATGCTGATCGACGCCGGCATCGAGACCGCCGGACGGCACGCCGTGATCATCGGCCGCAGCGACATCGTCGGCAAGCCGCTGGCGCTGCTGCTGGCGTCCCGGGGCCGGGGCGGCGACGCGACGGTGACGCTCTGCCACAGCCGCTCGGCCGATCTCTCTCAGATCACACGACAGGCCGACATCCTGGTGGCCGCCGTCGGCCGCCCGGGACTGGTCACCGCCGACATGGTGAAGCCCGGCGCCGCCGTGATCGACGTCGGCATCAACCGCGTCGCGGGGCCGGACGGGGCCGGCAGGCTCGTGGGCGACGTCGACTACGACGGCGTCCGCGGAGTGGCCGGCTGGATCTCGCCGGTGCCGGGGGGCGTGGGGCCCCTGACGGTGGCGATGCTGCTGGCCAACACGCTCCTGGCCGCGGAACTTCGCGGTGGCGGCGGGTGAAACCTCGCCTTGCCCGCCCGAAACGCGATCCGTATCCTCCCCGCCCGCACGGAGCCGCGCACCGGGAAGAACCTCCCAGGCTGCCGGCCCGCCGCATCCCCCCCGTGCGGTCCTCGACGACCGCCGTGTGGGGTGGCCATCGAGTCCATTCCGATCACCTCGGGGTCCGCGCCCCGAGGCCTGCCGCAGACACCGGTCCATGACGCACTTCCTCCGAGCCCTCCGTGACGCGTCCAGAAACTGGCCGCTGCTCGTCGCGGCGGTGCTCTGCTCGACGGGCGTGGCGGCGCTGTGGGGGGCGAACATCGCCGCCCTGTTCCCCGTCATCGAGGTGACGCTCAACGGGGAGTCGCTGCAGGCGTGGAACGCCCGGCGGCTCACCGCCGCCGAGGCCCGCGTGGCCGACACCGACGCACAGGTCGCGGAACTCGAGGCGCACCTCGCCGCCGGTTCCCTGGCCACCGAGGCCGCCGCCGGCGCCCGAACCCGCATCGATCGGCTGGCCCTCCAGCGCCACGCCGACGAGGGGCTCGTCCGCTCGTCGCGGCTGCTGGCCCCTTGGATCGACCGGCTGCTGCCGACCGACCCGTTCCGCACGGTGCTCATGGTGGTGGGGCTGATCGTCGTCAGCACCTTCCTCAAGCACGTGCTCCTGCTCATCAGCACGCTCCTCGTCGGCTGGGTGGCGATGAACGTCAGCCGCAGCCTGCGGATGCAGGTCTTCGACAAGGCGCTCGCCCTCGACCGCGCGCAATTCATGCGGCACGGCTCCGCCGGCTTCATGTCGCAGCTGACGCACACCTCCGACATGCTCGCCAGCGGCATCACCGCCGTCTACGGCGGCGCGGTGACGGAGCCGCTCAAGATCGCCGCCTGCCTCACGGGCGCCTTCTGCATCTCCTGGCAGCTGACGCTGGCCTGCCTCACGCTCGCGCCGCTCGTCGGCTTCCTGATGGTCTGGCTCAACCGACGGATCCGCGGCATCTCCAAGCACCTGCTGGCCCGGTCGAAGGGCTTCCACCACGTGCTGCTCGAGACGCTCAACAACGTGCTCACTGTGCAGGCCTACACGATGGAGGACTTCGAGCGGCGGAGGTTCCGCGACTGCACGCAGGACATGCTCCGCACCGGCATGTGGCACACCTTCTACGCCGCGCTCGCCAACCCGATCACCGAGATTCTCGGCATCGGCATGGTGGCCACGTCGATCGCCGTCGGGGCCTGGCTGGTGATCAACCAGGAGACGCACATCTTCGGCATCACCATGACGGACAGGCCCATGACCGTGCCGGGGATCATGGTCTTTTTCGGCATGCTCATCGGCGCGAGCGACCCGGTCCGCAAGCTGTCGGGAGTGCTCACCGGCTTCAACGTCGGCATCGTCGGCGCCCAGGCGCTCTACCCGCTGCTCGACACCCCGTCGAAGCTCGCCGATCCCGCCGTGCCGCGGGCGGCCCCCTCGCCCCACCGCGAGATCCGACTGCGGGATGTCTCCTTCAGCTACGACGGGATCGACACGGTCGTGCGGGACGTGAACGTGTCGATCGCGTTCGGCGAGCGGGTGGCGATCGTCGGGCCCAACGGCGGCGGCAAGAGCACGCTCGTGAACCTCGTCTGCCGGTTCTACGACCCGACCGCCGGCCAGGTGCTGCTCGACGGCATCCCGCTCACCGAGATGGCGCTGCACGACGTGCGTCGTCGGATCGCGATCGTGACCCAGCAGACCGAGCTGTTCAACGAGTCGATCCTCTACAACATCCGCTACGGCCGCTGGGACGCGACGGAGGAGGAGATCGTGGCCGCCGCCCGGCAGGCACACGCGCACGAGTTCATCTCCGACTTTCCCGACGGCTACCGGACGATGGTGGGGCCGAACGGCTTCCGCCTCTCCGGCGGCCAGCGGCAGCGGATCGCGCTGGCCCGGGCGATCCTGCGCGGCGCCGAAATCCTCGTGCTCGACGAGGCCACCAGCCAGATCGACGCCGAGAGCGAGCGGCTGATCCACGAGTCGCTGGCCCGCTACGTCGAGAACCGCACGGTGATCATGATCACCCACCGGGCCAGCACCCTGGCGCTGGCCGATTCGATCCTCCAGGTCGAGCACGGCCGGGTCACGAAGGTGCCGGCTGCGCAGCACCGCGCCGCCTGAGCGCTGCAGGGTCGAAGGCTTCCGCCCCCGCGTCAGCCGCCGAGCCGGGCGTCCCACCGGGCCGCATCCCGCGGCTCGTAGCGGCCCAGCTCGAAGCTGTCCCGCACGACGGCGCGGACCGCCCGAAGGTCGACGGCGCCGCCCTTGGCGAGCAGCTGCACGAGGAGGTTGCCGATGGCGGTGGCCTCCACGGGTCCGGCCACCACGGTGCGGTTGGTGGCGTCGGCGATCATCTGGCACAACAGCGCGTTCTTCACGCCGCCGCCCACGACGTGGACGCGGCCGATCCGCCGCCCCACCAGGACGTCGAGCTCGAGGATCGTCCGACGGACGGCAGCCGCCACGCTCTCGAGCGCCGCCCGCACGACCGCCGCCGTCGTCTCCGGCACCGGCTCGCCCGTCGCCCGCGCCAGGCTGCGGATCGCCTCCGGCATGTCGGGGGGCGCGACGAGCGACGGGTCGTTGGGGTCGACGAGCGTCACGAGCGGCGCGGCCTCGGCCGCCAGGCCGGTCAGCTGATCCCAGCTCCACTCCTTGCCCGCCCGCTGCCAGCTCGCCCGGCATTGCTGCACCAGCCACAGCCCGCAGACGTTCTTGAGCAGGCGGGTCGTGCCGCCGATGCCCGCCTCGTTGGTGAAGTTGCGGGCGAGGCACTGCGGCGTGACGAGGGGCCGGTCGAGCTCCGCCCCCACCAGGGCCCAGGTTCCCAGGCTGACGTAGCACCAGTCAGGCCGGCTGCTCGGCGGCTCGGCGGCGGGCACGGCCGCCACGGCGCTGGCCGTGTCGTGCGTGCCCGGCACCACCACCCGCACGCCCGAGAGCCCCGTCTCCGCCGCCACCTCGGGCCGCAGCGGGCCCAGGTCGGCGCCCGGCTCCACGATCGCCCCGAAGGCGTGCCGCGGCAGTCCGAACCGCTCGAGCAGGGAAAACGCCCAGCCGCCGCGCTGCGGATCGAAGCACTGCGACGTGGAGGCGTTGGTCCGCTCGTTGGACCTTTCTCCGCAGAGCAGCCAGTGGAAGAGGTCGGGCATCATCAACAGCCTGTCGGCCGACGACAACACGGTCGGATGCCGCTTCTTCAGGGCCAGGAGCTGGTAGAGCGAGTTGATCTCCATGAACTGCAGCCCGGTGGCGGCGAAGATCTCGTCGCGGGGCACGATCTTTTCCGCCGCGGCGATCATGCCGCGGGTGCGGGCGTCGCGATAGCAGACCGGGTTTGCGAGCAGGGCGTCGTCCGCGGTCACGAACGAGAAGTCGACGCCCCAGGTGTCGACGCCGACGCTCGACACCGCCCTGCCGTGCCGGGCCGCTGCGGCCCGCAGGCCGACCAGCACCTCCTGCCACAGCCGCACGAGGTCCCACACCAGTTCGCCGCCCATCATGACGGGGCCGTTTTCGAAGCGGTGGATCTCGTCCAGTTCGAGGATCCGGCCGTCATAGCCCCCCGCAACCACCCGCCCACCCGACGCCCCCAGGTCGATCGCCAGCGCCACGGACCGCGTCATAATCCTGAGCCCTCTCCTCGACCTCGTGGGACAATCCGCCGCGTGCCGACGCGGCCGCTGCCATTGTTCCCTTTTTCCCGGCGGATACGAGGGGGCGTTCGGACCGCCGGCGCGTCCTGAAAATGGGCGAGTTGCAGGCCTGCCCTGCGAGCCCCCGAGTCCCGCGGCCGGCAGGGTCGATAAATCGGTCCGGAACGCCTATCGTTACCTAGACAGTCCTCGATTCCAGCCTCTGTTTCAGGCGATCCGCCGGAACCACGCCTCACTCCGGCTCCCGCCGGAAGCTTCGTCCATGGGTTCGAACGCCGCTGACACCGCGCCCGCCATGCCGTCCCAGGACGTGCAGGACGAACTCGCCCGTGCCAGCGAGGCCCTCGAGACCGCCGACCCCGCCGACATCGTCCGCTGGGCCGCCGACCGCTACGGCAACCGGCTGACGATGGCGACCGCCTTCGGACCGGAGGGCTGCCTCATCATCCACTGGCTGGCGACGATCGCCCCGAAGACGTTCGTCTTCAACCTCGAGACCGGCTACCAGTTCGCTGAGACGCTCGAACTGCGGGACCGCATCGCCAGGCGGTACGGCATCGAGGTCTCCCTGGAACGTCCCGACCTCTCCGTGGAGGACTACGAGCGGCTGCACGGCGGCCCGCTCCACGGCACCGATCCCAATCGCTGCTGCGCCGACCGGAAGATCGCCGTCATCCGGCGTGTGCTGACCAGGTTCGACGCCTGGATGAGCGGCATCCGCCGCGATCAGAGCGCCGACAGGTCAATCGCCCCGATCGTCGGCTGGGACCGCAAGTTCGGCGTGGTCAAGATCTCACCGCTGGCGAACTGGACGAAGGCCAGGGTCTGGGAGGCGATCGTCCGCGAGGACATCCCCTACAACCCGCTGCACGACCAGGGCTACATGTCGATCGGCTGCTGGCCGTGCACGCGGCAGGTCACGTTCGGCGAGGACGAACGGGCGGGCCGCTGGAGCGGCACGGCCAAGACGGAGTGCGGCCTCCACTCGCGCGATCACTGACGGCCGTCGCACGTCGCCGCCGGGCCGGCAGAAGTCTCCTCGCGGGATGATTTCGCGCGAGCTTCGATGGCAGCACTCGCGTCTTGGACATGCGAAATCCTCCAAGCTCGTCGAGCTTCCGCCGATCCCGGCTCGCCGTTTCCCTATTCCAGCGGATCGTCGCTGCAACGAAATCGGATGCGCTCTAGCTGGCTGTGGAAAAAGCCCTCCCTAGCCTTTTTCCACGAGGGCGAGCGGCGAAAAAGCCGAGGTTTTTCGGCGCTCACTGCCGCCGCCTCCAGCGGCGGATGACTTTATCCACGGCCTCCTAGCTGCTGCCGAGCAGGCTTTCGAGCACGCCGCTCACGTCGTCGGTCCGCAGCGGCACCTCGACCAGCTTTCGCCGGTCGTCGACGCGGGCCCGGGCGGCCAGATCCTGCCGCTGCTCGTCGACCAGCAGGACGGCGGGAACGTTTCGCAGGAATTCGTCGTGGGCGAGCGAGTTGAAGACGTCGATGCCCTCCTCGCCGACCGAGGCCACGTTGATGAGCAGGCAGTCAGCCACAGGGGGCTTGGCGGAGCAGCAGGCCACGGCCCGATCCGGGTTCTCGGTCAACAGCACCTTGTAGCCCAGTTTGCGGAAGAACTCGCGGAGCGGCGCCTGCTCGGGCGACGCCGTCGCCACCAGGATCAGCGTGCCCTTCGTGGCGGCCGGCGCCGAGGCAGCCGCGGCCGCGGCCGCGGCCGCGGCCGCGCGGGCGGGGGCGGGGGCCGCGGCCGGCGCGGCACCGCCGGTGGTGCCGGCCTCCGCGGCGCCACCCGCGTGGCGCGCGATCAGGTGCTCGAGCGACCGGCGGACCTCCATCATGGTCTGCCAGCGTTCCTTGGGATCGAGCTGCATCATCTTGGAGACCCAATCGACCACGTCCCTCGGCAGATGCGACGCCCGGGCGGCGAGGGGCTCCACGCTGGTGAAACGCTTCGGGTCGGCGCGGACGGTGCGGTCGCGTGACTCGACCAATGCCGACGAGCCCGACAGCGCCAGGTAGGCGATCGTGCCCAGAAAGTAGATGTCGCTGCGGACCGAGTCATCCTTGAGGCCGGCGATGTTCTCGATCGCGGCGTAGTCGACGGTGCGCGGCGGGCCCATCCGGCGCACCGCCTTGCTGCTGCCGGCGGTGTCGCCGCCCGCCAGACCGAAGTCGACGAGCTTCGCATCGCCCGTGAAGGAGATCAGCACGTTGGAGGCCTTGAGGTCGCGATGGGTCACGCCCTTGCGATGCGCATAGTCCAGCCCGTCCACGATCTGGTGGATCAGCCCCAGGGCCCGCTGTAGATCGATGGCGCCGCGGATCCGCACCAGCTCGCGCAACGTCTGCCCCTCCACGAACTCCATCGTGATGTAGCTGGTGTTGTTCTCGCGGCCCACTTCCTCGATGGCGACGATGTTTGGGTGCCGCAGCAGTTTGCCGACCTCACCCTCGCGCTGGAACGACTTGCACTTCTCCTCATCGGAGCTGAACCGGGACCGCAGCACCTTCACGGCGAGGATCCGCCCGCTGTCGGCGTGCATCGCGCGATACACCCGCGAGAACGACCCGGCACCGACCTGGTAGAGGATCTTCGCCCGGCCGTAGAAAAACCCCTGCTGCTCGCCGCGCATCAGGCGGTCGAGCTGGTAGCTCGTGAGCAGCTCCCGCCGCAGCAGCGCGGCGCCGAGATCCTTCGCCGGGACGTTGCGGCCGCCGAGCTCGCTCCACACCGCGTCGAGCTGCGACTGCTGCACGAGCTCCAGCTGCTCGCACCGCTGCGCCAGGTCATCGGCCGTCGACGGCTTCATGGGAGTGACAGGGGCCGGGTGGAGGCGGGACCGCGGCGAACACCGGGTGGATGGCCGCTCCTTGTGGGGGGGTGAAGGGCGACGAAAGCCACACGGCCAACGCCCTGAGGGCGCCCGCCATGGCTTCTACGTTCATCATAGCTGAATGTTTGCGGCGGATTCTCCCTGCCGTGGCTGTTTTTTCAGGCACAAACGGCCCCCGCCCGTGGCCGGCGAGGCTGCCGAACCGCCGCCCTCTTCCCGTCCACCGCCCGCGGGAAACAACGTCGAAACGTCGATTTTCTCAGGCATTTTTCCCATCGAGGAGGGTTTTTCCGGCCCTCCCGACCTGGACGCTCTGCTCGGGACGCTCTGGAGCCCCGGAGGCCTCAACTGCTACAAGCCCCCGCCCGGATGCCCGCGTCCGCCCCTCCAGCCCCAGCAGCGACTCGCCATGCCCGGGCAGCCCCCGCCTCCGCCGCATCATCGCCTCGCCATGCCGCTCGTGGCGGCCGTGGCCTGCTGCCTCGCGCTGGCCACCGCGGCGGCCTGCGGCGCCGCGGAAATCGACGCCGGCTTCGAGCAGGGGGCGATCGGCTGGAGCATCGTCGACGCCGACTGCCGGCCGCGCGTTTCCCGTCACGCGGTGGAGCAGGAGGCGGCGCACCGCGGAAGCGGCGGCGAGCACGTCGTGATCGAGGCAGCCACTGGCACCACGCTGCGGCTGCAGTTTCCCGTCGGTGCCGCCAGAGTGATCGACGAGTTCCACGCCGCCGTGTGGGTGCGGGCGAATCGCCCCGGCCTGCGGCTCGCCGCCCGCGTGGTCCTGCCCGGCTTTCCCGCGGCCCGCACCGGACGGCCCGTCGAACTGCTCGTCCCCGGCGGGACGTCGCACGGCGCCGATCGCTGGGAGCTCGTGGAGATTCGTGACATCGCGGCCACGCTCGACCGGCAGCTCGCCGCGATCCGTGCCCAGCACGGCACCGGCGGATCGACCGCGGGCGCGATCGTGACCCACGTCGTGCTCGACGCCTATTCGGGGCCCGGCTTGTACGACCTGGCCATCGACGACCTGAAGGTGGAGGGCATCGTCGAGTCCGGAGGCGGCGCCGTGCGGGACGCCGCGGTGCGGCCCGCGGCGCTGACCGAGCCCGGTGAGCCCGCCGGGCTCGCGGCCGCCGAACCGCAGGCGGCGCTCGCCCGGGGCGTGCTCGAAGTGGGTGGCCGGCCGTTCTTCCCACGGTCGATCGATCACAACGGCGAGCCGCTCGACCTGCTCGCCCGCCTCGGTTTCAACTGCGTGCGGCTGTCCTCCCCGGCCTCCGCCGACCTCCTGGCCGAGGCGCGCCGGGCGGGCGTCTGGCTGATCTGCCCGCCGCCCGAACTGCCCGACGTCGACATCCGCGACCCGGAGTCCCTGCCGACGTTCTCCGCCCGCTGGGATCGGGTGCTCTTCTGGGACATGGGGGCGGGGCTCTCCGAGGCCGATGCCGCCACGCTCGCCGAACGCGGGCGGCGGGTGCGCACCTGCGACAGCCGCAGCGGCCGGCCTCTGATCGCCACCGCGGACTCCGGCCTGCGGACGGTGTCGAGGCACGTCGACATGATGGTCGCCCGCAGGACGGTGCTCGGCACCAGCCTCGAACTGGCCGACTACCTTTCGTGGCTGCGGGAGCGGCCCCGGCTCGCGCGGCCCGGAACGCCGTTCCTCGCCGCCCTTTCCACGGAGGTGGACTCCAGGACGGCGCGGCAGGCCGCCGCGCTGTCGGGCATCGGCGGGCAGGGCCTGGCGGTCGATCCTGAGAGCCTGTGCCTCGCCGCCTTTTCCGCCGTGGCCGCCGGCACCCGCGGCATTCTCTTCTCGTCGGCCCACCGGCTGGACGGCGATGATCGCGAGTCCCGGGCCCGCGCGGCGGCGTGCCAGGGGATGAACCTCGACCTGCGGCTGCTCGAGCCCTGGGGCGCGGCGGGGCGGTTCTCCGTCCAGGCGCAGTCCAGCGACCCGGAAGTGCAGGCGGTCGTGCTGGAGGCGTCGCGGGCGCGGCTGCTGCTGGCCTGGCGGTGCGTCCAGGGATCCCAGGTCGTGGCCAGGCACTACCACGGCGACATCCCGCGGGATTCACAGCCGCTCACGCTTCTCGTGCCCGGCGTGCCGGAGGCGCATCAGGCCTGGGAGGTCGCGGCGGGCGGCCTGCGGCCGCTGCGGCACAAGCGGGTGACCGGCGGCATCTCGCTCACGCTCGAGTCGTTCCATGCACACTCGATGGTGCTGCTCAGCGGCGATCCGGGAGTCACGGCACACCTGCAGGAGCGCGTCCGCGAACTCGCACCGCTCACCCTGGCATCCGCACGGGCGCTGGCCGACGTCGCGCTCGCCGACGACGCCAGCCTGCTCGGCCGCCTGCCCCCCGCGGCGCTCGGCACGCTCCCGGTGGCGGCGATGCTCGTGGAGGCGCAGCGGAGCGTCCAGATGGCGGCGTCGGCCGCCGATGCTGCACAGGCGATCGGGGCGCTCGATCGCGGCGCCGCCGTCGCCGGCCAGGTGCAGCGGCTGGCATGGGAGCGCGGCGTGCTCGCCACGGGCTCGATGGTCGCCAGCCCGCTGTCGACGTCCGACGCCACGCTCGCGGAGCACTGGCGATTCATCGAGGCGCTGGCCGCCACCAGCCCGGGCGAGGAGCTGCTGCCGGGCGGAGGCATGGAACGGATCGAGGATCTCGCGGGCAACGGCTGGAGGCACTTCGCGCTCTCGCAGGAGGAGATCGGCACCGCGGTGGAGATCGACCGGGCGCAGCCCGCCGCGGGCCGCGGCAGTCTCACGATCCGCGCCGAGCCGAGCAAGGACACCGAGCCGCCGGTCGTCGTCGAGACACCGCCGGTCTGGGTCACCACGCCCGGCGTGCGCGTCCCCACCGGAAAGCTGCTGCAGATCCAGGCGCGGGTGTGGGTGCCAGCGCCGATCAAGGGGAGCGTCGACGGCCTGCTGGTCTTCGATTCACTCGGCGGCCCGGCGCTCGCCGAGCGGATCGGAGCGACGGGAGCCTGGCGCAGGCTCGTGCTCTACAGGATCGCGCCGCCGGACGCGGTCGACGAGCCGCTCACCGTGACGTTCGCGCTCACCGGGATCGGCGAGGCGCGGATCGACGACGTCTCGGTCCGCGTGCTGGAGCGGGGCGTCCCCGGCATTCCCGCCGCCCTCGTCTCGGCGCCTGCGGCCGCCCCGGCGACGGGCTTCCCCGGGCCGGGCGACCTGCTCGCAGCCCCGGCCGGAGCCATGCCGCAACACATGCCCCCCGGCCTGCCGGCCCCCGATACCGCGGCTGCTCCCGCGACTCCAGCTGCTCCCCTCACTCCAGCCACTCCCGCCGCGCCGGCGACGGCCCCGGCCACTGCCGGCCAGGCGGCGCAGCCTCAGACCGGCCAGCAGTGGCCCGGCATGAGCCTCGAATGGCCGAAGCTGCTCCCGTTCGGCCAGTCACCCAACGCCCCGCCCGCCGGCCCCGGCGGCGGCACGGTCGACCCGTTCAAGCGGGCACGGGCGGCGCAGCCACAGTGAGCCCCGCGGCGCCGTTTCGGACAGCGCTCCGCCCCGACCGCCGCCGCCTGGCAGCGGCGTCGAGGTCGCGAAGGGCGTCGGCGCACAGCTCGGTGAGCTGCCGTTCGTCGAGCCTGGCGACCTCGGAGGCGGGAATCACGCGTCCGAATTCCAGGCGGATCCGCCCCGGACGCGGCAGCAGCCTCGTCCGCGGCCAGCACTCGAACGCCCCGACGATCGCCACGGGCGCGATCGGCACCTCCGCCTTCTTCGCCAGCAGCGCGAAGCCGCTCTTGATCTCGCCGAGCCGGCCGTCCGCCGTCCGCGTGCCCTCGGGAAACACCACGACCGCTGCGCCGCTGCGGAGCCTGCCGATCACGGCTTTCATCGACTTCACGACCGACGCCTCGCGGTCGATCGGCACGGCGTCGAGCGCCGTGATCACGGCGGCGAACGGCTTGAAGCGATAGAGCGAGGCGCGGGCGAGGCTGGAGAGCCTGCGGTCGGCCGCCAGCCCGAGCAGCAGCGGGTCGAGGTGGCTCTGGTGGCTCGACAGCACGAGCAGCCCCCCCCGCCGCGGCAGCGGCTCCGCGAACCTCACCCGGAAGCCGAACACCGCCACGCCGAGCGTGCGGCAGAGCACCCAGAGCGTGTCGTAGAGCCAGCGGCCGGCCGTGCTGAAGGTGCTGCTCATGACGTGCCCCCCGCGTTGGCCCGGGCCTCGACGAGATCGACGAGCCGTTGCACGACCTCCTCCGCCGACAGCCCGTCGGTCTCCAGCAGCACCGCGTCGGCGGCGGCCCGCAGCGCGCCCACGGCCCGCGTGCGGTCGCCGTCGTCGCGTCGGGCCTGCGACTCGAGCACCGTCGCCAGCGTCGACTCCCGGCCGCGGGCGACGTCCTCGTGATGCCGGCGGCGGGCCCGCTCCTCGGGCGACGCGGTCAGAAACACCTTGAGCTCCGCCTGTGGGAAGACGACCGACCCCTGATCGCGGCCCTCCGTGACGACGTCGATGCCCGCGGCCATCCGCCGCTGGATCCGCTTCATTGCGTCCCGCACGGGCGGCGCGTCGGCCACCGGTCTGGTCGCGGCCGTGATCCGCTCGGTGCGAATCTCCTCGGACACGTCGCGGCCGTCGACGACGACGCGGCCGTCCTGGAACTCGATCCGCACCTCCTCGGCGACCGCCGCAACGCAGGCCGCTTCGTCGAGCGGGATGCCCCGTTCGAGCGCCACGAGCGCCACGGCGCGGTACATCGCGCCGGTGTCCATGTAGCACCAGCCGAGGCGGCGGGCCAGCGCGCGTGCGGCGGAGCTCTTGCCCGCACCGGCGGGGCCGTCGAGCGTCACGATCATGGGGAGAATTCCAGGTCGAGGTGCAGCCACTCGTATCGGCGCAGGAAGACGGTGGTGACGCGGCCGTCGACCAGCACCGCGCCCGCGCCGCTACCCGCCGGCAGCACGCGTCCGGCGGCATCGCAGACGACGGCCCGGGCGACACGGTCCCGCCACTCGATCCGGGCCTCGCCGGCGCGGCCATGCGACTCGAGCAGGCCGATCCTGGCGGCCACGAGCAGCCCCGCGTCGTACCGGACCGGACCGACCGTCAGCCGCACGTTCTCCGGCCCGGCGGCCGGCCCGCAGGCACGCTGGGCCGGCGGCGTTGCGGCCAGCAGCGCGAGGGCGGCGTCCCAGGGGCGTTCGAGCCCCACGCCCACCCCCAGCCGGACGCCGGCGGATGGGCCGCCGGATGTCAGGCCGAATGGCAGGATGGAGTCGAGCATGTGGCCTCCGGAGCGGACGTGCCACGGCAGCCCGCCGGTGAGAATCGTGACGCCCGCGGACGACTCGCCTGCCGCGGCGGCCCGCGGCGAGAGCCCCGGATCCGCCAGCTCGATGAACCACGGCGCCGTGAACCTGCCCCGCTCGGTCGCCACCGACTGCGTGTGCAGGCTGCGGCGGACCTCGACATCGTCGTTCTCGTGCCAGGCGAAGCGGCAGGCCGCGTGATGCTCCCACAGCGGTCCCGTGGACTGTGCGGCGGCCTGCACGTCGACGTCGACGACGGCCAACGGCAGCCCCGCGACCAGCTCGACGCGCTGCGTGAACCGGCCCACCTCACGCTGCCTGAGACGGAGCCGGCCGCGGCTCACGATCGCCGCCGCGGATGCGCCTGCGGCGGGCACGCACTCGATCGAATCGGCCTCCATGTCCGCATGCTCGGCCCGCTCGGCGGGATCCTCCCACGGCTGGCCAACAGCGGGCGCCGGCCGCGTCGAGCGGATCGACAGCCGCTGCGACAGCCGGTTGCCCCGGTCCTCGGGCCGCCGCACCGACAGGATACCCCCGGTCCGCGGGTGCACCTGCACACGCAGCAGACCGTGCTCGAGCACATGCCCTTCGTCGCGACGGCCACCGGAAAAGATCGTGGAAAGCCGCCACGAGCGGCGGACGGCGCGGTCCGGCGGCGATCCGCCGGCCACCCGCTCGGTGTCGTCGGCCGGCAGCAGTTCGGCCAGCGGCGCGCGGGCCGCGAGCAGCCGCACCGCCTCGTCGCGGGCCGCGGCCACGTGCGCGGCGACGGTGTCGCCGGCGGCGGGCGGCGCCATGATCGGAAACGCATCCGGCTCGAACGAGACGGTCGTGCCCGTCCCCTCCGTCTTCGCGAACAACTGCTGCGGCGTGACGAAGGTGCCCAGTGCAGTGGTCGCCGCGCCGATCCGCCGCAGCACGTCGTGCCAGCGGCTGGCGGTGCCGGCGTGGTGGGCGAACTGAACGACGACGGTGTGGTCGTGATCCATTGCGTCGCCGAGCCGCCCGGGCAGCGACAGGATCGTCTTCGCGGCGCGGGCGTCCAGCGGTGGCCGCGCAATCGCGTCGATGCAGCCGCCGCCCGTGCCCTCCCAGCGAATCCGCCCCGCGCCGGGGTCGGGCAGCGGCGAGCCGTCGAAGAGCGGCCAGACGGCGCCGGTGAATCCTAGGCCGACGAGCAGCTGCGGCAGGATCGCCGAGGAGCCGCCGCTGCACTGCGCGTAGGTCGACGGCATTGATCCGACCAGCTCGCGCCAGGCCGCCATGCCGCGGGCGAACGAATCGAGGATCTCCTCGGGGGCGCAGGCGTCGAGCGGACGGGAGTCGTACCGGCCGCCGGCCGGCTCGAGCGTGCCGGCCGCCATGCGGTCGCGGATGCGCGACAGTGCCGCGGGATTCGCCGCCGCCAGCTTCTCGACGACCTGCCCCGTGGCCACGACGGCCAGCGGCACGGGTGAGTCGAGCTCCCGGTCGAGCACAGCGCCGAGCGTCGACTCGGCGAGCAGCGCGAGGTCGACCAGCCAGACGTCGACGGGATAGTAGCGGGCCCGGGCCGCCTCGAGACAGCCGTAGCACTCCGCCAGACGGCCGCGGGCCGCGGCCTCGTCACCCGCCACGGCGGCCCGTGCGGCGGCCACGGCCGCGGCGCGGAAGTCGTCGTCGGCCGCGGTCGCGTGCGACCGCATCCGCCTCGCGAGCAGCTCCGCGAGCAGCGTGGCCAGGCCGAGCGCCCGGAACTCCGTGGCCATGGCGTCACCCGGCAGCGGGCTCTCCGGCGGCGTGTCGCCGGCGAGCGCAGTGGCCGCCGCGGCCACGATCGCCTCCGGCCCAGTCACTCCGCGCACCCAGCGGGAGAACGGGGCGGCGATCGCGTCGGCCTGAGTCGCGAACCGGTCGTCCCACGGCGCGGGCACGATGCCGAGCACCCTGCCATCCACGACGGGCGGCAGGTCGACGCTGGCCCACCACGGCGCGGCGCCGACCGAAGCGATCAGCCAGGGATGCCAGGCGGACACCCACGCGGAGAGCAGCGCCTCCGCGTCGGCTTCATCGAGCCAGGTCGGAAAATCGTCGAGCGAATGGCACGGCAGGAAGACGGTGATCCGTTCGGGGCGCATGCCCAGAAGTCTACCGTCGTTCCCTCGGCGCGTCCTTCCGGCAGCGGCCCCGCGGGCCGCGCGCGGGGTGGTGGTTTGACACCCTTCAGACGGCGATCGTAAAGTGTTGTAGGGAAGCTTTTTAGGCCGTCGACAGACTGGCAGAAGCCCCTTCCGCTGGACCTCGTGGACAAGGGTCATGGCCCGCAGCCAGTACGTGTGGGGTATCGACATCGGGAAGTGCGGCCTGAAGGCACTGCGGTGCCGGGCCGGCACCGATCCCGGCACGCTGGTCGCCGAGGCGTTCGAGTACATCGAATACCCGATGATCCTCACGCAGCCGGAGGCCGACGCCCCAGAGCTGATCCGCGCCGCGCTGGAGGAGTTGCTCGGCCGCCACGACCTCAGGAACGACACGGTGGCCGTGGCGGTGCCGGGGCACCTCGGGCTGTCCAAGTTCATCAAGCTGCCACCGATCGAGGCGAAGAAGATCCCCGACATCGTCAAGTACGAGGCCCGGCAGCAGATCCCCTTCCCGCTCGAGCAGGTCGTCTGGCGATGGCAGCGGCTCGCCGGCGGCGTCGAGGAGAGCGGCTTCGTGATCGATTCGGAGGTGGCCCTGTTCGCGATGAAGCGCGAGCAGGTCTACAAGGCGCTGGCGCCGCTGACGGAGGCGGGCATCCGCGTCGACGTGCTGCAGTTGGCGCCGATCGCCCTGGCGAACATGGCGATGTTCGACCAGCTCGGCGACATCACGACCCACGATCCCGACAATCCGCATCCGTCGGTCGTTCTGGTGTCGATGGGCGTCGACTCCACCGATCTCGTGGTCACCAACGGCCACCGCATCTGGCAGCGGAACATGCCGATCGGCGGTAGCAGCTTCACCAAGGCGCTCGTGCAGGGGATGAAGCTGACGTTCGCGCGTGCCGAGACGCTCAAGCGCAACGCGGTGAAGGCGGAGGATCCGAAGACGGTCTTCAAGACCATGCGGCCGGTCTTCAACGAGTTCGCCGGCGAGCTCCAGCGGTCGCTCAACTACTTCACCGGCACCGACCGCACCGCCAAGATCGGCAAGGTGCTGCTGCTGGGGGATGCGACGAAGCTCCGCGGGCTCACGGAGTTCGTGGCCCAGCAACTGCAACTCGACGTGCAGCGGCTGGAGAAGTTCGAGCGGCTCGAGGGTCCGGTGGTGGCGTCGTCGTCCACCTATCGCGACCACCAGGTCTCCTGCGGCATCGCGTACGGCCTCGCCCTGCAGGCGGCCTCGCAGGCCTCGATCTCCACCAACCTGCTGCCGAACGAGATCGTCCGCGACCGCATCATCGAATCGAAGAAGCCGTGGGCCGTTGCCGCCATCCTGGGGCTCCTCGCCGCCGCCATGCTGAATTTCTTCGGCATGTTCGCCGCGTGGACTGCCTATGCGCCGTCCCTCTTCACGGAAGCGTTCGGCAAGGCCGAAGCCGTGAAGAAGCGGTCGGCCGCGGCGATCGCGGCCGTGGACGAGGTCCGCAAGCGGCAGACCGACGCGATCGCACAGCAGCAGTGGCTGCGAAAGGTGCAGGATCGTCGCTTTCAGACGCTGGATATGATCCGCGCCGTCGAGGCCCTGCTGCCGCACGATCCCGAGAACGAGACCGTCGAGAATCCTGCAGATCGCAACGAACTGCACATCGACCGCATGGATTGCGAGTACTTCCCCGACCTGGCGAAGTGGTTCGAAGGCGTCAAGACGAAGTGGGCGGACACGCACATCGCGGACGACGCCGCTGCCGACGACAAGCCGGTTGAAGCGGTCGAGAAGGCCGGCGCCGCGGCCGCGGACGCCGCTGCCACCGCCGCTGCCGACGGGAGTCCGCCGACGGATCAGCCGGCGCCGGCCGCCGCGGATCCGTCGGCTGCCAATCCCGCCGAATCGACGGGCCCCACGGGGCCGGGCTGGGTGATCGAGCTGCGCGGCTACCACTATCACAATGAGTCCCGCCACAAGCCCACCGAAGGCGCGCAATTCCTGCGGTCGACCATCGTGAAGAACCTGCTGGGCAAGGGCGTGAAGGTGACGGCCACGGCCGGCCCCCTTGCCGGCCAGGAGGTGAGCGTTGCCGAACTCGGTATCGGCTTCCCCGTGATCGTGTCGTCGTCGCCCATCCGCACCGTGCGGATCGTCGGCGGAAAGGCGGCCATGTCGGGGGCCGGGATGCCGGGGGCGATCGCCGGGCCAGGAGCTCCCGGTGAGCCCGGCGTGGCCGGCCCAGGAGGCTCCTCCGCGGCGTCCGAGGAGCCGCAGGATCTCGTGCTCAAGCGATACGATTTCGTGCTGCAGTTCTGCTGGCAGCCCAAGGTGCCGGGGCCGGCGCCGACGGCCGCTCCGGCGCCGGCGCAATGAACCTGCCATCGTTATGCCTTCATCCCGGCATGGCATCCTCCGTCCGCACCTGAATCTCACCTCCGGTCAGCATCGCCATGGCACAAACCTCCGCCGCCGACAAGCTTCGCCCCGCGCTGCAGATCTTCGCGAAGTATCACTTCTGGATGCTGGCCGTGATCGTGCCGTGCATCATCGTGCCCTCCCTGTTCATGGCACACGGGCATCTGCTGAAGCAGATCGACGTGGTCCGTGAGCAGATCAAAGCCTGCATTTCCTCGCTGAAGTCCGTGCGCGGGATCACCCAGCACCCGAACCCCGCCTGGTCGAACGACATCGACACCAGCACCATGCGTGTCAAGCGGGAGACCCTGGCGGAGTGGCAGCGGCTCTGGGACAGCCAGGCGTCGCTCCGCACCTGGCCGGACGTGCTCGGCGCCGATTTCGTCAAGGCGGTCACCAACCTCAAGCCGGACGGAAAGCTGTCGCTGAAACTGCTCGAGCGGTATCAGAACATGGTGCGGTCGCTGGTGCGCGAACTGCCGGGACGGATGGGGGCGGAGGACATGATGCACACGAGCGGCTCGGGCGGCGAGGGCCGCCCCCGTCCCGCAGCGTCCATGGCGCCGCCGGGCGACCCGTCACAGTCGGGAATGCGGCCGGGGCTCTTCTCCGGCGGCCAGTCCGGAGCGCCGGGCGGCGAACCGCAGGCGTTCCCCTACAACCTCGTGTGGAATCAAACGAACCAGCAGCAGCTCTACAAGTGGTTCGACTGGGAGACGCCTCCCACGACGACGATGGTCGTGATGGCGCAGGAGGAACTGCGGGTTTATGGGGTCCTGTGCGACCTGATCGCCCGCATGAACAAGCCGGCCACGGGTCCCCACAACGCGGCGATCGCCGTCGTGAACGAACTGCTCATCGGCTATCCGGCCGCGACGGACGTCGTCGGAGGCGCGACCAAGGGCCGCATCCGGTCGGCCTCGCAGCAGGCGGGTGGTGGAATGGGGATGATGTCCGGCATGGATCCGTCCGGGAGCGCGGAGGGGAGCGGCGGCGGGAAACCGGCCCACCCGCGATTCGGCGCGGGCAGTTCGTCGATGGGCAGCGGCTCGTCCGATCCAGCCATGGCAGAGGCGGCGGCGGTCTCCTCCGGACCGACCGACGAGGCGCTTCGCGGCTGGGTCTACGTCGATTTCAACGATAAACCGCTCGATGGCGCCCAGCTCGCCTCGGCTCCCGACGCGACGATGGTGCATCTCATGCCGTTCGTGATGAAGCTGGTGATGGACCAGCGGCAGATCGATGCCCTGCTGGTGGAGATGGCCACGAGTCCACTGCCGATCGACGTACGGCAGGTGCGGATCAATGCCGCAGGCGGGCCCGGGGATGCCGGCGGGATGGTGTCCGCGCCAGGCCCGAGCGAGGGCATGTCGGGCATGTCGGGCGGCGGCCCGCCAGCGGGGAGCCGGATCTACGACGTGCCGGTGGAAATTCGCGGGACGATCGGCCTGGCTACCCAGCCGACCGAGGCCGCCGTGGGCCTGGAACCCGGCCAGGGCGTCGAACAGCCGGCGGGCGAGGGCGACAAGTCGGCGGCGGCGATCGCCGCCCCGCCCTTCCCACTGCGGGGCATGGTGCGCGGGACCGCGGCAGCCGGCCCAGCGGCGGCCGGAGGAGGACGCTGGCAGCGACAGCCGACACCTACGCACGGCCAGGTCGCCAGCCACACGGCAGGCAGCCCACAACGACTTTCCCAGCGCCCGTCCTCGGCGCCTGGGCCGCTCCCCTCGAGACGGAGAACGCCGTCATGAAGAAGCCTCGCATCTCGTTCAACAAGCAGTCGATCGTCGCATTTCTCGTCAATCATGGCGAGAAGCTGGTCGCCGGCCTGTTCGCGCTGTTCGCCTGCACGCTGGCGTGGGGTGGTGTCGAGGCACTCCGCTCCATGCGTCCCACTCAGGAACAACGGCCCGAAGCGATCGTCGAGCAGTCCAAATCGACCGACACGCACATCGACTCCGTGAAGATCGCGCCGGACGACGAACTGACCAGCGCGCAGGGCCTGTCGGCGCTGGTCAAGCCCTGGCTGGGAGTGAAGGTCGATCCGCCACAGCAGCCGTTGATCCTCAACAAGCCGCTGTTTGGCGAGCTTTCCAAGCGCACGAGCCCCGACATCCTCCCCATCGAGGACCTGCGGGCCACCGCCGGCGTCGTCGTGATCGCCACGAAGCCCGCTCCAGCCGGTGGCCGGCCCGTCGCCGGCGAGAAGCCGACGGATCTCGACGCTGCGGCGACGGCCAAGGGGCCGAAGCCACGTGCTGGCGGCCGTGGCCCCCAGGGAGCGCCGGGCATGCAGCCTGGCATGCCGGCCATGCCCCCCGGCTCTCCGGAAATGTCGGGCTCGCCGGCCATGCCGTCGGACCCGGCGATGGGAATGAACGCGGCGCAGGCGATCGGCACGCCGAAACTCGCCCCCTACGTCGTCCTCACGGGCCTGATCCCGGTGAAGAAGCAGCTCGAGGAGTATGAAAGGCGTTTCCTGGGAGCCAGCCTGCGTGATCCGGGCATCGACACGCCGCGGTGGAACAGCTACCGCATCGAACGGTCGGAGGTCGTCCCCGGGGCTGCGGAGAAGTGGGTGCCGATCGACATGAAGGCAGTCGCCAAACAGTATTCGGCCCAGTGGCTGCGTCTCCAGCCGGAGCCCGCGCTGGGCCCATTCATGCTTTCCCCGGAGATCGAACTCCGGGACAAGACCACCCTGCCGATCCCGTTCTGCAGCCCGCTGCCCCAACTCGTGGACGGCGTCTGGGGATTCAAGGGGCTGCATCCCTGGTTCGTCGACATGATGGTACGCGACGCCACCGCGCGCAAGGAGAAGGAAAAAGCCGCCCGCGAGGCCGTCCCGGACGACGTGTTCGGCGGTGCCGGCCAGCAGCCCGGCATGGCGTCGATGGGTGATCCGGCCATGATGGGATCGGGCGCGATGTCCGGATCCCCGATGGCGATGCCCGATGGGGCCATGGGCTCGGGCGGCATGGGCTCCGGTTCGGCCCGGCAGCTCATCGATGGGGTGGAATACCGGCTCTTCCGCTTCGTCGATCTCTCGGTGCTGCCCGGGCGGAAATACCGCTACCGCGTCCGGCTCGTCTGCTGGAACCCGAATCTCAACCTGCCGACGAGGCACCTGGAGGACGTCGCGCTCGCCAAGAAATCCACGCTCGAGTCTCCCGTGAGCGCCCCGACGGAGCCGACGATCGTCCCCGACGGCAAGCAGCTGCTCGCGATGCCGTTGCGCAAGGACTTCCTGCGGAAATTAAAGCCGGGCATGGTGCCGATGATGATGCTGGGCGAAAAGCCGAAGAGCGGCACGCTCGCCCTCCGCGCCCTGATCGGCGAGTACGGCGGCGTGGCCAACGTGGACCCAAAGACCGAGAAGAAGGGGGACAAGCGCTCGTTCGGCGACACACTCCTGACCGAGCGGGTGCTGCTCGACACGCGCGGCGACCGCCAGGACCGGGCGGAAGTCCTCCAGACGACGGCGGCGGGCAAGCTGCCGCCTCCTCCGGAGCCGCTCGAAATGATCTTCCTGCGTCCTGACGGCACCTTCGAATTCGCGAGCTCCGCCGAATCACAGCCGCAGATCGATCGCTACCGCGCCACCTCGCCACCCGAACTGGGCCTGGCGCCGCCGCAGCTGCCCGCCGGCCAACCTTCCGGCGAGCCGTCGCCGTTCGGAAACGTGTTCGGCTCACCTGCGGGGAGCCAATCCCGATGAGCAGCACCTCGCGTCCGAATGCGTTGCGTGCGTCGTCGGCAGCCCGGCTCCCCTGCGGCGTGCTCGCCGCCGGCATCGCTCTCTGCATCGCCATCGGCCTCTCCTCCGGAGCCGCCCGCGGGCAGGACGATGACCAGCTCACATGGGCCAAGCTGGAGTCGGCCAAGGAGTCCCTCGACTTCAAGGAGAAGATCCGCGGCGGTGGTGCCCTCGACCCGAAGGCGCGGGAGTTTCTCGAGCAGGTCGCGCTGCCGCAGCTGGCACTCGAAGCCAATCGCGGCACGATCACCAACGTCCGCAGGCGGCTTCGGGACTATTTCCTCAACGACATCACCGACGAGAAGATCGGCGACGAGGGCAATCGCATCTTCGCCACGTTCATGTCCGCGCTGGCCGCCAAGGACGACGAGCCTGCGGTGGTGCGGGTGAACGCCATGCTGCTCGTCGGCGAGCTGCAGACCGCCGGAGCAGCGGGCCGCAAGCCGTGGCCCGGCGCCACCGCCAGCCTGGCCAAGGCCATGGCGGACACGTCGCTGTCCAAGGAGGTCCGGATCGCGGCTGCTGCCGGCCTGGCGCGGCATCTCGACGCGGCCAGGTCCAACGCCGACCTTCTCGGCCGCATGTCCAAGGACGTTGTGCCGCCGCTGGCGTCGGTGATCAAGGAGATGGCAGCCCCCGGTGGCGGCCCCGAGAACGACTGGCTGCTGTCACGCTCGCTGTCGATGCTGGCGTTGCTCGGGCCGGCGCAGCCGGCCGCGGTTGCCGACGTGATCGCCGCGGTCGGTTCACCGGCCAGGTCGTTCGACGCCCGTGTGCGGGCCGCGGCATGCCTGGCCGCCATCGTCGGGCCGCAGGCGAACGTCGCCGAGCCCGTGGCCGTAATCGGGAAGATCGAGGAACTGGCGATCGCATGCCTCCAGCGGGATGCCGATGCCGCGGATCGGCTGAAGCTCGAGAAGCTGTTCGGCGGCGAGGGCGGTGGCATGCCTGGCATGTCCGGCCCGATGTCCGGCGGCCCGAGCGGCTACGCGCCTCCTCCGGAGCCCACAATGCCGGGGCCCGGTTTCGGCTCGCCCAGCGACCCGGCGGCCGCAGGTGGCTTCGGATTTCCGGGGAGTGGACCGGGCCAGCCGCCTGCAGAACAGCTGATCCCCGTGGAGGTCTGCCGACGGGCCGCCTGGAGGCTCTCGTCACTCGCGAACGCCATCCTCACCGTCGACGAGAAGCGTGGACTGCGCACGCTCATCGCCGACGAGGCGGCGGCCGCGAAGGCGAAGATGCTCGCGCAAAACCTGCGGACCGCCGCGAATGAGATCGACTCCCGACCGATCGACGCCAGCCTGCGTCAGGCATTGGCCGATCTGAAGCCCGCCCCGCCGGCGGCTGCGGAGGGCGATGCCGCCGAGGGCGATGCTCCGGCGGCCGTCGAGGGCGACGCACCGGCCGATCCGGCTGCCCCCGCAGCCAAGCCGGCTCCGGCAGCAAAGCCGCCCGCGGCGAAACCGCCGGCTGCTTCGCTGCCGGCGCTGTGATCGCCCGCTGCGAGCGCGGCTCGAGTGGGCCGCATTCGGTGGCGGTCGGCCACGCGTGCGCCGGCGAGCGCACGGCGCACCTTCCGCCGCTCGATTCCTGCTCGATCGGGATCACTGCTTGATCAGGTCGCGGACCGTGCCGCCCGCGGGAATCATCGGCAGCACGTGCTCCTGATAGGGCACCTGCACGTCGAGCAGCGCGGGCCCCTTGGCGTCGATGAGCCGCTTCAGCGCCGCTTCGAGGCTCCCCTTCGCCGCGACAGATTCAGCCTGCCAGCCGAAGCCCCGTGCGATCGCCACGAAGTCGGGATACCGACCCGCCGGGGAGATGCCGTCGCCTTGGCCGCACGCCTCGGGGTTGTCGACGGGGCCAAGATAGGTGTGGGCACGGTTCCCCTTGAAGAACCGGTCCTCCCACTGCACCACCATCCCGAGGTGCTGGTTGTTGAGCAGCAGCACCTTCACCGGGATGCTCTCGCAGTGGCAGGTGGCGAACTCCTGGATGTTCATCAGGATGCTGCCGTCGCCGTCGATGTCCACGACGAGCGCCTCGGGGTGCGCGACCTTGGCCCCCATCGCCGCCGGCAGACCGAAGCCCATCGTTCCCAGGCCGCTCGAGGAGAGCCAGGTGCGCGGCCGGCGAAACTTGTAGAACTGCGCGGCCCACATCTGGTGCTGTCCCACGCCGACCGTGATGATCGTGTCGCGCGAGGCGGTGAGCCGGGAGAGCTCCTCGATTGCCTGCTGCGGCAGGATGCCGTCGAAGCCGCGATCGTAGGAGAAGGGGTTTTCCTGCTTCCATTCGGCGATCTGGCCGTACCAGTCGTCGAGGGGCGCAGCGGGCGGCTCGACGATCGTGTTGAGCAGGGCCAGCGACTCCTTCACGTCGGCCACGATCGGGACGTGGACGAGCTTGTTCTTGTTGATCTCGGACGGATCGACGTCGATGTGCACGATGAAGCCGTGCTGTGCGAACTCGGCGACCTTGCCCGTCACCCGGTCGTCGAAACGCACGCCGACGGCGATCAGCAGGTCCGCCTGATCGACGGCGTAGTTGGAGTAGACGCTCCCGTGCATGCCGAGCATGTCGAGGCACCGGGGATCGTCGGCCGGGAAGGCGCCCAGCCCCATGAGCGTCATGGTAACCGGGATGCCGGTCTTGGCGACGAGCTCGCGAAGCTCCGCCGACGCGTCGCCGGCGATCACGCCGCCACCGGCGTAGATGACCGGCCGCTTCGCACGCCTGATCGCCGCGGCCACCTGGGCGATCTGTTCCTGCCGCGGCCGACGAACCTCCGGATGATAGCCCGGCAGGTTCATCGGCGCGTCGTAATCGGGCACGAGTTGAGCGAGCTGGATGTTCTTCGGCAGGTCGACCAGCACCGGCCCGGGACGGCCCGTGGTCGCGATGTGGAACGCCTCCCGCATCACGCGGGCGATGTCGGCGGCGTCGGTGACCAGGTAGTGGTGCTTGGTGATACCGCGGCAGACCTCGACGATCGGCGTCTCTTGGAACGCGTCGGTGCCGATGACGCTCGTGCCCACCTGTCCCGTCAGGGCCACCATCGGCACGCTGTCCATCTTGGCGTCCGCGATCGCCGTCACGAGATTCAGTGCTCCCGGACCGCTGGTCGCCATGCACACACCCGGCTTGCCGGTGGTGCGGGCGTAGCCCTGGGCCGCGAAGCCTCCGCCCTGCTCGTGCCGGGGGAGGATCGTGCGCAGCCGGTCCTTGGCACGGGTGAGCGCCTGGTGGAGCGGCATGCTCGCGCCGCCCGGGTAGGCGAAGATCACCTCGACACCATGGCGGATGAGCGACTCGACGACGACGTCCGCACCGCTCACGAAGGCTTCGGAAGCGCGGGGGCGGGCGGCGGTGGCCATGGGAAGCTCCTGGAGGGCGTTACTGGATGGCGGTACTACAGGGCGATACGGGGCTGCGGGGGAAACCGGAACCGTTCCTCAAAAATACACGATAAACGCCCGCCCGCATCAGGCCCTCCCCCGGGGGCTGGTGGGGCCGCGGTTTCCCCGAAAAAAAGGCCGCGGAACGGGCCGTGCCGGCACCGCCTCCGGCTCCGGCGTCCCGGACCGGGCGGGCGGCATGCTCTAATGCGGCCGTGCCCTCGCCCAAGGTCCCGGGTCCGGCTGAGCGGCTGCTCGGCCTGGCCCCTACCCTCGAAACGCATCAGGGTTTCGCGGACGTCGTCGCTAGCCTCCAGGCGGGGCATGGCGGGACGATCGGCGGAGCCTGGGGATCGGCGTCTGCGCTCGCAGTGGCGGCGCTCGCGGGGCGACGGTCCTCCGCCCTGCCCACCGCGGCGGCCGGCGGGACAGCGGGCGTGCTGGTCGTGGTCCTGCCCCACGCCGCCGATGCCGATTCGTTCGTCGACGACCTCGGCCTGTTCACGCGGCTGTCCGTCGCCGTGCTCCCTGCCCTGGAGGACTACGGCGACGTCGTGGCCCACGACGACCCCGCCGAAGCGGCACGTCTCGCGCTCGTCAAGCGGCTGACCGGATCGGCCGAGGGACCATCGCAGATCATCGTCACCACCATCCAGGCGCTCCTCGCACCGCTCGACGATCCCCGTGATATCGAGGCGAGCACCCGTCGGCTCACCGTCGGCGGAACGCTCGATCCCGCGGAACTCTCGGACTGGCTCACCGCCCGCGGCTGGGAGACGGCCGACGCCGTCGACAGGCCGGGCACGTTCGCCCGTCGCGGCGGCATCGTCGACCTGTTCGCGACCGACTGGGATCGGCCCGTCCGGATCGACCTGTTCGGCGACGAGATCGAATCGCTGCGGACGTTCGACACGGTCAGCCAGCGGAGCGTCGACACGCTGACGTCGATCGACCTCACCGCACTGACCCACAGCCCCGGCGCCGCCGGGCGGGCGGCGAGACGGACGCACCTCGCCGACATCCTGCCCGCGGGATCCTGGTGGGCGCTCGTCGAGCCCGGCGACCTGGCCGAGGAGGCGCACCGCACCCACCAGCGGCTTGGGGTCGACGCCGGGCTGGCCACGCCGGAGGACGTGTTCGCGCGGATCTACCGCTTCCCGTCGGTGACGCTGTCCGCCGTCGCACCGTCGAGCCTCGAGGCCACCGCGGCGCTGGCCGTCGAAAGCGTGGAACGGTTCACCGGCGTCCTCGACCGGGTCCGCGAGGAGCTCGAGACGGTCGGCCGCGATCAGGAGGTGTGGGTCGTGGCGCCGACCGAGGCCGAGGAGCGCCGTCTGCACGACCTGCTCGCCGAGAGCGGCCCGGGCCGCTCGGGCCGGCTCCACTTCGCCCGCGGCCACCTCTCGGCCGGCTTCCGCCTCGTGCCCGAGAAGTTCGTGCTGGTGTCGAGCGGCGAGCTGTTTCGGCGCGAGGAGGTGGCGGTCGCCCGGCCCACGAAGCAGCGGCTCTCCCGCGCCATCGACACGTTCCTCGACCTTCACGAGGGCGACTACGTCGTCCACGTCGCGCACGGCATCGGCCGCTACAAGGGGCTCAAGCTCCTGGAGCAGCACGGCCGCACCGAGGAGTTCCTCGAGATCGAGTTCGCTGAGAACACGCGGATCTACGTGCCGGCATCGTGCATCGAGCTGGTGCAGAAGTATGTCGGCGGCACGAAGCTCGCCCCGAAGCTGGCGAAGGTCGGCGGCACGCTCTGGCAGCGGCAGAAGCAGGCCGTCGAGCGGGCCGTGGCCGACATGGCGGCCGACATGCTCCAGCTGCAGGCCCGCCGGGAGAGCCGTCCCGGGGTCGCCTTCCCACCGGACACGCCCTGGCAGCGGAGCTTCGAGGAGTCGTTCCCGTTCGACGAGACCCCCGATCAGCTGACCGCGATCGCCGCCATCCGGGAGGATCTCCAGCGGCCCAGGCCGATGGACCGGCTGCTCTGCGGCGACGTGGGCTTCGGCAAGACGGAGCTGGCGATGCGGGCCGCGTTCAAGGTGGCGGAGGCGGGGTCGCAGGTGGCGGTGCTCGTGCCCACGACCGTGCTCGCCGAGCAGCACCGCCGCACGTTCGCAGCCCGCTTCGCCGAGTTCCCCTTCACGATCCGGGCGCTGTCGCGGCTCACCGGCACGCGGGAGGAGCGCGACACGCTCGAGGGCATCGCCCGCGGGACGGTCGACATCGTCATCGGCACGCACCGCCTGGCCCAGGCCGACATCCACTTCGCGAACCTCGGTCTGGTGGTCGTCGACGAGGAGCAGCGGTTCGGCGTCGACGTCAAGGAGCGGCTCAAGGCGCTGCGGGCCAGCGTCGACGTGCTCACGATGACCGCCACGCCGATCCCGCGCACGCTCCACATGGCGATGCTCGGCATCCGCGACATCTCCAACCTCACCACGCCGCCCGCCAATCGCATCGCGGTGGAGACCCGCGTCTCCCGCTGGGACGAGCGGCTCATCCGCCACGCCGTCGACCGCGAGCTGGCCCGCGGCGGCCAGGTGTTCTTCGTCCACAACCGCATCCACGACATCCACAAGGTGTCGCACCGGCTGTCGCAGATCGTCCCCGAGGCGACGATCGTCATCGCGCACGGCAGGCTCTCGGAGACGGAGCTTGAGGACGTCATGGTCGCGTTCGTGGCGGGAAGGGCCGACATTCTGCTCGCGACCACGATCATCGAGAGCGGCCTCGACATCCCGAGGGCCAACACGATCTTCATCGACGAGGCCGACACCTACGGGCTGGCCGACCTCCACCAGCTTCGGGGCCGCGTGGGCCGCTCGCACCACCGCGCCTACTGCCACCTGCTCGTCGACGAGACGGCCACGCTCACCTCGACGGCGGCCAAGCGGCTGCGCGCGATCCAGGAATTCTCCAGCATGGGGGCGGGCTTCTCGCTCGCCATGCGCGACCTGGAGATCCGCGGCGCCGGCAACCTGCTCGGCACCCAGCAGAGCGGCCACATCGCCACCGTCGGGTACGAGCTCTACTGCCGCCTCCTCGAGCAGGCGGTCCGCGGACTCAAGGCCATGCCGCCGGCGGAGCCGCCGCCCGTCACGCTCGACCTGCCCGGCGAGGCCTGGCTGCCGCGGGACTTCATCCCCGACTTCCGGGCGAAGATCGACGTCTACCGGCGGCTGTCGCGGATCACCGCCGAATCGCAGGTCGACGACCTCGCGGGCGAGCTCGCCGACCGGTTCGGCCCGCTCCCCGCCGAGGTTTCGCGGATGCTCGAATTTGCCAGGATTCGCGCGCTGGCCGCCGCCCACGGGGTCGACTCCATCTCGCGGCAGCCGGGCCTGCTGGTCATCGGCCACCACGACCTCCGGGCCCTGCAGCGGCTGCGGGGGGCGTGGGAGCGGTCGGGAAGGACGCTGCGGATCGTCGGGGAGAAAACGGCCGTGATTCCTCTCGATCGGCGGGTCGGTGACGATCCCGACAGGCTCCTGGAACTCGCCAGGACGCTCTTGCGAGCCCCGCGCGACCGCTCCTATAGTCCCCGCCCTTCGTCCCCCGCTACCCGCGGCTGATGCAGGTCGGGCTCCCCCGCCATGACCTGCGGCCAGGCCGGCGCACGCGGCGGCACAGGCAAGGAACCGCACCGCGATGAGCGACAACGGCCACATCCCGCAGCCGCACCGGCTCCGCCGGCGTGGTCCGCCATGCGCCGCCTGCCTGGCGGTCGCGGTGGCGTGCGGCGTCGTGGCCTGTGGAGGCCGCGCGTTCGCCCAGGACGCACCCCGGCCCGCCCCGCCGACAGCCGCCGACGACTCGAGCGCCGCCGCGGCCACGGCAGCCACGGCCCGGGGCAGCGTGCCGCTCGGGCAGGCGCCGAGCGTGCCCGATCCACTGGGGCGGCCCCAGGGTTGGCCGGCAGCCGGCGGCCCGGACAAGCGAGGCAAGGGCAAGGGTCAGAACCACGTGCTGTCGAGCATCCGTGCGGTTCCGGGCAGCCCGCTCGAGCCGATCGATCCGCCCGAGCCCGCCCTGCTGCCCGCCGACGGCGGGCCTCGTCAGACGGGCGTCATCCGCGCCGGATTCGAGGAGCCCGTGCCGCGCGGCGCGGCCGTTTCCGCCGCGTCGTCGGACGGCGTGCAGGTGCTCGACAACGCCAAGGTCGTCGCCCGCGTCGGGCCCGAGGTCGTGCTGCAGGGCGACATCCTCACGCCGACCGCCATGGACTGGCTGGAGAAGGTCTCCCCGGGGCTCACCCCCGAGCAGGTGGCGGAGCTCAAGTCGCAGATCTGCCGGCAGGTGATTAAGCCGCACGTCGAGTCGCTCATCGTCTACGTCGACGCCTGCCGCACGATCCCGCCCGACCGCCTTCCCGAGATCGAGAAGAAGGTCAACGAGGCGTTCGACCAGCAGCAGCTGCCCCGGCTGGTCAAGGACGCCGGTGTCGCCAGCGCCGCCGAATACGACCAGCTCCTGCGCTCCCGCGGCCTGTCGCTCGACAGAATCCGCAAGACATTCTTCGAGCGTGCGCTCGCCCAACAGTGGCTGCAGCAGAAGGTGATCGACGACGACGAGATCCCCCACGCGGAGATGATCGCCTGGTACCAGAATCACCTGGCCGAGTACGAGTTTCCGGCGAAGGTGCGGTTCGAGCAGCTCACGGTGAAGGTCACGCCGGAGCGGCCCCGCGCGCAGGCCTGGAACCAGCTGGCGGCCATGGGCAACGAAGTGCTGCAGGGCAAGCCTTTCGCCGAGGTGGCGAAGGCGCGGTCGGAGGGGCCGACGGCGGCTGCAGGCGGCGGCTACGACTGGACGACGAAGGGCAGCCTCGTCTCCAAGGTCGTGGATGAAGTGGTGTTCACGCTCCCGGCGGGGCAGCTCAGCACGATTCTCGAGGACGGCGGCACGTTGCACATCGTGCGCGTGATCGAGCGCACGGACGCGGGCAGGACGCCCTTCATCGAGGCACAGGTCGGCATTCGCGACAAGCTCCGCGAGGATCGCCGCAAGCGCGACATGGACGAGTATCTCTCGCACGTCCGCGAGCGCACGCCCGTGTGGACGATCTTCGACGACCAGCCCGGCGGCAGCCCGCTGCAGCCCGGCCCGCAGACGGCCGGCCAGCCCCGCACGCGGCGCTGAATCGAGGGGCCGCGGCCGCGGGCCGTCGCAGCCGCGGCGATTGCCCATGCGTGCGGCGCGGGCTAGACTGCCGGCCTCGTGGCGATACGGGCGATCCGCCGCGACCCGTGCCTCACGTCCCGGAGATTCCTGCCATGAGTGCCTCCCCCTCTGCCACCGGATCACCCCCGTGGCCCGGCACGAAGTCTGCCGGGACGGCCAAGCTCGAGATCGACGGCCGTGTGACGGAACTGCCGCTCGTCGTCGGCACCGAGGGAGAGAAGGGGATCGACATCGCGAAGCTGCGGTCCTCGACCGGCGCGATCACGCTCGACGAGGGCTTCGTGAACACCGGCTCGACGACGAGCGCCATCACCTTTCTCGATGGCGAGAAGGGCATCCTCCGCTACCGCGGCTACCCGATCGAGGTGCTCGCCGAGCGGTGCGACTTCGTGGAAGTGGCCTACCTGCTCATCTACGGCCACCTGCCGTCGACCGCGGAGCTCGACTCGTTCCGCGTGTCGCTCTCGCACCACACGATGATCCACGAGGACATGCGGAGCTTCTACAACGGCTTTCCCCGCGACGCCCACCCGATGGCGATCCTGGGAAGCGTGGTGGGCGCCCTGTCGACCTTCTATCAGGACTCGCTTGACGTGCGCGATCCGCGGCAGGTGGAGGTGAGCGTGCACCGCCTGTTGGCGAAGCTCCCCACGATCGCGGCCTACAGCCACAAGAAGTCGATCGGCCAACCGCTGATCTATCCGCGCAACGACCTCTCCTACTGCGAGAACTTCCTGCAGATGATGTTCGCGGTGCCCTGCGAGGAATACCACTGCGATCCCGACTTCGCCGACGCGCTCGACATGCTGCTGATCGTGCACGCCGACCACGAGCAGAACTGCTCCACATCGACGGTGCGGATGGTCGGCTCGAGCGATGCCAACCTGTTCGCGAGCATCTCCGCCGGCATCTCGGCGCTCTGGGGTCCGCTCCACGGCGGTGCCAACCAGGCCTGCGTCGAGATGCTCGAGCGGATCGGCGCCGACGGCGGCAACGTGAAGAAGTACGTCGACCTCGCCAAGAAGAAGGACTCGGGCTTCCGGCTGATGGGCTTCGGCCACCGCGTCTACAAGAACTACGACCCCCGCGCGAAGCTCATCAAGGCCACCTGCGACAAGCTGCTCTCGAAGCTCTCGCTCAAGGATCCGATCTTCGACATCGCGCAGCAGCTCGAGGAGGTGGCGCTCGCCGATGAATATTTCATCGAGCGGAAGCTCTACCCCAACGTCGACTTCTACTCCGGCGTGATCTACCGCGCGATGGGGATCCCGGTGCAGATGTTCACGGTGCTCTTCGCGATGGGCCGGCTGCCCGGCTGGATCGCCCACTGGATCGAGATGCACCACTCGCCGACGAAGAAGATCTGCCGTCCGCGGCAGATCTACACGGGGGAGCAGATCCGCGAGTTCGCGCCGATCTCCGACCGACGCTGAGAGGGGCCCACGCGCCGGCCGCCGGCCGGCCACGCGACGAGCGACTCGCCTCCCGGGATCGTCTCGCGACGCGGGTCAGCCCCGCCGCTTGCCGCGGAAGAACTCGGTGAGGATCCCGCCGCATTCGTCCGCCATGACGCGACCGACGTGCTCGACGCGGTGGTTGAGCCGCGGGTCCTCGAACAGCCGGTAGAGCGATTCGACGGCGCCCGCCTTGGGATCGGCGGCGCCCCACACCACGAGCGGCACGCGGGCCTGCAGGATCGCGCCCGCGCACATCGGACAGGGCTCGAGCGTCACGTAGAGCGTGCAGCCCTCGAGCCGCCATGACCCGAGTGCCGCCGCCGCCTGCGTGAGCGCGATCATTTCGGCGTGGGCGGTCGGGTCGGCGAGTTGTTCCCGCTGGTTGTGGGCGCTGGCGACGATCCTTCCGGACGCGACGACCACCGCTCCCACGGGCACCTCGTCCTCCTCAGCCGCCGCCCGCGCCTCGTCCAGTGCGAGCCGCATCCAGCGGAGGTGCGGCTGGCCGCCGGGCCCGGTGGGCAGCCCATGGCGGCATGCATCGGCCAGGTCCCCGATCGCACCGTCGTCGAACGGCAGGTCCTCCGGCAGCTCGTCGTCGACCGGTGGATTCTCGGACGGCATGGCGGGCTCTCCCTGACAGGAACGGGGCTGGCAGGAACGGGGGCGGACGTGCGGCTGATCGTGCGACCGGCACCGCACTCTACGCAGCGGCGGCCCCGCGCCGCAAACAGGACGACGCCGCCGCGGCTTGGGGCGGTGTCGTCCATCGGGTACCATTCCCTGCAGACATCCCGCGCACGATTCGGCACCATCCTCCGGAACCGCCCCATGGACCCCACGCTGCTCCTGCTCCGCTGGGCTCACGTGCTCGCCGCGATCGTCGCGATGGGCGGCCTCGTCTTCGCCCGCTTCGCGCTCCTGCCGGCCCTCTCCCAGTTCGACTCGGAAACGCGCGATCGCATCCACGATGCGATCCGTCGCCGCTGGCTGCCGTGGGTGATCGGGGCGATCACCGTCCTGCTGGCCAGCGGCCTGGCCAACTTCCTGCTCTTCAACGCGCGCGTGAAGACCGAGGACTGGTCCGAGGGGATGTGGATGCGCCAGCACAGCTACCACGCCCTCTTTGGTGCCAAGTTCCTGCTGGCCATGGTCGCGTTCTATTTCGCCAGTGCCCTGGTGGGCCGGGGCGCCGGCACGCAGTGGATCCGCGACGACCGGGCCAAGTGGCTCTCGGTCACGCTGGGGCTCACGCTGGCGGTGGTGATGCTGTCGGGCTGGATGCGCCAGCTGCACACGGGCCCGAACGTGCGGGAGCACGGCGTCCGCCTCGATCGGTTCGGCGGCGACGGTGGCAATGACGACGACGAAGGCCGCGGCCGGGATCGCTATCAGGACGGCCGCGCCGGAGCGCGATTCCGGGACCGCTCCGCCGATGACGCGCCGGCAGACGAATCGCCGGCCGATGCCGCGCCTGCAAGCGCCGCGTCGACCGGTGAGACGAACACGGCACCGGCCCAGGCCCAATGAGCCGCGGCCCCTTCGGGGCGACGACCAATCGGCCGGCGACGGGTGGAGAACCAGTGATGGACAAGAAGGAAAAGAAGCGGCTCGAGGTGCTGCAGCAGAAGATCGCGAAGCTGCAGCAACTCCTCGCGGGAGCCAAGAAACAGCCCGACGACCCGGCCGAGGTGCCGCGGCTCGAGAAGGAGCTCGCCGCGGCCCATGCCGAACTGGCGGCGCTCAAGAAGGCCTGAGCGGAGAACTGGCCAGCGGGAACCTGCTATCCTGCCGGCCACGTGTCTGCACCGGCCAGTTCCCCGCACGGCCCTCCCGCGACCACCCGCACGTGGGTGGCGTCGACCGCGACCCCGTCATGGCTGATCAGCATGGCTGATCAAGATGGCTGACCAGCATGGCTGATTAAGATGGCTGACCAGCATGGCTGATCAAGATGGCTGACCAGCATGGCTGATCAGGGATTCTTCTCGCGACTCTTCGGCGGCAAGCCCCACGTCGACCTGTGGCGGCGCTACGAGCGGCTGCGCGAGGGCGTGGCCGGGACGATGTCGCAGTTCTACAAGGTCCGCGACCTGAAGACCGGCGAGGTGCTCGGGCTGAAGATCATCGACGAGAAGAAGCGGGACGCCGTCGAGCACCGCTATCGCGGGCTGAAGAAGCCGGCGGAGGGGGAGATCGGCAGTCTGATTGTCGGGCCGAACATCGTGAAGACACTCCAGTGGGGCACGTCGACGGCGGGCGAGTCGTACATCCTCATGGAATTCATCGAGGGCACGCTGCTCCACACGATTCTCTCCGCTGGGACGCTTCTGCCGCCGGCCCAGCGGCTCGACGTCGTCCGGCAGGCCGCCACCGCGATCGCCGCGGTCCACAAGGCCGGATTCATCCACCGCGACATCTGCCCCCGCAACTTCCTCCTCCAGCCGGACGGCCGGCTCATGCTCTTCGACTTCGGGCTCGCCGTGCCCGACAAGCCGTCGTATCACCAGCCCGGAAACCGCATTGGCACACCGGCGTACATGGCCCCCGAGGTCGTCCGGCGGCACCACATCGACAAGCGGCTCGACATCTTCTCCTTCGGTGTCACCGCCTTCGAATGCTGCACACTCGACATGCCGTGGCCGCGGGCGTCCGGCGGCCGGGCGGCGCTGCGGCACGATTCCACGCCCCGTGACATCCGCGACTTCTGGCCCGAGATTCCGCCGACGCTGGCAGCCGGCATCATGGCGTGCATCGCGGCCTCACCTGACGCGCGGCCGCCGACGCTCGAGAAATTCCTCGGGCAGATCGCCTCGGTCACGCTCTGACATGCGGCGGCGGCGGGCGGTCCCGGACGTCCCGGCCGGGTGGCGGCTGCCCGGGTTGGCTCGCGTCCCGGCCCGAGAACGCCGGGACTTGAAGCCACGCGGGCCGGATTTTACGCTGTTGGGCTGCGCCTGGCGGTGACTGTTCGCCGCCGTCCGACCGGGTGCCGGCCCCGGCCGTCGCCCGCCAACCGGTTCCCGTTGCGTCTTCGTCTTCCCAGCCTCCACAGTCTCCATCCACCACCGTCTCCATCAGGACCCGCCTCCCATGACCATGGACAAGAGCCTCCGCGTTCGCAAGGGATCCTCCAGCGCCCGTGGCGTGCTGTCGCGCGGCGAGCGGATCCTCAAGCTCAAGGAGCAGGAGCGGTGGACGGAAGGCCGCAGCCCGCTGGGGCTGCCCAAGGTCCGCGTCACCAAGACGGCCGTCAAGAAAAAGAAGAAGGCCAAGGAAGAGGGTGACGCCGCCGCTGACGCCGGAAAGGCGCCGGCCGCCGGTGCCAAGAAGAAGTAGGCCCCCGGCAGCGTGAGCCTGGCGTGCGGCGGCTCCGTGGCTCAGCCGGATGCGTGCCCGCCGCCCACGATGGCTGCAGCCGCAGCCTGTCCCGACGCGATCACCTGGGGAATCCCCACACCCTCGTAGGCCGCGCCCGCCAGCGTGAAGCCTCGGTGCGCCGCCACGAGGTCGCGGATCCGCGCCACGCGTTCCACGTGCCCCACCGTGTACTGCGGCATCGCCCCATGCCAGCGGTCGATCTGGACCAGCCGCGGCTCCCCCGTGACGCCGAGCAGCGGCCGCAGTTCCGCCAGCACGCGGGCGAGCAGCCGGTCGTCCTCCCAGGAGGCGGCCTCGGGATCGAGCGCCCCGCCGACGAACGTGCGCAGGAGCACGTTGCCCGCCGGGGCGCGTCCGGGAAACTTTGCGCTGGAGAAGCTGACGGCCAGGATGCGCCGCCGCTCGCACCGCGGGATCACGAGCCCGGCCGCATCGAGCGGGTGCGCGACGTCATCGCGCGCGAAGCCGAGCGACACGATGGCGGAGCCGGCGTATTCGATGGCCGCCAATGCGGCGGCGAGCCGCGGATCGAGGTCGCGCACGAGCTCCGCCGCGACCGACGCCCGCACCGCGAGCACCACCGCGGCCGCCTCGATCACCCGCGGTCCCGGGATCGACTCGCGACGCTCCGCGGCACCGTGCAGCTCGACCCGCCAGCCGCCGTCAGGCCGCCGCTGCAGCCCGCACGCCGCCGCCTCGAGCATCTGCAGGCCACCGGCCCTCAGTCGCTCGAGGAGCCGCAGCGGCAGCGTGTCCATCCCCGACGCCAACGTGAGAAACTGCCCGTAGCGTGCGCCGCTGGCGGGTCCGCCGGCGGTGGAAGCGAGGAGCCGCCGGCGCTCTCCCGCCCACAGGCTGCCCTGCTCCACCTCCATGGCGAAGAACTCGGGGCAGGCCGCCGCCATGCTCAGCCGCGCGGGATCGGCGGTCCAGATGCCCGCGGCCAACGGCTGCACGAGCCGCTCGAACGCCTCACGGCCGAGCCGGCGCACGGCGAACGCCTCCAGTGACTCGTCCACCACGTCGCGGCGCCGCGGCGGCACGAACCGCTCCGCCGCGAGCCGCAGTCGCCCCGGCAGCGACAACAGCGGTGTCGCCAGGATGCTCCCGAGCCGGCCGGGAGCCAGCAGGCGGAATCCGGTGGGCACCGGCTCTGCCCGGCCGTTGCGCAGCACGAGCGCCCGCCGTGCCGTCGGGCTGACACCGATCAGTTCGTCGGCGAGCCCGAGCCGCTCGGCCATGCCGACGGCCTCCGGACGCACGGCCAGAAACGTATCGGCAGCCCGCTCCACCAGCCAGCCGTCGTGGCGGTGCGTCGACACGATCCCGCCGCCACGGCCGGAAGGCTCGAGCAGCGTCACCCGTCGGCCCGCCTCCATGAGCACCTCGGCGGCTGCAAGCCCCGCCAGCCCTCCCCCGACGACGACCACAGGCGACGGATCGTCGCGACTTCCGGCATCGCTCATCGATGCGTTTCCAACGGCCCTGGACCACGAGTCGGCCGCCGCACGCTGCGGCGACCGCCGACAGAAGCCGCTCGGCAGTCCCACGGCCTGCTCGACCGTCGGCTCCGCGATGGCCGGCATCCGCCAGCATGGTGTGGGGGCGACGGCAAGGAAAGGGGGGTGCCGACACGCTGCACAGCCGGGGCGGACTGGGCAGCCTGGCGGGGACGGGCACGCGGCACCGGAGCCGCCGATCTGGTCTGGACCGCGTTCCCCGTGGGCCCTACCTTTCCGGCGCTCCGGTCCCCGGGGCTGTTCGCAACCAAGGAGGGTTCTGTCGTGGTCACGCAGCGGTGCCTGCCTCTCTCGCTTTCACGATCCCTGCTGTTCGCGGCGATGACGGCCGCGATGGCCACCGCCCACGCGCAGCCTGCGGCCGCCCCGGCCGACGCGACGCCGGCGCAAACCCCCCGCGCGATGATGCGGCTGCCGCGATGGATCGAATCGATCGGTGACCCGGCGGCGACGACGTCCGGCCAGCAGGCGACGTCCGCACCGCGGCCGCTCGCCCCCGCCGTGGCAGCGGCGCCGGCCAGACCCGACGCGACGGATGCCGCGACGCGTCCCCTCGCCGCACCCCGGCGCACGACAGAACCGACCTTCCGCGCCGAGGTGAGGCCTGCACCCGGACTGCTGCCGACCGGTCCGTCGGCACGGGTGCCGACGGGTCGCACCGCCGCCGATCAGGCCGTGGTGGTCCCAACGGGTGGCCCCACGACGACCGCGCCGATCACCACCGTCGCCGACAAGCCGTCGGCGACGAAGCCTGCCGCCAAGACCGCCCCCGCCACGGAGCAGGGCTCGCTGAAGCGGTGGCTCAACGACCGGGTCGCCGGCCTGCCGCTGCCGGGGTCGAAGCCTCCGGCCCCGGCCACGAAGTCCGCTGCAGACGGCGCCGCAGCCCCGGCCACCGATGCCGCGACGGCGACCGCCGCGGACGCGGCGCAGGCCGCCACAACGCCCCCCGACTCCCCGACCGCTGCCGCCGACACGCCGACACAGCCCACCGTGACGGCCCCCGTGGCCGCGCCGCCGGACGAAACACCGACGCTCTCCATCGACGCCGCGAGCTTCCGCGGCGTGCATCCCGGCAAGACGACCCGCGAGGAGCTGCTGGCCGGGTGGGGAGAGGGCGAGCCCTTCACCCGCGAGGACGGCAGCCGTGGGTTCTTCTGGAAGATCGAACCGTTCGAGCGGGTGGAAGTCACGCTCGAGGACGACGTCGTGACCGCCGTGCGGATCAAGCTCGCCGAGCCCGTCGCGGTAGGCGAACTCGCCGGGCAGCTGGAGATCGCCGACCTGCGGACGGTGTCGATCCTCGACGAGCAGGGAGTCTCGATCGGCGAGGTCTTCCCCGAGCGCGGCGTGATCTTCAGCGTGAAGCCCGGCACGCAGTCGGCGACCGCCGTGATGATCGAGTCGCTCGACCCCGAATCGTTCGTGCTGCGGGCCGAAGGCGAGATGGACGCCAGCAGCGCCTACGCCGTGGCCGACCTGCAGTACGCCATCGAGATCGATCCGCAGCACCTGCGGGCCCACCGGCTCCTGATGGTGCTCATGTGCGAGCAGGGCAAGTGGCAGCAGGCGCTGCAGCTCGCCGAGGCGGCGGGACGCATCGACCCGGCCGACGCCTGGACGAAGCTCAAGCATGCCGGCATCCTGCTCGCGGTCGACCGCCCCGACGAGGCCCGCGGCGTGGTGGAATCGGCCAAGGCGACGCCGAACGCACCGCCGCTGGTGACGGCGCAGGCCGATCGGCTGCTCGGCCGGATCGAGCTCGCGTCGCCCACGCCCGACTACCAGAAGGCGGTGGAGCACTTCGCCGAGGCGATCCGCCGCTCGTCGGCGCTCCTCTCCAAGCAGTCGCCCACGATCCAGCAGGCGGCCCGCGAAATCCTGCTCGACGCGCACCTGGGCACCGGGCTTGCCATCGCCCGGGGCACGTGGCAGCAGAAGGGCCGCGTGATCCCCAAGTGGATGGCCCGCAGCGAGGCGGTGGTCGTCGAGTGCAAGGCCGACGAATCGGTCCGCCAGACCCTCGAACTGCAGCTCTGCCGCGGTGCGCTGGCGATGGCGGCGGGCTCGGTCGACTCGATCGAGCCGCTCCCCTGGGTGAAGCGGCTCCTGGAGCTGCGCGACCGCATGGGTGAATCGGTCAAGGACCCGTGGCGGCGGCGGCAGATCGACTGGGAGACCGGACTCGGGCTGCTCGACGCCCTGGCCGCCGCGCAGCTGCGGGGCGACTCCGCCGACATGCTCGACAACGCCACCCTCACGGCGGCCTATCTCGACAAGGGCGGCGAGCACCGCGAGCTGACCGACAAGGAGCGGAAGAGCGTGGGCGACCTGTCGTTCCGCATCGGCATCATGTACAGCCTGCAGCGCGGCGACCATGCCACCGCGGTCACCTGGTTCGACCGTGTCATTCCCATGTGGGACGACAATCCGCGGCTGCAGAACGATCGCGAGGCCGGCCAGCTGGGCGAGTCGTACGTCAGCATGGCGATTTCCTACTGGCAGGTCGACCGCCGCGAAGACGCCCTGGCGCTGAGCCGCCGCGGCGTCGACCTGATGGTCGCGGCTGTCGACTCCAAGCACCTCGAGGAGCGCGCCCTGGCGGTCGCCTACGGCAACCTCTCCACGATGTACGCCGAGGAGGGGGACGAGGTGAAGTCACAGACCTACGCCGAGATGGCCAGCCGCGCGGAGGCCACGGGCTCGCGGCTGCGGTAGTCCGTGCCCCGTTCGCCGATGTGAAGATCCCGGATGCTGCGCACGCGGCCAGCCGGGAGCGGCGGACGCTCGACGAGCTGGCTGCATGCGAAACACCGCATCCTGCGGTTTTCGCTTGGCGGGCATCCGCCCGCTGGTGCTACGCTCGGAATCCTGCCGAGCACGGCCAGCCGGGATCGGCGGAAGCTCGACGAGCTGGCTGCACGCGAAACACCGCATCCTGCGGTTTTCGCTTGGCGGGCATCCGCCCGCTGGTGCTACGCTCGGAATCCTGCCGAGCACGGCCAGCCGGGATCGGCGGAAGCTCGACGAGCTGGCTGCACGCGAAACACCGCATCCTGCGGTTTTCGCTTGGCGGGCATCCGCCCGCTGGTGCTACGCTCGGAATCCTGCCGAGCACGGCCAGCCGGGATCGGCGGAAGCTCGACGAGCCTGGAGGATTTCGCATGTCCACGAGAAATGCAGCCCCACAGGCCGGCGCGCGAAATCATCCCGCGAGGAGACTTCTGCCGTCCCGGCGCTGATCGCTCACGAACGGGACGATCCACAGGCCCTACAGCAGGCTCTCCAGCAGCAGCCGCATCTTGCGGAGCTCCGCCACCTGGTCGACTCCCGCGATCGGGGGCATGTGGGCGCACAGCGCCCGCTTGTAGCCCACCCGCTCGAGCTGCGACACGAGCTTGCCATACTCGACGCTGCCCTGCCCGATCCGCACCTGGAAGGCGTCGAGCTTTGTGTCGCGCAGGTGGACGTGGCAGACGTACTTCAGGATCGGCTCCCACGAGGCCAGCTTCTTGTGGCCGAAGATGAAGTGGCTCGGGTCGAGCGTGACCCCCAGGCCGGGCACGTTACGGCACAACGAGGCGGTCGTCTCGGCGTCCTGTGTCATGCGGCCGGCGGTGGTCTTCACGCCCACGACGACGCCGAGGCCGGCGGCGATCGCCACCATCCGCCGCAGTCGCTCGATCTCGCCGTTGAAGGGGGTGCCGAGCTCCGAGGCGTCGACCACGACGGTCACCACCGCGAGCGACTTCGCCAGCCGGCAGCAGGCCGCAAAGCGGTCGTAGAGCTCCGGTGTCTCCGGGGACGAGAACGACACGGCGACGGGCCGGAGCCGCTGCAGGTCGGCGCAGGCGCCGATGGCCGTCTCCGGATCGGCCGCGACGGCCCCGGGCTGCAGGTGCGGCCCACCCTCGTGGACGTCGAGCTCGACGGCGGTGAACTCGAGTTCGGCCAGCCGTTCCATCGCCTTCGCCAGCGACAGTTCCGGAAAACATTCGGTGCTGACACAGACGAACACGTCGCCACGCTCCTCTCGATCGATCCTCGAACCGGACGCTCCCGACGTCCCGCCTTCCACGCCGGCACGGCCGGCCTCAGAGGGTAACGGCCCGCACGGAAAACTGGCAACCAATCGCTCCGCCCGCCGCGCCCCGCCCGCCGCGATCGTCCCCCCGCGCGCGGATCGTCTAGACTGGAGCGCGTCCATCGCCGCCGGCATGCCTCCGCGCGGCCCTCGTCGGGAGCCCCACCATGTCGATCGAATCTCCACCGCCCACCACCCGCGTGATCCTCGAGCAGGGAGGCGTCTGGGGCCGCTGGAGTTCCCGGCTGGCGTGGATCGTCGCCGGCGTCTCGTTGCTCGCGGCGCTGGGCAGTGCCGCTGCGAACGCCCGGTATTTCCAGGGCGACGCCAAGGTGCTCGAGCACCACCACTCCCTCTCGCGGACGGCGCCGGCCAAGGTGGCGATCGTCGACGTCGCCGGGGCGATCATGGGGGGCAGCGGCTTCGCCCGCTCCCAGCTCGACCGGATCAAGGACGACAAGGAGGTGCGGGCGATTGTGCTGCGGGTCGATTCCCCGGGCGGCACCGTGAGCGGCAGCGACGAGCTGCACTACCGGCTGGCTGAGATCGCGCGGGAACGAGACCTGCCGGTCGTCGTGAGCATGGGAGGCATCGCCGCCAGTGGCGGGTACTACGTCGCCATGGCCAACGGCGGCCGCGACGACGTGGTCTTCGCCGAGCCGGCGACGCTCACGGGATCCATCGGCGTGATCATTCCGCACTTCGACGTCTCGAAGCTCATGAAGCGGTTCGACATCCAGGACGACTCGATCACCAGCGGCCCACTCAAGGAGATGCTCAGCCCCACCAAGGAACGCACGCCGGAGCTGGCGGAGCGGGAGCGGCAGGTTGTCCAGGCCCTGGTCGACGAGATGTTCTCGCGGTTCAAGCAGATCGTGAAGCAGGGCCGACCGAAGCTCGACGACGAGGCTGTCGCGAAGGTGGCGACCGGCCAGATCTTCACCGCACAGCAGGCGCTCGATGCGGGACTCGTCGACCGCATCGGCTTCCTCGAGGACGCCATCGACCGCGCCGTGGAACTCGCCGGCCTCACCGCCACGACAGCCCGCGTGGTCCGCTATGCGCGGCCCAGCAGCCTGCTGCAGGAGGTGCTCGGCAGCGGCCTGACGGCGGGCAGCGACATGCCGGCGCTCGGTTTGCTGGAAGCGTTCGCGACCCTGACGACGCCACGTGCCTGGTATCTCTGCAGCTGGTGGCCCGCCCTGGTGACGAGCCGCTAGAGCGCATCCGAGTCAGCGCATCCAAGTCAGGTGGAGCAGCGGCTCGGGAGCGGCAAAAGTCTCGTCGCGTGGGCCGCGGCGGCCCAATGCTCCTCGAGCGTTCGCCGACTCCCTTCGCCTCCGTCCCCAGGTTTGTCAGGTCGTCGCTCGGGGTATTCCGCATGTGCTCCAGCTGGCTGCGGAAGAAGCTTCCACGGCCTGCGGGATCCGGCGCGCACCGCTGGCGGCAGGAGCGAGCGGCGGCCCCCGCGCATCGCTCGGCGAACGCACTCACCCTGCGCCGCGCTCCACGACGGCCCGGCCGAGCGCCGCCAGCGCCGCGTGATCGGCCGCCTCTGGCCCGCGGCCGCGGCCGCGGGCCAGCGCCAGCCGGCACCAGCAGTCGGCGGCCGCCAGGTCGGGCTCCGCGGCGACCGCGTCGGCGTGGTGCGCTACCGCCAGCACGCTCGTCGCCTCGCGGATCTCGGCGGAGATCGCGGCCGCGAGCAGCTGACGGTCGGCGAGGCTCCGTCCGTGCCGGCGGATCGCGGCGTCGAGTCGTGCCGCCGCCGCGGCCAGCAGCCGCCGCGCCGCCGCCGCGTGGCCGCGGAGCCGGCGATCGAGGATCTCCCGATCGCCGCGGGCGGGCCGCCGCGCGAGCCGGCCGACCTGCCAGGCCAGCCATGCCGCACCGCGCCGCCAGCCGCCGGGCAGCCCGGCCGCCGGATGATGCCTGCAGAGGCCCTTGAGGAGCGCGAGGCCCAGGAGGTCGCTCTCCCCCTCGTAGACCGTGACGGCGAAATGGTCGTGGAAGGAGTCTCCCAGCGGATGGCCCACGAGGAACGCCCGGCCGCCATGGATGCCCAGCGCGTCGATCGCCGCGGCCCGCACACACTCGCTGGCGACGACCTTCGCCACGATCGCCTCGAGCTCGCCGGAGTGCCCCGCATCGATCGCCGCGGCCGCCCACGCGGCCAGCGCGTCGCAGGCGGCGATGCCGGCCGCGATCCGCGCGAGCCTCCCCTGCACCAGCTCCCGCGACGCGATCGGCTCGCCCCACGTGCGGCGGGCCAGCGCGTGATCCCGTGCCTGCGCCGCGAGCAGCCGCAGCGTGCCCGCGGCCTGCGCGGCGAGCGTCACGCGGCCGCGGTTGAGCCCGTGCCACACGATGGGCATGCCATCCCTCGCACCGGGCGGGAGCGGGAGCAGGTCCGCCTCGTCCACTTCGAATCGCGTGAACTCCAGCGCGGCGTTGTGCGCGTGCTTGAGCGGGTGCAATGCGTAGTGCCGCAGGCGAAAGGTCGGCGTGTCGGCGTCCGGCAGCCGCACGATCGCCACCGTCGGACGGCCGTCGAGCAGGGCCAGCACCTTCGCGGCGCGGCCGTGGGTCGCCCCGGTGATGAACATCTTCGTACCGGTGAGGAGCAGCCTGCCGTCCTGCCGCTCGAGCCGTGAGCGGATGGCATGCAGGTCGCAACCGGCCTGCGGCTCGGTGGCGCCGAAGACCGAGAGCGGCAGCCCCCGGGCGAGGCCGGGCAGGTGCCGCGCCTGCTGCGCGGGCGTGCCGAAGCCGGCGACCGCCGACACAGCGCCGATGCTCGAGTGCACGGCGAGCATGCCGGCCGCCGTGGGCACCTCGGCCGCGAGCCGCGTGATCGCGCGGGCGAACTGCTGCATCGAGCAGCCCACGCCGCCGAACCGCTCCACCACGAGCAGCCCCCACAGCCCCGTTTCCCCGACCGCCTCCTCGGCAGCTCGCGTGAACCGGCCGAGCGGCCGGGCCGGGGCGTCGTCGAGCGGCGCAGCATCGACGACGGCGGCCGCCGCAGGCTCGTAGAGGCGGCCGTCCGACCGCAGCCGGCGGAGCACGTCGCAGGCGTGGTCGAGCACCGAGGCGACGGCGTCGGGGAGCGGCTCGGCGGCCGCCTCCGCTGCCGCCGCGAACCCGCCGGCGCATTCCTCGCCGCGTTCGCCGCTCCAGAGGGTCGACTCCAGCCATCCCCGGGGCGGTCGGCCCGAGGCGGCGACGCCGCCACGCGGGCTCGGAGATCCGCCCGGCAGCACGGCCGCCCACCGCGGCGCGGGGGTGTCCGCGGCGGCCGCGATCCGGCCGGCGAAGTGCGCCGCGATCGGGCCACGGCGGAGCTTGAGCGACGCGGTCGCCTCGCCGTGCCGCGCATCGAAAGGCCGGCCGACGAGCACCACCCGCCGCACCCGCCAGGCCCGTGGCAGGCTTCGCTGCCGCCGCGTCAGCCGCCGCGCCAGCCAGCGGAGCACCCGCGGATGCTCCAGCGCCGCCCGCCGGCTGAACACCCGCACGCCCATCCGCCGCAGCGCCGCCTTCAATTCGGCCGGCTCGGGCACGACGAGCGCCAGGGGCGCCTCGAGCCCGCTGCCCACCACGCAGACCTGCGCCACTGCCGGATCCTCCGCGAGCGCCGCCTCCACCGCCGCCGGCGGCACCTTCGCCCCGCTGGCGAGCACGAGGGTGTCGACCAGCCTGCCGGTGATCCGCACGTGGCCGTCGTCGTCGATGGCCGCGATGTCGCCGGTCTCGAGCCAGCCGTCGCGTGCTGACGCCGCGAGGATATCCGTCGGCGCGTCCGTGCCCGCGGCGGCGTCGATGACGCCCAGCGCCCGGCCCGGCGTGCGGACGAGCAACTGTCCGGCGGAGCCCGGGCGGTCGTCGATCGCGAGCTCGACTCCGGGCAGCGGCGGGCCGACCGTGCCGGGCCGCGCAGTGCGGGGGGTGGCCACGGTGACGATCGGTCCGGCCTCGGCCAGCCCGTAGCCTTCGACGAGCGGCACGCCCCGGGCGGCGAAGGCCGCGCGGGTCCGCTCCCGCAACGGAGCGCCGCCGGAGATGCAGACTCGAACCCGGCTGCCGAGGGCCGCGGCCAGGTCGGGAATCCGTCCCGTCTCGGCGGCCCGCTCCAATCGTTCGAAGAACGCCGGCACTCCCAGCACCACCGTGGGAGGCATCACGCGGCAGGCATCGAGCGCCCGCCGCCGGTCGGTGACGACGTTCAGGCAGCCGCCGCGGATGAGCGCCGTCACGAGGTCGCCCGTCCGGGCGAGGGCGTGGCTCATCGGCAGCCACGACAGCCGCACGTCGTGTGGCTCGTCGAGGAAGGCATCGGCCGCGGCTGCCGCGTTCGCCACGATCGCCCGCTGGGAGTGGAGCACGCCCTTGGGATGGCCGCTCGTGCCCGACGAGAGCAGGATCGTGCCGCAGGCGTCGGGATCGCACGCCTCGGCCAGCCGCCGCACCCGGTCGTGCAGTCCTCCCGCGGCGTCGAGCCGCGGCCGCCAGCATGCCGCCCGCAGGATGCCATCGCGCCAGCGGTCGGACCCCGCCGTCGCCGGCGGGCCGGCCCGCAGATCGATCACGGTCGGAGCCGCACGGTCGGCGGCCGGCGACGGTGGGCGACGTGCGGACGGAGGACCAGAGAGGATGATGCCCCGCGGCGCGAGCCAGGCGAGCTGCGCGGCGTGCTCGGCATGGCCCGCGTCGGCGTGGAGGGGCACGTGCACGACGCCCGCCAGGCCGCAGGCCAGGTCGACGACGATCCAGTCCGGCCCGTGCGGCCCGAGATGCGCGAGCCGGTCGCCGCGCGACAGGCCAGCGGCGTCGAGCTCGGCGGCCACCTCGACGGCCGCCGCGATCACCTCGGCCCAGCTCCAGGAGGAGCCGCCGGCGAGGGCGTCACAGATCGCGTCGCGATCGCGTGAGACGTCGAGCCGCTGAAGCAGCAGCCCGGCCACGGAGGCCGGGGGCGCAGCCCGGCCTGCGGGCGCGGGCGATGAACCGGCTGCGGGACTGGCGGTGAGCATGAGACTCGCCCGTGGTGTCAGCGGATCCGTTCGAAGAGCACGGCGATGCCCTGGCCGAGGCCGATGCACATGGTCGCGAGGCCGAGCGTCGCGTTGGCGTCGCGCATGGCGTGCAGCAGCGTGGTCGCGATGCGGGCGCCGCTCGCCCCGAGCGGATGGCCGATCGCGAGCGCTCCGCCGCGGACGTTGACCCTCGCCGGATCGAGCCCCAGGGCGTCGATGCAGTGGATCGCCTGCGCTGCGAAGGCCTCGTTGAGCTCGACCAGGTCGATGTCACCGATGCGCACGCCGGTGCGGGAGAGCAGCTTCCGCGTCGCGGCCACCGGCCCGGTGCCCATCGCTGCGGGCGGCACGCCAACCACGGCACTGGCCACCACGCGGGCCAGCGGATCGAGCCCCTGCCGCCGCGCCTCGGTCAGCGACATGACGACGAGCGCCGCCGCGCCATCGCTCAAGGGCGCGCTCGTGGCCGCGGTGATCGTGCCGATCTTCGGCAGGAAAACGGGCTCGAGCGCGGCGAGTTGCTGGGCGGTCGTGCCACGGCGAACCCCCTGGTCGTGGAGCGCCTCCGCGACGGCCCCCGCCTCGTCGTGCCCCGTCACGCCCACGATCTCGGCGGCGAAGAGGCCGCCGTCGGCGGCCCGAGCGGCCCGCGCATGGCTCTCGATCGCGTAGGCCTCCTGCCGGCGGCGGGAGATGCCGTGGCTCGCGGCGATCTGCTCGGCCGTCAGCCCCATCGACAGCATGCCCCGGCTCGACCGGGCGAAGATTCGCGGATGCACGTCGACGGCCGCGTCCATCGGCAGGTGGTGCATGTGCTCGACGCCCCCGACCACCTGCACGTTCTCCGCGCCGGCCGCGATGGCGTGGCAGGCCTGGGCCAACGCCTGCAGCGACGATCCGCAGAGCCGGTTGACCGTCGTGCCCGCCGTGGCGAGCGGCAGGTCTGCCAGCAGCGCGACGCACCGCGCCACGTTGCCCCCGAGCTCGCCCCGCTGCTGCGTGGCGCCGAGCACGACGTCTTCGATCGTGGCCGGATCGACGCCGCTGCGATCCACGGCCGCCCGCACGACGGCCGCAGCCAGCTCGTCGCCGCGCACCCTCCGGAACACGCCACGCTCCGCATGGGCGCGGCCGATCGCCGTGCGGCAGGAGGCCACCACCACCGGCGTGGCCTCGGGTGCGCTGCTGATCGGGAGTGGCATCGATACGTTCCCTGGTTCGGGGAGTGGGCTACGGGGGTGGGGGCGTGACGTGCGGGACGGGGGGATCAGGGCGTGAACGGCTCGCCCGCCCGCGCCATCGCGAGCAGCCGCGGAGTGGGATGCATGCGCACGCCCAGGTCGGCGAGCGGCTCGAGCCGGCGGACCACCTCCGCGGCGCCGAGCGAGTCGCCCCAGGACAGCAGCCCGCCGCGGAACGCCGGGAAGCCGAGGGCGTGGATCACGGCGAGATCGACGTCGCGGCCGTCGCGGACGATCCCCTCGTCGAGCGCCCGCAGCGCCTCCAGGAGCATCGGCAGCAGCAACCGGTCGGCGATCGTGGCGTCGGAGTTCTCCCGCGCCGGGAGCCGGTAGGGCTCGATGAGCTGGGGCACGCCCTCGTCGGGCCGCTCGATCCGCGCCCGCTGGCCGCCGTCGGGCCGGTAACGGTAGAAGCCCGCGCCGCTCTTGCGGCCGAGCCGCCCCGACTTCACGAGCGCCGGGATCAGGGGCGAGGCCTCGATGCGGTCGCCGTAGGCATCGTCGAGCACGAGCCCGGCGTAGAACGCCGTGTCGAGCCCGATCATGTCGTAGAGCTCCAGCGGCCCCATCGGCATGCCGAAGCCGCGGGCAACGCGGTCGATCCGCTGCTGGTCGACGCCCTCGCGGAGCATCTCCACTGACTCGTGCAGGTAGGGCATGAGGACGCGGTTGACGAGGAATCCCGGGCTGTCGCGGACCACGATCGGGCACTTGCCCAGCCGCTTCACGTGGGCGACGGCGGTGGCGACGGTGGCGTCGGATGTGGCCGGTCCGCGGACCACCTCCACGAGCGTCATGCGGCGGACGGGGTTGAAGAAGTGGATACCGCAGAATCGCGCCGGGTCGCGGAGCGACTCGGCCAGCTTCGCGATCGGATTGGTCGAGGTGTTGGTGGCGATCACCGTTTCGGGGCCGACGGTCCGCTCGATCTCCGCGAGCACCTGCCGCTTGACGTCGGTCCGCTCGAGGACGCTCTCGATGACGAGGTCGGCGGCGGCGATCGCGTCCATGCGGGTGACGGTGTGCAGCCTGCCGGCGAGCGCGACGGCGCGGGCGGCGTCGGCCCGACGGGTGGATCGGTCCCAGGCGGCCTCGTCGAGGATCGTGGCGACGCTGCGGGCCAGTGCGTCGGCCTGCACGTCGACGAGCGTCACGTCGAAGCCGGCCCGCAGGTGGCTCGCGGCGATCCCGGCCCCCATGATGCCGGCGCCGATCACGGCGGGGCGGGCGATCGTGTCGGGCTCAGCGGGCGGGCGGCCGCCCGTGGCCAGGGCCGGCGCGGCGGCGGGCTGGTCGAGGCCGCTGTCGCGGCGGTTCCGCTCGCCCAGACGGAACACGCGGATCAGCTGCCGCGACACGGGCGAGGAGGCGAGCGCGGCGAACGCCGACGACTCGAGCCGTCCCGCCTCCTCCACTTTTCCATTGCAGCCGTCGAGCACGGTCTGCAGGATCGCCAACGGTGCGGGATAGTGGCCGCCACTGCGGCCGAGGATGACGGCGGCCGACGTCGCCTCGAGGAACTCCCGCTCCTCCGCGGCCAGGGGTGGCCGCTGCAGCCGGCGGCGGGCGAGGTGGCCGCCCTGGGCCGAGGCGGCGGCCGCCAGGCGACGGGCCGACTCCTCCGCCGCCGCTGCGGGCACGCAGGCGTCCACCAGCCCGATCCGGCCGGCCGCCTCGCCGCCGACTGGTTCGCCGGAGGCCATCAGCTCCACGGCGGGACCGGGGCCGATCAGCCGCGGCAGCCGAACCGTGCCGCCCCAGCCGGGCAGCAGGCCGAGCTTCACCTCGGGAAAGCCCAGCAGCGTGTGCGCGGCGTCGGTGGCGACGCGCAGGTCGCAGGCCAGCGCCAGCTCGAGGCCGCCGCCGAGGCAGGCGCCGTCGATGATGGCGACGCTGGGCCACGGCGCGCCGCACAGCCGGCCGAAGGCCGCGCGGCCCGCGTCGCAGAGCCGCTCGACCTCGGCGCGGCCGAGGGTGTGCAGCCGCTCGAGCCGCTCGATGTCAGCCCCCGCGAAGAAGGAGCCCGGTCTGCCCGATCGCAGGATGATGGCCCGCGGTGGCGGCCCCGCCGCGATCTCGTCGAGCGCCCGTGCCAGCTCCTCGAACACCTCCTGCGTGAGGACGTTCTGGGAGTGTCCGGGCACGGAAAACGTCAGCACGGCCGTCCCGTCCGCCTGCCGCTCGACCGCGAGCGTGCGGTATTTCTCGGCTGGCTGGCGGTGCGTCCCGGGCATGGCGGATGTTCCGATGCGGGCGAAGTCTGGGCTGGGGAGCAGTTTTCGCTTGCCCGAAACCCAAAAACAGCTAGTGTATCGGGCGTTCCCGACCCGCGTTCAACCCACCGTTCCGAGGAGACCCGGCCGACCATGGATAGCGTCGCTCGTCGGCTGCAGGCCGTCTTCAAACCCGGGTTCGCGAAGCGTGCCGCGGTGTGGTTCGTGCTCGTGGCAGTGTCCGTGGTGGGCCGGCTCTGGCAGCCCGTCTGGGACGGGCAGCCCTTGTGGAATGTCACGCCCCTGACTGGTGCGGCGATCGCATCGGGCGCGGCCTTTTCCCATCCTGTCGTTGCGGCCTCCGTGCCCCTCACCGCCCTCGCCGTCAGCAACCTCGTGCTTCCCGGCTACGGCGACGACTGGAAGGGGCTCGCGATGGCGGCGACGGTGGCCCTGGCGTTCTCCTGGCCGGTGCTGCTCGGCGGGCTCGTCCGGCGGCGGCGGATCGCCGCGATCATCGGCGGCTCGCTGGCGAGTTCGCTGGTGTTCTATCTGGCGACGAACTTCGCCACCTGGCTGCTGACGAACCTCTATCCGCACACGGCCGAGGGGCTCCTCGCCTGCTACGTGGCGGCGCTGCCGTTTTTCCGCTGGATGCCTGTGGGCGACGTCGTGTGGACGCTGGCGCTGGTCGGCGGGCTCTTTGCCTGCCGCGGCGAGGCGAACTCCGCGGAGCGAATTCCGCGCGAGACGGTGGCCGCTGCTTGACGGCGGCCGAAACCGGTCGAGAATACGCTCTCCAGGCCGTGCCGTTCTCGGCGATCCTGGTTCCCGCCGCGGGAATGGCGGAATTGGCAGACGCGCCAGGTTGAGGGCCTGGTGGTAGTAATACCGTGCAGGTTCAAGTCCTGTTTCCCGCATTGTGCACCCGTGAGCGTCAGGCCGGAGCGAGAGGACGATGAGTTCGACGCCAGAGTCCTCTTCTCCCCAGCCTGATTCTGTTCAGTCTGGCTCTCCGCAGTCTGGCTCTCCGCAGCCTGGCGCTCCTCAGCCAGAGGACCAGCCTGGCGCTCCTCAGCCAGAGGAATCGCCGGGGCCGCGGCGGATTCCGATCGGCACGCAGCGGCCGGGCGTGAAGCCGCCCCGGCTCGCGCCGCGGTACGAATACTTCTCGTCGGCCGCTCCGGTGCCGACGGCCGGCCTGCAGCCGCCCGCAGCGACGCCGACGGGAACGCCGCCAGTGGCCTTCGTCACGCCGGCTGCAGCGCCGCCTGCAGCCCAGTCGGCGGCGGCCGCCGATACGGCCGACGCGACGACAGCACCGGCCACGCCGCCGCAGTCCGCTCCGCAGGGCGGAGCCGCGGCACCCCGGCGCGAGGGCCGGCGCGACAAGCGGGGCGGTGGCGCCGCGAAGTCGCCGTTCACCGACGTGCTGCCGCCGCAGAAGCGGGTGGCGGTGCCGAATCTGCGGGCCGCGCTCGACGACGACCTCGAGGAGGACTTCGAGGCGGCTCTGGCGGGCATCGCGATCGACGATCTCGTCGCGGCCTCCACGTCGATCCGCGCCGACGCCCCGATCGACCCCGGCACGCGGCTCTCCGGCACGGTCCTCTCGATCGGCGCCGACACGGCCTTCATCGACCTGGGCGAGCGTCGGCAGGGCGCCCTCAAGCTGGCCGGCCTCGAGCTGGAGAGCATCCCGGCCGTGGGCGATGTCCTGCAATTGAGCGTCGGGCTGCGGAACGACGACGACGGCCTCTACGACGTCGCCTTCGCCAACCGCGCCGTGAGCGTCGAGGACTGGTCGCAGCTCGAGGCGGGCATGATCGTCGAGGCCCGCGTCACCGCCGCCAACAAGGGCGGCCTCGAATGCGAGGTGGCCGGGCTCCGCGGCTTCATGCCGGCGAGCCTCGTGAGCACCTGGCGTGTGGAGAACCTCGAGGAGTTGGTGGGGCAGACGCTCGAGAGCCTCGTCACCGACATCGTGCCGGCCGCCCGCAGGCTGGTGCTCTCCCGCCGCGCCGTGATCGAAAAGCAGGCCGCCGAGGCGCGGACGAAGCTGCTCGAAACGCTCGAAGTGGGCGACACGCTCGACGGCACCGTCCGCTCGGTCCGTGATTTCGGCGCGTTCGTCGACATCGGCGAGGGCGTCGAGGGGCTCGTGCACGTCAGCCAGCTCTCCTGGGAGCGGGTGGCGAACCCGGCCGACGTGCTGCAGCCCGGGCAACGGGTGCGGGTGGTCGTGAAGAAGATCGACCAGCAGACCGGCAAGATCGCCCTCTCGGCCCGCGACCTCGTGGAGAGCCCGTGGACACGGGCCGCCGACAAGTATCACGTTGGGGCCACCGTCCGCGGCGTCGTCAGCCGCATCGCCCAGTTCGGCGCGTTCGTCAGGCTCGAGCCAGGCGTCGAGGGGCTCGTGCACGTCTCGGAACTCGCCACGCGGCACGTCCGCAGCGTGGCCGACGTCGTCAAGGAAGGGGAGCAGGTCGAGTGCCGCGTCCTCGCCGTCGATCCCGACGAGCAGCGGATGTCGCTCTCGATCAAGGCACTCGCCGCGAAGCCGGCCCCGGCCGCTGGCCACGATGATGCGGAAGGACCCGAGGACTCCGCGGCCTCCGCGGAGCAGCCGCCCCAGGCGAAGAAGCGGAACAGCCCGCTCAAGGGCGGCCTCGGCGGCCAGTCCGTGGGCGAGCGGTTCGGCCTGAAGTGGTAGCGGACCTCTCCGCGCCGGCAGCGCTGCTGCGGCTGGAGCCGCTCCCGCTCAGCCGGTCGGAACGTCGATGACCTGCTTCCCCATCCAGGCCACCAGCGGCTCGGGAACGGCGACGGATCCGTCGGCCCGCTGGTGGTTCTCCAGGACAGCGATGATCGCCCGGCTGATGGCGACCGCGGTGCCGTTGAGCGTGTGCACGAACGACGTCCCCTTCTCGCCCGGCTTGCGGTAGCGGATGGCGAGCCGGCGGGACTGGTAGTCGGTGCAGTTGGAGGTGCTCGTCACCTCGCCCCACTCGCCGGCGGTGCCGCGGCCGGGCATCCAGGCCTCGAGGTCGTACTTCCGGTAGGCGGGGCCGCCGAGATCGCCGCTGGCTGTGTCGATCACGCGGTAGGGGATGCCCAGGCCGTCGAAGATCTCGCACTCGATCTCGAGCAACTCGGCGTGCATCGCCTCGCTCCGCTCCGGCAGCGTGTAGGCGAACATCTCCACCTTCGTGAACTGGTGCACCCGGTAGAGGCCGCGGGTGGCCCGCCCGTGGGCGCCGGCCTCGGTGCGGAAGCAGTGGCTGATGCCGCAGAGCTTCAGGGGCAGCTCCTCGGCCTCGAAGATCCGCTCGTGCATCGCGCCGCCGAGCGTGATCTCGGCGGTGGCGATCAGCGAGAGGTCGCTGTCGTTGATGGAGTAGATCTGCGTCTCCGGGCCGCGGGGCATGAAGCCGGTGCCCTCGAGGATGGAGTCCCGGGCGAGGTCGGGCGTGGTCATGACGGTGAACCCGCGCCGCATGAGGATCTCGACCGCGTACCGCTGCAGGGCCAGCTCCAGGAGCACCGCGTCGTTGGCGAGGAAGTAGAAGCCGTGGCCGGCGACCTTGGCGCCGGCCTCGAAGTCGAACAGCCGCAGCCGCTCGCCGAGCTCTACATGATCGCGCGGCTTGAAGTCGAACGAGGGCGCGGGCGTCCGGCCGCGGCGGAGTTCGACGGCGGCGTCCTCGCCCCCCACGGGCGCCGCCGGATGGGTGAGGTTGGGGATGGTCCGCAGGATGGCGTCGGAGTCGGCGACGATCTCGGTGAGCTTGGCCTCGAACGCCGAGACCTCCTCGCGGAGCCGACGGCCCTCGGCTTTCCGGGCCTCCCGCTCGGCGGCGTCGGCGGCGCCGGCGATCGACCGGCTGACGAGCCCGGCCTGCTGATTGAGCCGGTCGATGTCGGCCTGCATCTGCCGCCGCAACCGGTCGAGTTCGGCGAATCTGGCAACGTCGGCGGACGAGCCGCGTCGGCGGCAGTTGTCGGCGACGAGGTCCACGTTTTCGGCGACATAGCGGCGGTCGAGCACGGCGGAAATCTCCCGGGGAAGCCGCGGGGCGATGGCCACCGGCGGCGAGCAACACCTTATACTGTGAGCCGTGTCCTGTCAGTCCGTTCGCCTCGCGACCGGCGGCAGTACAGTCCACCTCGCACGGCAGCCCACCCATGACCGCCACAGCCGCCGCGGAGGCCGACACGGCCGCTCCGGAGTCGTCGACCGCGGCCGCCGCGACGGCCGATGCCGCCCGTCCCAAGCGGCAGCCCCGCTACCACGTGGTGCTCTGGAACGACGACGACCACACCTACCAGTACGTGGTCGCCATGCTGCAGAAAATCTTCGGCCACACCGTGGAGAAGGGTTTCCTGCTCGCGAAGGAGGTCGATCTGCGCGGGCGGGCGATCGTGCTCACGACGACGAAGGAACACGCCGAGCTGAAGCGGGACCAGATCCACGCCTTCGGCGCCGACCGGCTGCTCGCCCGCTCGAAGGGGGCGATGTCGGCCTCGATCGAGCCCGAGCCGGCGTAGCACTGCTCGCAGGGGCTTCGTTCACGTCGGGCCCGGCCGTCGTGGCCGTCCCGACGTGGCGAGCGTCCGCTCGCCGGTGCTGAGCCGGGCTTCCGGCCCTGGTGTCTGGTCTCCCGCTGTGCTGACAGCACTCCGCCATTCCCGATGCTGAGGAGCCGGTCGGAGGCACGCGCAGGAGCCGGTGCATTTTGCGGCTCACCAGCGGCGAACCACTGTCCGAGAGTCTCCCGGAGCAAAATCCGCCGGCGACGAGCATGCCGCAGACTGGCGAACCAATACGGGTAATCGTGCGTGCACGACTTCACGACAGCGTAAAAAAGGAGCGGCCCGGACCTTTCGGCCCGGGCCGCCCTCGTTCCCATCGGTGTCGTCCTCGATCCGCCGGCCTCGTTCAGGAGGGCCGGCGGGGCGGAGCCTCGTGATCTCCGCTCACTCGCAGCAGGGCACCTCGCGATAGACCGTCGTGGGCACGCAGCGGGTCACCGTGTAGGCGACCTTCTTCGGCACCATGCGGACGACGTCGATCGTCTTGGTGTAGTGCACAGGACGCGTGGTGTAGACCGGCACCTGCTTGGTCCGGCACTCCTTCACCATGGTGCAGACCTTGTAGCACTCCTCGCGGGAGCGATCCTCGCGCACCATCTTGCACACCTTCGAGGTGCAGGTCTTCACGCGCTGCTCGGCGACCATCGTGCAGACCTTGTACTCGCAGGTGCGAACCTGCTCCTCGGACACCATCTTGCAGACCTTGTAGCAGCAGGTCTTCACACGCTGCTCCGGCACCATCTTGCAGACCTGGTAGGTCCGCACGCGCTGCTCGGGGACCATCGTGCAGACCTTATAGGTGCAGGTGCGGATCCGCTGCTCGGGCACCATGCGGCACACCTGGTACGAGCAGGTGCGGACACGCTGCTCGGGCACCATCTTGCACACCTGGTAGGTCCGGACACGCTGCTCGGGCACCATGCGGCACACCTGGTACGAGCAGGTGCGAACACGCTGCTCGGGCACCATGCGGCACACCTGGTAGGTCCGGACACGCTGCTCGGGCACCATGCGGCACACCTGGTACGAGCAGGTGCGGACACGCTGCTCGGGAACCATGCGGCACACCTGGTAGGTGCGGACACGCTGCTCAGGCACCATGCGGCACACCTGGTACGAGCAGGTGCGAACACGCTGTTCGGGCACCATGCGGCACACCTGGTAGGTCCGGACACGCTGCTCGGGCACCATGCGGCACACCTGGTACGAGCAGGTGCGGACACGCTGCTCGGAGACCATGCGGCACACCTGATAGGTCCGGACACGCTGCTCGGGCACCATGCGGCACACCCGGTACTCGCAGGTGCGGACCCGCTGCTCGGGCACCATCTTGCAGACCTTGTAGGTCCGCACGCGCTGCTCGGGCACCATCGTGCAGACGGTGTAGTTGCAGGTCTTCACCCGCTGCTCCGACACCATCTTGCAGACCTTGTAGCACTGCTTCTCGACGATGGTCTCGCGCTCGTAGCGGACGCACTTGACCTCCTTCTCGCAGACCTCGGGGACCCACACCTTCTTGCAGACGGTGCGGGGCGGGCACTGCTCCTCGACCTTGGTCACCTTGCCAGGCTGGTAGCACCGCTTGCCGGTGCAGGGATCGCACACCCAGCAGCCGGGCTCACGGACGCACTTCGTGATCACCGGGCCCGGGATCTCGCAGGTCTCGGTCTCCCAGCGGCCACTGCACACCTTCACGGTCTTCGTGTAGTGCACCGGCTTGCAGACCGTCTTGCAGATCTCGCGCTCGCGGTTCTCCCACACCGGCTTGCAGACGGTGTAGGGGATCTCCTTCGTGCGGGTCTCGTGGACCGGCTTGCAGACCGTGTAGGTCTGCTCGCGGGTCTCGTAGACCGGCTTGCACACCGTGTAGGGGATCTCCTTCGTCATCGTCTCGTACACCGGCTTGCAGACCGTGTAGGCCTGCTCACGGGTCTCGTAGACCGGACGGCACACCGTGTAGGGGATCTCCTTCGTCATCGTCTCGTACACCGGCTTGCAGACCGTGTAGGCCTGCTCGCGGGTCTCGTAGACCGGACGGCACACCGTGTAGGGGATCTCCTTCGTCATCGTCTCGTACACCGGCTTGCAGACCGTGTAGGCCTGCTCACGGGTCTCGTAGACC
>Ga0209401_1000032_pt1 | contig 101120 bp, 86 predicted proteins | sample M_140807_MF_Meta_FD_187318 | JGI IMG/M metagenome (GOLD analysis project Ga0209401, IMG submission 187318) | Freshwater microbial communities from Lake Montjoie, Canada to study carbon cycling - M_140807_MF_MetaG (SPAdes) (version 2) | ecosystem: Environmental > Aquatic > Freshwater > Lake...
CAGGTCTTGTGAGAGAATCCTCGTGCCCCTATTGGGGCTTGAAAGGGTTCTCTGATGAAGAAGCGACGCAGTGCAGAGCAGATCGTGGGCTTGCTTCGGCAGGCTGACGTGGACCTTGGGAAGGGCGCGACCGTGCCCGACGTCTGCCGACGGCTGGGTATCAGCCAGCAGACGTACTACCGCTGGCGGACAAAGTACGGGGGCATGGATCCGAAGATGGCCAAGCAGCTTCAGGAGCTCCAGAGGGAGAACTCGAGGCTGAAGAAGCTGGTGGCGGATCAGGCCCTGGACATGCTGATCCTCAAAGAGGCCGCCCGCCCAAACTGACGTGCCCCGAGCGTCGCCGTCGGACGGTGGAATCCGTGCGGCGGTCCTTGGGGCGTGAGAAGGTCTCGGAAAGAAGGGTCTGCAGGGCACTCGGGCAGAACCGGGGCACGCAGCGTCACCGTCCCAAGAAGGTAGACGGTGACCGGGAACTACTCGGAGTGATGCGGAAGATCGTGGAGACGTTCCCGAGGAACGGCTGCGAGCGCACGCATCGGGTACTGACCGGCCCTGATGCATTCGGAGGCTGGAAAGTGAACTTCAAGCGGGTGCACCGGATCTGGAAGGAGGAGCACATGCAGGTGCCGCAGAAACAGCGGAAACGCCGAAGATTACCGGGGTCGAGTGCCAATGGGTGCGTGCGTCACCGGGCGAAGCACAGGAACCATGTGTGGAGTTACGACTTCCTCGCGGAGCGAACGGAAGACGGCAGGCAGTTGCGGATCCTCGTGGTAATCGACGAGTTCACGCGTGAGTGCCTGGCGATCGAGGTGGGCCGATCGTTCACCGCCCGGGAGGTGATCATGACGCTCCAGTACCTGTTCGCCGTGCGGGGTGCACCCGAGCATCTGCGCAGTGACAACGGCCCGGAGTTCGTTGCCAAGGAGATCCAGGAGTGGCTGGCGAGGGCGTGCGTCCGCACGCTCTACATCCAGAAGGCGAGCCCTTGGGAGAACGGCTACGTGGAGAGCTTCAACGGCAGGCTCCGCGACGAGCTGCTCGACCGTGAGCTGTTCCTGAGCCTGCCTGAGGCCAGGGTCGTTCTCGACCAGTGGCGGATGGACTACAACCACAGACGGCCGCATGGCGGCCTGAAGTGGCAGACCCCGGCGGCGTTCATTGCCGGGCTGGACGACATGGCCTCCGGGGTGGTCCCGGCGGCGTCGCGTGGTGTGTCTCCGGTCGGGGCTACGCCCCTCCCTCCGACACACCACGCGGACTGTTCCCCAACTCTCTCATGAACACTGGTACAGAAACCGGGAAGGGGTCATGTCACTCTCGCCAGTTCACGAGATTCGGCAGGCCGTTGCCGGAATGCCATCAGGCACCTGCGGGATTATCAGCCCGCGTTTTCGGGGCGTGCGCGGTAGAATTCCTCGGGTGCAGCGTTTGTGTAGGATCCGGCCCAGTCACTTGATCGTCGGATCTTCCTTCGAGGAGTCATCGTGATGAACTGGCAGGACCGCATCGGGTTTGATCCGGGCATTCTCGGTGGAAAGCCGGTAATCAAAGGCACAAGATTGGCTGTTGAGAAGATCGTCGAACTCATGGCTGCCGGTTGGTCTGAGCAGCAGATCATCGAGAACTACCCCGGCCTGACACACGATGACATTTCTGCGTGCCTCTTCTACGCAACCGAGATCCTGAAGTCGGAGCGTGTTGTGGCTCTCGCCTCCCCTGAATGAGAGCAGGCAGGCATGCTGTTTCTCGCGGACGAGGATTTCCCGGGCACCGCTGTGCGGTGGTTACGGCAGGTAGGGCATGACGTGCTCTGGGCACGGACGAGCTTCCCCAGCCGGTCTGACGCCGCGCTGCTCGAGGTCGCCCAGCGAGAGTCCCGCGTCGTCCTGACCTGCGACAAGGACTTCGGTGAGCTTGCCTTTCACTGGGGCCTTCCAGCTTCGTGTGGCGTCGTCCTCTTTCGCTTTCCCTCGTCGTCGCCCGAGGCGTTTCTCGACCGGGTCAAGGAACTGCTGGCAGCTGAGAAGGAGATCGGCTTGAGCGGGACGTTCTGTGTCGTCGAGGCCAATCGCGTGCGGGTTCGGCCGCTGGCTGGTCGCGTTTGATCACGTGAACGCACGGCTGTACTTCGGCAATGGCGTGCGCATCCCAGGCGGCCCGCTATGCGGTGGGAGACCGGCGGTTGTACTACAACCGCAAGCAAAAACGCGCGTTGACAAATAAGGACTTGCGACGAGTATGCGACCATTCGTCGGTCAGGCCAAAATCGTTGTTTCGCGGCCGAAAACGCGATTTCGTGGGCGGTTTCGAATCGCCTTTAGAAATCCCATGCTCTATCCACCTGAGCTACGGGCGCGAAAGGGAGTGCATTTCGGGAAACCCGCCGTGCGGCGATCGCCGCGGCGAAGGCCCCAGATCAGTCTCTGGATCGCATTTTCGAGAGCAGCCGCAGGATCTCCAGGTAGAGCCAGACGAGCGTGACCATCAGGGCGAACGCGCCGTACCACTCGAGGTACTTCGGCGCGCCTCGCTCCGCCGCCTGCTCGATGAAGTCGAAGTCGAGCACCAGGTTCAACGCCGCGATCACCACCACAACCAGGCTGAAGCCGATGCCGACGGGACCGGCCTCGTGGATGTAGGGCACCGGGAACCCGAAGAAGCCCCCGATCATCGAGATCAGATAGACGAGGCAGATGCCGCCCGTCGCCGCCACGATCCCGAGCTTGAAATTCTCGGTCGCCCTGATGAGCCCCGACTGGTAGGCGAGCAGGAGGCCAGCCAGCGTGCCGAAGGTGCCGCCGACGGCCTGGATGACGATGCCGGGATACTGGCTCTCGAAACTGGCCGAGATGCCCCCCAGGAACAGCCCTTCGGCCAACGCGTAGACTGGGGCGAGCGTGGGTGCCCATGTGTGCTTGAAGCAGATCACGAAGCCCGTGATCGCCCCGATGAGGAGCCCGCCCATTGCCCAGGGCATCGCCGCGGCGGGATTCGCCTCCACCAACGAAAACGTCTTCGACCAGGTGAAGCAGGCGGCCCCCATCGCCAGCGCCAGCAAGAACGCCGTTTTCTGCGCCGTCCCGTTGATCGTCATCGTCGCGGTGGCCGGCTGGTCGGCCGCCACATCCCGGCGGTACACGCCGAAATTCTCGAACGTCTTGTCGTTGAGGGTCGGGTTGCCGGTGCGCACGGTGACTGCTCCAGTGCCGAGGGAGGGAAAACGCCGGCGGTTCAGCCGCCACCGTCGACCCCGAGCATAGCACAGTCGGGGGGCGGCATTCGACTTCCGGGGATGCCGGCCCGGGACGATCGGCCTGCGAACGCGCGGCAAAGGCACGCTGTGTCGAGGAGGTCAGCACGCCGTCGACGAACGCGCAGGCACTCAGCCACTCTTCGAGCAGGACGCCGTGCCCGCGTGGCCCCGCCGCATCACGCGTGGGGCCGCCGCATGCTCAGTGTCCCTGTGCTGCCGTCGCTGCGAGTGCCGACGCCGGATTGGTCGAGACGACCGTGATCACCTCGGCTTCCGAAAGGCCCACGGCGTTTCGCAGCACCTGCCGGACGCGGGCCATCGAGGCCGTGGAGCCGACGAGATGGGAGCGGTCGGCGGCCCACGCGGCGCCGTCCGCGTTGACGACCACCTCCTGGCCGGCGAGCGTGAACCGTCCCGCCCCCATGCCGCCGGCGGCCGTCGCGTCGGTCACGGCGATTACCCGGTCGATCCCGACGGCACGGATGATCGTGCGGACCATCGAGGGCGGTAGGTGCACCGCGTCGGGAATCAGCATCACCCACCGGAGCCGGTCGGCCGCCAGCACCCGCTGGATGACGTTGTCGTGTCGGTGGAGCGTGAGTGGGCAGCCGTTGCCGAGGTGGGTGAACGCGGCGAGGCCCGCGTCGATCGCCCGGTCGAGCAGGTCGGCCGGCGGGTCGCAGTGGCCCGCCGAGACGAGGATGCCCCGCTCGGAGAGCCAGCGGATCGTCGCCTGCCCGTCGTCGTGCTCGGGGGCCAGTGTCACGAGCCGGACGAGCCCGCGGCCCGCGGCCACGAGCCGCTCGGCCGCGGCGGGGCTGGCGGGCAGCACGTGCTCCGACGGATGCGCCCCGACGTAGCCCCGCTGCGGGCTGATGAACGGGCCCTCGACGTGGATGCCGGCCATGACGTCGGCCACGAGCGGGTCGGCGGCATGCAGCTCCGCGAGCCGGGCAATCCGCGCGACCATCCGGTCGAGCCGGTCGGTGATCACGGTGGCCAGCATCCGCCCGCCGCCGTCGGCACGCACGGCCTCGCATGCCCGCCGCAGCGCGGCCGCCGACAGGTCGTCGCCGTTGAAGTCGACGCCCTTGTAGCCGTTGAGCTGCAGGTCGAAGGGAGCCATGCATCGTCTCCGCAAACCGTGGTCAGACTACCGTACCACGGACCGGCCGGAAGTGGACGTGAGGTCGATACCGAATGCCAGATTCCATGGCCGCCGTCGGTTGCCGCTGCAGCGGTCCGTCGATACCCTATCACCCGCAGTTCCGCGCACGTGCCACGACGAGGTCGACGATCCGTGAATGGGGCTGCACCCGCGCTCGAGACCGTCCGCCGTGCAGCGGGGCATCCCTCGCACGCCGTCGCGTGGATGCTCTGCGGAGCGATGGCCACGGCGGCGTGTGCGGAGCCGGCCTGGCGGGTCGGCATCGCGAAGGTCGACGTCACTCCGACCACGCCGGTCTGGCTCGCGGGCTACAGCGGCATCCGTGAGCCCGACGGCGTGCTCCATCCGCTCTGGGTCAAGGCGATCGCGTTCGAGGCGGCCGACGGCGGCCGGGCCGTGCTGATTGCCAGCGACTTTCAAGGTGTGCCCGCCAGCATGAGCGACCGGGTGTTCGCGCGGCTCGCGTCGGAGCATGGCCTCGACCGCAGCCGCGTGATGTTCGCCTACTCCCACAACCACTGCAGCCCGCGGCTGGGCGACGATCTCATCGACTACTATCCCGTCGATCCAGTACAGGAGGCGGTCGTCGCCCGGTACACCGCCGAGTGCGTCGACGCGTGCGTGAAGGCCGTGGGCGAGGCGCTGGCGGCGCTCGCCCCCGCCACGATCCGCGTCGGCGCGGGGCGGGCGGGCTTCGCCGTGAATCGCCGTGACAACAAGGAGGCGGAGGTTCCGGGCCTGCTGGCCCGCGGCGAGCCGCTGCGGGGCGCCACCGACCACGCCGTGCCGGTGCTCACCGTCACGCGGCCCGACGGCTGTCTCGATGCCGTGCTCTTCGGCTACGCCTGCCATCCGACGACGCTCAACTTCAAGACCTACTGCGGTGACTATCCCGGCTTCGCGCAGCTGGCGATCGAGAAGTCGCACCCTGGCACGACGGCGCTCTTCGTGAATACGTGCGGCGCCGACCAGAACCCGCTGCCCCGCCGCAGCGTCGAGCTCTGCGAGCGGTACGGCCTGATGCTCGCGGCCGGCGTGGAGGAGGCGCTGCGGCAGCCGATGGAGCCGGTCTCCTGCCGCCTGCGGACGGCCTTCGAGATGGTGCATCTCGAGTACGAGCGGGTGGCAGACCGGGCGGAGCTCGAGGCGGCCGCCGCCGAGCCCGATGCGATCAAGGCCCGGTGGGCCCGGCGGATGCTCGCGAGGCTTGACGCCGGAGAGACGTTCCCGGCGTCGTATCCCTATCCCCTCCATGCCTGGCGGCTCGGCGATCGCACGCTCGTTGTCGGCATGGGTGGCGAGACCGTCGTCGACTACGCGCTGCGGTTCAAGAAGCAGTGGGGGCCGGGCACCTGGGTGCTCGGCTACACCGACGACATGGCGGCCTACATCCCGTCGCGCCGCGTCTGGGAGGAGGGGGGCTATGAAGGAGGCAGCCGGCTCTACGAGTACGGCCGCCACGGTGTCCGCTGGATGGGCACGGTCGAGGACACGATCGCCGCCGCCGTCGGACGGCTGGTCGACACGGTCGGGCCGCCGGTCGTCGGGCCACGGCCGGTTGAGTGACTGCGGCTGCCGAAGGGAAGGGACGGCGGGGAGCGCACCCTCGATGATGTGCCCCTCGCCGCTGCGGCCTCAACGCCCGGTGGCCGGGTGCGGGTCCACGGCCCTGCGGACAGCGTCGATGATTTTTTCTTCGACACTCTCCGCCCACGTCGCTGGGAGTCCGTAGTAGAGCATCGCCCCGGCCCCCTCGTAGCCGCCTTCGGCGAGGACGCGGCGGCTGGGAATATAGGCCATGACGTCGTTGGAATAGCCCGCGACCCAGGTCGTCTCACGGCCGAGCTCCGCCTTGAGCCGCAACGCGTAGTCGACCACCACCTCGCCACCGAGGAACACCCAGCACGGCCCGCCGTCGCCCAGCCGCCAGGCCTGCACGGGATACGCGGGATACGTGGTGTCGAGCCGGCCGTCGCGATCGAGCAGCGCGAGCAGGTGCCGCGCCCGTGTTTTCTCGAAAGTGTTTCCGTCGGCGACCGCCTTTTCCCAGGCCGGGCGGTCGGGAGGCGTGGCCAGGTCGAGCGGCAGTTCCTCGTATCGCGTCTCGATCCGGCCCGCGATCGGCCGCAACGCCCCCTCGTCGAGCACGGCATCGACCGCGTCGGCCAGCCGGGCGCCGTACGCCTCGGCCAGTTCGACCGTCCGCCGTGGCAGCGGATTCTGGTCGCCGCCGCAGCCCGCCCAGAAGCATGCCGTGGCGCCGGGGTGCCGCCGCTCCCACTCGAGGCAGGCGAATCCCGGGTAGTCGCCGCACCACTGGTAGAAGGAGAGCACCGTAGCGTGGCACGCGTACCCGAAGACCGCCGCGCGGACGTGGCCGGCCTCGTCGTGGATCGCCAGCACCGGCACGTCGTGGTCGAACGGGCCCCGGAGCGGCCGGCCAGCGGCGCGGATGGCAGGCACCTCGGCCTCCTTGTTCTCCCGGCGGTTGACCGCCACGCTGCAGGTGCCCTGGCCCCACGACACCCGCGCCGGCTTCCGGTCGGCGAGCGCCCTGCCGACGCAGTCGACGACCCGATCCTCGACCAGCCGCGTGTAGCGTGACCGCAGGTCGATTTCCTCCGGCGGCAGCGCGAACATCGTCACGAGCGTGGAGCCGATGATCGGGCCACAGTGCGTGTGCGAGCAGTTGATCGCCACGCGTTCCCTCGCGATCCCGTGCCGCTCGGCGAGCCGGTCGGTGATAAGGCGGGTCGTGTCGCGATCGATGCCGACGAGGTCGAGCGTGACGAGCACGACGGCCGGCTCGCCGATCGCGATCGCCTTCACGAACAGCTCATGCACCTTCCCCTCGGCGCGGTGGTCGCGGGAGCCGTAGCCGGCCATCCACATCGGCTGCTCGGGTGTGATGATCCCGCGGGCGATGCCCACGGGAATCGAAGCTGTCGCGACGACGCCATCCGCGGCCGGCCGGGAAGACGTCGCGGGCTCACCGCGGGCGGGTCCCGCGCACAGTGCCGCGACGCAGGCCAGTGCGAGCCAGGGACCGGCCGCCTGCCGGAGGACGGGGCTGCGGACCTGCGGGCTGGGCATGGCGTTGGGTTCCGGGGCAGAGGGGAGTGGTGGCGCTCGCGACGCGACCGTCGGAATCGCCAGCCGTAGGGGTATCGCCGCCGCCACGCAGTGTCAACGTGCGGCCGGAGCCGATGGCCGTCGTTTGGCACCCGTGGGCGAGGGCACTACCTTGGTGTCTGACAGTGATGCACGACGATGCACCACGCCCACGGACCTCCTCCACGGCTATCGTCTCGTGCCCGAGCACCGTCGCCGCGCTGCCTTCCCAGGAGCCACGCATGCCTCGCGTCCCCCTCCTTGCCTCGTGTGCCGGCACGCTGCTCACCAGCCTGCTCGGCATCGCGACAGCTTCGGCCACCGCGCTGTCCGATGCCGCGGCCCGGTCTCCCGGCAGGATCGTGTTTCTCGTCACCGCCGAGCCCGACAACTACGCGGCCGACCGGACGATTCCCCGATTGGCCGACTCGCTGCGGGCGAAGCGGGGCCACGAGTGCACCGTGATCCAGGGGAGGCTGCCGCTCGAGAAGCTGCATTTTCCGGGGCTCGAGGCTGTCGAGAAGGCCGACCTGCTGGTCGTGTTCTTCCGCCGCGGCGCGCTGGCGACCGACCAGCTCGGCATCATCCGCCGCCACCTCGCCGCCGGAAAGCCGCTGGTCGGCATCCGCACCGCCAACCACGCGTTCTCGGTGAAGGCCGAGCCGGCCGCGGGACACGAGAAGTGGTTTGAGTTCGTGCCCGACGTGCTCGGCTGCGAGAATCGCGGCTACGGCAAGACCGAGGACGGCGTCGACGTCGCTGCCGTTCCGGAGCAGGCAGGCCACCCGATCCTCGAGGGTGTCGCGCCGCTGCCCTGGCACTCCCAGGGCCCGCTCTACCTCGTCAAGCCGCTGGTCGACGAGAAGGCGACGGTGCTGCTGCTCGGCAGCGGCCCGGCGTCCTCCGGTGAGCCAATCGCCTGGACGCGGATGGCCGGAAACAGCCGCGTGTTCTACACGTCGCTCGGCTATCCCACCGACTTCGACCTGCCGCAGTACCAGCGGCTGCTCGAGAACGGCATCGAGTGGGCGCTCGGTCGCTTCGAGTCGCGGCCGGCGCAGGCGGCTGCGGGATCGCCCCGGCTCGCGACGTTTTCCTGCGACGTCACGCCGCCGCCGGGGCAGCCGCTGTTCAGCGGCGACCCGCTCCAGAAGGTCGCCCTGCCGCTGTTGGCCAAGGGCGTCGTCATCGAGTCGGGTGGCGAACGATCGGTGCTCTGCGCGCTCGACTGGTGCATGGTGTGCAACGGCACGCACGACTCGATGCGCAGAAGGATCGCCGCGGCTGTGGGCACGACGCCCGACCGGGTGGCCGTGCAGACAGTCCACCAGCACAACGCGCCGATGGGCGACCGCGACGGCCAGCGGCTCCTGGCCCAGCAGGGCGACGCGACGGCCTACCTCGCGCCGGAAGTGCTCGAGGCCGTCGAGGTCCGCATGGCGGCGGCCGCCGCCGAGAGCATCGGCCGCCTGACGGCGTTCGACCGCGTCGGCACCGGGCAGGGGCTGGTCGACCGCGTGGCGTCGAACCGGCGGATCCGCGACGGCCGGGGCCGCATCGTGGGGCGGACGAGCTTCGCGGCCGAACCCCTGCGGGAGCTTCCCGAGGGCCGGATCGATCCGTTCGTGAAGACGATCACGCTGGCGGCGGGGGAGAAGCCGCTCGCGCGGCTGCACTACTACGCCTGCCACCCGCAGGTGAGGTATGGCGACGGCGTCGCCACGAGCGACTTCGTGGGAATGGCGCGGGAGCGGCTCCAGGAGCGGGAGGGCGTGTTCCAGATCCACTTCAACGGCTGCGGCGGCGACGTGACCGTGGGCAAGTACAACGACGGCACCGACGCGGGCCGCGAGGCGCTCGCCGACAGGCTGCTGGCCGGCATCAACGCCGCGATCGCCGCCACGGCCTTCGAGCCTGCGGCGCCGGTCGTCTGGCGGTCGCATCCGGTGGTTCTCCCGCGGCGCACCGACGGCGAGTTTTCCGCGGAATCGTGCCTGTCGCGGATGCGCGACCCGAAGTCCGGGCCCGTGCCGAAGACCTACCGCGGCGGCTCGCGGCTGGCCTCGCTGCGACGTGCCGAAGTGCCGTTCGTGCTCTCGGGGCTCCACCTTGGCAGTGCGGTGATCGTGAACCTGCCGGGCGAGCCGATCGTCGACTACCAGATCTTCGCGCAGTCACTGCTGCCCGGCGGATTCGTCGCCGTCGCCGGCTACGGCGACAACGGCACGGGCTACATCTGCACCGCGCGGGAGTTCGCGGCCGGTGGCTACGAGGCGAGCGTGTCGAATTGCACGCCCGAGGTCGAGCCGCTGCTCGAGAAGGGCATCGCGGCCGTGGTGAAGCCCGAGACGAGCACGGCCGGCACGGCGACCGGTGTCGAGATCGAGCGGCTGCCGCGGATCCCGCCGCGGGAGCCCGCCGCCGCGTTGGCGGGCTTCCAGGTCGCGGCCGGATTCCGCATCGATCAGGTGGCGGCCGAGCCCCTGGTGCACTCGCCCGTCGCGGTCGACTTCGACGCCCGCGGCCGCTGCTACGTCGTCGAGATGATCGACTATTCGGAGCAGGCCGATGAGCATCTCGGCGCCGTCCGCATCCTCGAGGACGTGGACGGCGACGGGCGGATGGACAGGAGCACCCTCTTCGCCAAGGGGCTCTCGTGGCCGACGGGCGTGCTCGCCTACGACGGCGGCGCGTTCGTCTGCGCCGCACCCGACATCCTCTACCTCAAGGACACCGACGGCGACGGCGTGGCCGACGTCCGCCGCGTGGTCTTCACCGGCTTCGGCCGGTCCAACGTGCAGGGGCTCGTGAACAGCCTGCGGTGGGGCCTCGACTGCCGTGTGCACGGGGCCACGAGCTCCTCAGGCGCACCGCAGGTGACGCGGCCGGACGAACCGTCTTTCAGGCCGGTCAGCCTCAACGGCCGTGACTTCTCCTTCGATCCCCGGAGGCTCGACCTCCGCCCGGAGACCGGCACGCTGCAGCACGGCATGACGTTCGACGACTGGGGCCGCAAGTTCGTCAGCGGCAACAGCGCGCCGCTCGAGATGGTCTTCTTCGACGACCGCTACGCCGCCCGGAACCCGGCCTGCGCCATGCCTCCGTCTCGTAGTTCGATCGCCAAGGACGGCGGCGCCGACGCGGTCTACCGCTCGAGCTCGGTGGAGCCGTGGCGGATCCTGCGGACGAAGATGCGGCTCGCCAATCCCGCGCTCGGCGTCGTGGAGGGGGGCGGCCGGCCGGCCGGCTACTTCACCGGCGCCAGCGGCATCACGGCCTACCGTGGTGACGCCCTGCCGGCGGAGATGCGGGAATGCCTCATCGTCGGCGACGTGGGAAGCAACCTGGTGCACCGCGAGCGGCTCACGGCGGCCGGCCCGTTCCTCGAGGCACGGCGGATCGACAAGGACTCCGAATATGTCCGCTCCGACGACATCTGGTTTCGTCCCGCCCAGTTCGCCAACGCCCCGGACGGCGGGCTCTACGTCATCGACGTCTACCGCGAGGTGATCGAGCATCCGCGGTCGCTACCGCCCGAGATCAAGACACAGCTCGATCTGACCAGCGGTGCCGACCGGGGCCGGCTCTATCGCGTGGTACCGGAATCGTTCGCGAACCGTCCGCGGCCCGACCTCGAGGCGGCGTCGACGGCCGAACTGGTGAAGACGCTCGCGCACCGCAATGGCTGGCATCGCGACACGGCGGCCCGCCTGATCTACGAGCGGCAGGATGCGTCCGCCGTACCGCTGCTGGAAACGCTGTCGCGGGACGCGTCGCTCCCCGAGGGCCGCATGCACGCGCTCTACGCGCTCGAATCGCTCGGCAGGCTCGGGGCTGGCACGCTGCTCGCTGCGCTCGCGGACCCGCATCCGCGGGTCCGCGAGCATGCCGTGCGGCTGGCGGATCGCCGGCCGGCGGAGGCGTCGCTCGTGGCGCGGCTGTGCCGCATGACCGACGACGACGACGCCCGGGTGCGGTATCAGCTGGCGTTTTCGCTCGGGGAGTTTCCGTCGGGCGCCGACCGCAACGCGGCGCTTGCGCGGCTGGCGGTGCGCGACGGCGACGGCACCTACCCGAAGGCGGCCATCTTCAGCTCGCTGGGCCAGGGGGCCGGAGCGGTGCTCGCCGATCTGGCGGGCCGGGCCGACTACGCCGCCTCGCCGGCCGGCGAGGCGATGCTCGAGTCGCTCGCCGCGATCGTGGGGCAGCAGCTCGTCGCCGCCGACGTGCAGTCGCTGGAAAAGGCGGTCGATGCCTGCGCCCGCGCCGGATCCCCGGCGGGGCCACGTCTGGTGGCCGGATACCTCGCCGGCCGCATCAAGGCGCCGGCGTCCCGTCGGGAGGCGATTCCCGTCGCCCCGGTGCTGACGGCCGCCCGGGACGACCTGCTCGTGCGGTCGCGTGCGGTGGCCGGCGACGCCGGAGAGGCGGAGGCCCGGCGGGTGGCGGCGATCGGGCGGTTGGCACTGGGATCGTTCGCGGACTCGGCAGACACGTTCGCGGCCCTGCTCGACGTCGGCCAGCCGCAGGGGGTGCAACTCGCCACCGTGAAAGCGATCGAGGCGACCGGGGCTCCGGAGGCCGGCGGCTGGCTGCTCGCCCGGTGGCCGCAGCTGGGCCCCAAGGTCCGTGGGCCGGCTGCCACGGCGCTCTTCAGCCGGCACGAATGGGTGCGGGCCTTCCTCGCCGCCGTCGAATCGGGCGGCGTCCCGCTCTCGGAATTCGACCCGGCGCAGGTGCGGCTCCTCGAGTCCTACAAGGATCCCGCGATCCGGGCGGGCTACGAGAAGCTGGCGGCTCGCGTGAAGGCCAGTCCGCGCGAGGAGGTGCTCGAGTCCTACCGTCCGGCGCTCGAACTGGCGGGCGACGCCGCCCGGGGCCGCGGACATTTCGCCCGCGTCTGCGCCCAGTGTCACAAGGCGGAAGGTGTGGGGCACGAGATCGGCCCGAACCTGGCCGCCTTCAAGAGCCGCGGGCCGGAGGCGATCCTCACCAACCTGCTCGATCCCAACCGCGAGGTGAACCCGCTGTACGTCAATTATGTGGCGCAGCTGGAGGACGGCCGGACGGTGACGGGCATGATCGCCGACGAGTCGGCGGGCAGCATCACCTTCAGGCGGGCCGAGAACGCCACCGACACGGTGCCGCGTGGCGAGATCGAGCTGCTCAAGAGCACTGGCCAGTCGATCATGCCGGAGGGGCTCGAGAAGCAGCTCGATCGACAGGCGGTCGCGGACCTGCTCGCCTATCTCGGCTCGCTGCCCTGACGTGCTGCCCTGAGGGGGCTCACCGATTCACGGGTGCGTGGCCACGCGCAATGGTGAGACATCCCTGTTTCGGTGAATCCGCGTTTCGAGGCGGGATTCTGCGGGCTGCAAGCGGCTGCCGGGCATCGGCTGAGCCTTCGGCGGCGTCATTCATGCTGTGAAGCCTCACCGGAACGGTGAGGATCTTTCCGTTGTCTCCATGGAGGGTCATGCGCCGCGGAAGGCTGTTTTTCAGGCCTTTATGCAGATTCTCGTGGCCGTGGCGCGATTGGCACGGCCGTTGCTTTTCATTCTCCGCGGTCCGCTGTGGACCACGCCCGGGAAGGAGCGTGGCCGGGCGGCGACATATCACGAGGTGCATGATGATGGTTTCGGCGGTTGGAATAACGTCCGATGGGCTGTGGGCCAGCCCGTACTCGGAGCGGCGGTCCCGTGGCGGGCTGCCGGCGGCATCCTGCCTGGTGGTCACCGGTGACGCAACGCTGCGGAGCCGTTTGCGGATGGTCGCGGAGATGACCGACTGGACCGTCTGCGACGCCCCTGCGGACGCCGATGGGATCCGGGCGTCGGCCGACCGGGAATACGATCTCGTGATCGTCGACATCGCGCACCCGTGCGGTGATCGCGTCACCGACTCCGTGGCGCTCGCCGAAGACGTTGCGCGGCGGCCCGGCACGTTGTTGGCGGTCTGCAGTTCCGGCGAGAGCCTCGACGAGGAGCTCTGGGCGCGGCAACTGGGTGTGTGGGCCTACCTGCCGGAGATGTCGACGGGTGATGCGCTCGTGTCGCTCTTCCAGGAGGCGGGCAGGACGTCAGCTCGGTGGATGGCGCAGCTCACCCGGGGCGTTCACCGATCGAGGCCCCTCGCGGGTGTGTGATCGGTCGTCGGTGGTGTGGTCGGTGTTTTTTCGTTGGTTCAAGAGCGGTTCGGCCAGGGATGGCAGACAGTTTGACAGTCCGTGAGTCCCTGGTTCCCGGTCCCTTTCGTGTGACAATGCCATGACGATGCTCAAGCCCAACGATATTCGCGTGCTCCGGCCCCGCCTCACCGGGCTCCTCGTTGCCGTGCTGGCGACGCTGCTCGTGCCGGCCATTGGCCAGGCCCAGTCGACCGCCACGTGGACGGGCAACGGCGGCAGCGGCGACTGGTTCGACACGTTGAATTGGACGCCCGGCAAGCCGACGACGTCCGGCTCGTGGGCGCTCGTCTTCGGTGGCAACACCCAGACGACCGGCACCAACACCATCGGCACGATCACGGTCAACTCCCTGTCGTTCACGAACGACGGCACGACCAACAAGACCTCCCTGTTCACGCTGAGCGGCTCCACGCTCGCCTTTTCGTCGGCCTCGATCACGACCTCGGCGACCACCGGCGGCTCGCTGGGAAGCATTGGTGGTGACGTGGTCGGCAACAGTGCGACGCTCGCGGGCGTGAACACGGTGTCGCTCGGAGCGGGTCATAACCTCACGCTGTCGGGTGGAATTTCCGGTGGTGGTTCGCTGGTGATGCAGGGAGGAGCCGCGAGCCAGCTCTTCCTCTCGGGAAACAACAGCTTCTCCGGCGGGGTCACGATCTCCGCCGGCGCTATCCAGAACGGTCTTCAGAATTCGACGACCGACTTCAGCAGCACAGCGTTCGGCACCGGCAACGTCACGGTGAATGCGGGTGGATCAGCTATCGTCCGCAACGGCTCCCAGATCGCGAACAACTTCACCATCAGCGGCACCGGATCAGCCAGCGGCGCCGACTACGGAGCGATCCGTGGCTCGTTCGGGACATCGGGCACGGCGGCGACGATCGCAGGCACGGTAACGCTCGCCGGCAACGCGACCGTCACGACCGCCGGCAGTGGCGGCGTGTCAGGCAGCAAACTCGTGCTCGCAGGCGCGGTGGACTTGGGATCAAACGCCCTGACGCTCAATCCGAAGACGTCTGGTGCCAATCCGTTGCCGATCGAGATCACCGGCACGATCTCGGGTGCCGGATCGGTGGTCGTCAACGGCGTCTCCACATCGAGCGTCCTGCTCAGCGCGGCCAATCAGTATTTGGGCGGAACGACGATCCAGTCCGGCACGCTACGGGCTGGCAATTCGACGGCACTCGGCTCCGGAACCGTGGCGGTCAACAGTGGCACGCTCGATCTCAACGGCCAAGCGCTCTCGATCGGGACGCTCAGCGGCAGTAGCGGCGGGCTGATCACGACACTGGTGTCGGGCAGCGCATCGCTGACGACCAACTCCAACGTCAACTCCACCTACGCCGGCACCATCACCAACGGTTCGGGGACGGTGGGGCTAGTGAAGACCGGCACAGGCGGCCTCTTTCTGACGAGCAGTAATGGCTACTCGGGCGGCACACGCATCAGCGGAGGCATCGTGCAGAACGGCCTGCAGAGCTCGGCAAGCGATTTCAACAGCAACGCATTCGGCACGGGCGACGTGACCGTCGATGCCGGAGCGTCGGCCGTGATCCGCAACGGCTCGACGATCGCAAACAACTTCACCATCAGCGGCACCGGCGCCGGCAACGGTGCCAACTATGGCGCTATCCGCGGGTCTTTCGGCGTGTCCGGCACGGCGACGATCTCCGGCACGGTGACGCTCGCCGGGAATGCCACCATCACCTCCGCGGCCCCCGGTGGCGTGACGAACAGCCAGTTTGTCCTGGCCGGCCCGATCCACCTCGCCGGGAACACGCTCACCCTCAACCCCAAGGAAAGCTCGGGCAGCCCCATTCCGATCGTTGTCGAGGGCGCGATCGACGGTTCCGGGTCGGTCGTGATCAACGGCGTCAGCACGGCGTATCTCAACGCCATCAACAGCTACACCGGGCCGACGACTGTGCAGTCGGGCACGCTCGGCGGAGATGGCTCCGTGACGGGGCTCGTGACGGTGAACTCTGGTGCGGCGATCAGCCCGGGCAGCGCGTTGGACACCTACGGCACGTTCGGCGTCGGCTCGCTGCAGCTGGATGCGGGCGCCATCGCGGCCCTCGCGATCGGGGGGACATCGGCTTCGCTCTATGACCAGATCGTCGCGACGAGCTCGGTGACGTATGGCGGCTCTCTGAACATCGACTTCGACACGAATGGCTTCCTGCGAGGCGACCACTGGCAGCTCTTCACCGCGCCGAGCTCCAGCGGAAACTTCGCGTCGATCAGTGCATCCGGCGCGTATGGAAACCTGGTGTTCAGCTACGCCGGAAACGGGGCGTGGGTCGCCGAGGGTGGTTCGCTGGGGGCGGGTGATAGCCTGTTGTTCTTCACGGCCGACGTGTACGGCTTCAAGAGCGGAGAACTGGTGATGGTGCCGGAGCCCTCGGCCATCGCGATCGCCGGCGTGGGGATCGTGCTCGTCGGAGTCAGGTACTCCCGTCGCCGCAAGACGGCGTGATCTTCGGGACTGACGGCCTTCGAGACGGCCGGGCCCGGCGGCATGTGTCAAGCTCCAGCCGCAGGGCGACGCAGATCTTCAGCGAGCCGCACCACCTCGAGATCCTCGTGATTCGCGGCTGAGATGCCGAGCCGTCGAAACGTCGTGAGCGGCTCGCCACCGGTCAGCCTGTCGAGCAACGACGCGAACAGCTCCTCGTGGTCGACCGCCCAGTCGCGGGCCCGCAGGAGGCTGTCGTAGTCGGTCGCCAAGAGATTCGTCAGGCCGAGTGCCAGAAGCAGCCCTTCGATCTTGAACGAGTTCGAAGGCATGGCGACGAAGGGCCTGCCGGCCAGGATCGCGGCGCAGACGCCGTGATGCCTCGCGGTCAGCACGACACGTGCCGTCGCCAGGTTGCCCGGCACACCGGGCCAAAGGGTGTCGGCCGATGGCGTGACGAAGGGCAGGAATGCGGTAGAGCGGTCCTGTGCGTAGCGCTCGAGGGCGGCGCCGACGTCGCCCCGCTGCCAGTGCCAATCCGTGACGACGTCCCCCGCCAGTGGGTGCGGGTGTCCGGAAAAACCGGCCGCGAAATACGAGTCGGGAACCATGCGGGCGGCGAAGCCTCGCGCGGTCGCGTGGTGCAGCGACCAGGCGTCGCGAACCGTGAAGTCGTCGAGGTTCTGCAGCGTCTCGTCGAATCCCGTCGTGTCCTGGAAGACGGCGTTGACGAGGAGCGTCGCCTTGTGGCGCCGCTGGGCCAGGGCGAGCAGGGCAAGGAGGTGCCTGCCGGCGCCATGGTGGAGCGTTCCCTCGCCGTTGACGATCACGGCATCGACGTCGTCGATGCAGGCCGTCAGGTGCTCGTCCGCCTCGAGCAGGCGCACCTGCGCGTCGTCGGTGGTCACTTCGGTCGCGGGCGTCGGTTCGAGGAAGCGGCGATGCGCGACCTCGTGGCCGCAGCGGCCGAGCAGCCGGGCATGTGCGTCTGACACCGCCTTGCATCCCAGATGCGGCACCCGCCCCGTGTCGTTGGCCAGCAGCACTTTCACCGGAATCCTCTGCCGGAGACGGGGCGGCCCACCGTGTCCGGCGGTCGGGGCCATGCTCCGCGTCGCACGTCGAGAATACGAAGGACGGCGGCGAAGCGGCAACCGTGGCGCCAGGTGACACTGCGTCATCGCCACCGGTACAGCCGTCCGCCTGCGGCCGACGGCCAAGGTATACTTGGCGAATCAGCGGACGTCGGCGGTCGTGTCCGCATCTCAGCTGGCCGCCCGCCACCCGGGACGGACCTGGCGACGATCCGGAGCGTGGCATGCATGGCATCGATCGTCTTCACAGCCATCAACACGCGGTCGTTGGCGAACTGGTCGCCGGTGTTGCGAGAGCTGGAGCGACGCGGGCACGAGGTGCGATCGCTGTTGTTTCCCCACTGTGCCGATCCGGACAGTGCAGGACTCGAGGACGCGGCGAGCTGGTGTCGACCGGCAGGCGTGTTTCCGCTGCGGGAGTCGCTGTGGGGGGCGGCGCCAGGGACCTGGGGGAGCGTGGTCGCCCAGGCGATCGAGCCGCTGAGATCCATCGGGCCGGATGCCGTGCTGATGACGGCGTGCCATGCCGGTCCCGAACCCGAGCTGGCGGTGGCCTGGTCGGGGGGTGGCAGGCGGCCCGTCTTCATCGGGTGCCAGCACGGCTTCGTGCAGAACTGGGAAGGCTACTGGAGCAACTTCTGCTTCGACCACCTTCTCGTCTTCGGCCAGACGTTTCGGCAGCTCGCGCCGAGTCGGGTCGCGGAGCGTGTGCACGTCGCGGGCCTTGCGAAACTGGATGCAATCGTCACCGTGCCGCGGCCCGCTTTCGCGGACGATCGCCGTCCCATCCTCTTCGCCGGCCAGCGCACATGCACGGAGGAACTCACGGCCGTGCTGCGAACACTCGCTGACGTGACCCGTCGCGAGATTCTCGTCCGGCCTCATCCCGAGCATCGGGATGCGGTTCGGGCGACGGGCATGCCGCTGGTCGACCATCACGAACCGATCGCCGCCCAGATCGATCGCTGTTCGCTGGTTGTCACGACCGGTTCGACGGTGGTGCTCGAGGCGATCGCTGCGGGCGCTCCCGTCGCGGTGCTGCCGGTGGAGCGGGGCGAGTTGTACGCCGACGCGGGGGTCGTGGCCACGGGCATGAACGCCGCCGATGTGCTGGCGGTGGTCGAAGCCCAGGCCGCGGATGTCTCGCGTGCACGGGTGCGGGAGTTCCTCGTGAGGGTCACGGGCGCTGAGAAGGGCGGGCGGGTCGCCATGGGAGCCGATGTGATCGAGCGCCTGTGCGGGGCTGGGAAGGCGTGAACCATCCATGAGAGCCATCGCGATCATTGCGGCCCGCAACGAAGGCCGCTACATCGGTCGCTGTTGCCGACATCTGGTGGAACAGGGCGTCGAGTTCGTGGTCATCGACAACGAATCGACTGATAACACGAGGGCGGAGGCCAGCCGCTTCGCCGGACGCGGCCTCGTACACATCGAAACCTTCCCATACGACGGGTTGTACGACTGGGTGGGGCTGCTGAAGCGCAAGGAGGAGATCTCCCGCACACTCGAGGCCGACTGGTTCATGCACCTCGACGCCGACGAGATCCCGGAGCCGCCCATCCGTGGCGAGCGGCTCGTGGATAGGCTGCGCATGGTCGACGCCCAGGGGTATTCCGCGGTCAATTTCGATGAATTCGTGTTCGTGCCCACAAGCTCGGGCGAGAACTACGAGGGGACCGATTACGTCGCGGAAATGCGCAAATACTTCTTTTTCGAGCCGCATCCACAGCGGCTGGTGCGGGCATGGCGGAAGGCGACGGATATCGACCTGAGCAGTTCCGGGGGGCATGCGGCATGCTTCGCCGGATGCCGGGTCTCCCCGGTGAACTTCGTGCTGCGGCACTACATCGCCTTGAGCGAGGGGCATCTGAGAAGAAAATACACAGTGGAACGCCGGTACTCGCCGGCCGAAGTGGCGGCGGGGTGGCATGGCTGGCGGGCGGCATTCAGCGGGGGCGTCGTGCGGTTGCCCGCGCCCAGCGAACTCGCCGACACGTCCACCGACGGCGGGTGGGATCGCTCCCGGCCGGCGACGCGGCATCTCTTCATCCGCTAAGAGGCTGAGAGGCGGAGCCCGGCGATCTGCGGCTCGGCGCAGCCCGGATCGTGCCGACCGTCTGCCCCGTGGTTCAAGGGGAGCAACGCGAAATCAGCCGGGTTTCGATTGACCGACGGCGCGAACGGCTGTTAGGGTCGGCTGCATGGATGGCAGTTCCGAGAGTGTTCCGAAGTCCGCCGAGCCCGGGTCGCGCGGGGGTGGTCTCGTCGTGCCCGACGCCACCGTGATCTCAGGGCGGTCGCCCGATGCCGGCCGCCAGACCTCGGTCACGGAGATCGGAAGGTCGCTCGAGGGGCATTGGCTCGGGCCGTACCGGCTCGACAAGTTCGTCGGCGGCGGCGGCATGGGAGCCGTGTTCCGGGCCCTCGACACCACCCTCGACCGTGTCGTGGCCGTCAAGGTGCTGTCGCGGCAGCAGTCTGGCGACGAGGAGATGCTGCGGAGGTTCCGCAACGAGGCCCAGTCGGCGGCGCGGCTCGACCACGAGAACATCGGCCGCGTGCATGCGGTCGGGTCCGACGACGGCTGGCACTACATCGTCTTCGAGTTCATCGAAGGCACGAACCTCCGGGACGTGGTGCAGCAGGAGGGGCCGTTCGGGATCGCCCGCACGATCGACGTCACGATCCAGGTCGCCGAGGCGCTGGAGCACGCCTCGCGGCGCAACGTGGTCCATCGCGACATCAAGCCGTCGAACATCATCATCACGCCGGCCGGCAGGGCCCGCGTCGTCGACATGGGGCTGGCACGGCTGCACCAGGTCGCCAGCGACCAGGACCTCACCGTCAGCGGCATGACGCTGGGCACCTTCGACTACATCTCGCCCGAACAGGCCCGGGACCCCAGGTCGGCCGACGTGCGGAGCGACCTCTACTCCCTCGGCTGCACGATCTTCTTCATGCTCGTCGGCAGGGCCCCCTTCGCCGAGGGCACGATGGTGCAGAAGCTGCTGGCGCATCAACAGGATCCGCCACCTGCGATCGAGACGCTGCGGCCCGACGTTCCCCGACGGTTCGCCGCCATCCTGACGCGGCTGATGGAGAAGGATCCGGCCGATCGGTATCAGCGGCCGGCCGACGTCGTCGCGGACCTGCTCGCAGTGGCCGACGAGTTGGGCATCGAGGTGGCGTCGCCCCGGCCGGCGGCCGCGATCGCCGCCGATCCGGAGCGGCCCAGCCTCGCACGGCACCTCCCCTGGCTGATCCCGCTCATGGGCCTGGCGCTGGTCGTCGGCGGCCTCTGGTCGCGGGCGGGCAGGACGGGCCGGCAGCCAGCCGGGGCCGGTCGCCTCGCTCCGGGCGTGAGCGGGCAGCCGCAGGCCCTGGCGAAGGCGGACGAGACCGCGGCGACGGCGGACGAGACCGCGGCGGCGAGGGCCGAGGACGCGGCGGCCGGGAATGACGCCGGGGCGATGGCCGAGCCTCGCGTGTGGCGGGTCGTCGACGTGCCGACGTCGGACGAGGAGTTCGGCACCATCGCCGAGGCCGTGCGGCAGGCGGCGGACGGCGACGTGGTGGAGATCGGCTGCCTCGAGCCGCGGGACGGCGGACCGTTCACCGTCGAAGGCAGGCGGATCACGATCCGCGCCGCGTCCGGCCTGCAGCCGGTGCTGCGCCTGGCCGAGTCGACTTCCGAGGATGTGGCCGGCCGCTGCTGCACGGTCGTGTCGGGAACGCTGGAGCTGCGGGAACTGACGGTGCGGCCCGCCTTTCTGGCCGCCGGCCGACGGACCGCGCTGATCGGCCTGCAGCGGACGGCCACGCTGTCGTGCGAGCAGGTCACGTTCACCATGCCCGACGAGCCGGCGGCGGCGATCGTGTGCGTGCGTTCCGACCGGTCGTCCGGCGACCGGCAGGAGGTGCGGATGATCGACAGCCGGGTGGAACGGGCCGCCCTGTTTCTCGAGGCCGGAGGCGGGGCCGCGGGAGAGGTCGGCGGAGCGGGGGGCGGCGAGGGGGGCGGCGAGGGGGGACGGATCGACCTGACATGGTCCGGCGGCCGCGTGGTCACGCCGGGGCGGTTCCTGCTGGCCGAGGGGGCGGCCGTGGCCGGCGGCGCCGGCGTCGCGATCACGGTCACGCTCGACGATGGGCTCTTCGCCTGCGGCGACGGGCTCGCCTGCCTGATCGATTCGCCGACGCGGCCGCGGCCGGCGAGCGTGCGGGGGCTCGCACGCGGCTGCCGGTTCCTGGTGCCGGAGGGCCACGCGCTGCTCGAGCAGATCGGCGTCGGCGATCCGCAGAGCTACCGGGCGGCGATCGGGTGGGTCGATGCCGGCAGCCGCTACCAGGGCAGCGGCGTCTTCCGACGGATCGACGCCGCGGCCGAGCGGCTGGATCTGGACTACGCATCCCATCCGCAGCCGCTCGACCACGCCCTCAGGATCGAGGCCTGGCCCTCGGCAGACGCTCGCTGAATCGCCGCCTGCCGGTTCGGGTGGGCGCGGTCGCCGGCGGGCCGCCTAGCGCCTGCCGCCGAGCAGCGGCCGGCCGGATGTGCAGCCTGTTTCTTGACGCCGGCGCGGCAGGTGGGTCTAGTAGAAACGTCGCGGTGGAGCGGATCGCGGACGATCCCTCCCGGCGGACACCCCACCTTGGAGAACAGCGATGTCCCGGTCTTGCAGCAGGTATGCCGTGGTCTTCGGAGCGGTTCTGACGCTCGTGTGTGCGGGCTCGGCCCGTGAGGCCTTCGCCCGGAAGCAGTACATGGACGAGTTCAAGGCCATGTACGTGAAGGCCGACGGATCCGACGCCGAGAAGGCGCTGGCGGCAGAGGTCGAGACCGCGAAGTGCAACGTGTGCCACGTGGGCAGCGTCAAGAAGGATCGCAACATCTACGGCAACGCCCTGGCCGAGCGGCTCGACAAGAACGACAAGGATGCGGAGAAGATCAAGAAGGTGCTCGGGGAAGTGGCCGCCCTGTCGAGCGATCCGGCCAAGACCGGCGTGCCGACCTTTGGCGACCTGATCACGCAGGGCAAGCTGCCCGTGGGGAAGTGAGCCCCCTTCACGCACCGTCACCGTTCGGCCGCCCGGCAGCCTCGAGCACGAGCTGCTCGAGATCCGGGCGGCCGGCGATCGCGGCGGCCACCTCCGCGGGGGCGAATATCCGCACCCGCTTCACGAGGTCGTCAAACTGCTCCTGGGCGAGGCTGCGCACCACCGGCGAGAGCTCTGCGAGGCTCGTCCACCGAAACGCCCCGTCGGCGGTCCGCTCCGTGCCGCGGTCGCGGACATCGAGGCGAAACTCCACCTCGCGCTCCGTGGGAGGCGCGTCGATGAGGATGGCGTTCTCGCCGATCCCACCGCAGGCGATCGCCAGCCGACCCGCCACCGCCACCTTCTCCTCGTAGGTGCGGCCCGCGAGCGATCGATGGATCGCCGGATGCCGCAGCGCGTCGAACGACGCCACCCGCTTGAAGAGCGATCGTCGTGGCCCGAAGAGCCCGTCCAGCAGTGGCGCGGCCGCCGTGCCGGCCGCGATCTGCGCGAGCGATGCGATGAACCCGCCGTCATCCTCACGCACCAGCCGCCACGGATCGATGCGGTCGCGCAGGAGCCAGACGGCCCGTTGCAGCATGGCGGTGGCGCTGCGGACGGCGTGGTGCCAGTAGACCTCGCTGAACATCACATACCGCGCGAAGACCAGCATCTCGGCGGCGGTGCGGCCCTTCTCGGTGATCGCCAACGTGGTGCCGCTGCCGTCGAGGCAGAGGCTGGAGAGCAGCCGCTCCTCGTCGAAATGCAGGCCGTAGGGGACGCCGGCGTGGAGGCTGTCACGCCGCAGGTAATCCATCTTGTCGACGTCGATCGGGCCGGAGAGGAGCGAATGCAGGATGAGGCCGGCCGGATCGGTGGCGGCGCCGGTGATCAGCGCGGCGACGCGGTCGGGAGAGATTCCCCATGAACGCTCGAGCTCGGCGGCCAGCTCGCCCTGGCCCAGGATGTCGTGCACAAGCGACTCGTGCCGCGGGAACAAAGACAGCCCCATGTCCTCGATCGGATGGCAGAAGGGCCAATGACCGATGTCGTGGACCAGTGCCGCCACCACGAAGGCGGCCGCGTCAGCCTCACCGACCGCCGCCGCGAACCGGGGCACGTGCCGCAGCCGTGCCAGGAACTCGATCGCCAGCCGGTAGACGCCGAGGGAATGCTCGAGCCGACCGTGGACGGCGCCGGGGTAGATCAGCGACACAAGGCCGAGCTGGCCGACCCTCGCGAGGCGACGCATCGCCGGGGTGTCGAGCAGGCGACGGACCCGGGGCGTGAGCGGCACCGTCAGACCCGGCGGAATCCGCACGCCCTCGGCGTGCGAGTCGAAGGCCGCCAGTTCGGGCAGGCGATCAAGTGTCTTGGCGGGCATGGCGGTCACAAGCAGCTCCACGGCGCTGGGCATCTCAGACCGGCATGAATCCCGCCAGCCAGCGCAGCACAGCCGCGAACATGACGTAGAGCGAATAGTGGGCCACGCCCGTTCCCCAATCGAGGTCGTAGGCGGCCAGCGACGCGAGGCTGCCCGCGAGGAAGAAGGGAGGCCCGAGGTAGACCCAGGCCCACATCTCGTTGGTCAGGTCCGTCGGCAGGAAGCCCTTCACGGCCCAGAGCAGCGCGTAGACGGCGGCGCAGATGAGTGTGCGGACGACCAACGGCCTGCCGCGGTAGGGCGCGAGATTGCGGTCGCGGACGATCTCGTAGCCGATCCAGCAGCACGGAACCGCCACCACGAACGCGGCCAGGCCGAGCAGCCAGTAGGGAAACTGGTCCGGCTCCCAGATCCGCCCGGCCACGGCGGCGAGGATCATGGCCACGATCGCTCCCACCGCCACCGCCACGTAGGCGGCCCGCGGGATCGGGAACTCCTGGAACACGATCGGCGCGAGGGATGGCCGGCCGGCGCGGACGGCCTCCTCCTCGGGGCCCTGGATCTTCACCTCCGTGACGGCGGCGGGGATCGTGATGGGCGCCTTGCACTTCGGGCAGGGGCCGGTGCGGCCGGCGAACTTGTCGCTGACCGTGAAGAACGTCCGGCAGCCCGGGCAGAGGACCTTGATCGCCATGAAGTCGTCGCCTGATCGGAAGGTCGGATGCCGCGCGATGGGCACCGGGCCGCTCACGCCGTGGCGGCAGTGTCAGAGTCCGGGATCGCCGCGTCAAGGCGCGCGGACGCGTCGCGGAAATCCCGCCGCCGCGTTGACCCGGCCGTTGGTCGGGTAGAATGGCATCGGCCGCGGGACGTGGCTCGCGGGACTTCTTGGGGCGGGCTGCAGGCGCATGAACGACGACAAGGCGATCGACTGGGGCAAGTTCGAGGTGGCAGCGTCACCTTCGGTGTCACCTGCGGCGCCGGCTGCGGCCGCTGCACCGGCCGCGATAGCGCCGGCGGCGCATGCGCCGCCTCGGGACACCGTCGTCGTCCACTGTCCCAACGGCCACCGGCTCGTTGTGCCGGCGTCCCATGTCGGCAAGATGGGCAAGTGCGCCAAGTGCCAGGCGGCATTTCGCATTCCCTCCGCCACAGAGGCGAAGGGAGAGGCGAAGGGGCCGGCCGCAGCAGGGGTGCATGCCGCGGCCCAGCCCGCCGACCCGGCCGCCGCACCGGCGGCGGAGCCGCCGCCGGCCAAGCCGGCCGATGCCGGCCCGGGGACGTCCGGCAGTGGACCGATCGCGTCGGCGCCGGCCGCTGCGGTCGTGTACGACGTCGCCGAATCGGTGCCGGCCGCGGCCCCTGCGGCGGCAGAGCACCGGCCCGCGCCCACCCTCGATCAGGCCGGGACGCCCTCGTCTATCGCCGGGCTCCTCACGCGGCTGTGGGAGGAGGTGGATCGGGGGGGCGTCGTCGAACTGCACATCGAGGGGGGCAGCGTGGTCCTGCCGAAGTGGTTCGATCGCCGGTGGTCCTCCGGCACGCATGCCCTCTTCGCGAGCCAGGCCGTCGACGGCACCGTCACGCTCACGGCGGTCGCCTGGGAGTCGATTCAGAGGATCGTGGTCCGCAACGTCGGCGATCTTCCCGACGGCATGTTCGAGTAGGACACGACCTCAGTCCTCGTCCGCAGCAGGCGGCCTTAGCAGGCAGCGAGCGGCCACCGACGACGCGTCAGTCGTTGGCGTCGAGGTCGCCCTCGGTGATCGTCGTGAAGCCCTTGTTCGCCAGGGTCTCGAGTCCCATCTCCGTGTTGTCGACCATCAACGCCACGGCGGGCCGGCCCCGCGGGCGGGCGAGGATGGGATAGGCCTGGATGATGTTCACCTCGGCCTGCAGGAGCGCCGTGCAGATCCGCAGCAGCGGCTGGCTGTCGTCGGGAAGCTCCACGCCGATGAGATCGCTCTCGATCAGCGCCAGCCCGGCGCGTTCGAGGATTTCCCGGCCCTGCTCCGGGTGGCTGAGGAGGAACCGCACGAAGGCGCATTCACCGGAGTCGCTGATCGACAACGCCACGATACGCACCCGGGAGCCGTCGAACCGCCTCACCACCTCGAGCAACTGGCCGACCCGGTTCTCGAGGAACACCGTGAATTGGCGGAGCGTGGGCCAGTTGCGGCCGCGCGCGGTGGCGAACCCGACTCCCGTCCCTTCGCCGGCATCTCCCACACTCACGTCACGGGTTCCAAGGGGGGCGGGGAGGAAATGCGTCCGATGGGGAGGGTGCGAGGCTGGGAGGCCACGCGCCGAAAGGATAGAGTCTTCCGACCGGCAGGGTCAATGAAGGCGGCTCGGCGGCCGGGCTGACCGGATCAGACACCCGCACGGACCCGAGGACGATGGCCGAACCAGTTCACGAGATCGAGATCCGGGTGCGGTATCAGGAGACCGACGGCCAGCGGCGGTTGCACCACGCCAACTATCTCACCTACTTCGAGATGGGCCGGACGGAGATGCTCCGGTCGTACGGCCGGACCTACCGCAACTTCGAGGACGAGGGGCTCTTCATGGTGGTGTCCGAGGTCTCGTGCAAGTACCTCGCCCCCGCCGACTACGATGACGTGCTCCGCCTGCGGACCCGCGTGGAGAAGATCGGGGCGGCACATATCAAGCACGCCTACGAACTGATCCGCGGCACGACCATCCTCGCGACCGGCACGACGACCGTGGTCTGCGTTGACCCGGAGGGCCGGATTCGTCGGCTGCCCGACTGGATGTTCGGCTGAGGGACAGCACGGTCGTCACGCCCGCCGGCGGCCGTCAACGCGGTCGGTTCGGCGGCGCCGGCTCGTCGTCGTCATCCGCCCAGCGAGCCGGATCGACGACGTCGAAGGACTCCTCGACGATGCCGGCCGTCTGGCAGCAGTCCTCCTCGTCGGGGTCGCCGACGTAGGCGAGCAGGGCCTCCATCTCGCTTTCGGAGATCTCGGCCAGGCGATAGCTGCGGAGAATTTCCGGCGCCGGATCTCCGGGGGCCGGCGTCGCGTCACCTGCTTCCGCGTCACGTGAACGCACGAACTGCTCGCACAGCGAAAAGAGTTCCTCACGAACCATCGCCTTCTCCCTCTCTCTCTGGAGTGACTCCATTCCGGTCCGGCCGGAGGCGCGCACACGCGTCCGCGACTCGTGACACCCTATACGAAGCATGTGTGGGGAGTGTTCGGACGGGGCGGAGGGGGTGTTCGGCGGTGTTGCCGCGGCCGCCTACGGCGGTCGTCGCGGCAGTCCCGGAGCACGCCGTGCGGGCGTCGATACGGCGGCGCCGCGGCGAAGAAGTGGCTTTTTACGAGGCTTGACGGGGGGGGTGGGGCTGCCTACTGTCGGATCACGGACATGCGGTCGCCGGGGCCAGGCTTGGCCGTGCCTGCATGTCGGCCCGCCGGCATCGCCGCCCACCTCCCGGTCCGCTCGCAGGCCGTCTCCCATGAACGCCTCCTCGTCGAGCACGCATTCGGCCTGGGCGGATTGGTGGGCGGGCACGCGGAACGTCGACCTCTGGTGGACACTGGCCTGGTACGACACGGTTCTCCGCTATCGCCGGTCGCTGCTGGGGCCGCTGTGGATCACGCTCAGCATGGGGGCGATGCTCCTGGGCATGGGGCCGCTCTACTCCGCCCTCTTCAATGTGCCGCTCAATACGTTCTTTCCACACCTGACACTGGGCATCATCTTTTGGAATTTTTTCACGTCGAGCATCAATGACTCGTGTCAAACCTTCATCGCCGCTGCACCATACCTCAAGCAGGGGGCGTTTCCTCGCAGCACGTTCGTCTGGAGAAACATCGCCCGGCAGGTTATCCAGCTGGCACACCACTTCGTGCTGTTCGTTCCGGTCGCCGTCTGGGCCGGGCTGTCCTGGTCTCCCCGCATGCTCATGTTCGTGCCCGGCTTCCTGGTGGTGCTGGTCAATCTGCATGCCGCGGCGATCACCCTGGGCATCGTCTGTGCGCGGTATCGCGACGTGGGCCAGATCGTCGCCAGCGTGCTGCAGTTCATGATGTTCCTGACCCCGGTCTTCTGGTTTCCTGACAGGCTGCCCGCGCGGGCCAAGTTCATCCTCTATAACCCGCTGGCCCAGATGCTCGACGCCATCCGTCTCCCGTTGCTCGGGGGTGTCGTCGCCCCGGGCACCTGGTGGTTTCTGGCGTGCCTGACGTGCCTGAACATCGCGGTCGCGGCAGCGCTCTACACGAAGAAGCGATTGCAGTTGATCTACTGGATATAGCCCCGTGCCGACCTTTTTGACGCTCGAGAACGTCTCCGTCGAATTTCCGATCTTCGGCGCCCACGCCACGTCGTTGAAGACGACGATCGCCTCGGCGGCCACCGGAGGGCGGATCGGCGTCAGTACGGGCGTCACGGTGGTCCAGGCGCTGCGGAACATCACGCTTCATCTCCGGGAGGGCGATCGGTTGGGGCTCGTCGGCCACAACGGCGCCGGAAAGTCGACGTTGCTGCAGACGCTCGCGGGCGTCTATCCGCCGACCTGCGGCACCTATCGCCGTGAGGGCACGATTGCGAGCCTCGTCAATCCCTTGCTGGGCATCGAACTGGACGCCAGCGGCTACGAGAACATCCTCATCCGCGGCCTCGTGCTGGGGATCGACCGGGCGACGATCCGCAGGGTCATGCCCGACATCGCCGAATTCAGCGGTCTGGGTGAGTATCTCTCCATGCCGGTGCGAACCTATTCGACGGGCATGATGATGCGGCTGGCATTTTCGATCGTGACGTCGATCCGCACCGACATCCTGTTGATGGACGAATGGCTGTCGGTGGGAGACGAGCAGTTCCAGAGACAGGCCGAGGGGCGGCTTCGAGAGATCGTTTCGAAGGCAGGCATCCTCGTGCTCGCGTCGCATTCACGGGCGCTGATCGCCAAGGAATGCACCTCCGTACTGGAACTCCAGCACGGCGAGGCCGTGGGGATGCCGGTGCCTCAAGGGCCCCATCCGAGTGCGCTGTCCATCGTCTCGGACGCATCCTGCGTCTGACGGCGGCAGGCGTCGGGGACGCGGCCCTGAGCCGCTTCCCGGGGGCGGATTGTTCCGTCGACCTGAATGGAGAACGACGGACGTTCTGGTCGGCGACGGCCGCGCACCCCGACTCGGAGTGCTGCGGATGGTCGTCATCGCCGCGCGCGTCGGAATGCGGTCACGTCATGGTGGTTGTCCCAGGCATGAACGCGGTGAAACACGACATCGCCACCCTCCTCCCGGATGACCGCCTCGAGCCACTCTCGTGACGTGAGCGACACCCCGTACTGCTGCTCGGTCTGGATGTTGTTCGGCACCGAGGTCGCGGCGATCGGATACGGGGAGAAGCCGTACCCGACATGGAAGTAATCGTGCAGCATCCTGTCCGTGCCGGCGTGGTCCAACGAATACCCACCATGTCCCGCGAGCCAGGGGACTTGCACCTTTCCCGCCACGAAGGCGCCATGAGACGTCACCACCCCCACTCCGTGATCCGTCAGGTGCCGCAGCATGCACGCTACGAACTGGCGGGCCTTTTCGGGGGGGATATGGGTCATCAGGCTGCCTGCCCAGATCACGTCGAACGTCCTCTGGAGGTCGAGCGTGGAGAAATCAGAGCGGGAATGGACGGGCGCCGCGGCGAACGTCTTGGCGCAGAACTCGACCCCGTCACGATCGAGATCTGACACGGCAATCTCGGCGTCGGGAAACGCAGCCCGCAGCACCCGCGTCACCCGTCCATGTCCACACGGAAGATCGAGGACGCTGGTGACGCGGTCGATCCCAGCCAAGGACCTTGCCGCATTGATCACGTTCAGGGCGGGCAGGCCAACGGCCATGGAATGCCTGAAGTCGTCTGCATGCAGCATGACGTCGTTGTCCGACACAGCCGGATTCATCGTCGGCAGCGGGAATGTGTCCGGAAGTGGCAGCCGTTTCATGTCGGGGAGGGATGTGGCTCGGGGGTGGAGGGGGCGGGAAGGTGCCCTGTCACGGTGACGGGGTGGCGATTGGAGGGTCGTGCGCCGCGGCAGTCGCAGGCGTGTGAGGCACGTCGAAGCGGCCGATTGGGCCCTTCCCCATCAAAATCACGGCAAAGGGTTGGGTGCCCGCGAGCATGTACCCGCTAAAGCCCGCGTGCCGGCCCTTCTCGCCGTAGGCAGCCTCGACGTCGGTGCGCTCGCGACCGCACACCACGGCGCCGACGACCCGGCCGTCGGAGTCGACGATTCGGCCCCACGCGGCATGGTGATTGCATGGCGGTATGACCCAGCCGTCGATGCGCGTGAATCGCTCGTCGGGATGTCCCGCGCCGATGCGGTCGATAGTCCCCGTGCACAAGGGCACATCCGTTCTCGTGGTCATGTGCCCGTCGATCTCGGCGAGGATATTGAAAGGTGGGTGTCCAAAGATCGTCACCCCTGCCTGGCGTGCGGCGTCGGCAACGCGTTTCACGTCCTCTGGTCGGGGATGCAGGGGTGCTATCGCCGCGTCGTCATGGGCGTCCAAAGCAAGGGCGAGCCCGCCTACCCGGCTCTCAAACGCATTGCCATTCGGCCACCGCACGGCGTCCCATTGTCGATTCAACACGATGCACTCGACAGCCAGCGCGAGCACGATCGCCATCCTGCCCTGTCGCAACGCGGCGACGCGGTGCGATCTCAGCGATCCGCACAACAGCGCCGCCCATAGCATGATGGCAGGAGTGGTGTATCGAAACGTCGCGGCCTGCTCCAGCCCGAAACGGTCATGGCGACCGTAGGCGGTGGCGGTCGCCGATGCGATGACGAAGACGACAAACGCGACGATCGCCGTGTCGACGCCGCGCCCCGCCTTGCGGGAGGTCAGCATAGGCCAGGCGAGCCAGGTCGTGATCACACAGGCGACCACCCCCGCGGCGATTCCCAGCGCAGTGCCCACGCCGCCGCCGCCGGCCAGGTGGTAGCAGGGCGAGCCCAGGAACAGGAACACATAACCCGCGAGCGACCAGGCATGGTCAAGAGTCATGGGCACGGCGGGCGTGCTGGCGAACGCGGCGACCGCCGTCATTTTCCAGAAATATATAGCCCACGCGAAGCACGACAGCGTTGTCAGGCCTACGACCCTCGTGCGTGAGAAGCCGAGCAGTGCGGCCATGGCCGCCAGCATGGGCAGGACGAGAACGCCGTTGGCCATCGTTCCGAGGCTCAGCACTCCGCCGATGACGGAGGCCAGGAAGAGAGCGTCGCTTCTCCTGTCGGCACTCGCTCCGATGGCGAGAAACGAGAGCAGCGGAACAAGATATGCCAGAAAGAAACTTACTTGGAACGGCAGGATCAGGTTGCCGCACTGCATCCACTGAAAGCACCAGGCGACGAGCGCGGCTCCGAAAAATGCACGGCGCAACGGGTGGAGCCCCGGGGAGCTGCGCAGCAGTGCCAGCCAGGTCAACGCGAAGACCCCGAGCATCGCATAGTTGAGTGCGACAAGCGGCGCTCCGGTGCCTCCCAGCAGTCTGTAGTCGAGCCAAAACAATGCCTTGGCGAGTACGATCCGATGCTCGTTGTGCGGCTCCCACCAGGCCGCTGGGTCGCCGCTGTGCAGGAAGAACTGCACGCCGCCGTCCCACATGTCCCACGACGGAACCGTCGTGAAGTGTCTGGAAGCCCCGTAGATGGCGAGCAGCACCACTGCGACAGCGATCACGGACGAGATGCATGGGGCCGCGAGGCGGAGGGCGTTCGCTCGCAGTTCACTCGGCGACGACGCGCGGCGAATCCTGCCGAGCATCGACTGAAACAGCGCGACAGAGCCGCTCACCAGCGGTCCGTGAACGTGCTGAGCCGAATCCGTCGAAGGGTTGGTGGCGTCGATGCGGCCGGCGCGCACTTCGGCCTGCCACCACTCGTAGTAACAGTGGAGGCCCTCGACGTGGTACGGGTCCGGGAAAGCCTCCTGCAGATCCCGCCGCGCCCTGTACAAGCGGCGCATGCCTGCGGTGATGGGCGCCCCGTTGGAGAACTGTGAGTATTCCCAGGCCGTGAAGCGGTCCTGCCCCTGGCCGGCCTCGAGCAGTCTCGTGCGATAGTCGTCCCACAGCCGGAAGGCGGCCGGCTGGTCGGACGCGTAGCGGCCGAGCATGCCGATGCCGTCGCCACTGTCGTAGCCGGTGAAGTGGTAGAACCGCAGCGGCACGTCGCCGGCCATCCAGTCGCCCGCCGGAGTCCTGGTGATGCGACGATGCGCCACGTTCCACGTGGCGACGTTGCTGCCCCGGTCGCGGACGATGTGCAGCGTTTCGAAGTAGCATGGCGCGAGGTCGCACCAGCGCTGATCCGTGAAAATCCCGCCGGGAATGTCGCTGATGCAGTGCGTCGACAGGCGGTCGGCCCACCATTGAATGAAAGCCAGTCCCTGGCCCGCCGTGGTCGCCGCGTAGAAGCCGAGGTTGTAGGTGCCGTGCCTCAGCGTGCACAGCTCGTTGTCGACGATGGCTCCTGGAGTCGTCTCGGGATCGAGAAGGTGCGGCGTCAGCAGGATGTCGTGGCTGTCCAGCAGGTCGCTCAGCGGCTGCAGGCTCGCATAGACTCGGATGTCAGGGTCGAGATACATGATCTTGTCAGGCCGCACCCGATCGATCAGCACGAGCGCCCCCCGGCCCTTCACCGCTGTACAGAGTTCGACGACAGTGTGGCCGAACGCCCAGCTTCTCCAGTCGGGGATACCCAGTTCCGAAAGGAGCACGACGTGGTCGAACGGCCACGCGGCCGGATCCCACTCGTCGGGAAGGACGTCCGAAAGCAGGACCGCGAAACTCCACTCCGGATGCAGCCGCTTCACCGACTCGGCCAGCACCCGGGCTTTGGGAAGGTAACTGCGGGTGACCGACGTGTAGACGAGCATCTCAGCGGCCTCCCTGCGCTCGTTCGTGGGCCGCGACGATCGTCCGATACACCGATTCGATCGGGGCGCCGGGCGGAAGTGTCGTGCCGTGCGCATATGCGGCAGTGCGCCGACCCTGGGCGCCGAGCGAGAAGGACACGACCGGCAATTCCATCGCCATGATTTCGTCGAGCGTGTAGCAGAATGTCTCCGGGGCGATCGAGCAGATGAAAAACACCGTGATGCCGTGCGACTCGATGAGCTTGGGCAGGTCGGGAATCTCGTAGGGGCCGAGCGGCGTGATGGTGTCCGCCAACGGGATGATGCTCGAACCGACGAGCGTCAGGGGTGTGCCGAGCCCATGGTCGGCGATGAACCGGGCGAGTGTGTTCGCGATGTCGACGCCCTTGTAGTGGTTGAGCGTCCCGATCAGGCCGATGTGCAGCCCCCCGCCGCGCGCGGGGCGGACCGGCCTCAGCGCGGCCGTGCGATCGTGAGGCCTCACCCGAAGACGCTCGTCGGAGAGGCGAAAAACACGACGCATGATTTCGATCGACGACTCGTCGAAGACAACCACCTCGTCACAGGCGTCCATCAGCCGCTGAAAGGTCTCTCGCCAGCGTGCGATGGCGAAATCCCGGCCGCGGAAGTGCCACATGTGGGAGTTGGCCGCGGCACACGCGGAGCACACCGCGAGATCCGTCGGCACGCCGCAGTATCGGTTGTCGGCATCCAGCAGGTGCTGGGACGGACAGATCGAGTAGAAGTCGTGCGTGTGGTAGGCGACGGTGCTCTGATGGAGTCGCTTGAGTTTCTCGACGAACACGACACACGCGTCGGGCGAGGGAAATGCGACGAGTGAGTTCACGACGATCCGGCGGACCGGCCGGGCGCGGTACCATTTGAGCACGGCATCCAGGCCGTCGAAGCACACGACCGCCCCGTCGGTCTCATCCGCGCACTGGAGGACGTATCGGGCGTTGTGCACGTCGAAGATGATCCGCTGGACGGTCTGTCCCGATTCGAGCAGGTTCCTCACGGTGTGGTTCATGAACACCTTCGTGCCGCCGCCGAGGTCGTGGTCGAGGAAGAGGTGGTCGGTGACATCTGCGATCTGATCGGGCCGGCTTTCGCCGGCCTTGCGGTCGTCGAGCACGTACTCCTCGGCGACCTGGCCGTCGATCGCGGCGACCGCCGGCAGGATTCGCTCGAGGGCGTGCGCGAGCGTACCGTCGACCTGGCCCTCCTCCGGCTCGAAGTCGTCGGTCGTCAGGCCCAGGTCGACGAGTCTGCGGATGACGCTGCCCCGGCACCAGAAGACCGATCCGGCAGGGAAGAAGTCGTCACGAACCGCCGCCGTCGCTCGGGCATCGCCGAGCCGTTCGAGCAGGACTTCGATCGCGGGGCCGTTGGCGCCGATCCGCATGAAGGGGCGCACGGGCAGATAGGTGGCCGGGAACAGCATGCCCAGGTCGCGGCGGGTCGCAAACCGCTCGAGGATCGTCCGGACGACATCCTGCGAGCCGAAAGCTGCGTCGAAGAGGTAGGTGCGCCAGCCCCGCAGATCGAGGTTGTGCGGCGATCGTTTCGTGTGCAGATGGGCGACCAGGTCGGATTCCGCGAGCGTTGGGCCGAAGTCGACGAGCATGGGGCCGATATCGCGTCCACGATTGGGCACCACCCGGACATCGAGCCGCGCGACGTGTGGCAGCGCGCGGAGACGGTCTGCGGTCACGGCCGCGTCGTCGGCGGTCGTCGTCGACACGCACACGGTCACAGGGTGGGGGATGGCGGCGATGCATGCCGCCACCTCGTCGAGCATGTCGACGTAAAACACGTGGGCGTGGACGGCGATCGTGGGGGGGCGGCGGGCCATGTGGCGGGCCCCCGTTGTCTTCAGCCGAACGGGTCGCGCCTCCCAGAACGTCGCCGGCCGTGCGGCCGGCCGGTTCGCGGCTTCACGGAGGAAACGGACGAGCGACTCGCGGCCCCCGCGGAGAAAGCGGCGCAGCGCCGTCGGCGGGATGGTCAGCAGACGCAGGGGATGACGCCGGTTCGTGGAGACGATCTCCGCCACGAGGCCCACAGCCCGACTCAGACGTGGCACCCTGCGGAGCCTGACGGCACCCACTCTCACCGTCGGGGAGTCCGTGCTGGGATCGAGCCGTAGTGCATGTGCGCCCCGCGGAAGGACGAACGTCGTGTGCCAGCGATCGGCGGCCGTGGCGAAGAAGACCAGGTGGAGCGACTCTGCCTCGGTGTAGCCGGAGCCGGTGTCGATGTAGAGCTGCGCACGGCGGACGGTCTGGCCGGAAGCGTCAGCGTGGATGGTGAGGCGGTAGTGTCCGGGGGGGAGCGGTGTAGCGACGCCCCAGTCCATGTCGAAGCACGGATCGCCGCCCCTGATCCGCCACGTCGTGCCCGTGGCGTCCTCTTCCACGACCGAGAGATCGTTCGTCGGCTGCAGGACGATGCTGCGCCCGACGGTCTGCAGGCGCAGGTTGTGGATGGCGTTCAGCCAGCGACGCAGCCGCGAGAACGTGGCGAGCTCTCGGTGGAGCTTGGCGGTCTGGTGCATCAGGGAGTTCACGCGATACTCGTTGCCGCGCAGCGCCTGGGCGCCAGCAGCAGTTGCAGCCTCAGCCTCCGCACGCTGCGCGGCGAGTTCCCGGCGAAACGACTCACAGGCCCGGGCGTTGTCGTCGCGGACTACGGCCAGTGCCCGTTCCGCATCGGCACGGGCCGCGGCCGATGCTGCGTCGGACGCGATCCGCTGCTCGGCGAGCGCGGCGGACAATCTCCCCGCCTCGTCACGCGCCGTCGCCGCCTCGGCGCGGAGGGCGGTCAGTTCGGCGGCCTGAGACCTTTGCGCCGCCAGCGCCTCGTCACACGCACGGCAAGCCGCGAGCCATGCCGCGCCGAGGCGTTCGGTTTCGGCCGTGGCCTCGCTGCGGAGCGTCTGCAGCATTTCGTCCGCACTGGCACGTTCCGCGGCCAGAGCGTCGAGCCGCCCGGAACGCTCGGCCTCCAGCGTCGGGCCGAACACGGCGGCCATCGGCTCGAACTCCGCGCGAAGTTCATCGAGTTCCGCGATCGCCCGTGGTTCATCGAGCCCCAGCCTTTGGACGGCCGAGTAGCAGCGGGAGGTCCAGTCGGCCTCGGAGCCGCCGAATGGCGAAGACACCGGGCGCGGGTGGTGGTCGTGCTCGGGAGAGATGAACGCCTGGATGTCGCCGGCGGCCTGGTCTGCGCCACGAGGCCAGTCGACACCCAGGCCGGAGGTGAGCGGAGCGATCGCTCGTCTCCAGTCCGCCAGCAGTGACTCGTAAGCCACGAACGCTCGCTGCACGCCGCGAGTGTCTGCTTCGGCGTCCAGCATATGACGCAGCCAGTAGAGCTGGCCAACGGCCTCGGGAATACCGTCTCGCGCCCGTAGCGACGCGGTCACCGCCGCCGGATCTCGCAGCGGCACGGCGATCCGCACCGCGATGCCCATGTCGTTCAGGATCTCCCGATAGAGCGGGAAGAAACGGCAGATCCGCGGGTCCTTGAGGACGAAAAGCGGGGACTCGTCGTATGCCTCCGACAGTTCGCCGGCGATGGCAATCTTGTAGTGGGCCAGGCGGTCCGCCGGGAGCCGGCCGCCGAGATCGAGCCTGCGCCAATCGTCCCACGAGCTGCCCGCCTCGGACAGCAGTTCGTCGTGGAGGGCGACGAGCCGCGCGGGTTCCCAGAACCCCAGCGCGTTGTTCTGCGCAGCGGGCGGCATCATGTTCTTGGGGAGCGACGCCCCCAGGAGGCTGATGACGCGCGTCAGCGCGCTCGTGCCCGACCGGTGCATGCCGAGCACCACGACGCACGTGCGGCCGGTCGATCGGTCACCGGATCGTGATGCGGTCTCGGTCGCATGCGCGCGGGGGAATGAGGAGGGCGACGAACTCGTGAAATCGAGGACATTCGCAGCCGAGGGCCGTTCGCTTGAAGTCGACATGTCGTTCGTGGACACGGCAGGCCTGGCGTCGGTGGCGTGAAGTGGGCGGACGTTCTAGGTCAACGGATGCCGCGCCACGGATTTCCGGTAATCTCCGCGGCTGAAATATTTTTCCAGCCACACGTACGCCACGATGAAGAAGTAGCGGCTGCCCATTTCGCGAATCTTCAGCTTCGCGACGCCGCTGCGGCGATTCCGCCAGGTGATCGGGATCACCGCCCAGGAGTAGCCGCGGATGATCGCCTTGAGCGGCAGTTCGACGGTGATGTTGAAGTGCGGCGAGAGGATCGGCATGCAGCCGTCGAGGACCTCCCGGCGGTAGGCCTTGAACGCGTTCGTCGTGTCGTTGAGCCGGATGCCGAAGATGAGACGGATGAACGCGTTGGCCATGCGATTCAGCGCCAGCTTGATCCGCGGGTAGTCGATCGTGCCGCCCCCCCGGATGAAGCGGCTGCCGAAGACGCAGTCGTATCCCTCGTTGAGCACGTTCCAGTAGCGGACCACGTCTCGGCAGTCGTCGCTCTCGTCGGCCATCATGAAGACCACGGCGTCGCCCGACGCGGCGGCGATCCCCCGCTGCAGCGCCCTGCCGAAGCCGTGCGGTGCGGCGTTTTTCACCGGCACAAGCTCCTCAATCCGCTCGGCCGTGTCGCGGAGGATCTGCCAGGTCGCGTCGGAGCTGCCGTCGTCGACCACGACGATTTCGTGCGGAATGCCGTGGAGCTTGAGCTCGAGATGCAGGTGCTGCGCGGTGGACGCGATGCAGCCCTCCTCGTCGCGGGCTGGAATGACCACCGACAGCAGCCGCAGAGGCTGCTGCGCCGTGTCGGGACTTCCGGATGCAAGGGGCATTTCCGTCGTCATGTCAGCTACACGTTTCGAGCCAGTGGGGGTGCCGCGCCGCGTGCGCGGCGATCTCTTCGAAGATAACTTCGGGGCCGCGGGCCGGTTTCCAGCCATGTTTTTCCGAGGCCAAGCCGTGGTCGAGGACCACCCAGGGCACGTCGTAGGGGCGGGTTTCGGCCGCCGATCCGACAGGGTGCGGCCCGAACCGGCCGGCACACCAAGCTGACAGTCGGGCGAGGCTCGTGGCCGACGCGCTGCCTCCCGAGACGTTCACGAGTTCGGGAACGCCCCCTCGGGCCGCCGCCATCTGCCGGACCAGCAGCTCGCCGAGATCGGCCGGATGCAGGCAATCCCGCACCTGCAGGCCCCGGCCCCCGAAGCCGATGTAGGACAGCGGACGCCTCGCCGCCCAGGAATGGATCCACCAGGAGAAGATTCCCTGGTCGGTCCTGCCGAACTGTCCGGCCCCCGCCATCACGCCACAGCGGTCGATGATCAGCGGCGTGCCTGCCGCGAACGCGTATTCCCTCGCCAGTGTCTCGCTGGCGAGCTTCGTGCCGCCATAGAGCGACACCGGCGCCTCCGTGTCGAAGGTCTCGGCGAGGCCCTGCTCGCGCGCGCCGCGTGGCAATGGCCTCGTCGTGTCGATCCGATATGCAGGTGCCCCAGCCGCGTCGCGAGCCTCGACGAGCGGAAGCCCCGCCATGGTCGGAATCGAATAGACGCGGCTCGTGCTCAGGATCACGACGCCGGCGTTCCATCCAGCCGCTGCCTCGAGCAGGTTGATCGTGCCGACGAGGTTGTGCTCGACGAGCTGCCTGCGGGTGGCGCCACGGCCCGCCGCTGCGGTGCCCGCCAGCACGCTCGGCTCCGCGGCGGCGTCGATCACCCAGTCGAACGGGCCGACGGCGGCGATGTCACTCGGGAGCCGCACGTCGCCGTGAACGAAGCGGACGCCGATGCCTTCCAGCACGACACGGTTGGTCTCCGAGCCGCGTCGCCTCAGACTGTCGAGCGCCGTGACGGCGTGTGCCGCGGATTCCTCGCGCAGTCGACGACACAGGGCCGCTCCGACGAATCCGCAGCCCCCGGTGACCAGAATGTTCATGGCTGAGCGAGGAGGGCGGAGGGGCGAAACGTGTTTCGGGAACGGGCGCGACCGTTCGCCGTCACGGTGATGCGGGGATCGCGGTGCGGGCTTCCGTGCGACGTGCGTGGGCCTCCACGATCTGGTCGAACGTCTCGACCAGCGATATCTCCGGTCGCCAGCCGGGATAGTCGGCCTGCATCCGCCGCAGGTCGGAGTAGTAGCAGATGTGGTCGCCGGCCCGCGCCTCCTCGGAGTAGATCCAGTCCATGGGACGGCCGGTCCGGCTCGAGACGAGATCGAACGCCTCGAGGATCGAGCAGCTGTTGTCCTTGCCGCCGCCGATGTTGTAGACCGCCGCGGGCCGTGGCGCGGCGATGAACCGGGCGATGAAGGCGGCGACATCGGCCGCGTGGATGTTGTCGCGAACCTGCTTCCCCTTGTAGCCGAACACCGTGTACCGCCGTCCCTCGAGGTTGCACTTCACGAGGTAGCTCAGGAACCCGTGGAGCTCGACGCCCGAATGGGCCGGCCCGGTGAGGCAGCCGCCCCGCAGGCAGCATGTGGGCATGTCGAAGTAGCGGCCGTATTCCTGCACCATCACGTCGGCGGCTACCTTCGACGCGCCGAAGAGCGAGTGCTTGCTCGCGTCGATGCGGAAGGTCTCCGGAATGCCGTGCTCATACGAGGCGTCGGCATAGTCCCAGCGGGTGAGCTGCTCGACGAGCGGGATCTCGTTGGGGGCGTCGCCGTAGACCTTGTTGGTGCTCATGTGCACGAACGGGGCGCCGGCTGCGAACCGTCGGGCGGATTCCAGCAGGTTGAGCGTGCCGACGGCGTTGGTGTCGAAATCATCGAAAGGGATCGCGGCCGCGCGATCGTGGGAGGGCTGGGCCGCGGTGTGCACGATGGCGTCGGGGCGGACGTCGTCGATCAGCCGCAGCACGCCGTCGCGGTCGCGGATGTCGAGCTCGTGGTGCGTGAAGGACCGCAGTGACGCGGACAGCCGCTGCTGATTCCAGCGGGTGTCGCCTGACGGCCCGAAGAACACCGCCCGTTGGTTGTTGTCGACGCCATGGACGTGCCAGCCGAGGGCGTCGAAGTGGGTGGCCACCTCGCTGCCGATCAGGCCGGAAGATCCGGTCACGAGCAGTGTCTTTTGTTTCATCGTCGGTCCTGCGATGCGTGTCGAAAGGCGAACGCTCAGGCGTATTGCCGCTGGATCCACTCCCGGTAGCCGCCGCTGGTGACGTCGGCCACCCACTCCCCGTGCGCCAGGTACCAGCGGACGGTCTTGCGGAGGCCGGTCTCGAAGGTTTCTGCAGGCTCCCAGCCCAGCGTCGCGGCGATCTTGGAGGCGTCGATCGCATAGCGGCGGTCGTGCCCGGGCCGGTCCTGCACGAATGCGATCTGCTCCGCGTAGCTGCGGCCGTCGTCGCGAGGCCGCTCCTCATCGAGGATCGCGCAGAGCGTGCGGACGAGGTCGATGTTGGCCATCTCGCAGCCGCCGCCGATGGCGTAGGTCTCGCCGGGCGTTCCCGCCTCGAGCACGCGGCGGATCGCGGCACAGTGATCCTGGACGTGGAGCCAGTCCCGCACCTGTCTGCCGTCACCGTAGATCGGCAGCTGCTTGCCCGCCAGCGCGTTGTGGATGCAGAGCGGAATCAGCTTCTCGGGAAACTGGAAAGGGCCGTAGTTGTTGGAGCAGTTCGTCGTCAGCACCGGCAGGCCGTAGGTGTGGTGGTGGCTGCGGACGAGATGGTCCGCCGCCGCCTTGCTGGCCGCATAGGGGCTGTTGGGCTGGTGCGGGCTGGACTCAGTAAACGGCGGATCGGACGGGCCCAGCGACCCGAAGACCTCGTCGGTCGACACCTGCACGAAGCGGAAGTCGGCCCGATCATCGGGCGCGAGCCCCATCCAGTGCCGTCGGGCCGCCTCTAGGAGCCGGAACGTGCCCACGATGTTGGTCTGGATGAAGTCCTCGGGGCCGCGGATCGACCGGTCGACGTGGCTTTCGGCCGCAAAGTGGACGATCGCCCGCACCGCGTGCTCCCGGAGCAGCGTCCCCACGAGCTCGTCGTCCCGGATGTCGCCCCGCACGAAGAGATGCCGGGGGTCACCGGCGATCGCGTCGAGGTTGTGGAGATTGCCGGCGTAGGTGAGGCAGTCGAGGTTCACGAGCGCCTCGTCGCCGTAGCCGAGCCAGTCGAGGACGAAATTGCTGCCGATGAAGCCGGCGCCGCCGGTGACGAGGATCATGGTGGCTCAGTAGCGGGGCGGCGATGAGGGGCGGTGGTCGGCGGGAGGCTTTGCCGCGGCACTTTTTCAACAGTATGGCCGCGAAAACTCCTGTCAAGCAACGTTCCGGCGCGGCTCGACAGTTTGTCGGCCTGGCGGCGTGCGTGTCCGCGCCACCGCTGCAACCGTCACGACCGACTCTTTCGCACCACGATCTCACGCCTGCAGCCGTTCGCCGCGCTCGTCACGCGGCGAGAGAATCGGCGGCCCCGTGAGCGGCCATGCCACTGCCAGTGTCGGGTCGTTCCAGATCACGCAGCGCTCGTGCTGCGGGGCATAGTAGTCGGTCGTCTTGTAGAGCAGGTCGGCCGTCTCGGAGAGCACGAGGAAGCCGTGGGCGAGCCCCGCCGGAATCCAGAGTTGGCGGCTGTTGTCGGCCGACAGTTCGACGCCCACCCAGCGACCGAAGGTGGGCGAACCCGGGCGGATGTCGGCCGCCACGTCGAAGACGATGCCGTTCACCACGCGCACGAGCTTTCCCTGCGGCTGCACCTCCTGGAAATGAAGGCCCCGCAGCACGCCGCGGCGGCTGTGGCTGTGGTTGTCCTGCACGAACGAGACCGGCCCACCGACCACATCCTCGAACGCCCGCTGGTTGAAGCTCTCGTGGAAGGAGCCGCGGTCGTCCGTGAAGACACGTGGCTCCAGGATCAGGACTCCGGGGATCGTGGTCGGCAGGACGTTCATCGGCGGTGGAAGCGGTGGTGAGGGGCGCCCGCGGGTCCGGCCCGTGGCGGGGCTGGAAGGCGGGTCGAGCATACCAAGCCCGCCGCACCGGCCGGCGGCCGTTCGCGGTGTGCGTCGCCGCCGGCCGCGATACGATGCGAAGCCCGACGCTGCGACATCTCCCTCTGCCTGCGTGTCCGTCCATGGCCCTCGTGCATCTCGACGACCTGACGATCGCCTACCACGGGCCGCCACTTCTCGACGGCGTCACCCGGCAGATCGAGGCCGGCCAGCGGATCGGGCTGTTGGGCCGCAACGGCGCCGGCAAGAGCACGCTGCTCAAGATGATCTGCGGCGCGGAGCAGCCCGACCGGGGCAGGTGCACGGTGTCGCCCGGCGTGCGCGTGGCGTATCTCCCGCAGGAGGTGCCGCAGGGCGTGGCCGGATCGGCGCGGAACGTGGTGCGGGCGGCACTGGATGCGGCCGTGGACGCGCATGCCGTCGAGGCGTGGGAGGCGGACCAACGGGCTGAGCAGACCCTCGCGCGGATGCAGATCGCGGCCGATGCCGACCTGTCCAGCATGTCGGCGGGGATGAAGCGGCGGACGCTGCTGGCCCGAACGCTCGTCACCGGGCCCGACACCCTCCTGCTCGACGAGCCGACCAACCACCTCGACCTCGCCTCGATCGGCTGGCTGGAGGACTTTCTCGGATCCTGGTCCGGCACGCTGCTCTTCGTGACGCACGACCGGGCATTCCTCCGCCGGCTGGCGACCCGGATCTGGGAGATCGATCGCGGTCGGCTGCTCGACTGGTCGTGCGACTACGACACGTTCCTGGCGCGGAAGGCCGACACGCTCGCCGCGGAGGAGAAGCAGAACGCGCTCTTCGACAAGCGGCTGGCGGAGGAGGAGGTGTGGATCCGCCAGGGGATCAAGGCCCGGCGCACGCGGAACGAGGGCCGCGTGCGGGCCCTCGAGGCGATGCGGCTCGAGCGGGGCCGGCGCCGCGAGCAGCTCGGCACATCCACGCTCGTGATCCAGGAGGCGGCCCGCAGCGGCACGCTCGTCTGCTCGATGGACGACGTGTCGTTCAGCCACGGCGACAAACGGATCCTCGCCGGCTTCTCCACCGACATCCTCCGCGGCGACAAGGTGGGGATTATCGGGCCGAACGGGGCGGGGAAAACCACGCTCCTGCGGCTGATCCTCGGGGAGCTCGCGCCGGACGCGGGAACGGTCAGGCTGGGCACGAACCTCGCCGTGGCCTACTTCGACCAGCTCCGCGGGCAGCTCGACGACGAGAAGACGATCGCCGACAACGTCGCCGGCGGCAACGACACCGTCACCATCGACGGCCGCAGGCGGCACATCGTGGGCTACCTGCAGGACTTCCTCTTCTCTCCGGAGCGGTCCCGCACGCCTGTGAAATTCCTGTCGGGCGGCGAGCGGCACCGGGTCCTCCTCGCGAAGCTCTTCACGCAGCCGGCCAACGTCATCGTGCTCGACGAGCCGACCAATGACCTCGACGCCGAGACGCTGGAGCTGCTCGAGCAGCGGCTGGTGGAGTTTTCGGGCACGATCCTCGTGGTGAGCCACGACCGCGAGTTTCTCGACAACGTCGCGACGAGCGTGATCGCCTACGAGGACGGGGGCGTTCGCGAGTACGTCGGCGGGTATACCGACTGGGTGCGGCAGCGGTCCGCGGCCACGTCCATCGCTTCCGAGCCGGTCCGCCGCCCGCCGCCCGCCGCGGCGTCGGCGGCCGTGCAGGTCGATCCGACGGGCATCCGGCGGAAGCTCTCCTACAAGGAGCAGCGGGAGCTCGACTCGCTGCCGGCGACGATCGAAAGGCTCGAGGCCGAGATCGCCGCGATCCACGGGCAGGTCGCAGAGCCCTCCTTCTACAAGCAGCCTGCCGCCGAGATCGCCGCCACCCAGCGACGCCTCAAAGACCGCGAGATTGAGCTGGCGGCGGCGTTTCGCCGCTGGGAGGAGCTCGAGTAGCCGCGAACAGCTGTCGGCGCGGCCCGCGGTTTTGCCGTCGGGGCGGCATGTGGTAGCTTTCTGTCCCCGCTCACTCCTGTCGATCGAAGCCACCACGAGGGAGAGTTGTCATGAGACCCATTCACGAACGTTCCGGCCGCGTGTGTCACCGCTGGCAGCGAGGACTGGCTGCCGTGGCCGCGGTGGCGGTCGGCCTGGCGATGAACGGTGACGCGTCCGCGCAGCAGCCACAGAAGCGTCCCAACATCCTCGTCATCTGGGGCGACGACATCGGCACCTGGAACATCAGCCACAACAACCGCGGCATGATGGGCTACCGCACCCCCAACATCGACCGCCTGGCCCGCGAGGGCGTCGCCTTCACCGACTACTACGGGCAGCAGAGCTGCACCGCCGGCCGTGCGGCTTTCATCGGCGGGTCGGTGCCCATCCGTTCGGGCATGACGAAGGTCGGCCTCCCCGGTGCCGCACAGGGCTGGCAGAAGACCGACGTCACCATGGCCACGATCCTCAAGGGGCAGGGCTACGCGACGGGGCAGTTCGGCAAGAACCACCAGGGCGACCGCGACGAGCACCTGCCGACGATGCACGGCTTCGACGAGTTTTTCGGCAACCTCTACCACCTCAACGCGGAGGAGGAGCCGGAGAACCGCGACTACCCGAAGGATCCGGAGTTTCGCCGGAAGTTCGGCCCCCGTGGCGTGCTCAAGTGCAAGGCCGACGGCAAGGGCGGGCAGGCGATCGAAAACACCGGCCCGCTGACGAAGAAGCGGATGGAGACGATCGACGAGGAGACGCTCTCCTCTGCGAAAGAATTCATCACGAGGCAGGCGAAGGCCGGCACGCCGTTCTTCTGCTGGTGGAACGGCACGCGGATGCATTTCCGCACCCACGTCAAGGAGGCCAGTCTGGGCACGTCGGGGCAGGACGAATACGGCGACGGCATGGTGGAGCACGATGGGCACGTGGGTGAACTGCTCAGGGTGCTCGACGACCTCGGGCTCGCCAACGACACGATCGTGCTGTACTCGACCGACAACGGCCCGCACTACAACACCTGGCCCGATGCCGGCACGACGCCGTTCCGCAGCGAGAAGAACTCCAACTGGGAGGGGGCGTATCGCGTGCCCGCGTTTGTCCGCTGGCCGGGCCGCTACACCGCCGGCACCACGCTCAATGGCATCGTGGCGCACGAGGATTGGCTGCCCACGTTCGCGGCCGCGGCCGGCGCCCCCGATGTCAAGGAGAAGCTGCTCACGGGGGCCGACATCAACGGCCGCCGGTATAAGAACCACATCGACGGCTACGACATGAACGACTACCTCTCCGGGCGGGCCGCCGAGTCGCCGCGGAAGGAGTTCTGGTACGTCAACGACGACGGACAGATCGTGGCCGCCCGCTACACCGATTGGAAGCTGGTCTTCCTGGAGAATCGTGGCGAGGCGTTCGGCGTGTGGCGGGAGCCGTTCGTCGAGCTGCGGGTACCGCTGCTCTTTAACCTCCGCCGCGACCCCTTCGAAAAGTCGCAGCACAATTCCAACACCTACAACGACTGGTTCCTCGACCGGGCCTTTGTCGCGGTGCCGCTCCAGGCGATGGCGACGAAGTTCCTGATGACGATGAAGGAATTTCCTCCGAGCCAGACGCCCGGTTCCTTCAACCTCAGCAAGATCGAGGAGCAGCTGCGGCAGTCGGGCGGCAAATGACCGCGGGGGCCCGCGGCCGGTTGGTCAGGTGGCGAACACCTCGGCGAGCCGGTCGATGTGCCGGGCCTGCACGGCGGCGTCGAGGAAGCTCGACGTGAAGCTGTTCCTGAGCAGGGTGTGGGCGTCGGCCGCCGAAAGTGGCAGCGCGGAGAAGCTCTCCGTGAGGTTGCGGGTGATGTAGCCGCCGAAGTAGGCCGGGTCGTCGGAGTGCACCGAGGCCCGCAGGCCCGCGGCCAGGAGCCGCGGCAGGCAGTGGTCGGCGAGGCTGTCGAACAGCCGCAGCCGGACGTTGGAGAGCGGGCAGACCGTGAGCGGCGTCCGGCCGCGGACGAGCCGCTTCACGACGGCGTCGTCCTCCAGGCAGCGCACGCCGTGGTCGATCCGTTCCGCGCCGAGCAGGTCGAGCGCGTCGACGATCGACGCCGGCGGCCCCTCCTCGCCGGCGTGGGCGACGGTGTGCAGGCCGAGCCCGCGGCAGCGGTCGAAGACGCCGCGAAACGTCTGCGGCGGGTTGCCACGTTCGCCGGAGTCGAGGCCGACGCCGAGCAGCTGGTCGCGGAAGGGGGTGGCGGAGTCGAGCGTGGCGCACGCCTCCGCCTCCGTCAGGTGCCGCAGGAAGCACATGATCAGGCCCGCCGTCATGCCGAGTTCGGAGCGGGCCCGGGCGACGGCACGGCTGAGCCCGCCGATCACCGTTTCGAACGGCACGCCCCTCGCGGTGTGTGTCTGCGGGTCGAAGAAGATCTCGGCGTGGACCACGTTGTCGGCCCGCGCCCGAACCAGATAGGCCCAGGCGAGGTCGAAGAAATCCTGCTCGGTGATGAGCACCGAGGCCGCGGCGTAGTAGATGTCGAGAAAGCTCTGCAGGCTCGTGAAGGCGAACGCCCGCCGCATCGCCTCCGGGGAGTCGTAGGGGAGCGTCAGACCGTTGCGGCGGGCGATCGCGAAGGCCAGCTCCGGCTCGAGCGTGCCCTCGACGTGCACGTGCAGTTCGGCCTTCGGCGCCCGGGCGAGCCGGTCGAGCAGATCCTGTAAACCCGTGGGCTGTGGCGTCATGAAACGGCTTCGCGGCCCGGAAAAAGTGAGTTCGCGGGTGCCCGCGTGCGGAAAGGTCATTGCTTCACGAGGAGCACGCCGGCGAACATCAGCAGCGCGCCGAGGAGCCGCACGGCCGTCAGCTCCTGCCGCGGCAGGTTCATCAGGCCGAAGTGGTCGAGCAGGAGCGAGCAACAGAGCTGACCGGCGACGACGGCCGCGATGAAGGCCGCCGCCCCGAGCTTCGGCGCGAGGACCGCGCCGGCGAGCACGATCGCGGCCCCGAGCGGGCCGCCGATCCAGTTCCACCAGGGCGCCGCCCGGATGGCGGCTGCGGCGGGCGGCGCCGGGCGGAGCAGGAGCATGACAGCCACGGCGGTGACGATCGTGCCGCAGATCGAGAAGAACGCGGCGTACCGTGGGTCGCCGAGATTGGTCCGCAGCGACCCGTTGGCGGCCGCCTGCAGCGCGATGCATGCCCCCGCGGTGGAGGCGAGCAGAATCCAGACGGTTTCCATGGGTCCTCCTCGGGGCGAGCCGCTACTATACGGCCTGCGCAAGGACCTGCGGCGGCGTGGCGAAGGACCGGCGCGAAGGAACGGCATGCACCTCACCATCGAGCGGCGAGCGAAGGGCGACGTCGACGCCGGCGACCAGCCGGTCGATCTCGTCGTCAGCGGCCGGCTCGATGCGGAGTCGGGCGCGGAACTGGAGCATGCCGTCGCCGAGGAACTGCACCGCGGCACGCACGTGATCCGGCTCGATTTCGTCGACGTGAGCTTCCTCAGCTCCGCCGGCATCCGTAATCTCTTCAACGTGCACCGGGCGGCGAAGTCGGCCGGGGGCAGCTGTCTGATCGCCGCGGCCAGCGAGCCGGTGACGCGGGTGCTCGAGCTCACGAAGCTGGCTCCGATCCTCATGGAGCAGGCGGCCGGCCAACCGGCTGCAGTCGCACAACCCCCAGGCGCGGCTGTGGCCGCCGACGCGCCGGCGGACGACACGCGATCAGGCCGCATCCTGTTCAGCGGCATCGTCCCGCCCGGCAGCGGCCTGCTGCGAGGCGTGCTGGCCGTGCCCTCGGGGTCGAGCGGTGGCGTGCCGGCGGCAGCCGTGCCGGTGCGGGTGCCCCGCCATGCGTGCGGCCTGGGAATCGCGGCGATCGCCGACGACGTCGCCTGGGCCACGATCGCCGGAGAGATGGTGGCGGCCTGCGGCGCCGTCTTCCACCGGCCGCCGCAGCCGTTCGCCGCGATCGACTATCTCCTCGGCACGGAGAACCTCGTGCCGGTGGTGCGGCTGGCGTCGGGGCTGGTCTGGGAGGGAGTGCCGCGGGGCCGCGCCGCGTTCGAGCCGGCGGACGACGAACCTGCCGTCCGGTTCGACGAACTTGCGGAAGGAGTTCTCGAACTGGCCGACGCGGAGTGCGTGGCCTTCGTGCTGGTGGGGGAGGTGCACGGTCTCGTCGGTGCCGAATTGATCCGTCCGCTCGCCGAGGCGACGCCCGAGGATCACTCCGGCGCGGGCACGGCGTCCGTCGCCACGAGGTGGCTGAGCTTTTCCCGCGAGCCGGTGCACGCGCGGCATACGGCCCTGGTCGTCGGCGTGGCCACGCGGGGCGTGCCGGCCGGTCCGCTGGCGGGCTTCGTGCGGCCGCTCGGCGACGGCGGCACGCACGGCCATGCCCATGCCGTGGTCTTTCCGCTGCGGCCGCTGAAGCGCGGGGCAGGGGACCTGACGGCGGCCGTCGACGATCTCGCCGCATCGGAGCCGGTGGCTGTCATGCACCTGCTCGCCGACCCGCAGCCGGTGCTCGGCAGCGGCCAGTCGGAGTTCATCCGCGGCAGCTGCTGGTTCGCGCCGCTCGCGATCGGCGCGGGAGGCGGGGCATGATCACGCTCCTCTCGACCTGGACGTTCGGCGTGGCGCTCGGGCTCGTCGCCATCGGCGTGTTCGTCAGCTACCGGCTGTTTTCGTTTCCCGACATCACGACCGACGGCTCATTCACGCTGGGCGCGGTCGTCGCGACCACGCTGCTCGTGGCGGGCGTCGATCCGGCGCTGGCCACGCTCGCCGGCATGGCGGCCGGCGCAGCGGCGGGCTGCTGCACCGGCATGCTCCATGCGCTGCTCGGCATCGAGCCGCTCCTCGCCGGCATCCTGATGACGACGGCGTTGGCGAGTGTGAACCTCGTCCTGCTCGGCAGGAGCAACGTGCCGCTCTCGGGCGTGACGACGCTGCTCGACCGGGCTGAGGAGAAGCTCCTGCCGCTGGTGCGGCTGGCCGGCTTCGCAGATGCCGAGGCGGGCGAGGCCGCCCGGCTGGCCTTCGTGCTCGTCGCGGCAGTGACGCTCGTCGTGCTGCTCTACGCGTTCTTCAGCACCCGGCTGGGCACGGCGATGCGGGCCGGCGGCGACACGCCGACGATGGCCCGGGCGCTCGGTCGCAACACCGGCGGGCTCACGATCGCCGGCCTGGCCATCGCCAACGCCCTCACGGCGCTCTCCGGGGCGGTCGTCGCGCAGTATCAGGGATTCGCCGACGTGCAGATGGGGATCGGCATGGTGGTCTGGGGGATGGCGAGCGTGTTCCTCGGCAACGCCCTCGTGGGGACCGTGCGGCTGGGCGGGGCGCTCGTGGCGGCGCTGGCCGGCAGCGTGACCTTCCGCCTGCTCGTGGCGGCGGCCCTCCGCGCCGGGCTCGACCCCGACTGGCTCAAGTTCACGACGGCCGTGGTGGTGCTGGCGGCGCTCGTGGCGCCGCGGCTGGTCGTGCGGCGGCAGCAGGCGTCCGCGGCGAGGTAAGGCGACGATGCTCGAACTGGCCGATGTCACCGTCACGTTCTCCGCCCCGGGCGGGCCGCTCGTCCGCGCGGTCGACGGCGTGTCGGCCACGCTGGCGGCAGGCTCGTTCGTGGTCGTGATCGGCACGAACGGCTCGGGCAAGAGCACGCTCCTGGGGGCGATCGCCGGCACGGTCCGCGTCGACGGCGGCAGCATCAGGCTGGCCGGCCACGACATCACGCGGTGGCGCGAGGATCAGCGGGCCCGGCTCGTGGGCCGCGTTTTCCAGGATCCGCGTGCCGGCACGGCCGCCAGTCTCACCGTGCTCGAGAACATCGCCGTGGCCGCCTGCCGCGGCACGCGAGCCGGGCTCTCATGGGCGACGAGCCGGAGCCTGCGCGACGAGGCGGCGGCGCGGCTGGGCGCGATCGTGCCGGGGCTCGAGGGACGGCTGGACCAGCCGATCGGATCGCTCTCCGGCGGTCAGCGGCAGATCGTGACGCTCGTGATGGCCACCTGGCGGCGGCCGGAACTGTTGCTGCTCGACGAGCACACCGCGGCCCTCGATCCCGCCGCCGCCGATCGCGTGGTGCAGGCGACGGCGCGGGTCATCCGCTCCCAGAACCTCACCGCCCTGATGGTGACGCACTCGCTCGCGCAGGCCGCCTCGCTCGGCGATCGTCTGCTCCTCGTGCACCGCGGACGGATCGTGCTCGACGCCCAGGGGCCCGCGAAGCGGCGGCTCTCGGCCGACGGCCTCGCCGATCGCTTCGCTCGTCTGCGGTCCGCCGACCAGCTCGACGACGACGCCGCCCGCACCCTGGCGGAACGGTACGCATGACCCCAGTGCACACCCTCGCGATGCCCGCCACGTTCGCCGAGTCCGTCCGTCATGACGCCCCGGGGAGGCACCCGCGATGACCCAGACCCTGCTCGCCGGCCTGCGCCGCGCGGTGCCGACGATCGCCCTGCTGGCCGGGGCGTCGGCGCTCCTGCTCCTGACTGATCGGCAGTCGGCCAGCCGCGACCTGCCCGCGGTGGCCGTGCTCCAACAGACCAGCTCCATGGTGCTCGAGGATGCGGTGAAGGGGATGATCGCGGGCCTCGCAGAACGCGGCTGGACCGACGGCAAGACCGTGACGATCCGCCGCTACAACGCGGAAGGGGATCTCGCCCAGGCCAACGCGATCGCCCGGGAGATCGTCGGCGGCCCCTTCGACATGGTGCTCACCTCGAGCACGCCCTCGCTGCAGGCCGTCGCCACGGCCAACGCCCGCGGCCGGCTGAAGCACGTGTTCGCCGCGGTCGCCGATCCGTTCTCGGCCGGCGTCGGCCTCGATCGCGCCGATCCCCTCGTGCATCCGCCGCACCTGGTCGGCTACGGCAGCCTCGTCCCGGTGCACGCGACGTTTCGGATCGCGCGGCGGGTCAACCCGCGGCTGGCCCGCGTCGGCGCGGCCCACAATCCCGCCGAGAGCAATTCCCGCCGGTTCATGGAACTGGCCCGGGCCAGTTGCAAGGCGCTCGGCATCGAGCTCCTCGAGGCGCCCGTGGAGAACTCCTCGGGGGTGATCGAGGCGGTGCAGTCAACGATATCCCGCGGGGCCGAGGCGATCTTCGTGCCCGGCGACACGACGGTGATCAGCGCGATCGACTCGGTGATCGCCACGGCCGCAAAGGCGGGCGTGCCCGTCTTCAGCGTGAATCCCGGCCCGCCCGAGCGGGGCACGCTTTTCGACGTGGGCTACAACTTCCGCGAGATCGGCCTGGCGGCGGGACGACTGGCGGCGGATCTCCTCGAGGGCACCGACCCGCGCACCGTGCCGATCCGCGAGACCGCGGGCGTCATCGCCCCGTACTTCGTCGTCAACCTCGCGGCGGCGGGCGTGGACCGCGGTCGCTGGCGGATGCCGGAGGATCTGCTGGAGCAGACGCGGTTCCTCGTCGACGCGACGGGGCTTCGCACGCGGCCCGAGGCCGTGCTCGCCGGGCCGTTCGAGGAGGCGCCGCAGTGACGACGGCGGCCGCCGATCACCCCGTCCGGCCCGGCGCGATCGGTCCCGGGCATTACCCAGCTTGCCCGACGCGCACTGCCCCGCAGGTCTGCCGAATCCGACCCTGAGACGGCCGCGTCACCGAAACCTGTCCGTGCGACGATGAACCCGCCATGGGGCTTCGCAGCACACGCGCCGACCACGATCCAAGCGCCCGCCGGGCAAGCGCCCGCCGGGCGCTGCTCGAGCCGGAACGATTCGCGGCGGTGCTGGAGCCGCTGCTCGGCCGGAAGGTCGGTTACGTCCGTCCCGCGGGGCACGTCGGCGGATCGCTGATCGAGTTGGCGATGGCGCAGCTCTTCCGTCTGCACGGCGTCCGCTGGGTGCCACTCGACCTGGATCGTCCCGCGAACGTCGACGTGATCGTGTTCGGCGGGGGCTGCGGGATGGGCGACCGGACCTTGGTCGACCACGCGGCGCGGGGCCGGGCGCTGCGGCTGGGGCCCCCGGTGGTGATCCTGCCGCAGTCGTTCACCGACCGGGAGGACAGGCCCTTCGCCCGCGTGTTCGTCCGGGAGCGGGCGAGCCTTGGGCTGCGGCCCGACGCGCTGCTCGCGCCCGATCTGGCGCTCGGCCTCGCCTGGCAGCCACAGGGGCCGCCGTCCCGCGAGCTCGGCATCCTCATGCGGCGGGACGGGCAGCGGACGGGCCGGCGGCTCGTGCACGCGAGCGACCCGGCCACGATCTGCCGCTCGCCCGTCGAGGCGATGGCTTTGGCGGCCCGCTACCGCCGGATCATCACCGACCGCCTCCACTGCGCGATCGCGGGGCTGCATGCGGGCCGCGAGGTCACGCTGCTCCCCAACAACACCCACAAGAACCGGTCGATGCACGAGACCTGGTTGGCCGACCTGGGCTGCCGCTTCGCCGAGAGCGTGGAGGCCGCGCTCCTGCGGCGGGTTGCCGAGGCCCGCGAAGACCGGCCGGCTGCCTGACCCGGCTGGCCCGCCCACGGTCGCGATTCGCGACGCGGCCGGACCCCGCCCGCTGGCGGCCGGCCCGTCGTGCGGGTATCACCAGCGGCATGCGAGGCTCTCCCCTTCCGCCGCTCGTCGCGATCGTCGCCGCCCTGGCGTGGGCCGCCACGGCTGCCGCGGCGCCGCCGCTCCGCGTCGGCATGGAGCTCTCCTATCCGCCGTTCGAGATGACCGACCCGCAGGGCAAGCCGACCGGCGTGAGCGTGCGGCTGGCCGAGGCGCTCGGCCGGCACCTGGGCCGCGAGGTGGCGATCGAGAACGTCGCCTTCGACGGGCTCATTCCCGCGCTCAAGACCGGCAAGATCGACTGCATCATCTCGTCGATGACGGCCACGCCGGAGCGGAGCCGCTCCATCGCCTTCTCGGAGCCGTACCTGAAGACCGGCCTCGCGCTCTTGGTAGGAGCGAAGTCGCCGGTCCGGTCCGCCGCCGACCTCGACGCGCCGGGCCGGACGGTCACCGTCAAGAAGGGCACGACCGGTCACCAGTACGCCGCGACGGCACTCACGCAGGCCCGACTGCTCGTGCTCGACAAGGAATCGGCGGCGGTGCTCGAGGTGGTGCAGGGGAAGGCCGACGCCTTCATCTACGACTCGCTGTCGGTCTACCAGAACCACAAGCGGCACCCCGGCACGACGCGGCCGCTCCTGCAGCCCTTCCGCGAGGAGACCTGGGCGGTCGGCCTGCGGCTGCAGGATGCCGCGCTGCGGGAGCAGGTGAACCGGTTCCTCGAGGTGTTTCGCGCCGACGGGGGGTTCGGCCGGCTCGGCGACGAGTTTCTCGCCGAGGAGAAGGCCTTCTTCGAGCAGCAGGGCATCCCGTTCTATTTCTGAGGCCGTGCGGACCTCCGCGCGGCCATGGGTTTCCCGCTGCCCCGCCGCCGGCCGCCGCGTGATCGCCGCCGCGTGGTAGTCTGCTCGATCATGCCCCGGTGGCTCGCCCATTGCATCGTCGTGCTCCTGTTCGCGGTCCTGATCGCGGCCGCGCTCGCGCGGGTCGACACCGCGTGGAACTGGCAGGGAGTCTGGGCGTACCGGGCGAAATTCCTGCAGGGATTCGCCGTCACCCTGGCGCTGAGTGCGGCGGCGCTCGTCGCGAGCACTGTGATCGGCGGCGTGGCCGCCCTGATGCTCGGCTCGAAAAACGTCCTCGTCGAGGCCGTGGCCCGGGTCTACGTCGAGCTCATCCGCGGCACGCCGCTGCTCGTGCAGCTCCTCATCGGCTTCTACGTGGTGGCCAGCGCCATCGGCCTGGAGAACCGCTACGTCGTCGGTGTGCTCCTGCTCGCGCTGTTCAGTGGGGCCTACATGGCCGAGATCTTTCGCGGGGGCCTCGCCGCCATCCCGCAGACGCAGCGGGACGCGGCCCGGGCCATCGGCCTCACCCCCTGGCAGGCGCTGCGGCTGGTCATCCTGCCGCAGGCGGTGCGGATCGTCCTGCCGGCGGTGGCGGGCCAGTTCGTGTCGCTCGTGAAGGACTCCTCGCTGCTCTCCGTGATCGCCGTGTCGGAGTTCACGCTCGCCGCGCAGGAGGTCAACTCCTTCACGTACTCCACGCTGGAGAGCTACCTGCCGCTGGCCGTCGGCTACCTCGCGATCACGCTGCCGCTCTCGGCCCTGTCGCGGTGGCTCGAGCGACGCTTCAGGTACGAGACGTGACGCCGATGAACGTGCTGGCCCCTGAATCTCGTGGACCGCTGAACCTGGTGGACCGCTGAACCTGGTGGACCGCTGAACCTGGTGGACCGCTGAACCTGGTGGACCGATGAACCTGGTGGACCGATGAACCTGGTGGACCGATGAACCTGGTGGACCGATGAACCTGGTGGACCGATGAACCTGGTGGACCGATGAACCTGGTGATAGACGGACTGGTGCAACGGTTCGGTACGGCCACCGTCCTCGACGGTGTCGACCTCGTCACGCCCGACGTCGAGGCACTCGTGCTCGTGGGCCCGTCGGGCGGCGGCAAGTCGACGCTGCTGCGGATCCTCGCGGGGCTCGACGTGCCCGTGGCGGGCAGCGTCGCCTTCGACGGCGAGCCGCTCCCGCGCGACGAGCAGGCCCTGCGCGGCTATCGCCGCACGGTCGGCACGGTGTTCCAGGCCTACAACCTCTTCCCGCACCTCTCCGGCCTCGACAACCTGCTTCTGCCGCTGGTGCACGTGCACGGCCTGTCGGAGGCCGAGGCGCGGGAGCGGGTGCGGGGCCCGCTCGAGCGGTTCCGGCTGGCGGAGCACGCCCACAAGCGGCCGGCCGAACTCTCCGGCGGCCAGAAGCAGCGGATCGCCATCCTGCGGGCGCTCGTCGTGCAGCCGCGCCGGCTGTTCCTCGACGAGCCCACCTCGGCGCTCGATCCCGAGATGACGGCCGAGGTGCTGGAGATGATCGGCGAGCTGAAGTCGCTGGGAACGCAGTTCGTGCTCGTCACCCACGAGATGGGCTTCGCCCGTCGGGTGGCCGACGAAATGGCCTTCGTCGGCGAGGGCCGGGTGCTGGCCCACGGCACGCCCGGCGCGGTGATCGACCAGTGCGCCGAGCCCCGCGTGCGCGGCTTCTTCTCCAGGATCCTCGTCGAGTCATGACCCACGGCACGCCGGCACCGCAGGATGCAGACGAGCACCCCGAGGGGGTCGACACCTCGGCGCGGGCCTTTCTCGGGTCGCTGGTCGCCGACGCGGTCTCCATGCCGGTGCACTGGTACTACGACCGGCGGGCGCTGGCCCGCGACTACGGCACGATCGACGGGTATCTCGCTCCCAGGAACCCGCACCCCGACAGCATCCTCTGGCGGTCGAGCTACGTGGCCAGCGGCCCGGAGAGCGACATATTGCGGGAGCAGGCGGAGTATTGGGGCCGCCGCGGCGTCCACTACCACCAGTTCCTGGAGGCGGGCGAGAACACCCTCAACCAGCAGTTGGCACTCGAGCTCCACGACCTGCTGCGGCTCGACCGCGACTACCACGTCGAGCGCTGGCTCGATCGCTACATGCGGTTCATGCTCAAGCCCGGACGGCACCGCGACACCTACGTCGAGGAGTATCATCGCGACTTCTTCACGAACCTCGGCGCGGGCCGCAAGCCGATCAACTGCGGCGTCGCCGACGTGCACATCGGCGGTCTCGTGCCGGTGCCCGCGATCGTGGCCGCGCTCGGGCCGCGCCGGCACGACCTGCGGGAGATCGTGCGGACCCACGTGGGGCTCACTCACAAGGATCCCGAGGTGCTGGAGGCCGCCGACACGCTGACGCAGCTCCTGGTCCGGGTGACCCGCGGCGAGGACCTGCGGACGGCGATCGTGGAGCGGGCGTCGCGGTGGATCTCCGCGGCGAAGATCCGGGAGTGGGACAGCCACCCCGACGACGTGGTCGTGGGCAGGATCCTCAGCCCCGCCTGCTACATCCACGAGGCGTTCCCGGCCGCCCTCTTCCTGGCCTGGCGCTACGCGCGAGACTTCGCCGCGGGCGTCTGCGCCAACGCCCGCGTGGGGGGCGACAACTGCCATCGGGGAACCGTCGTCGGCTCGCTCTTGGGGGCCGCCGCACCGATTCCGGAGCGGTTCGTGGTAGGCCTGCGGTCTGCTGCTAGAGTGTCGGGGTAGGTTGTTCCCTCCCACACCCCGCAGCCATGAATCGCCCAGCAACGACCTCGGCCCATGCTCCCCGCCCGGCGGCCACGGCGGCCTCCCGGTTCGCCACGCTCTCGACACCGCTCGTGCCCACGAAGACGGTGCTGCTCGACGCCGATCCGGCGGCGGCCGACCCGGTGGCGGCCAAACGTGCCGAGATCCGCCGCTCCTTCCATCAGACCTGCGAGATCTACGAGCGGCTCTTCGCCCTGATCCGTGACGATGCCTCCTACTACGAGCGGTACGAGCCGCTGCGGCATCCGCTGATCTTCTACTTCGGGCATCCCGCTGTCTTCTACGTCAACAAGCTCATGGCTGGCCGCTTCATTCCCGCACGGCTCGATCCGCGGCTGGAGGCGACGATGGCCGTCGGCGTCGACGAGATGTCGTGGGACGATCTGAACACGGCGCACTACGACTGGCCGAGCGTGTCCGCCGTCCGCGACTACCGGGCCGCCATGCGCGAGCTCATCGACGATTTTATCCAGGCAATGCCGCTGGAGCTGCCCATTTGGCAGGATGCGCCGGCGTGGATCATTCTCATGGGCATCGAGCACGAGCGGATCCACCTCGAGACCTCCAGCGTGATCATGCGGCAGATGCCGCTCGACGAGCTGCGCCATGGCGATGAGCTGTCGCCCGAGGAGCGGCGGCTCTGGGCCTCCTGCGGCACGAGCGGGCCGGCGGCCGCGAACGACTGGCTGCCGGTCGCCGCGACCACGGTGCGTCTGGGCAAGCCCGCCGACGACCGCACGTTCGGCTGGGACAACGAGTACGGCACCGACACCGTGCACGTGCCTGCCTTCCGCGCCGCCCGCCGGCTCGTCTCCAACCAGGAGTTTCTCGAGTTCGTGGAGGACGGTGGCTACCGCGAGGAGCGGTGGTGGACCGAGGAGGGCCGCGGCTGGCTGCACTACACGCGGGCCGGGCATCCGAAGTTCTGGCTGCGTGACGCCGCCGGACACCTCCGGCAGCGAAACCTGCTCGAGGAAGTGCCGCTGCCGCTCAACTGGCCGGTGGAGGTCAACTGTCTCGAGGCCCAGGCATATTGCGCGTGGCTCGCGGCGCGGACCGGGGAGAACGTGCGGCTGCCGACCGAGCCGCACTGGTATGCCCTGCGGCAGACGCTGCCGGCGGCGCTTGCGGCCGACCAGCCGGCGTGGGAGCGGGCGCCGGGCAACATCAACCTCGAGCACGGCGCGTCGAGCACGCCCGTCGACGCCTTTCCCCAGGGGGACTTCTGCGACGTCGTCGGCAACGTCTGGCAGTGGACTCGGACGCCGATCATGCCCTTCAAGGGCTTCGAGGTGCACCCGCTATACGACGACTTCTCCGTGCCGACCTTCGACGGCCGCCACAACCTCATCAAGGGCGGTTCCTGGATCTCGACCGGCAACGAGGCGCTGGTGAGCGCCCGCTACGCCTTCCGGCGGCACTTCTTCCAGCATGCGGGATTCCGCACGGTGGTGGAGGAACCGGGCGGCGAGGCCGAGACCGAGGGGGCGCGGCTCTACGAGACCGACCAGCTCGTCACGCAGTACCTGGAGTTCCACTACGGCCCCGAGGCGTTGGGCGTGCCCAACTTTCCCCGTGCGTGCGTGGAGGTGGCCATGCGGCACGTGCCGGCGGACCGTCGCCGCCGCTGCCTCGACATCGGCTGCTCGGTGGGGCGGTCGGCCTTCGAGTTTGGCCGCTTCTTCGAGCACGTCGACGCCATCGACTTCTCCGCCCGCTTCATCCAGTCGGGTGTGCGGTTGCAGCAGGGGGGCGACGTCCTCTACGAGATTCCCACGGAGGGCGAACTGACGCTGGCCAGGACCACGTCGCTGGAGAGCCTCGGGCTCGAGGGCACCGGCCCACGCGTGCTCTTCATGCAAGGGGACGCCTGCAACCTGAAGGCCCTCTACACCGGCTACGACCTCGTGTTCGCCGGCAATCTCGTCGACCGGCTCTATGATCCGCAGCTGTTCCTCGAGGGGATGCGCGGCCGCATCCACCCCGGCGGGCTCCTGGTGCTCACGTCCCCCTACACCTGGCTCGAGGAGTACACGCCGAAGGCGAAGTGGCTCGGCGGCCGGCGGGAGCACGGCGAGCCGCTGCCGACGCTGATCGGGCTCTCGCGGGCGCTCGAGCCGCACTTCAGGCTCGTGCATCGCGAGGACGTCCCGTTCGTGATCCGTGAGACGGCCCGCAAGCACCAGCACACCGTCGCCGAGATGACAGTCTGGATCCGCTCCTGATCTTCGGCCGCACATCTGCTACACTCCCGCGCCCAGCGCGACCCTCCAACCCGCATCCCGCATCCCGCATCCCGCCCGGACCATGTCCTCCGATGTCCCCCAGGATCCCTGCCGCGAATGGCTGGGAATCGACGCCGCCGATCTCGGCGACCATCGACGCGTGCTCGGCGTCGCGCCGGAGGAGCGGGATCCGCTGGTCGTGCTGCGGGCTGCCGAGCAGCGGCTGGCCCGCCTGCGGTCCGCGCGGGCGGGATCGCTCGAGTTCGTCCGCACGGGCTTCATGAAGCGTGTCGAGGCGGCCCGCGAGAGCGTGCTGGCGGAGATCGCTGCCGCGGCCCCGACGGCACCCGCGTTTCGCCCGCCTCCCGCGCCGTCGACGCTGGCCCCGCCGCCCGCCGCCCGTCCCGCCATGCCAGTCGCTCCTGCCATTCCGGCCGCTCCGCCGCCGGTGCCGAGGGCAGCCGTGCCCGTGCCGCCCGTGCCGCCGGCCCCGGGCGCGGTGGCGGAATCGACGCCGGTCGCGCCGATCGTCATCCGCAGGACCGTCTACCGCAAGCAGACCCCGGTGGCGGGAGTCGCGGCCGCGCTCGTGGGCCTGTCGGCGGTGGCCGGCGGCCTCGGCTATTACGCACTGGTGGTGAAGCCGGAGCAGGCCGCCCGCGTCGCCCACGCCGCTCGAGAGCATGCCGCTGCCGAGGCCGATCATGACGACGACGAGAAGGCCGTGGGGCATGAGCGGTCGCCCGCCGCACCAGACGCGGCCGTCGACGGCGACCGGCCGCCGCCGCGGGCCCGGCCCCGGCGGCCGCGAAGCCCGTCGTCCGATGCGGCGCAGGTGACCGCATCGCCCGCGACGATGGCCGCACGCGAGGAGGACGTCCCGACGGCGAAGCCCGACCAGCGGTCGACGAATCCGCCAAAGGGGAAGGCGGCGGCCGCGAAGGACGCTGCGAAGCCGAAGCCTGCTCCCGGCATGTCGGACGAGGCCGCGGCGGAGGAGGCGGGCCGGCTCGACGGCACGCTTGGCGAGGTGCTCACCGCGCTGCGAGCTGGTGAGGACTCCACCGCCTCGCGGCTTCTGGAAACCGCGGCGGCCGCTGTCCGAGGGCCGCCGGCCCGCGACAGGCTGGCCGGCTGGCAGCGGCTCGCCGAGAGCCACGGCCGGTTTCTCGAGGGCCGGGCGGCCGCCCTCGACGCCGTCGAGCCGGGGGCCCGCTACGAGGTCGGCGGCATGAGCGTCGTCATCGAAAAGCTCGACGACACGCAGTGCGTCTACCGGGCGTCGGGGCCGGCGCGGACGGTCGCCCGGGAGAAAATTCCGGCGGGGATCGTGCTGGCCATCGTGGCGGGGTGGTTCGGCGACGACACCGCCGGCGACCTCGCCATCGCGGCGTTCCAACTGGCCCGCGAAGAGCCTGAAGTGCGGCTGGCCCGCGAGCATCTGGAGAAGGCCCGCGACGCGGGGGCTGACGTGGATGCGTTGCTGCCGCTCTGTGAAGACCCGCTCTTCGCCGGAAAACCTGCCGTGGCCGCAGGGCGTTAGCAGACCGCGAAACGAGTCTGCCGCAGCAGGATGCGACCTGCGTCGGCCGGGGAAGCCCGCGGTGTTTCCTCAGGTCGACACAGGTCATGGATGCCCGTCCGGACGGCAGCACGGCTACAGCATGCCGGCGAGCAGCCGGCGGACCGCGGCCGTGTCGAGTTGCACCGGGTTGCCCCGCATGCTGTTGCCGCCGGAGTTCTCCGCGAGCCAGTCGAGCTGGTCGGCACGGACGCCGATCTCTCCGAGCCTCCGCGGAGCGTCCGCGCACAGCCGGTCGATCCGGTCCACGAAGGCGTCGGCCGCCTCGTCGTCCGACGGTGGGGCGGCGGGGTCTGCGGCCCGTTCCAGGGCGGCCAGGTCGTGCCCGCACGCGGGCCGGTTGACCCGCAGCGTTGCCGGCAGCATCGTCGCGCAGGCGAGGCCGTGCGGCGTGCCGCAGGCGATGCCGAGCGCCGCGGCCACGCCGTGGGCGAGTCCCAGGCCGGAGTTGGCCAGGGCCACGCCCGACACGAGCGCCGCATGGCTCATCGCGGCGCGGGCGGCTGCGCGGTCGTCGCCGTGCGCGGCGGCCGAGGCGGGCGGCGTCAGCAGGCGGGGCAGCGCCTCGAGCGCTCCGGGCAGCGCCTGGAGGACGAGCGCGCGGGGCAACGGCCTGGCAAACCGGCAGAGGTAGGATTCGATGAGCTGCGTGATGCAGTCGAGGCCGGAGGCGATGATCGTGCCTCGATCGCAGGAGGCCGTGAGGTCCGGATCGACCAGCGCGGCGCGGGGCACCATGAGCGGGCTGCGCATGCTCTTCTTGAATCCACGTCTGGGGCAGGAGATGACCGCGTTGCGGGTCGCCTCGGCGCCCGTGCCCGCCGTGGTCGGCACGGCGACCACGGGCAGCGGCCAGTGCCGGATGGCGAGTCCGCGGCCGACGCCCTCCAGGTGGTCGACGACGAGGGAGTCGAGGCCGTCCGCAGCGGCACCCGCAGGCAGGAGCGGCGCCAGGGCCGCCACCGCCTTCGCCAGATCGATCGTCGATCCACCGCCTACGGCCACGACGACGACGCCTGACCGATCGGTCTGCGGCAGGGACGCCAACGCCCCGGCGACGTGGTCGACCGTCGGCTCACCCGCGGCCGTGGCCACGAGACGCTGCGGGATCCCGGCGGCCGCGAGCGCGGCGTCGATCCGGTCGCTCGCCCCCGAGGCGACGAGGCTGCGGCCCCCGCCGACGATCCAGGCCTCGCGGCCCCAGATGCCGACCAGTTCGCCGATCTCCCCGATCCGGCCCGCGCCGAACCGGATCATGGGCGGCATCGCGAAGTCGTAGCCGGTCGCGAGTTCGTCTGCGTGTCGTGGCATGGTGGTATCCTAGCCGTCCGCGGGACGGGCCCTCCATGGTCCCCTCCGGTCCCCTGCCGCGGCCACGACCATGCACGACGCTATCGACATCCCAGTCTGCCCACATCCCATCCGCGGCTCGATCCGGCCGCCGGGCTCGAAGAGCATCACCAACCGGGCGCTGGTGTGCGCCGGCCTGGCGCGGGGGGAGAGCCTGCTCACCGGCGCGCTCGACAGCCAGGACACCCGCGTCATGGCCGCCGGGCTGGCGGCACTGGGCATCGGCGTCGACGCGGATTGGCAGCGCGGGGAAATCCGCGTGACCGGATCGGGCGGCGGCGTGCCCGCGACGGAGGCCACGATCGACTGTGCCGCCAGCGGCACGACGATCCGCTTCCTGTCGGCGGTCTGCGCCGTGGGGCATGGCACCTACCGGCTCGACGGCACGCCGCGGATGCGGAAGCGGCCGATCGGCGACCTGCTCGCGGCGCTGCGGGCGCTCGGGGTCGACGCGGTGGCCGAGAGCCCGGGCGACTGCCCGCCCGTGGTCATCCGCACGCGGGGGCTGACCGGCGGCGCCGCGAGCGTCCGCGGCGGTACGTCGAGCCAGTTCGCCAGCGGCCTGGCGATGATCGCCCCCTGCACGCCTCGCGGCATGGAGATCGAGTTCGCGGGCGCGTTCGTGTCGCTGCCGTACCTCGACATGACGCGACGGGTGATGGAGGCCTTCGGCGGCTCCTGCGAGCCGCTGGACGATCGGGGCTGGCGGATCGCGCCGACCGGCTACCGCGGCCGCACCTACGCCATCGAGCCCGATGCGTCGGCGGCGAGCTACTTCCTCGCGGCGGCGGCGATCACCGGCGGCAGCGTCCGCGTGGACGGGCTGTCGCGTCGCAGCATGCAGGGCGACGTGGGGTTCGCCGACGCCCTGAAGCGGATGGGGTGCAGCGTCGCCTGGTCGGAGGAGGGGGACGGCTCGGTGACCGTGAGCGGACGGGCGTCGCACGGCATCGACATCGACATGAACGCGATCAGCGACACCGTGCCGACGCTCGCCGTCGTGGCGCTGTTCGCGGACGGCCCCACGACCATCCGGAACGTCACCCACATCCGCGACAAGGAGACCGACCGGATCGGCGATCTCGCCTGCGAGCTGCGCCGCCTCGGTGGGGCCGTCACGGAGCGGCCGGATGGCCTCACGATCTCGCCCGCGCGGCTGGCGGGGGCGACGGTCTCGACCTACGACGACCACCGCATGGCGATGAGCCTCGCGCTGGTCGGACTCCGCGTGCACGGTGTGCGGGTGGCCGATCCGGCCTGCGTCGGCAAGACGTTTCCCGACTACTGGGAACGGCTGGCGGTGCTCGTCGGCACGTGACCCTGGCTGTGACGCAGGATCGCCTCAGGGGGCAGCATGGAGCTCAAGAACGGGCCACTCGCGAACGGGCCGCTCGAGACGCGAGGCCGGTCCTCACGACATCCGGGCCTTACGACATCCTGTTGGTGTCGCCCCGTTCGAGCAGCATCTCGGCCCGCTCGATGAGCGCATCCACGGCATCCAACTGCGGCGTTGCGTTCCTCCTGGCAGCCTTCCGGCCGTCGGCCACCTCCGTGGCGATGAAGCCGCCCCCGCAGTGCTGACAGTAGACCCGTCGGCCCAGCAGCCTCACGCCGATCCGGAGACTGCGGCCGCAGACGGGGCAGTTCTGGTGGTAGCTGATTGGATGATTCATCGACGGCTCTCGGAGGATGGGCTTCGGTCGCTCCGAGCGGACGAGCGTCACACGAGCACACCCCGGACGGGTGGGAATTCTACGCCGGGCATCGAAACCGTACAACCTTGCGTTTTCGGTCGGCGATGTTCGCCGTGTGAAGCCGGGCCGCAGCGTGAAAACCGGCCTCGACTCTGCGGCCGTGACGCCGTGGCCGGCGCAAGCCGCTTCGCCGCCATCGGCGTGCTCTGGTAGATTGAAGGGAGGGAGATTCCGCGGGGCGTTTTCCCGTTGAACGAACTGCACGGGCGGCATGGCGGTCCCGTGCGCCGTGCGTTGTGCGAGGCGGTGCCGACATGCTCGTCCGACCCTGGCTGACGCCCTTCGTCGTCCTCTTCTGGCTCGCCACCAGCGGCTGGCTGCTGGTCGAGAAGATCCTGCCGACGCTCGCCCCGGGGACGCCGCCGGGACAGCAGTCGCTCCATGCATCGCAGGGCATGCCTGTCGCCTGGACGGTGTACTGGAACGACCAGCCGCTCGGCTGGTCCCTGAGCCAGTCGCATCGCGAGGACGACGGCGGCATGGAGGTGGCGAACACGCTCCACTTCGACCGTCTGCCGATGAACGACATCCTCCCCTCCTGGGCGAAGCTCATTCTCGGGCCGAGCTTCGATGCCAAGGCGATCTGCGCCCTCGATGCCCGCGGGCATCTGTCGATCGACCCGGCGGGCTCGCTGCGGGCGTTCCGGTCGGTGATCGGCTCACCGGTGTCCGCCGAACAGGTCGTCGTCAACGGGATGATCGACAAGGGGCAGGTGACCGTGCTGGTCAGTGCCGGTGACGCGCACTACTCGACGAGCCGGCGGCTGCCGACCAACATCTCGCTGGGCGACGAACTGTCGCCGCAGGCCCGGTTGCCGGGGCTCTTCCCGAACCGTCGCTGGACCGTGCCGGTCTACAGCCCGCTGCGGCCCGGGCAGGCGCCGGTCGAAATTCTGCACGCGCACGTGGCCGCCGAGGAGGCGTTGTACTGGGACGACGCGCTCGTGCGGGTCAACGTGGTGCACTACCGGGACGATCCGGCGGGCCACCACGAGCCGCGGTGCCGGCTGTGGGTCGATCGCAGCGGCAACGTGCTCAAGCAGGAGTCCGTGCTGCTCGGCTCGCGGCTGGTGTTCATGCGCCGGACCGACGAGGCGGCGGAACGTCTGCTCTCCACCATCGGAGTCGTGCCGTCCGGGCTCGAGCTGCCGGCCCGGCTCGAGCTGCCGGCGGACGCCGCCGCCGAGGAGCCGTCCGCAGTGGAGGGGCCGTCCACCGTGGAGGAGCCGACATGATCGAGTTCGATCACGTCTCGCGGACATACGGCGCGAAGACGGCGGTCTCGGACCTGAGCCTGGCGATCCCCCGAGGCGAACTGTTCGCCCTGCTGGGGCCCAACGGCGCGGGCAAGACGACCACGATCAAGATGCTCGTGGGCCTGCTGCGGCCGTCCCGCGGCGCCGTGCGGGTCTGCGGCTGCGACGTCGTGAAGGATCCGCGCGGGGCGCACCTGCACACCGGCTACGTGCCGGACGAGCCCACGCTCTACGACAAGCTCACCGGTCGGGAGTTCCTCCGGTTCATCGCCGACATGTTCGGCATGCCGCGGCATCTGGCCGTCAGGAACATCGATCGCGAGATCGAGAATTTCGAGCTGGCGGAGTTTGCCGACGAACTGGCCGAGAGCTACTCGCTGGGCATGAAGCAGCGGCTCGTGTTCGCCGCCTCGCTGCTGCATGATCCGGCGGTGCTCGTGCTCGACGAGCCGATGGTCGGGCTCGATCCGCGGAGTGTCAAGATCGTCAAGGATCTCATCCGCGCCCGCACGCAGGAGGGCATGATCGTGTTCATGTCGACCCACACGCTGGCCATGGCGGAGGAGCTGGCGGATCGCGTCGGCATCATGGTGCGCGGCGACCTCCGCTTCCTCGGCACGCTCGACGAGCTGCGTGGACAGGTGGCGCTGGAGACGACCAGCCTGGAGCATCTCTACCTCCGGATCACCGCCTCGCCGCAGGACGGCGACGGAACCGGCGGCGCGGCCCGGGGCGCGTGAGGAGATGCCGATGCCCGGCCGCGGCGCGATCAGCGAATCCTGCAGGGCGATCCCGCTCGAGGCGGAGTCGCGGCTGTTCTGGTGGCTGCGGGCTACGATCGCCTGGGAGACGCTGCGTTCGATGCTGCAGGGGGCGCGGCTGCGGCTGACCCTGGTATCGCTGCTCAGCCTCGTCTTCTGGGGCTCCCTCTACGGTCTGTTCACCGAGGGGTTCACGTTCCTCGACTCCATCCATGCCGAGGTGATCTCGCTGCTGTTCAACGCGTTTTTTTCCTCGCTCCTGTTGATGCTCGTGCTGTCGACGGGCATCCTTCTCTACGGCAGCATGTACTGCTCCCGGGAGGCGCGGCTGCTCCTCACGCTGCCGGTGAGGCCGGAAGCCATCTTCGCGCACAAGTTCCAGGAGGCGATGTGGTTCTCCAGCTGGGGTTTCGTGCTCCTGGGCAGCCCGATGCTCACGGCCTACGGCGTGGTGCGCGGCGCCCCCTGGACGTTCTACGTGCTGCTGCTCCCCTTCATGGTGGCGTTCGTCGTCATTCCGGCGACGCTGGGGGGCATCCTCTGCATGGCGCTGGTGGCGTGGCTGGGCCGCCTGCGGGTGTACGCGCTGTCGATCGCGGCGGCGGCGGGCTGCGCGGCGCTCGCCTGGCTCGGCTGGTCGCTCTTCAGATCCGGGCCCGTCGACGGCACGTCGGCGGAATGGTTTGAGCGGATCTTCCTCAAGCTGGGCGTGATGGAACAGCGGTTTCTCCCGAGTTGGTGGCTGTCGACGGGCCTGATCGAGGCGGCACGGACGAGCCCGCGGCCCGAGGTCCGCGTGGCGGCCCTCGTGGAGGCCGCCAAGTTCCTGGCCCTGCTGCTCTCCAACGGCCTGATGCTGCAGGTGATCGCCGCCTGGCTGGCGCGGGCCACCTACCGGATGGGGTACAGCCAGCTCGCCGGCGAGGTGCCGTCCCGGCGGCAGCAGGCCCGCGGCGGCTGGTTCGACGAGCTTCTCTCGAATTGCGGTTCGGCGGCCGGGCGGCCCCTGCGGCTGCTGCTCGTCAAGGACCTGCGGCTGTTCCGCAGGGACATCGCCCAGTGGTCGCAGTTCGTGATCTTCTTCGGGCTGCTGGGCATCTATTTCCTGAACCTGCGGTCGTTCCACTACAACAACACCTACGCGTCGATGATCAGCTTTCTCAACCTCGCCGTTGCGGGGCTGATCCTCTCCACCTTCACCACGCGGTTCATCTTCCCGATGATCAGCCTCGAGGGACGCCGGTTCTGGATCCTCGGCCTCCTGCCCGTGCACCGCGACCAGATCGTGATGTCGAAGTTCGTCTTCGCGCTCGTGGGCGGTCTGCCTGCCTGCTGCGGGCTGGTGCTGCTGAGCGATTCGATGCTCGGCATCCCACGGACGCTGATCCTCGTGCACGAGCTCTGTTGCGTCGTTCTCTGCTTCGGGCTCTCCGGGATCGCCGTGGGGCTGGGTGCCCGGATGCCCGATCTGCGGGAGTCGTCGCCGGCCAAGATCTCCTCCGGGTTCGGGGGCACCCTGTGCCTCGTGCTCAGCTCGCTCTACATCATGGCGGTCGTCATCGTGGCCGCTGTGCCGACGCACATCGCAGTGGCCGCGCAGGCTTTCGGCGGCCGGCCCGTGACCTCCGGATTCATCGGCTGGCTGGGCGGGCCGCAGGGGACTGCGGCCAGCCTCCTCCTCGTCGCCATCCTGGGCGTGGTGGGGACGGCCGTGCCGCTGGAACTCGGCCGGCGGGCGTTTCGCCGGCTGGAGCTCTGACCTGCGGCCCCCCGCGGTTACGGCGGCCGGCGGGGTGCGGTTTCCTTAGGGACAAGTCGCGTCAGCCGCCCGTCAGACGCTGTGCAAAGACCCCTTCGGGGAGTTCGTCATGACACACCGACTGCAGAGGCACCTTCCCGCCGCGCGGATGGGTGCCGTGCAATACCTCAACACCCGGCCACTCGTGCACGGCCTGGCGGCGCGGGGCGCTGACGTCGTGTACGACCTGCCGAGCCGTCTGGCCGACCATCTGGCGACCGGCCGGCTCGACGTGGCACTGATCCCGTCGATCGAGCTCTTTCGTGGCAACGGCTACACGGTCGTGTCCGACGCCTGCATCGGCTGCCGCGGGCCCGTCATGAGCGTGAAGCTGTTCTTCCGGACCCGTCCCGAGCGGGTGGCTCGGCTCGCCGTCGACGAGGGGTCGAGGACGAGCGGCACGCTGGCGCGAATCCTGCTGGCGGAACGGCACGGGGTGACGCCGCAGATCGAGTCGCTGCCGATCGGTTCCGGACTCGACGACACGGCCGCCGACGCCGTGCTGCTGATCGGTGATCGGGCGATCGGCTCCCACCGCGGCTCGTTCCAGCTCGTCTGGGATCTCGGGGACGAGTGGTGCCGATGGACCGGGCTCCCGTTCGTGTTCGCGGTGTGGGCCGCGCGGCCGGGCGTCGACGCGGCGGGCGTGGGGGCAGTGCTCGCGGAGGCCCGGGATGCAGGGGTCGCCAACCTCGCGGCCATCGCGGCGGCCGAGGCGGCACCGCACGGGCTCACCGTTCCCCAGTGCCTGGGCTACCTCCGCGACAACCTGCACTACCATCTGGCCGCGCAGGAGCGCGAGGCGCTCGCTGTCTTCTACCGACGGGCCAAGGCGTTGGAGCTGGCGCCGGTCGGCTTCGACATCGCGGCGTCGCTCGCGTCCCGGGTATGATGCGTCTTCCGGAACGGTGGTCTCTGGCCCAGCCCCGACGTGGTGCTCCCTTGGAAGCGGCGATCCGACGAATCCTCGACGACACGGTGGCGGGACGCAGGCTGCGGCCTGACGACGCAGTGCGGCTGCTGGAGTCGCGGGAACTGGCGGCGATCGGCCGTGCCGCCGACGCCGTGACGCGGCGGCTCCATCCCGAGCCCTTCCGCACCTACAACATCGACCGCAACGTCAACTACACCAACGTCTGCACCGCCGTGTGCGACTTCTGCGCGTTCTACCGGCAACCGAAGCACGCCGAGGGCTACGTGCTCGATCGCGGCGTGCTCCTCGACAAGGTGGCCGAAACCGTCGCCCTCGGTGGCGACCAGATCCTGCTGCAGGGCGGCCTCCACCCCACCCTTCCGCTCGAGTGGTACGAGGAGATGCTCCGCGACATCAAGGACCGCTTCCCGCAGGTGAACGTGCACGGGTTCTCGCCACCCGAGATCCACCACTTCACCAAGGTCTCGAAGCTGCCCCTGCGCGAGGTGCTCGAGCGGCTGGCACGCGCCGGGCTCGGGTCGCTGCCCGGCGGCGGCGGCGAGATCCTGGTCGACCGGGTGCGTCGCGCGATGACCCGGGGCAAGGTGCTCTCCGACGATTGGCTCGAGGTGCACCGGCAATGGCACGCGATCGGCGGCCGCAGCACGGCCACGATGATGTACGGCCACATCGAGACGCTCGCCGAGCGGGTGGAGCACCTCGAGCGGCTGCGCCACCTGCAGGATGAGACCGGGGGGCTGACGGCCTTCATCTGCTGGTCGTTCCAGCCCGACAACACCGAGATGGCGGAGGTCCCTCCTGCGGGGCCATTCGAGTACCTGAAGACGCAGGCGGTCGCCCGGCTCTACCTCGACAACGTGCCCAACATCCAGTCGAGCTGGGTGACGCAGGGCCGCGACATCGGCCAGCTCGCGCTCCTCTTCGGCGCCAACGACATGGGCAGCCTGATGATCGAGGAGAACGTCGTGAGCGCGGCAGGCACGGTGCACCATCTGACGCTCGAGCAGATGCGGTCGGCGATCTCCGAGCTGGGCTTCGTTCCGCGGCGTCGCAACGTCTTCTACGAGCTATTCGAGGACGATGAGCCTGTGTCGCCGGCTGATTCCGCGCGTGACAAAGCCCGGGCTGTGCACCTGCCCGTGGCGGCGACCACGCCGTGAGCCGGGGGCGCGTCGGCGCGACGCCGATCACGCTGCGGGCGCGGCACGTGCTGCCGATCGCCGCCAATGCGATTGAAAATGGCTGGGTGCGGATCGAGCGGGGCAGAATCGCAGGCGTCGGCCGCGGCCGGCCGTCGGGGCCGGTGCATGATCTCGGCGATGCGATCATCCTTCCGGGCCTTGTCAACGCCCACACGCATCTGGAGTTTTCCGATCTCGATCGCCCGTTGCCCGGCGGCGGCGGCCTGCCGGCGTGGATCGAACGGGTGGTGGCGATGCGCCGGTCGCGGGCCGCTGCCGGCGCCGATGACACTGCGCGGCTGCAAGCCGCGGTCGCCCGCGGGCTCGAAGAGTCAGCGGCGGCCGGAGTGACGGTGATCGGGGAGATCGCGACGGCATCGCATCCGCTGGCCGGGCATGCTAGGCCGCTCGTGCGGGTGTTTCGCGAGACGCTCGGCCTCTTGCCTGTCGCAATGGCCGCGGCCCGGTCGGCGCTCATGCGGGATCTGAAGCGGATGCACTCGGAGGGGACCTGCACCGGCATCTCCCCCCACGCCCCGTATTCCGTGGCGGACTCGTTGGGCCGCCAGGTGGTCGGCGAGGCGGTGCGTCGGCGGCTGCCGGTGATGATGCATCTGGCCGAGAGCCGCGACGAGGCGGAGCTGCTCGCGACGGGCGGCGGAGCCTTCCGCACGCTGCTCGAGCAGTTGGGGGCGTGGCAGCCTGAAGCACCGCCGCGGCTTCTGTCAGTGGCGGACTGGATCACGCTGCTGGCCAAAGCACCGCGGGGCGTCGTCGTGCACGGCACGTTTCTGCCGGAGGATCAGGCCGCGCTCTCGCGACTGGCCCGCCACCGCGACCGGCTCTGCCTGGTCGTCTGCCCGCGGACGACGCTCGCGCTCTCAGGCAGGCTGCCGCCGGTGGAGGCCTTTCTGGCCGCGGGCATCCGCGTGGCGATCGGCACCGACAGCCGTGCGTCGAACCCCGACCTCTCGGTGCTGGCCGAGTGCCGCACGCTCGTCGAGGGCGGCGGAGTCAGTCCGCGTGAAGCCCTCTCGATGGCCACTCGGCAGGGTGCGTGGGCACTGGCCTTCGAACGCCGCTGCGGCATCCTCGCACCGGGACGTTCCGCCGACCTCGCCATCCTCCGGCCATCCTCGCGGCACGCCGACCCCAGCGAAGCCGTGCTCGATCCCGTCACGCAGATTGTCGCCACGCTCCGCCGCGGCCATGTCATCGCCGGCCGAGTGCCCTGAAAAAAGGGACGGGAGACACTCGCCCGGCTGTTTCGCGACAGTCGCGATTGTCGCCAATGGGGCGGACTGGCCAGAACCGTTTTCACGCACTCGGAATGCGAACGGCGGCGACCACGACCTCGTTGGTCCCGATGATCGTCGTCAGGTGCCCTGTGCCCCGCGTGTCTTCGAGCAGGCAGATGCTCCCCGCTCTGAGGTCGCATTGGCTGCCGTCGCTCGCGCGCACGGTGGCTCGTCCGGCGAGCACGAACATCCATTGCCTGGAGGGCGTGCAATGCCAGCCACCGACCCAGTCCGCAGGGAATCTCAGGAGGTTCCACCCATCAGCCCGGCTCAGGGCAGAGACATCGAGCGGAGGTGCGGGCGGTGCAAATCGTTCTGACTGGACCGCAATGGTCGCAGTTTCAATGTGCGACTCACCCGCGTCGTCCGAAAACAAGTGGATGTATTCCAAAGGTCGCCGCATAGTGAGTTATGGGGAAATAGGGGATGGCCCGGCGGTGATCGCTCCCTGCCGAAACGCTCCACAGATCTCGGATCCGCCCTAGAGGCGGCAATTGGCGATCTGCGTCTCGATGATCGCCGAGGCGCCGATGGCGTCGAGCCGCTCCATGATCGCGTGGGCCTCGCCCCGCTTCACCATCGCCCGCACGGCACACCAGCCGGGATCTTCCAGGCCGCTCACCGTCGGCGAGTTGAAGCCGGGCGTGATCTTCTCCGCCTCCGCCAGCCGCGTTCGCGGCACGTTGTATTCGAGCAGCGACCAGTTGCGGGCGATCACGATCCCCTCCAGCCGCCGCACGATCCGGTCGGCCGTGGCCGCATCGCGGACCGTGTGGTTCTGCACGAGCACCGTTTCGTAGCGGCCGATCTCGTCGAGCACGCGGAGCCGGTTGGCCGCGAGCGTGCTGCCCGTCTCGACGAGGTCGACGATCGCGTCGGCGACACCGAGCGTGATCATGATCTCGACGCTGCCGGAAAGCTCTACGAAGTGTGCCTCCACACCCCGGTCCGAGAGCCACTGCCGCGTGATCCGCGGGAAGCTGGTGGCGACCCGCTTGCCGGCGAGCTGCCGCGCGTCGGTCACGGGTGAGTCGTCGGCCACGCAGAGCGCCAGCCGGCAGGAGCCGATGCCGAGGTCGAGCCTGTGGGTGAGGGCGGCGCCGCTCTCGGCCACCAGATCGGCGCCGGTGATGCCCAGATCGATCGCCCCCTCGGCCGTGAGCACCGGGATGTCGTCGGTGCGCAGGAAGATCACCTCGACCGGCATGCCCCGGCACAATGCAAAGAGGCTCCGCTCGTTGCGGCGAAAGGAGACGCCGGCGTCGTTGAGCAGCTGCGCGGAGATTTCCGCGAGGCGTCCCTTGCTGGGAACGCCGATCCGCAGCAGCGGTGGTTTGGCGTGATCACTCACGGGGTGGCTCCGTCGGTGCGATGGGGGGCGTGGGGAGGGGCCTGGTGGCCGGCCCCGGCGGTGCGGGAGGCTTTTTCGTCGAGGCCGGAGATGCCGAACCGGCGGGCGAGCTCGTCCTCCACCTGCGAGAGCCCGACGCCGCGGCAGGCGAGCAGGACGAGCATGTGGTAGACGAGGTCGGCGGCTTCGGAGACGACGCGGTCGTCGGTTTCATGGTCCGCGGCCGCCACCAGTTCGCCCGCCTCTTCGGTCACCTTGGCGCCGATCGCGGGCACGCCACCGGCCAGCAGCCGGCTGGTGTAGGATCGTGCGGAGGGGTCGGCCTTCCGCGCCGCCACCACCTGCTCCAGGCTTTCGAAGGTTTCGCCCAGCCGACGCATCGATGGCTCCACTCCGACACCAGCACCAGGAATCCCGGCCAGACGATCCTGCCGGGTCTTCAACTGTAGCATGTCCGGATGGAGGCTCAGGCGGCCCTCAAACCCTGCCCCAGGCGGTCCGGCGGCCGCAGTTGGGGGGCGACTGCTGGATCCTTTCGGGCCCGACCGCCGCGGGGAAAACGGCCCTGGCCGTGTCGCTCGCCCGGCGGCTGGACGCCGAGATCGTGAGCGTCGATTCGATGGCGGTCTATCGCGGCCTCGACATCGGTACGGCCAAGCCGACCGCGGCCCAACGCGAGGCGGTGACGCACCATCTGGTCGACATTGTCGACGCGGGCGAGGCATACAGCGTGGCCCGGTGGCTGGCCGACGCGGCCGACGCCGTTGAGGCGTGCCGCAGCCGGGGCACGCGGGTCTTGTTCGTGGGCGGAACGCCGCTCTATCTGCGGGCGCTGCGGGACGGCCTCGATCCGCTGCCCGGCGTTGATCTGGAACTGCGACGACGGCTCGAGGAAGAGCTGGCCGCCTCCGGCACGCTTCCCTTGCACGGCAGATTGGCGGCCGCCGACGCTGCCGCGGCGGCACGGATCCATCCGCACGACGCCCGGCGGATTATCCGGGCACTGGAGGTCGTGACGCACGGCGGCGGGCCCGCGCCGGGCTCCTGGCGGGAGCCTCCGCCCGTCCAGCCGACGTTCGCCGAGCGGATGATGATCGTCGACCTCCCGCGCCGGCTGCTCTACGAGCGGATCGATCGCCGGGTCGAGGAGATGTTCGCGGCAGGGCTCGTGGCCGAGGCCCGGGCGGCCGATGCAGCCCCCGGCGGCATCGGCCCCACGGCGCGGCAGGCGGCAGGCTATGCCGAGGCGCTCGACGTGGTGGCGGGCAGGATCGACGAGCCCGAGGCCGTCAGGCTCACCCAGCGCCGGACTCGCCAGCTCGCCAAGCGGCAGCTCACCTGGCTCCGCAGTTTCCGCTCGGCCGTGTGGATCACCGCCTGAACGTCGGCCCGCTGCGGCGGTCGCGCAGCCAGCGTCTGGAGTGGACAAAGGTCGGGGCGGACTGTGTCCGCGGATTGCTAGCACTCGCCGTGCTAGCACCGGATGTTGTGGTCGCCCGCGGGCCCGGCCACAAAATCGAAAAAATCCTTGCCTTGCGACGACCACCCGTTACGTTCAGCCCCTGTCGCGGCTGCGGGCCGCTCCGGTGGACCGCCGGTCGCGATGGAAACGGAAGGAACCGTTTCGGAACGGATCGATCGGATCGTGGCCCGTACGACGGATTTGGCCCGGCACCCCGGTGGGGAGCCGGCCCGGCTGCCCGGATGGCATCCGCCCGACGTGAGGTCCCGGTTGTTCGAGGGTTGCAGCGTCAAGGACGGCGCTCCTCCTCTCCGTGCCTGCGAGGGCTCACGGGGACGCGAGGCGTGGTCCGGCGCAGTGGCTGTCGGGCAGCGGGACCGCCCGCAGGGAGGATGCCAGGCGCGGGCAGGCGGGGGTCTCCCAGACCACCACGTCGCCGGGTCGGTCGGCATGACGCCGGCCAGTCGCTTTTCCAGGGGACCCTCATGGCTGTCAAACCTCTCATCGGCATCAACACCGACTACCGTGGCACCCGCAAGGAGCACGCCGCCCTCTCGTTCGTGGCGGCCGGCTACTACGACGGCATCACCGCCGCGGGCGGCATTCCCGTGATCCTGCCGCCGTTGGCCGAAGAGGATGATGTCGTCCGCCTGCTCGACATGCTCGACGGCGTGGTGCTCGTGGGAGGGGCGGACCTCGATCCGCGACGCGACGGTTACATGCCGCATCCCGCGGTGCGGCCGATGGACGCCCGCCGCGAGGACTTCGACCGCCTGCTCGCCAAGCACATCTGCGCCCGGCACATGCCGGTGCTGGCGGTCGGCAGCGGCATGCAGCTGCTCAACATCACCGAAGGGGGCACGCTCTTCCTGCACATCCCCGAGGATCTGCCGAAGGCGATCCCGCACAAGGATCCGATCGACCAGGGGCACCGCCACGCGCTCCTCGTGGAGCCGGGATCGGTGATGGAGCGGGTCTACGGCGACGGCGAAATCCGGGTCAACAGCATGCACCACATGGCCGTCGACGACGTGGCCGGCAGCTTCAAGGTGACGGCGCGGGCTCCGGACGGCGTGATCGAGGCGATCGAAAGCACGGTCGAGGGCTGGGTCGCCATCGGCACGCAGTTCCATCCCGAGGCCGAGACCGCCTCGGCCCTCGACGTGAAGATCTTCGAGGAGTTCGTGATCGGCATCACCGGCGAGGTGCCGGAGATGAAGCTCGTCGCCTGAGCTGCACGAGTCGTCCGTGGACACAGTCATCCGTCGCTGGAGGCGGCGGCCGCGAGCGCCGAAAACCTCGGCTTGTTGGCGGCACGCCATCGTGGGAAAAGGCCGTGCAAGGCTTTTTCCACAGCCAGCTAGCCGGGAAACGTGACGCAGTAGACCTCGACGGAGGGCCCGTCGGTCGCGCCGTGCGGCCGACGGGCCCGCCTCTTGACCACGCCGAGGCCCGCGGCCCGGGCGGCCGGCTCGAATCCCGCCGCCTTCTGCCGGCACGGGTCGGCCACGAGCGCCTGCCCGCCGGGGGCGAGCGTCGCCGCGATCACCGCCGCCAGCGCCGCCGGATGGTGCGACTCGTAGAGCACATCGGCCGCCACGACCCTGTCGTAGTGGCCGAGGTCGGCGGGCGGGTGACGCCAGTCGAGCTCGCGGGTCGTGACCGCGGGCAGCGCGTTGCGGGCGGCGTTGAACCGCACGCCCTCCAGGGCGGCCGATTCGTAGTCGGTGGCGGTCACGTCGAAGCCGGCGCGGGCGGCCACCAGAGACGGCAGCCCCAGGCCACAGCCGAGTTCCAGGAGCGTCAGCCCCGTGCCATCGATCGCGGCGATCTCCTCCGCCAGCACGATCGCCGATTCCCAGACGTTGGCCCAGTAGGGGATCCGTTCGTCGGCCTCGAAGGCAGCGAGGTCGATGAGTGCCTCCATGTCGGGCGGGCACCACATCGAGAGCGCGGCCCCGGCGATCTTGAGCCGTCGTTCCACCGGCGTGAATCGTTCGAACGTCATCATCTCGCCTGCCGGGCTCGTGGCGGGCGGAACGCCCGCGTCACGGCAGGTCGCCGCGAACCGCGGCTCCCGTAGCCGCCCCACCCCCGGGAACATACCATGGGCGCACCCGGCGACGGCCCGCCCACCTTCCCCCGCCCACTTCCCCCGCCCGCCCCGGCAATGCTGACCGACTACGACCTGCATCTGCTCGGCGAGGGCCGCCACTGGAAGAGCTACGAGAAGCTCGGTGCGCAGCTGCACGCCGTCGAAGGCACTGACGGCGTCAATTTCGCCGTCTGGGCGCCCAACGCGTCCGCCGTGAGCGTGGTCGGCGATTTCAACGGCTGGGACGGCAGCAGCCACCGGATGCACCATCGCGGCGGCTGCGGCATCTGGGAGCTGTTCGTGCCGGGTCTCGCGGCCGGCACGCTCTACAAGTACCGGGTCCATGCCGCCACAGGCCCCAGCGACCGCGCCGATCCGTATGGCTTCGGCGCCGAAGTGCCGCCGCGGACCGCCTCCAAGGTCATCGACCTCACCGCGCACGAGTGGCGCGACCAGGAATGGATGGCGCGGCGGGCCGAGCGCAACGGCCTGGGGATGCCGCTGAATGTCTACGAGGTGCACCTGGGGAGCTGGCGGCGTCCGGGCGGCGACCCGCGGCGGTGGCTGTCCTACGCGGAGCTCGAGCGCGAGCTCGTGCCCTACTGCGTCGAGATGGGCTTCACGCACGTCGAGTTTCTGCCGCCCACGGAGCACCCGCTCTCCGCCAGCTGGGGCTACCAGACGATCGGGCTGTTCGCGGCCACCAGCCGGTTCGGCACGCCGCAGGATCTGATGTCGCTGATCGACGGCCTCCACCGGGCGGGCATCGGCGTGATCATCGACTGGGTGCCCGCCCACTTCCCGCGGGACGGCCACGGGCTGCGGCGGTTCGACGGCACGGCGCTCTACGAGCACGAGGATCCGCGGAAGGGCGAGCACCCCGACTGGGGCACGCTGATCTTCAATTACGGGCGCAACGAGGTGGCCAACTATCTCGTGTCGAGCGCGCTGTTCTGGCTCGACCGCTACCACATCGACGGCCTGCGGGTGGACGCGGTGGCCTCGATGCTCTACCTCGACTACAGCCGCAAGGAGGGGGAGTGGCTGCCCAACGTCCACGGCGGCCGCGAGAACCTTGAGGCGATCGACTTCCTGAAGAGCTTCAACGTCCAGGTGCACGCGCACCATCCGGGCGTGCTGACGATCGCCGAGGAGTCGACCGCCTGGCCGGGGGTGTCGCGGCCGACCTACGTGGGTGGGCTCGGTTTCAGCCTGAAGTGGAACATGGGCTGGATGAACGACACGCTCCGCTACATGCGGCACGATCCGATCCACCGGAAGTACCACCACGACGAGCTGACCTTCAGCCTGATCTATGCGTTCCACGAGAACTTCGTCCTGCCGCTCTCGCACGATGAGGTCGTGCACGGCAAGGGGTCGCTGCTCGACCAGATGCCGGGCGACCTGTGGCAGAAGTTCGCCAACCTGCGGCTGCTCTACGCCTACATGTGGGCCCATCCCGGCAAGAAGCTGCTCTTCATGGGGGGCGAGTTCGGGCAGTGGCACGAATGGAACTTCGACGAGAGCCTGCAGTGGCACCTGCTCCAGTGGGACAGCCACCGCGGCCTGTCCCGGGCGGTCGTCGACCTCAACGCCCTCGTCCGCCGCGAGCCGGCGCTCCATGAGCTCGACTTCGACGGGCACGGCTTCGAGTGGATCGACTGCCACAACTGGCAGGACAGCGTGCTGGCGTTCCTGCGGCGAGGGAGCGATCCGCGGCAGTGCGTGATCGTCTGCTGCAACTTCACGCCCGTCGTCCGGCAGGGCTATCGGCTGGGCGTTCCCTTCGCCGGCCAGTACGAGGAGATATTCAACAGCGACTCGGCCTGGTACGGCGGCGGCAACGTCGGCAACGGCGGCGTCATCCAGACGACGTCACAGCCGCACCACGGCCGCGAGCACTCGCTGACGCTCACGCTGCCACCCTTGGCGGCGATCATGCTCAAGCCGTGCTGAGCCTGATGCGGACGCGTGCTTCGGCCATCCTGGCCTCCGCTCGCTCTCGTGGAAAAAGTCCGTGGACGGCTTTTTCCACGGCTGGCTAGCGGTCGAAGCCGCGGGGCTGCCGCTTCCACTCGAGGCCGCGTCGCTTCTCCATCTCCTCGATCGTCGCCTGGAACGATCGTGACATCTCCCCCTGCTCGAGCATCGCCGTCCGCTGCCGGTCGCCGCGGGCCGTCACGAACTGCTCCCGCAGCTGCTCCGGGGCCGGATCCTGCGCCACCAGGCGGATTGCGTAGCAGACGGTTTGCGGCTCGTTGAAGGCGACGGCGGTGCCGCCCGGCTCGAGTGAGAACACCGCACGCATGAACTCCTCGCCGGCCATCGACACCCCCTCGGGTTCGGACATTCGCGGCGGCCCGCCGGCCGCGACGGCGTCCTGGGCGAACCAGGAGAACGGCCCGACCTCGGTCGCCTGCAGGCCGCCGCCACGGGCATCGTCCTTGGAGAGCTCCTGCACGGTGGACGCCAGCGGCTGCCCCGTGGCCGCGGCCTGGCGGGTGATCTCTTCGGCCCGCCGCTTGGCCAGCCCCCGGGCCTCGAGGATCCGCCAGGCGCGTTCCACGTCGGCCCGCGCGGTGGCGAACGACGGCGTGAACTCGGGCTGGTCCTCGGTCTTCCAGGAGAGGTAGCGGTTGCCCTCCACGTCACGGGACGTGATCGGGCGGAGCGTCATCGTGTTGGAGCCGTACATCTGATCGAGCCAGGCGCGGAACCCGAAGGGATTGGTCGGGTCGGAAAACCGCTCGAAGCTGCTGCCGATGCCACCGGCTGCCACGGCCGCGTCGGCCGAGACCAGTTCGGAGCGGCTCCAGCCCAGCCCCTGCTTCTCGGCGATCTTCTCGAGATCGGGAGGACGAGGCGGCTCGACACCGCTGGGCCGCCGCGCCTGCCACAGGGCAAAGTCCTCGGCGTAGCTGCCCAGATCGCCGGCCACCTTCGTGAAGATGGCATCGATCCGCGTATCGGCCCGCTGCTGCGCCAGCCGCCGGCGAATCTCGTCCTTCACCTTTTCGAGGGGCTCGAACTGGGACGGATCCTCGGCCGCCGGAGTGGCCTTCTCGGCCACGTCTGCGGCCTTCGGCTGTTCGGCGGCGTTTCCATCCGTGGGCTTGTCGGCCGCAGGCTTTTCCGGGGCGGGCTTTTCGCTGACTGACTTGTCGGCCGCGGGCTTGTCGCCGGCCGGCTGCTTGAAAGCCACGAGGGTCGCCCGAGGGCCGGTGCTGGACGCACCGGCGTCGGAGCCGGCAGCGGGCTTGTCGGCAGCAGGCTTGTCGGCAGCAGGCTTGTCGGCAGCAGGCTTGTCGGCAGCAGGCTTGTCGGCAGCAGGCTTGTCGGCAGCAGGCTTGTCCGTGGCAGGCTTGTCCGTGGCAGGCTTGTCCGTGGCAGGCTTGTCCGTGGCAGGCTCAGCCTTGTCCGTGGTCGCAGAGGCGTCTCCAGCGGCCTTCTCCGTGGCAGGCTGCGCACGGAACATCGAGACCTTGTTCTTCTCGTAGTATTCCGCGATCTGCTCGTCGGTGACCTCCTTGGCGGCCTCCTCGTCGAAGACGCCTCTCTTGGCGACGAGATATGCGTACTGCACCCGGTGCGGCTCGCGGAACCCGGGGGTCGAGCTGCGGGCCTCGGGGAGCGCATTCTTGTGCTTCTCGTACAGGCTGCGCAGGGCCGCCTCGGTGGGTGGGGGCACCTGATCGGCGAAGGTCTCCACGACCACGGGCACGAGTTCGACCTTGGCCTGCTGGTCGAGGCGGCGGTACTGCTCCCACCGCCAGCCCGGCGGCGTGCCGCCGAAGGCGGGCTGGTGCAGCATGAGGATCGTTTGGGCCGCCAGTTCCGTCCGGAGGACGTCGAACACGTCCTGCTGTGACACGGCGAGCGGGCCGACCCGCATCCGGGAAAGCAGGTCATCGAGCTGTTCCGGTCGGACGAGGTTCCCGGTCCACTGGGCGAGGAAGTCGTTCACGGCGCGGTCGCTGACGAGGACGCCGTTGTCCCGGGCATCCTGGGACAGCAGCATCGTTTGGACGACCTGCTCCTCCTGCTCGGGGAGGAATTGCCGGGCCGGCCGGCGGCCTCCGAGGGCAGCCGCCTCCGCGAGGAACAGGTTCACGACCCTCCGGGTCGCCACGGCCCGCTCCAGGCCGCCCTCGCTGAACTCTCCCCCCTTCCAGCTGACCGCGACCGGATCCTGTCCGCCCCCCTGGCTGCCCATCTGGAGGAACGGCGGCAGCACGAAAAATGCGAGCATCGCCAGGATCGCCACGATCGCCAGGAGCGAACGCTGGTACTTCCGAAAAATCTCGAAGGAGCCGACCATGGCACCGCCTGTGGGCTGTTTCTCCGACGGCGAAACCGTGGAGACTTGACAAGGAAAGAGAGCGGAGGGTAACGCTGGGGACCGTCGAGTCCGGCCCGAGGCAGGTCGAAGATTGTAGCGCCGGCCGTGTCGGCGCCAATCCCGATGTCCCCTTCGAGCCGCCACCGGCGGCCCCACCCGGGCCCCATTCGGCGGCCCACCAAAGGCTCCAACACACATGGCCAAAAAGTCGTCCAAGCGAGCCGGAACGCCGCGGCGCCGTGCCGCCACGCCGCGTTCCGGCGCGGCCGGATCGGGGAAGGCATCCCGGGGCGACTACCAGCTGGTGATCGTCGAAAGCCCGGCGAAGTCGAAGACGATCGGGAAATATCTCGGCCCCGGCTACGTCGTGGATGCCTCGATCGGCCACATCCGGGACCTGCCGAGCAAGGCCCCCAAGGGCTCCAAGCAGCCCGTCCCGGGGGTGGATCTCGACCACGACTTCGCGCCGACCTACGAGATCGACGACGACAAGAAAAAGAAGGTCGCGGAGCTGCAGCGGCTCGCCAAGGGGGCCAGCGAGATCTGGTTCGCGACCGACCTCGACCGTGAGGGGGAGGCGATCGCCTGGCACCTCACCCAGGTGCTCGGCGTCGACCCGGCCCACGCCAAGCGGGTGACGTTCGACGCGATCACCAAGGCGGAGATCCAGCGGGCGTTCCAGTCGCCGCGGGCCATCAACATGTGCCGGGTCGAGGCCCAGCAGGCCCGCCGGATCGTCGACCGGATCGTCGGCTACCGGGTCTCGCCGATCCTCTGGAAGAAGGTGGCCGGGGGCTTGAGCGCCGGCCGGGTGCAGAGCGTGGCCACACGGATCGTCGTCGAGCGGGAGCAGGAGATCAGGGCGTTCACGCCGTCCGAGTCTTGGGAGATCTCGGCCTGCATGACGTTCGACGTCGCCCGGGCCGCCGCCCTCGTCGGCGATTGGTCGGCCTTTATGGGGCAGCGTGACGAACGCGACCGCGGGCCCCTGGTGCGGGATCGGATGGCCTGGCTCGCCGACCACCGGGCGCTCGCCTGCGACCTGGTGGAGGTCGCGGGCAAGCCCGTGCGGATCGAGGCCGAGAACACGGCGGAGGTCGATCTCGCGCCGCCCGTGCAGGCCGCTGCCGAGGCGGCCGGCCTGCTCGACGTGCGGACCGTCCGCGAGCGGAAAGAAGACGGCCGTGGTCGCGGGAAGAACGTGGTGCGGATCGCCGGACGGCCCGATCCGGCCGCCCGCTACACGGTCGAGTCGATCGACGTGACGCGGACACGTTCGCGGCCGTTTCCGCCGTTCATCACGAGCACGCTCCAGCAGGCGGCGAGCAGCCGCCTGGGCATGTCGACCGACCGCACCATGCGGATCGCCCAGCAGCTCTACGAGGGGATCGATCTGCCCGACGAGGGCCGGGTGGGCCTCATCACCTACATGCGGACCGACTCGACCAACCTCTCTCCCGAGGCGGTCACCATGGCCCGGGCGTACATCGAGAATCGGCTCGGGCCGAAGTACCTGCCCGAGAAGCCCCGCGTCTACACGAGCTCGAACGAGAGCGCCCAGGAGGCCCACGAGGCGATCCGTCCCACCGACGTGAGCCGCGATCCGGACGCCATCGCCGCCGCGTTCCTCAGCAACACGCGAGACGGAGCCGATCAGCTGAAGCTCTACCGCCTCATCTGGCAGTCGTTCGTCGCCTGCCAGGCCACCGACGCGGAGTGGGACTCCACGGCGGTGCGGATGCGGCGGAGCGACCGCGACACCGGTGCCGTCCTCAAGGCGACCGGCCGCGTCCTGCGGTTCGACGGCTTCTATGCGGTGAGCGGGGCGCCCCGCGACGACGGCGAGCAGGTGCTCCCCTCCTTCGAGAAGGGAGCGCAGCTGGCGCCCTTCGACATCGAGCCGCGGCAGAAGTTCCAGGCGCCGCCGCCGCGGTACACCGAAGCCACCCTCGTGAAGAAGATGGAGGAGGAGGGCATCGGCCGGCCGTCCACCTATGCCAGCATCATCAACGTCATCGAGAACCGCGGCTATGTCGTGCAGCAGGACCGGAGATTCCAGGCGACGGCGATCGGCGAGGCCGTGACCGGCTTCCTCAAGCGGGGCTTCGAGAACCAGTTCATCGAGATCGGCTACACGCGGGAGATCGAGCGGGAGCTCGACCAGGTCGCGCAGGGCACGAAGCGTTGGACCGACATGCTCCACGAGTTCCACGACGAGCTCGCGCCGAAGCTCGACACGGCCATGCAGCAGGAGCACGAGAAGGCGAAGGCGGATCCTTCGCCCTACGCCTGCCCGCAGTGCGGCCGCCGCCTGGAGTACCGCCTCGGCGGCAAGGGAGAGTTCCTCTCCTGCAGCGGCTACAACGAGAAGGTGCCCGTGCCACCGCCGCCGGCGAAGCCCGGGAAGGGGAAAAAGAGGAAGGCGGCGAAGCCCAAGGAGGTGCCCGCCTGCTCGTACGCGATCCCCGTCGACCGGCAGCGGCGGCCGCTGCTGCCGGAGCAGATCGACCTGCTCTCTCCGGCCGGAGTCCCGATGGTGAAGCGGACCGGTCGGTTCGGCGACTTCCTCGTCGAGGACAAGCCGCGGCCCGTGAAGCCCAGCGGCAGGAAGGCCGAGGGGGTGCCGGCGGAGCCGCCGCCCTTCATCCTCAACCTCGATCGCAAGGGCAACCTCAAGTTTCCCGCGGCCCCACCGCTCGTGACCGACATCGCCTGTCCGAAGTGCGGCGACGTGATGAACCTCCGGGGTGGCAAACGCGGCCCCTGGCTCGGCTGCCGCGCGTTTCCGAAGTGCCGGGGCCGGGAGACCTTCACCAAGCTGCCCGAGGCCCGGCAGAAGGAGCTCGATCACGAACTGGCGACACACATGAGCGGCCAGACGCGGCTGACGCTCACCCGCCGCGACGGCACGACGCCCGTCGCCGAGGGCACGCCGCTGTCGGCGCTCACCATGGAGGGCGGCATCGCGGAGCTCGCACTCTTCGAGGAGCCAATGACCGCCGGCTCACAGCCAGGGTAGGTCGCCCGTGAACGTCGAGGGCGTCTCGTCGAGCGCCACGGCGAACGCTGTGGCGTGCGAGCGGCAGTGGGAAATGCTCACCAGGATGCACTGCATCCCCATCGTGTCGGCCATCTCGCGGGTGCCGCCGCTGAGAAAGGCCTGCGGCCGCCCGCCGGGGCCGTTCCTGATCTCGATGTCCCGCCAGCTGATGCCCCGCCGCCATCCGGTGCCCATCGCCTTGAGCACCGCCTCCTTCGCGGCCCAGCGGCCGGTGAAATGCTGCGTGGCCATGCGGCGGCTGCGGCAGTACTCGATCTCCACGGGCGTGTAGACCCGCTCCACGAACAGCTCGCCGTGCCGTTCGATCATCTGCGCGATCCGCAGGCACTCCGTGATGTCGGTGCCGACGCCGAGCACGTTCATGGGCGGCCTCCTCCGGCCCGACGCTCCAGACCGCAGGCCCGCCGGGCTCGCGCGAGCACCTCGCCGGCCTTCGCCCGCGCCCGCCGCGCCCCGTCGGCCAGGATCTCCTCGATCCGCGCCGGATCGGCCTCGAGCGCCGCCCGGCGCGCCCGGGCCTCGCCGAAGAACTGTGCCGCGGCCTCGGCCAGGGCCTTCTTGACCTCCCCGTAGCCGAAGCCGCCGCGGCGGTAGAGATCGGCCATCCGCCGCGTCTCGTCGGCGGCGGCCACGAGCGAGTAGAGCGCGAAGAGGTGGTCGTCGTCGGGGTTCTTCGGCTCCTCCATCGGCCGGGAGTCGGTCGTGATCCGCATGATCTTCTTCTTCTGGGCCGCCGCCGGCTCGAACACGTCGAGCGTGTTGTCGTAGCTCTTGCTCATCTTCTGGCCGTCGGTGCCGGGCACCCTGGCGCCTCCGGCCACCAGCCGCGGGGCGGGCAGGGTGAACACAGTGCCATAGAGATGGTTGAACGTGCCGGCCAGGTCGCGGCAGACCTCGATGTGCTGCACCTGGTCCTCGCCGACGGGCACGACCGTCGCGTCGTAGGCGAGGATGTCGGCGCTCATGAGGACGGGATAGGTGAACAGGCCCGCGTCAGCCGGCAGGCCACGGGACTTCTTGTCCTTGTAGGCGTGGCAACGCTCCAGCAGTCCCATCGGGGCCACGGTCATCAGAAGCCAGGTGAGCTCCGTCACCTCAGGGACGTCCGACTGCACGAAGAGCGTGGCCCGTGCCGGATCGAGGCCGAGCGAGACGAGGTCGACGGCGGCGTCGTGCACCAGCGAGCGGAGGCGTGCCGGCTCGCGGACCGTCGTGAGGGCGTGCAGGTCGGCGATGAAGTAGTAGGCCTCGGCCTGCGGCCGGTCCTCGCCCGGCTGCAGGTCGATGTACTGCCTGATCGCCCCGAAGTAGTTGCCCCAGTGGAACCGGCCGGTCGGCTGGATGCCCGAGAGCACGCGGACCGGGGCGGGCGGGGTGGCATCAGCTGGCATGCGGACGGCTCCCGGGAGTGGCGGCGGCCGTCGTGGCCGCGGCGCAGCCCGCCGTCGCGGGCAGGGACAGCGTGCCGATCACGTCGGCCATGCCTGCGGCGCCGAGCTCGGCGAGCGCGGCGGGGAGGCCGTCGAGCAGCCGCGTCGACACGATCGGCTCGGCGAAGTTCGCGGTGCCGATCTGCACGGCGGAGGCCCCCGCGACGAAAAACTCCATGCAGTCGTCGAGCGTCATGATGCCGCCGACGCCGACGATCGGGATGCCGACCGACTGCCGCACCTGGTGGACGCACCGCAGCGCGATCGGCTTGATCGCGGGACCGCTCAGGCCGCCGACCACGTTGCCCAGCAGCGGCCGGCGGCGGCGCCAGTCGACCGCCATCCCCTGGCAGGTGTTGATCAGCGTGACGGCGTCGGCACCGCCCTCCTGCGCGGCCCGCGCGATGGCGACGATGCTGGTGACGTTTGGCGTGAGCTTGGCGAGCACGGGGAGCGACGTCGCACCGCGGACGCCCGCGACGACGCCGCGGCAGGCGGCGGCGTCCGTCCCCATGTCGACGCCGTGGCTGACGTTGGGGCAGGAGATGTTGAGCTCGATCGCGGCAATGCCGGGCACGCCGTCGAGCCGCGAGGCGAGCGCGACGAACTCGGCCTGCGAGGCCCCGGCGATGCTCACGATCACGGGTGCGCCGCAGCGCACGAGCCACGGCAGTTGGCGGTCGAGGAAGGCGTCGACGCCGTCGTTGTCGAGCCCGATGGAGTTGAGGAGGCCGGCCGCCGTCTCGATCGTCCGCCACGGCACGTTGCCCTGCCGGGGCAGCGGCGTGATCGTCTTGGGCACGATGCCGCCGAGCCGCGACAGGTCTACGAAGCCGGTCATCTCGCGGCCGTAGCCGAAGGTGCCCGACGCCACCATGATCGGGTTGGGCAGTCGCAGCCTTCCGAGCGACACCGCCAGGCCCGGCTGCGCATCAGGCGACCGCGGGGCAGTCTGCAGGGGAGCGGTCATGAACGTGGAGACGGGAACGTGGAGACTGGGACTGTGAAGACCGGAAGCCTGGTGCATGCAAGGCGACCGGGAGGCCCGTGCGGAGGCCTGCCAGCGGAGCCGTCCGAGTGTAGTGGGTTTTCCCAGGTCCCCAAGATCGTCGACGCAGCGGAGCCGTGGCAGGGCCGGTGGGCGGCATCCGTGGCTGCCCCGAGTGACAACGAAGTGGCAGGACGGCAGCGCGGGGAAAATGGCCGATTGTGTCAAGAATGCCGGTTGTACGGCCGATAACTCCCCCGTTGGAGTTCTGCAGGTCCGGGTGCCAGACGAGGTGGATCGTTGACACTAATGCTTGCCAGCCATAGACTTCCGTCGACTCGCACCACCTGTGCGGAGTGTGGAAGCCGTGACGAAGAAAGACATAGTGCGGACGATCGCCGAGCAGATCGACCTGCCACAGTTGCGGACCAAGGAACTGGTGCAGAGGACGTTCGACGCCCTCATCGACACGCTGGTCCGCGAAGGCCGGGTGGAACTGCGGAACTTCGGCGTTTTCCAGATCAAGAAGCGGGACGCCCGCATGGCACGCAACCCCCGCACGGGGGAGCGGGTGCCGGTGCAGGCGAAGAGCGTGGTCACGTTCAAGCCGGGCAAGGAGATGGAGGCCCGGGTGCGGGAGCTCGATCGGGCCGCCGCGGCAGCTGCGGAAGGCGGGCCGGAGGCAGAGGGTGGAACGGGTCACACGCCCGGGCAGGATGCGGTCGGGCAGGGGTAGCACGCAGTCTGGGTGGTCGGGCCCGTCCGGCCCGGGCACGCGTCCCCGCCTCGTTTCCCGAAAATCAACATCGCGGCGACGGGACGTCGTCCGCTACATCTCCGGTCCACATGGTGGTGACCGGTGATCGGGCCGCAGGCCGGGGAGCTTCCCCGCGAGGCCTCGTGGCGGCGCACATCGGATCATGGAGGTGACGGTCATGAAGGCCAACGTTCCCGCAGGCGGCAGGATCGGGCGTGCAGCATGCGTGCTCCTGGCAGCCGTCATGCTCTCGGCCAGCACCGGCTGCCTGATCCCGATGTACTCGGGAGATCCGATACGGCGCGCCGAGGAACTGATCTACACGTCGGAGGACCTGCGGGCGATCACCGATGAGTGGGAGCGGATCTGGTTCCTGGATCAGCCGTCCCACATGACGCTCTACCGCACGCACGGCGGGATTCTCTGAGTTCACGCCGGGCTCGGCCCTCCAGGCCGCCCCGGCTTGGCGACCTCCGGTCGCTGGTGCTAAGCGTCGCATCCGTGCGACGCGGCGCAGTGGCGCTGCATTCGGTTCGCACTGGGCTCGGCCCTCCAGGCCGCCCCGGCTTGGCGACCTCCGGTCGCTGGTGCTGAGCGTCGCATCCGTGTTCACGCCGGGCTCGGCCCTCCCGGCCGCCCCGGCTTGGCGACCTCCGGTCGCTGGTGCTAAGCGTCGCATCCGTGCGACGCGATGGAGCGGCGCTGCATTCGGTTCGCACTGGGCTCGGCCCTCCAGGCCGCCCCGGCTTGGCGACCTCCGGTCGCTGGTGCTGAGCGTCGCATCCGTGCGACGCGATGGAGCGGCGCTGCATTCGCTTCACGCCGGGCTCGGCCCTCCAGGCCGCCCCGGCTAGGCGACCTCCGGTCGCTGGTGCTGAGCGTCGCATCCGTGCGACGCGATGGAGCGGCGCTGCAGACGGAGTGGAAAAAGGCCATGGATGGCTTTTTCCACGGGAAAGCGGCCGCAGGCATCGCAGGATGCGATGCGGTCGGTCGTGGGAATCCTTGGCATTCCCACCGACCGACGGAGTGGAAAAAGGCCATGGATGGCTTTTTCCACGGGCAAGCTAGATCCGGATCCGCGCCGCCTGCTCCACGATCTGCTCGAGCGGCACCAGGCTGCCCTTGTTGCAGCCGGGGCAGGCCTCGGCCGCCTCTGCCCACGCCTCGGGCGACCGCAGGTTCGAGTCCCAGAACGGCCAGGTCTTGCACTGCCGCGGCCGCTCCTCGTACGCCGTGCAGGTGCGGGTTTTTTCGTCGAGCAGCACGCAGTCGCCACCGGGCCGCTCCTTGAGCGACCGACGCACACCGACCCGCTTCACGTACTTCGCTTCGAAGGCCGACGGCGTCATGCCGACGCGGCGGGCCATGCCGTCGATCTCCTCCTGGTTCACCCACACGTAGCCCTCGGCGCCCGAGCAGCAGTCACCGCACTGCGTGCACTGGAACCGCAGGCCACCGGCGTACCAGACGTCCTTACGGATACCGGCCATGCGGAGCTCTCCATTCGTTGCGGGGAGGATCGATCGAGGGCGAGTACCCGTCCGTCGAGCGGCTCGAAACGCGCCGGCGACCGCCCGACGCAGCCTGCAGGCTAGGCCCGCAGGCGGCCGACCGCACCGACGAGGGCCTCGACGTCGTCGCCGGTGTTGAACGGACCGAAGCTCGCCCGCACCGTGCCGCCGGCCTGCGTTCCGAGGTGGGCGTGGATGCAGGCGGCGCAGTGGAAGCCCGACCGCACCTGCACCCCGGCCACCTGCTCGAGCAGGACCGCCAGTTCGCCGGGATCATAGCCCTCGACGGTGAAACTCACAATCGGCGCGGGTGTGCCCGGTGCGGCGATCACGTGGGCGCCCACGGCCGCGAGCCTCTCGCCGGCATCCGCAGCGAGGCCGCGGCACCGCCGTGCGATGATGTCGACGCCCGCCGCGATCGCGGCAGGAGTCGCGGCCGGCGGCCGCGGCGACTGCGCCGCGAGCCACTCGATGGCAGCGAGCAGGCCCGCGAGCGCCGGCAGGTCGGGCGTGCCGGCCTCGAACCGGTCGGTGAACCGTTCTGGCATGTCCAGGCTGTCGCTCGCGGAGCCCGTGCCTCCCTGGATCAGCGGTTCGATCTCCACGCTCTCGCGCACCCAGAGGATCGCCGTGCCGGCCGGGCCCTGCAGCCACTTGTGCCCCGGCGCGACGAGGATGTCCGCTCCGGTCGCTCCCGGGCCGCAGGGCATCAGGCCGAGCGACTGTGCCGCGTCGAGCAGGAAGAGCCCGTCGCGTTCGCGGACGATGCGGCCGATCGCCGCCGCGTCCTGCACGGTGCCGGTGACGTTGGAGGCATGCGCGCAGACGACCAGTCGCGTGTCGCGCCGCCAGGCGGCGGCGACGGCCGCTGGGTCGACGCGGCCGCCGGCGTCGCACGGCAGGAGCGTGAGGTCGATCGTGCCGCGCGCCTGCAGCCAGTGGAGCGGTCGCAGCGAGGCGTTGTGGTCGGCGGCGGTCGCGATGACGTGGTCGCCCCGGCGCACCACGCCGTGGATCGCCGTGTTGATCGCGAGGGTGCCGCCGAAAGGGAGGGCGATCCGCTGCGGATCGACGCCACCAAGCAGCCCGGCCGCGGCAACGCGACAGCGGCCGCGGATCTCGTCGGCGAGGACCGCCTCGCGGTAGGCGGCCCGGCCCGCGGCGGCGCCGATCGAGCGGCCGGCGTGCTCCCAGGCCGTGAGCACCTCCGCCGGCTTGGGCCAGGAGGTGGCCGCGTTGTCGAGATAGCGGCGGACGGTCGCGCCGGTGGCGGGAGGCTCGGTCACGCTCATCCTCCGATCTGGTACATCGCCCGTGCCGGCCGCTCGAACCGTGGCGTGCCGATGCCGTGCGCCGCCCGCTTCGACGCGACGCACTCACGGAGCAGTCGGGCGATCTCGTCGTCATCACCCGCGGCGCGGAGCACGCCGCGGACGTCCCATTCGGTCGTGGAGAAGAGGCAGTTGCGGAACTGGCCATCGGCCGTGAGCCGCAGCCGGTCGCAGCGGTCGCAGAAGGGCTGCGTCACGGGGTCGATGAAGCCGACGCCCGGCGCCGCGTCGTCGGCGTCGGCATAGCGGTAGTCGACCGCCGGCTGGCCCGGATCGGTCCGCTGCACCGGCACGAGCGGGCCGACGTGAAGGGCGAGGATGTCGCGGACCTCGCCGCCCGACAGCACCCGGGAATCGTCCCAGCCCGAGTCGCCGTCGAGCGGCATGAACTCGATGAACCGGAGCTGGAAGCCCTCGCGGCGGCAGAAGGAGGCGAGCGGCACGATCTCCTCCTCGGTGAGGCCCCGCACGGAGACGGCGTTGATCCTGATCTTCCGGAATCCGGCCGCCTTCGCGGCCGCGAGTCCGGAGAGGACGCGGTCGAGCCCCGGCCGTCGCGCGATCCGTGTGAACACGTCGGGGCTGAGGGCATCGAGGCTGACGTTGAGCCGCGCCAGCCCGGCCCGGCGGAGCCCGGCGGCCTGTTCCTCCAGCAGCACGCCGTTGGTCGTGATTCCAAGATCGTCGATGCCGGGCACGGCCGCGAGGAGGGCCACGAGCCGGTCGACGTCCCGCCGCAGCAGTGGCTCCCCTCCGGTGATGCGGAGCGATGAGATGCCCATTCCGGCCGCCACGCCGGCCACCCGCGCAATCTCCTCGTAGGAGAGCAGCTCCTCCCGCGGCTTGAACTCGACGTCGAGCGGCATGCAGTAGGTGCAGCGCAGGTTGCAGCGGTCGGTGACGCTGATTCGCAGGTCGGTGTGCACGCGGCCGAAGCCGTCGATCAGGGGCCCGCGCGGAGGGCGGGCGGACGGCGTCATGACGCTGCTCCGCGGTCGGGGGTGTGCGCTGCGGCCGCTGCCGTCGGCGGCGCGTCGGGATGCACCCAGCGGTGCGAGCCGTCGGGACGCTCCTCGCACTTCCAGATCGGCACCGCCTCCTTGATCCGCTCCATGAGCCACTCCGCGGCCGCGAACGCCTCGCGGCGGTGCGGTGCGCTGGCGGCGATGACGACGCTCGCCTCGCCCACCGCGACCGGCCCGAGCCGGTGGTGGACGACGCACCGCGACAGGCCGAACCTGCCGACGGCCTCGGCCCGCAGCCGCTCGAGCTGCCCTCGGGCGAGCGGCTCGTGGGCGTCGTAGACGAGGCGGCTGGTCGTCAGGCCGTCGGTGATGCCGCGGGTGGTGCCGACGAAGAGCACGTTGGCGCCGGCGACGGCATCGGACACGGCCGCGAGCATGCGGGCCGGGTCGAGCGGCTCGCGCAGCAGCAGGCAGTCGGCCCCGGGATCGCGCTCCACGTCAGCCTCCGCTCACCGGCGGGATGATCGCGACGTCGCTTCCCGCGGGGATCGGCGTGTCGTCGGTGACGTAGGCGTCGCCGATCGCCACCGCACTGCGGGCCAGGAGCGGCGCGAGGTGGGGAAGTTCATCGGCCAGCCGTCGTCGCAGCGCCGCCGCGCTGCCCCCGTCCCAGGCGATGTCGAGGCAACGCCGGCCGGCGGCCTCGGCCATGCCGGCGAACAAAGCGATCCGCACGCCGTGACCCGGCGGGACCACCGTGGGGGACGGCCGCGTTGCCGGGCTGACCGCTGATGCAGCGGCCGGCGTGCCAGCGCTCAGAGGTCCAGAATGATTCATGCGGTCAGCTCGCGGTGAGCGGCCCGCCGCCCGCGGTGAGCAGCGAGTCGAGGCCGTCGGGGGCGGGGCCGGGGAGCAGGCCATACGCCTTCGCCAGCAGCTTGACGGGATGGACGGTGGGCTTCGTTGTGCCCTGCTCCATTTGTAGCCGGCAGGCGCTGCACTCGGTAGCGCCCGCTTCGGCCCCGGAACTGCGGATGGCGGTGACGAGGCCGAGGCCCGCCCGCAGGCTGGCCCGGTAGTGCCGACGCGACAGGCCGAACGTGCCGGCCATCCCGGAGCAGCCGCGGTCGGCGGCCTCCAGCGACAGGCCGGGAAGCAGCCGCAGCAGGTGCTCGGCGGGGCTCCTGCCGCCGCCGACACGGGCGTGGCAGGGGGCGTGGTAGAGCACGCGCAGCGGGCCGCCGCCAGCGGGGGCGGCCAGCGGCACGAAATCGAGGCGGAGCTTCCCGTCCCGGTGCAGTTCCCAGAGGAAGGTGGCGGCGTCACAGGTGGAGGCGACGACCCGCGGCACCTCCTCGTCGTCGAGCAGGAGCGGGTAGTCGTGCGTGATGCAGGTGACCGCGGACGGCTCGGTGGCGACGACGCGGTAGCCGAGCCGCACGGCCTCGGCGAGCACGCGGACGTTCGTGCGGGCCACCCGCCGCGCCGCATCGAGATCCCCCGCCGATACCAGCGGCATGCCCGCCGCGACCTGCCGCGGATCGATGAAGACGCCGATGCCGTTGTGCTCGAGCACCGCGACGAACGCCTTCACGAGCAGCAGGTCGTGCCGCCGCGCGTAGGTGTCGAGGAAGTAGAGCACCCGCGGCCCGCTCCGGCGCGAGGGCCGCGTCAGCCCGCGGCGGGCCGCCCAGCGCATCACCTGCTGCCGCGAGAAGAGCGGCAGCTTGCGACCCCGCGCCACCCCCAGCACCCGCTCCATGATCCAGCGGGCCTGCGGATTGGCAAGCGCGCGGTTCGCCAGGGGGGCCAGGGCGGCGCCGAGGCCGCTGAGCGAATCGATCCGGGAGAGCAGCCAAGACGACGCGTCGAGGCCGTTCGCCGCGACCGCCGCCCCCTTCAGTTCCGCCACGATGGCCGGAATGTCGACGCCAGCCGCGCACTCGGACCGGCACTGGTGGCAGTTGAAGCAGGTGTCGGCGATCGCCCGGGCCGACTGCCCCTCGATGGCCCGGGGATCGAGGCTGCCGGAGAGGAGGGCGGCCATCAGCCCCGCCTTGGCCCGCGGCGACGCCTCCTCCGCCGGGTCTTCGCGGTAGGTCGGGCACATGCGCATCGTCGTCGACTGGCTGCGGCAGTCGCCGCAGCCGTTGCAGGCATCGACCTCGTCGGCGAGCCGGTCCAACGGCCAGGACAGGAGCGGAAGCGACACGGTGGCCGGCCGCGGTGCGACGCCGTCTGCGTCGACGGGGGCCGCTCCCGCCACGGCCTGCAGCGGCCTCCGCCATGCCAGGGGCGGCTCGGCGACGATCTTGCCGGGGTTCAAGACGCCGGACGGGTCGAAGACCCGCTTCACGTCGGCAAAGACCCGGGCGAGCGCGGGAAAGTGACGCACGAACGCCGCGGTGCGCGACAGGCCGAGCCCCTGCTCGCCGCCGATGGTGCCGCCGACCGCCGCCACCTCGGCGTAGAGGGCTTCGGCGAGCCGCTCGAGCCGGGACTGCTCGGCGGGATCCCGCGGATCGGCGTGAGGCCGCACGTGCAGCTGGCCGTGGACGGTGTGTGCGAAGAGCATCGCGGTGACGTCGCAGTCCTTGAGCACCTCCTGCAGCCGCCGCAGGAAGTCGGGCAACGCCGCCGGCGGCACGACGACGTCCTCGACGAAGGGCACCGGCCGCACGCTGCCGCGGACGCCGTGCAGCGTCGGGACCACGCTGCGCGAGAGCTCCCACAGGAGCGCCGACTCGTCGGCGTCCTCGGCCCGCCGCACGTCGATGAACAGCCGGCGGGGCGACTGCAGCCTCGCGACGGCAGCCTCGAACCGGGCGGCGGCCGCGGCCGCGTCGGCCGCCGAGAACTCGACGAGGAGGCCCGCGTCGGCCACTGGGGGGATCAGCAGGTCGAAGGCCGGTCGCGCGCTCCGCGCCAGCGCCAGGTTGCGCTTGTCGAAGAGGTCGCAGGCGTCGGGACCGAGTTCCGCCAGTCGCAGGGCGGCCTCGGCGGCGCGGTCGAGCGAGTCGAAGAGCAGGAGCCCCACCGCCGCGACCGTGTCGACCGGCACGGTGCGGAGCGTCGCCTCCGTGACGATTCCCAGCGTCCCCTCGGACCCGCACAGCAGCCGCGGCAGGTCGAGGAGCCCGTCGCGCTCGACGTCGTCGAGCCGGTAGCCCCCGTGCGCGGCGCGGCCCCGCGGCTGGCCGGCCGCGATCGTGTCGCGGGATGACGACAGCACCGCCGCCACGCCGGCGGCCAGCCTGCCCGCCGTGCCGGCGGCGGTGGCCTCCGTCGGCGTGAGCTCCACGATCTCCCCGCCGGCGAGCACGACCTCGGCCGACACGAGCCGGTCGCGCATCGCCCCGTGCCGCGGGAACCTGCTGCCCGAGGTGTTGCGGCCGATCATGCCGCCGACCGTGGTCACCCACCCGTTGGACGCATCGGGGCCGAAGGCCCGCGACCTCCGGGACAGGTGCTCCTCGAGCTGCGCCGCCACCACGCCCGGCTGCAGCCGCACGTCGTCGGCGGTGGTGCGGACGATCCGGCGCAGGAATCGCCCGCAGTCGATCACCACTCCGGGCCCCAGCGCGGCGCCGGTGAGGCTCGAGCCGGCGCCGCGGGCGTGCACGGGCACCCCATGCTCCGCGGCCCAGCGGACGGTCGCCGCGACGTCCTCCGCGGAGCGGGGCCGCACGACCGCGACCGGCCGGATCTCCATCAGGCTTCCGTCGGTCGCATAGAGCGCACGGCTGGCGGGATCGCACAGCACCTCGCCTGAGACGACGCCGCGAAGGTCCTCCTCGATCCGCTTCTGCTCGAGATCCATGGGCCTCCTCACGCTCCGGCCGGCCGTGCCGGACCGGAACGGCTCAGGACACGTGCGGCTCTGCTGCGTTCCCGCCCCGCCCGGCGGCGGCCCGTCCCGACCGGGCGACGAGCTGCCGATGCTTCTCGTGGGTCTCCAGGTCGAAGCCGCCGAAGTGGGCCGTGATGCCGTCGCCGCGGTAGCGGGAGCCGCACCGGTAGCAGCTCAGGCAGTCCGGCGTCAGGAAGAAGAGCAGGACGTCGAGCAGCGCCGACCCGAACAGGATGGCGAACGTCGCCACGAGCTCGCGGTTGGCCCAGGCCACGCAGCTGGCCGCGAGCCCGACCACGACGATCGCCAGCCCGACCCGCTGCGGGAAATCCTTGCGGACGAACAGCTCGACGCTCGGGCAGACCAGGCACCGCAGCAGCCGTCGACTCCCCGGCTCGCCGCCGATCGCCCCGGCGGGAATCGGCACGGCGGCCCGGCACCGCGGGCACTCGAGCGTGTCCGCCGACTCGACGTGGTCGAGCGTCGTCGTACCGTGACAGGACGGACAGGCGTAGGTGATGCGCATCGGGCGTGGTCTCTGGGGGCGGTAGTCGCAATCGCGGTGAGGGTGCCAGGCCGCCTGGGGGGACGAGTGCGTCAGACCGGCGTGGTCAGGAGCTGGGCCGTGAGTTCGCCGAGGATCGCAGCCAGGCACGCCACGTATAGGATACCCGTGGCGCTCTGGGTGTTGGGGATTTCGAGCGTCTTGCGGGCCAGCCACAGGAGCACCGGCAGGCCCACGAGGCCCGCGAGCCAGCGGAGCCAGAGCAGTGCGATGGTCGTCTGGCCGACGGCCGCGGCGGAGATCGGCGCCGCGGCGACCAGTGCCGCGGGCGAGAGCGGGTGGCCCGGCTGCAGGGCCGCCAGCGAGAGCGTGGCCGCCAGCTGCACGGCCCAGGCCACGAGCGCCACATCGATCATCCGCCGGAGCACGTCCACCCGCATGCCCGGCGCGTTGAGGTACCAGTGCCCCAGCAGCATGGCGTGCACGGTCAGCCCTGTCACGAGGCCCGAGAGCAGCGCGGCGGCGGTGGTGCCTGCAGCGGCCGTCCAGCCCGCCCCGGCATGCACCAGCGCCGTGGCCGCCGCCATGAGGATCGCGGTCGCGGCGCAGAAGGCCCGGCCCGCCGGCACCCGCTCCGCGAACCACGCGATGCTGCCGAGCCATGCCGTCACGGCCGCCGCGGCCGGCAGCGGCCAGGCCACCGTCGGCGGCATCCGGCCCGCCAGCAGCGCGGCGAACGTGGCCAGGCCGAGCACCACGAGCAGGTTGACGCGGAAGAAGCCCGCGGGCACGAGTGCCGCGGGCGTGATCACGAGCGCCGCCGAGAGCCCCCAGCCGAACCGGCACAGGAAGTCGACGAGCAGCCTCATCCGCCGGCCTCCGCCGGGGCTCTGCCGCCCGTCATCGCGACCGGCCCCCGTAGATGAGCGACATCACCTCGGCCCGGCTGGAGACGTTCGACCGGAAGATCCCCTTCATAGCCGACGTGACGCAGACGCTGCCCGGCTTGCGGACGCCGCGGATCGTCATGCAGGTGTGCGATGCCTCGACCACGACGGCCACGCCCTTCGCGCCGAGATCGTGCACGAGCAGATCGGCGATCTGTTCGGTCATCCGCTCCTGCACCTGCGGACGGTGCGACAGCACCTCGACCACGCGGGCCAGCTTGCTCAGTCCGAGCACGCGGCCGTCCGGGAGGTAGCCGATGTGCGCATGCCCCATGAAGGGCAAAAGGTGGTGCTCGCAGACGCTGTTGAAGGCGATGTCGCGGACGAGCACGATCTCGTCGTACTTCTCCGTGAACGCCTTACGGAGGTGCGTCCGCGGGTCGGCGTGCAGCCCGCCGAACATCTCGGCGTACATGCGGGCCACGCGGGCCGGCGTTTCGAGGAGCCCCTCGCGATCGGGATCCTCGCCGACCGCCAGGAGAATCTCCCGCACGGCCCGTTCGATGCGGGCGTGGTCGACAGGGTGGGAAGCGGTCGTTCCGGCTCCGGCGTCGCAGCCGGCATCGCAGGAGACGTCGCTGGAGATGGGCACCGAGGTCTTCATGACCCGAGTCTACCAGACGCCCGAACACGATGGGCGCGGCGGCCTGCACCGCACCGCTCGGAGGCGGCGGGTCAGTTGCGGCTGAACTCGGGAGGAAACGGCCGTCCACCGCCCCCCGGGCCGCGGCCCGCGATCACCTCGAGCAGCAGCCGCGTGCGCAGGACCACGTCGCTCTCCGCCAGCAGTCGCACCTTGGCGTCGAGATCGATGTCAAGCGTGTAGGCGACGATGTCGGTCAGCATCCCGAGCGTGATCTGGCTGCCGAGGAGCTGGTCGAGCTGCTCGTACGCCTGCGGAATCTTCGGCAGCGCCGCCTTGAAGGCCGCCAGGAGCCGCTGCTGCAATGCCGTGGCCGTGGTCGGCTCGGCCTCGTCGGGCTCGTGGTCCTCGAGGATCTCCGCCTCGATCTCGCGGAAGAGCTTCTTCGGCGGGAGTTCACGGATCAGCCGCAGCCTGCGTACGCCCAGCAGCAGGACGTTGTAGGTGCCCTGCGGCGTCCGCTGGTGGGTGGCGACCCGGCAGAGGCAGGCGGTCGACCGCAGACGGGGCCGTTCCTCCTGCTGCTTCTCCCAGCCGGGGGCGAGCACGCCGAGCGTGATCAACCGGTCGTCCTCGACCGCCTCCTCGAACAGCGCCCGGTACCGGGGCTCGAAGATGTGCAGCGCCTGCATCACGTGCGGAAACATCACGACGTTCGGCAGCGGGAAGACCCGCGCGATGCCGGAGAACTGGTCGGGCGTGAATGCCAGCGGTTCGTCGGCCATGGAACGCGGAGTGCGGAATGGAGGTGGCGCCGGTGCGGGACTTCAGGCGGCGTGAGGCGACGGCGGCGGGTCGAGGTGGATCTCGGGAAGCAGATCGGGGTCAAGTGTGATCGAGGGGTATTCCTCGGTGCTGGCGGCGACCTCTGCGAGGCAGGTGTCGAAGGAGGCGAGGAAGCCGGTCACGTCGAGGCCGAGATGCCGGGGAGCGTAGGGGTCGAGGTAGCCGTGAACGCTGCCGTGGAGCTTCCGGGCCCCGCGGATGTTTCCGTTGCCAAAATGGTAGAGGGCCACGGCGGCCTGGATGAGCCCTTGATAGAACTTCCGCGACGGGCCGCGGTACTCCGTCCAGAGATCCTCCCAGACCTCGTGGCTCTCGAAGTAGTCGCACTCATTGAACTTCTCAATGCCGAGCAGGTAGCGTGGGTCGTAGACTCCGTGGTCCTGCTGTCCCTGGTCATCGTGTCCCTGATCCGACATGGCAGGCTCCGGGCGGCGGCGGAAGGGAGCGGGATGGACCGATGACGACACCACGCAGACGGCCGGTGCGGCCCGGAGCGGTGGTTCCCCGGGCGGATCGGACCAGCCCACGCCCGAATGGTAGCAGGCGGAGCGGGACGCGGGGGGAGGCCGCCGGCACCAAGGCAGAGGGTAAGGCCGGCAGGCAGGCGGGCACGGAGGCCGGCAAGGCGGTGGCCCGTAGGCTGGCCCGCCTCTACCCCCACGCACACTGCTCGCTCGACTTCGGCAGCCCGTTCGAGCTGCTCGTGGCCACGATTCTTTCCGCCCAGTGCACCGACAAGCGGGTGAACGCCGTGACCGTCGGACTGTTCAGCCACTGGCCGACCGCCGCCGCCCTCGCCGCGGCGCCGACGGGGGACCTCGAGGCGGTGATCCGGTCGACGGGCTTCTTCCGGGCCAAGGCCCGCAGCATCCGCGGCTGCTGCCAGGGGCTTGTGGAGCGGCACGGCGGAGAGGTGCCGCGGAGCCTCGACGACCTCGTGCTGCTGCCGGGCGTCGGCCGCAAGACCGCCAACGTCGTCCTCGGGAGCGCATTCGGCCAGGCGGCGGGCGTCGTTGTCGACACGCACGTGGGCCGGATCTCCCGGCGGCTGGGGCTGACGCGGCAGACCGATCCCGTTCGCGTGGAGCAGGATCTGATGGCCGCGCTGCCGCGGCGGCACTGGATCGCCTTCAGCCATCGGCTCATCGAGCACGGCCGCACGGTCTGCACCGCGAGGCGGCCGCGGTGCGAGGCGTGTCCGCTGGCCGATCTGTGCCCCCGCGTCGGCGTCAGGCTCCCGACCCGCCGCCCGGGCTGAATTCGGCGACGAAAATCCTGGGGTCATGGGCGTCCCGTACGCGACAGCATACAATCCGCCTCCAGCGGCGACGGTCCCGTTCGCGTCTGCAAAGGGGCACCAGCATGATCCTCTCAGGCAATGAGATCAGGCAGCAGATCGGCCGCAACATCCACATCGATCCTTTCGACGAGGGCCGGCTCAACCCCAACAGCTACAACCTCTCGCTGCACGACGAACTGCTCGTCTACGAGGAGGTCGTGCTCGACATGCGGAAGAGCAACCGCACGGAGCGGATCCGCATCCCGGACGACGGGCTCGTGCTCACGCCCAACCAGCTCTACCTCGGCCGCACCGTGGAGCGGACGGAGACGCACAACCTCGTGCCGATGATCGAGGGCCGCAGCTCGATTGGCCGGCTCGGCCTCTTCGTCCACGTCACCGCAGGCTTCGGCGACGTCGGTTTCTGCGGCTACTGGACGCTGGAGATGTTCGCCGTGCAGCCGGTGAAGATCTATCCCGGCGTGCCGATCTGCCAGATCTTCTTCCACCAGATCGCCGGCGACATCACTGAGTATTCCAGCGACAAGTATCAGCACAACCGCGACATCCAGCCGAGCATGCTCTTCCGCGAGTTCGGCGGCGCGGGCGACCCCGATCAGCAACTGCACCTCGAATTCGCCAACGACCGCCACGGCGCGGCCGCGCCGGTGGGCCGGCCCGGCCGACCGGTGACCGGCGTGGCGGCACGGTGAGGCGACGATGGCGGGCAAGATCCTCGGCTGGGTGTGCGTTGGCTCCGCGCTGCTGTTCGCGGTGATCTGGGAGGTGCTGCTCTTCAGCCGCTACGTGCCTCCCGCCGACCCCGGTCAGCGGTTCTGGCTGTTGGTGGCGCTGTGCAGCCCGATCGGATTGACGTTGCTGTGCGGCCCGCCACTGCTGATATTGAATCCGTTCAAGTGACGGCACGCACTCGGTTCCGGTGAACCGTGGTGCGGGCGGGCGGCGGTCATGCCGGCCGGTGCCGTGCGGAGCGGCCGCCAGCCGCCTGCGGCGGGCCGGATCCGGATCGTTTCGAGGTCGTCTTTTTGCGAAAGGTCGGTTCAGTGCTCAGAAGCCACACGTGCGGGGACCTGCGGCCGGAGAACGTTGGCGACGACGTCACGCTGTGTGGGTGGGTCGATCGCATCCGCGACCACAAGGGAGTGATCTTCATCGACCTGCGCGACCGCTGGGGCCGCACGCAGGTCGTGGCCGGGCCCGACAGCCCGGAAGGGGTGCTCGCCGCCGCCCGGCGGGTGCGGCCGGAATGGGTGCTGCGGGTGCGCGGCCGGGTGGGGATGCGGCCCGAGGGCACCGCCAACCCGAAGCTGGCCTCCGGCTCGATCGAGGTCGGCTGTGCCGCGCTCGACGTGCTCAACGAGGCCGACACTCCGGTCTTCCAGCCGGGTGCCGCCGACCTGCCGGGCGAGGAGGTGCGGCTGGCGAACCGCTGGCTCGACCTGCGGCGGACGGCGATGCAGGAGAACATCTTCCTGCGGAGCCGCATGGTGAAGATCATGCGCGACCACTTCGACGCGCTCGGATTCGTCGACGTGGAGACGCCGATGCTCGGCCGGAGCACGCCGGAGGGGGCTCGTGACTACCTGGTGCCCAGCCGGCTCGACCACGGCTCGTTCTTCGCGCTGCCGCAGTCGCCACAGCTCTACAAGCAGCTCCTGATGATGGCGGGGTTCGACCGCTACGTGCAGGTGGCCCGCTGCTTTCGCGACGAGGACCTGCGGGCCGACCGGCAGCCGGAGTTCACGCAGCTCGACGTGGAGATGTCTTTCGTCGAGGCTGATGACGTGATGGGCGTGATCGAGGGGCTCGTGAAGCGGACCGCCCGCGAGATCCTCGCTCTCGACGTGCCGGTGCCCCTGCCGCGGCTCACCTGGGACGAGGCGATGGAGCGGTTTGGCCACGACGCGCCGGACCTCCGCTACGGGCTGGAGATCGTCGACCTCACGGCGATCGCCGGCGAGAGCGACTTTCGCGTGTTCCGCGGCGCGGTGGAATCGGGGGGCCGAGTCCGGGGCATCCGCGTGCCGGGGGCGGCCGAACGGTTTTCCCGCAAGGACCTCGACGGGCTCACGGCGGTGGCGGTGGAGGCTGGCGCCAAGGGGCTCGTGTGGCTGAAGCTGGAGGCGTCGGGCGAGTGGGCGGGGCCGGTCGCGAAGAACCTCGCGCCGCCGGTGGGGCCGAAGCTGCGGGAGCAGCTGGGGGCTCAGCCGGGCGACCTCGTGCTGATCGTGGCCGACTCCTTCGACGTCACCTGCAAGGCGCTGCACATGCTGCGGAAGCGGCTGGGCGCCGAACTGAAGCTCTACGATCCCGACGCGATGCACTTCTCGTGGGTCGTCGACTTCCCGATGTTCGCCCGCGATACGGAGACGGGGGGATGGGCGTCGATGCACCATCCCTTCACGGCGCCGCGGCCCGCCGACCTCGCGTTGCTTGACAGCGACCCGGCCGCCTGCCGGGCGGTGGCCTACGACCTCGTGATCAATGGCTCGGAGGCCGGCGGCGGCACGATCCGGATCCACGACGGGGCGACGCAGGAGAAGGTCTTCAAGCTGCTCGGCATCACGCCGGAGCTGGCCCGCGAGCGTTTCGGCTTCCTGCTCGACGCGCTGCGGAGCGGGGCCCCGCCGCACGGCGGGATCGCGCTGGGCATCGACCGCTGGGTGATGCTCTTTGGCAAGCTCGACAGCATCCGCGACGTGATCGCCTTCCCGAAGACGCAGAAGGCGAGCGACCTGATGACGGGGGCGCCCGGCGGCGTCGACACGAAGCAGTTGGTGGAGCTCGGGATCCGGGTGGTGGTGCCGCCGAAGCCGGAGCCGCCGCGGGCGGGAGGATGATCGATCCGGCATCGCCGAAAGCGATGCCCGTCGATCGAGGCAACGCCAGCCATATCGCATCCGCGAGGCCTTGCCTCCGATCGACCGAGTCGGCCGGTTTCAGGAAAAGCAGGCCAGGGACGGCTTTTTCGACGTAGAGTTAGGGCGACTAGCTCAATTGGTCAGAGCACCTCGTTTACACCGAGGGGGTTGGGGGTTCGAGTCCCTCGTCGCCCACTAGCTTCCCTCGCGCAGGATCGCGGGGGTTCGCAGAATCTCGCACAAGTGGCTGCCCACGAGCCACTTGCGATGATTCCCGCGACACGTTGCGAGCCCGCGCGGACGGTTGCTGCGCTGGGTTTTGCGCCTCAAGTGCGCCGGAATCTGCGCCGCCCTGAACGACGTCCCGAAAGTGGTGGTCGCGGGCTTGGAGATAGTGGGTGGCAGCGATCAACGGCGAGTGCCCCAGCCACCTGGCGACCTCGTGGTTTGGATAGCGCTGCACCCAATCGGTCGCACACGACGCGCGAAGGTTCTGGAAGAGTCGTGGCCACGGCTCGAATCCGGCACGCTCGACGATCTTGGTGAGCGTGGTGCGAAGGTTCGTCCTGGGGTCGAGGATGCGTGGCACGACGAACTTCTGCCCGTCTGGCGCCGTGGCAAAGGCCTCCTCGAGGATCACCCGGAGCTGCGGGCAGATCGGCACGGAGCGGACGGCGTGTCCATCGTGCCGCGCCGTCTTCGGGGACCGCACCGTCAGCCGCCCCTCTGCCCAGTCCACGTCCGCCCACGTCAAAAGCGCCGGTTCAGAAGGCGTCCGCAGGCCCGCATACCGGCCCAGGCCGACGACGGTGCGCCAGAACGGGTCGGGGCATTTGTGGAGCAACGCCGTGATCACATCTGGTGAAACGTAGAACGCCCGATCCGGATTGCGTTGAGAGCCCGCGGCCACTTCGGCGAACGGATTCTCGCCGACCATCTTCCACTTCACGGCTTTTCGGAAAATCGACCGGGCCACGTAAACTCTCTTGGCGACCGTCGCTGGACTGACCTGCCCCCCTTAAACGGCACCGCTTCCAGAGAGAGAATCTGGGGGTGGAGCAAACCAAGGGAGGCAACCAATGCCACGCGGAAAGAAGGAACTGGCTGAGCAGATCA